>Ga0066388_100001337_pt1 | contig 13672 bp, 13 predicted proteins | sample PanSoiMetaGPlot6_FD_64539 | JGI IMG/M metagenome (GOLD analysis project Ga0066388, IMG submission 64539) | Tropical forest soil microbial communities from Panama analyzed to predict greenhouse gas emissions - Panama Soil - Plot 6 (Hybrid Assembly) | ecosystem: Environmental > Terrestrial >... | reverse complement strand
CACTGGGGATTCATCGCCTTCTCAGAGGAGGAACTCGGATTTCTGTTCGCGGGCTTCGAGCCCACGGGTTTTCTCGAAACGTCCGTGCTCGCGTACCGGGGCGATGAGCCGGTGGGAATGTGTCTCGTCGTTCCGGACGAGCCGGGCCACGCGGTGCTGGCGCCGGGCCGCCGCGTCGAGGAGAGCGAGCGACTCAACCTGCTCGCGATCGGCGTGCGTGAGGCCGCGCGCGGGCAAGGGGTCAACTACGCGATCGCGGCGTACGGCTTCCTCGAGCTCGTACGTCGCGGGGCGACCTGGGTGAGCTACACCCTGGTGCTTGATCACAACTGGCCATCGCGGCGGACGGGGGAGGGCCTCGGGGGGGCGCTGTGTGCGAACTACCTGACCTACCGTCGCAGCTTCCGTCGCTGACCGTCACCGCAGACGAGGAGGCGTTCCGTTGCAAGACGACGCCTGCTGCGCTAGGAGCACCTGTCCGACAATCACGAGAGCTGGGGAACCACGGGGTCGTAGTTCAGTTGGTTAGAACGCCGGCCTGTCACGCCGGAGGTCGCGAGTTCGAGTCTCGTCGGCCCCGCCATTCGCGGTGGGACCCCCGGCAAGGGTTGCCCGAGGGTCCCGTCGCCATCCCTGAGATGCAATGTCACTGACACGAATGACGAAGAGCCTGAGCCGCGAGGACGCGCATGCGGCCCGCCGCTGGTACCTGGCAGATGCGGAAGGCCAGGTCCTGGGGCGGCTCGCGTCGCGCGTCGCCTCGGTGCTGCGGGGCAAGGCGAGCCCGCAGTTCGCTCCGCACATCGACGCGGGCGATTTCGTGGTCGTCGTGAATGCCGCGAAGGTGCGGTTGACCGGCGCCAAGCTCCGCAAGAAGGAGCTCATCCGCCACACCACCTATCCCGGCGGGGTGCGCCGTGAGCGCGCGGAAGAAGTGCTGGCGAAGCATCCCACCCGGTTGCTCCGCGAAGCCGTCGAGGGGATGCTGCCCAAGAATCGGCTGGGCCGCCGCCTCGCCACCAAGCTCAAGATATACGCCGGCCCCGATCATCCCCACCAGGCTCAAAAGCCCGTTCCGTTCCCCGGAGAATAGGTCATGACGCGATGAGCGCCGAGCATCCATCCACCATCTGGGCCACCGGCAAGCGCAAGTGCTCGATTGCCCGTGTCCGCCTGCAGCCGGGCGACGGGGAGATCGTCGTGAACCACCGTCCGCTCGACACCTACTTCGGGCGGGAGACCTCGCGCATGATCGTGCATCAACCGTTCGAGGTGACCTCCACGCAGCGCCGGTACCGCGTCGACGTGAACGTGCACGGGGGCGGCGTCGCTGCCCAGGCGGTCGCCATTCGTCACGGCATCACGCGCGCGCTCCTGCAGGCCGATCCCGAGCTGCGCATCACGCTCAAGAAGGCCGGCTTCATCACCCGCGACTCCCGCATCGTCGAACGCAAGAAGTACGGGCGCCACAAAGCCCGCAAGCGCCCCCAGTACTCGAAGCGCTAGAGCCTGGCGGGGGTCCGGGGGGCATCGGAGGAGCGGAGCGCGGCATAACCGCGCGAGCACCGCACGGGCCCCCGGAATCAATCACCTCGCCTGCTACGCGGGCGGCGAAGCGCCCGAGCACTGGACGGGCCCCCGGAATCGTATACTCTGCGCGCGATGGCCATCAGCCGGGCGACGTCGACGCGGGTCCCGGTCGCCGTGCTCGGTGCCACCGGCTACACGGGCGTGGAGCTGCTGCGGCTCCTCGCAGGCCACCCCGCGATCGAGCTCGCCTTCCTGTCGTCCGAGCAGTACCGGGAGCGGTCGGTGGCCGAGATCTACCCCTTCCTCCGCGGCGCGGTCGAGGCGACGTTGCAGGCGCCCGAGCCGGCGGCGATCGCGGCCGCCGCGGACATCGTGCTGAGCGCTTTGCCTCACGGGGCCGCGGCGCCGCTGGTGGCTGACGTGGTCCGTCGCGGCCGTCGCGTCATCGACCTGTCGGCCGACTTCCGGCTGCACGATGCGCGGGTGTACGCTCGCTGGTACGGTGAGCACCCGGCGCCGGACCTGCTCGCTGAGGCGGTCTACGGCCTGCCCGAGATCCACCGGGCGCGGATCCCGGGAGCGCGCCTGGTCGCCGCGCCCGGTTGCTATCCCACCGGGGCGCTGCTCGGTCTCCTTCCCCTGGCGCGGGCCGGCTTCATCCGCGAGGCGGTGGTCGTGGACGCCAAGTCGGGGACGACGGGCGCGGGGCGCGGCGCGAAGGTGGAGCAGCTCTTCGCCGAGGTGAACGAGAACGTCCGGCCGTATGCGCTCGCCGGCCACCGACACCGCCCCGAGATCGAACAGGAGCTCCACGCTGCCGGCACCATGGCGCCGGTCGTCTTCGTTCCTCACCTGCTGCCCGTGAGCCGCGGCATTCTCTCGACCATCTACGTACGGGTGAACGGCAAGCGTCCGCCGCTCGCCGAGCTGTTCACCGAGGCGTACGCGAGGGAGCCGTTCATCGTCCTGCGGGGCGAGGGGACCCCTCCGGAGCTGCGCGAGGTCCGGGGGACGAATCGTTGCGCCATCGGGTGGTATTGGGACGCGCCGGCCGAGCAGGCGGTGGTCATGACGGCGATCGACAACCTCGGCAAGGGTGCGGCCGGGCAGGCGGTACAGTGTCTCAACCTGCTGCTCGGCCTGCCGGAGACCACGGGTCTCGAGGCGCCCGCGCTCGCTGTCTGAGCCGGTTCTAGGCGTCAGCGCCGAGCAGGTAGTAGCCGCCGACCAGCGCGAAGAGCACGTTGGCCAGCCATGCCGCAACCATCGGTGACAGGGCGCCGCTCTGTCCGAGCGCGCGCGAGAAGGCCATCAGCATGAAGTAGCCGAAGCCGAGGACGATGCCGATCCCGGCGCTCGCGGCGACGCTCGTCAGCCGCGTTCCGCGGGCGGCGAGGGGTACCGCGATCAGCATCATCACCAGACTCGCGGCCGGCAGCGAGAGCTTCAGGTGAAGGTCCACCCAGCTTTCCGAGATGTCGACCCCCTTCCGACGCAGGTCGCGGATCTGACGACGTAGCATCGCGTAGCTCAGCTCCTCGGGCTCGACGGAGGCCACGCGGAAATCCTCGAGGGTCTCGGGCAGCGTGAACCCGTCCGGCAGGCCGGGGGATTCCTCGACGCCGTTCGGCCCGAAGTGCCGGGTCCGTCCGCCGAGGAACTGCCACCCGCTCTCCCCCCAGGTCGCGGTATCGATTTCGAGCACGCGCTGGGGACGGAAGTCGGGTCCGAGATGGTAGATGCGGAGGCCGTAGAGGGCGTTTCGCTTCGCGTTCACCCGCTCGATGTTATAGAAGCCGGCGCGCCCGTGGTACCAAATGTCGCGTCCCGTGAAGGCCGTCGGCAGGGCGCGCTTCTTGATCTCGATGGTCTCGATCGTGTGCCAGCGGTGGGCGCTGTAGGGAACGACGGTCTCGTTCCAGGCGAGCCCGGCGAGAGTGATCAGGGCGGCGAGCCCGAGGAGCGGCGTTGCAATCTGCCAGATGCTCACTCCGCACGCCCGGAGGGCGACGAATTCGTGGTGGCGGGCCAGGAGCCCGAGCCCCACGATCCCCCCCGTCAGCACGGCCAGCGGCGTGGCCTGGGTGACGACCATCGGGATCTTGAAGAGGAAGTAGCGGAGGATCGCTCCGCCGGGGGCGTCGTGACGGAGAAAGCCGTCGAATCGATCGAAGAAATCCGCGATCAGGTAGATGACGATGAAGGCTCCGAGGGTGAGCGCGAAGGCCCACAGGAACTCACGGGCCAGGTGGAGCGTCACGGTTCGCAGCAGCACCCGCCGGGCCACCCTCACGAGGAGGCCTCCGTGCGGAGCCGGAGCCTGCCCCGGAGAGCCTCCATGGTGCTCTGCAGACGCTCGAGCTTGAGCACGGTCCGCTCGCCGGCGACCTGGGTGAAGAGATAGACCCCGAGGACGGCGAAGAGGAGGTTCGGGAACCAGAGGCCCACCACGACCGGAACCAGCTCCTGCTCCGCGAGCGCCTGCCCGCCCGAGAGGAGGATGTAGTACACGAAGATCATGACCAGGCTCACCGCGAAGCCGCGGGCGCGAGCAGCGCGCACCGGTAGGGCGCCGAGGGGGGTGGCCACCAGACCGAAGACCACGCAGGCCAACGGGATGGCGAACTTCCGGTGGTACTCCACCAGCTCGGGGACGTAGGGCTGCCCGACGGCCCGCTTCCCGGCGATGGCCCGGCGCACCTGGGGAAACGACATCTCCTTGGGATCGCGGTCACGACGGGCAGCGGCGAACGCCTGCCGGAGGTCGAGGTTGACGTCGTAGGTCTCGAAGTCGGTCTGGTAGTCGGCCCCCCCCCGATTGTCGGTGCTCGCGATGAATCCCTGCCGCAAGCGCAACGTGACGGTCAGCAGGCGTTCGTCGGACACCATCGTCGCCTCGCGGGCGAAGATCGTCTGCTGCTGCCCCGCCTCGCGCTCGTCCGCTACCAGGACGTGCCGCAGACGATCGGTCGTGGGGTCGATGTCCTCGGTGTAGATCACCAAGCCCGGAAAGTCGTCGTTGAACACCTGCGGTTTGATCCCGGCGCTCGCCCGCGTGCGCGCGATCTCGTAGAGCGCTCCCTTGAGGGAGCGGGTTCCCCACGGGCGAGCGTAGAAGGACAGCCCCGCGGTGAGGAGCGTCGCGACCACCACGAAGACCGCGACCGGAGGGACCAGCTGGTAGAGGCTCAGCCCAGAGCTCCGCAAGGCAATCATCTCGGAGTCGGCGGAGAGGCGGCCGAAGGCGACCAGAATGGCGAGCAGCATCGCCATGGGAAGCGTCACCTCCAGGAAGGCCGGGATGATGTAGCTGAGCAGACGGAGCACGGCGAAGAGCGGCACGCCCCGGTTCACCACCAGCTCGATCAGCTTGATCAGCCGTGCGATGAGGAGGACGAAGGTGAAGAGCGAGAGCCCAAGGGCGAACGGGACGATGACTTCACGGAAGATGTAGCGATGGACGATCCGCGGCACCCTGGGCGGAACGTGTAGCGGATGCGTCCCGGTCGAACAACCCGAAGGCGGGGGTGCGCGACGGGTGAGGCCGAGGCGGGCCTCGTCGTCTACGGCGTCAACCCCGTGCTCGAGTTGCTCCGCAGCACGCATCCATGCACGCGGCTCCTGCTGGGTCGCGGCCCGCGCCAGCACGAGCTCGAGCGGGCGGCGGACGAACGGGGGGTCCCGGTGGAGGCCGTCGAACGGACGACCCTCGAGCGCATGGCGCGCTCGCCGCACCATCAGGGTGCCGTCGCCCTTTCTCCCACCTTTTCGTACGCCCCCCTCGATCGGCTGACCGCTCCGGGCTGCCCGAGCGTTCTCGCGCTGGACGGTGTCCAGGACCCGCGGAACCTGGGGGCTATCCTGCGGACGGCCCGTGCGTTCGGGGTGGGTGGGATTCTGCTCCCCCGCGACCGGAGTGCAGGGGTGACGGGCGCCGTCGTGGCCACCGCGGCCGGGATGCTCTTCGACCGGCCAGTGGCGCGTGTCCCCAACCTGGTACAGGCGCTCGAGCGCCTGAAGGAACACGGATTCTGGCTCCTGGCGCTGGTTCCCCACGGCGGAGCGGCCTTGCCGGAGCACTCGGTGCCCGAGCGCGCCGTCCTGGTCGCGGGCGGGGAGGGGGACGGGCTACGCCCCCTGGTCCGGAGTACATGTGACTTCGCGGTCTCCATCCCCATGCAACCCGGGGTCGAGTCGCTGAACGTAGGGGTCGCGGTCGGGATCGCCCTCTACGAGTTGATCGGCCGCAGGGGGCAACCATAAAACGCCGTTCCTACCCAGCGTTCGTTGACTGTCTTCTAAGGCCGGTGCTATAAAGCCGTGTTTACTCGCCGATAGGGGTGTTGGTGCTCCTCGCCACTGCCGTTTCGGACGCGGGACGGCCAAGGAGGTTGCGGGAAAGTCTCGAACGGAGCGCCCGGTCGTGGCGACCCGCCGATGTAGCTCAGGGGTAGAGCAGCTGACTTGTAATCAGCAGGTCGTCGGTTCGACTCCGACCATCGGCTCCAGCCGGGTGCCTTGTCGCGGTTCCGCTGTGGAGAGGTTCCCGAGTGGCCAAAGGGAGCAGACTGTAAATCTGCCGGCGATTGCCTACGGAGGTTCGAATCCTCCCCTCTCCATTCTTCAGCCAGGTGACGACACGAAAGATGATCTGCGGGAGTAGCTCAGGTGGTAGAGCGCGAGCCTTCCAAGCTCGGGGTCGCGGGTTCGATTCCCGTCTCCCGCTCCATACGACGTGCTTGGTGCGAGCGTGGAAGCCGAGCGCGGCTTTGCCGCGCGAGGCGCGGGGTCTGGGGGCATCGGAGGAGCGGCGCGCGCGCAGCGCGCGAGCACCGCACGGGCCGCCAGGAGGATTAGCCCACGTAGCTCATTCGGCAGAGCACTTCCTTGGTAAGGAAGAGGTCACCGGTTCGAATCCGGTCGTGGGCTCCAGCGAGGTATCGCGATGCGCGATCTGATCACGCTCGTCTGTGACGGGTGCAAGCGGAAGAACTACACGAGCACGAAGAACAAGAAGCGGACGACGGACAAACTGGCCTTCAAGAAGTTCTGTCCGTCGTGCCGGAGCCACACGGTGCACAAGGAGGGCAAGGTCTAGACCCAGCGGGGGTCAGTAGCTCGAACGGCAGAGCACCGGACTCCAAATCCGGGGGTTGCAGGTTCGAATCCTGCCTGACCCGTGCCTCCAAACGACATGAACGCACTCGACTCGCTCAAGCAACCCGTCACGCGCTCTCGGGAGTTCCTCGAGGAATCGTGGGCCGAGCTCAAGAAGGTGCACTGGCCCTCGCGCAAGGAGGTCCAGGGGGCGACGCTCGTCGTGGTGGTCGGCGTCGTGATCGTCGCGCTCTATCTCGGGCTGGTCGACTTCGTCCTGTCCTGGCTCATCCATCACCTGCTCGGCTGATGCTGACGAAGGAGCAGGACGGTGGCGAGCGGCAGTGGTACGTGGTGCACACCTATTCAGGCTACGAGCACAAGGTGAAGGCGGCTCTCGAAGAGCGCATCCGGTCCCTCGGCAAGCCCCAACTGTTCGGCGAGATCCTCGTCCCGTCGGAGAAGGTCGTGGAGCTGGTGAAGGGGAAGAAGAAGACGTCGTCCCGCAAGTTCTTCCCCGGCTACATCCTGGTCAACATGCGGCTCAACAACGAAACCTGGCACATCGTCAAGTCGACGCCCAAGGTGACGGGTTTCCTCGGCGGGGCGACCGATCCGAGCGCGATCCCCTCGATCTCCGAGGCCGAGGTGCGCGAGATCACGCACCAGATGGAGGAGGGGGCGGTCAAGCCGAAGCCGAAGGTGCTCTTCGAGCACGGCGAACAGGTGAAGGTGATCGACGGTCCCTTCCAGGACTTCAACGGTGTCGTCGAAGAGGTGAAGCCCGAGAAGGGCAAGCTGCGGGTGCTGATCAGCATCTTCGGCCGGGCGACGCCGGTCGAGCTCGACTTCGTGCAGGTGGAGAAAGCGTAGGGCATGGCGAAGAAGGTCATCGCGGAGATCAAGCTGCAGATTGCTGCCGGTGCGGCGAACCCGAGCCCGCCCGTCGGACCAGCCCTCGGGCAGCGCGGCGTGAACATCATGGAATTCTGCAAGGCCTTCAACGCCCAGACGCAGGCCCAGGCGGGGCTCATCATTCCGGTCATCATCACGGTCTATGCGGATCGCTCCTTCACGTTCATCACCAAGACCCCCCCGGCGGCGGTGCTGCTCAAACGCGCCGCCGGCATCGAGAAGGGCTCGGGTGAGACGGGGAAGAAGAAGGTCGGGCAGGTGACCCGCCAGCAGGTCGAGGAGATCGCGCGCCTGAAGATGCCGGATCTGACGGCGTCGAACCTGGCGCAGGCGGTGAAGACCATCGAGGGTACCGCGCGGAGCCTCGGGCTCGACGTGGTGTGAGAGGGGTCATGGCAAAGAAGAGCAAGCGGTACCGACTGGCCGCGGAGAAGATCGATCACGCGCGCCGTTATCCGCTGGAGGAAGCGATCCACGTCCTCATGAAGGCGGAGGGCGGTGCGAAGTTCGACGAGACGGTCGAGCTCGCCGTGAAGCTGGGCGTCGATCCTCGCCAGGCCGATCAGAACGTGCGCGGCACGGTGGTGCTCCCGCACGGCCGGGGGAAGGCGGTCCGGGTGGTCGTCTTCGCGAAGGGCGAGAAAGCCAAGGAAGCGAGCGAGGCGGGCGCCGACCACGTGGGAGCGGACGATCTCGCCAAGAAGATTCAGGACGAGCAGTGGCTCGACTTCGACACCGCGATCGCCACTCCCGACATGATGGGCGCGGTCGGTCGGCTGGGGAAGATCCTCGGTCCGCGCGGCCTCATGCCGAACCCGAAGGTCGGCACGGTGACCTTCGAGGTGGGAAAGGCCGTCCGCGAGGTGAAGGCCGGCAAGGTGGAGTTCCGGGTCGAGAAGGCCGGCATCGTGCACGTACCGATCGGGAAGCGGAGCTTCGGTGCCGAGAAGCTGGTCGCCAACGCCCAGGCCTTGCTCACCAGCCTGCTGCGTGCCAAGCCCGCCGCCTCCAAGGGCAACTACGTCCAGAGCATCGCCGTCACCACCACGATGGGTCCGTCGGTGAGGATCGACCCCGCCACGGCACGCGCCGCCTGAGGATGATCGCTTGATTACACTGAGCAAAAACGTCGAACTTCCATGAAACGCGCCGAGAAGATCGAGAACGTGGAGACCCTGCATGGCGAGCTCGGCCGGGCCACGGTCGCGGTGCTGGCCGAGTACCGCGGGCTCACTGCCGGCCAGATGAACCACCTGCGGAAGACGATTCGCGACATCGACGGACGCTGCCGCGTTGCCAAGAATACGCTCGCAAAGCGCGCCGTCTCGGCCTCGCGCTACGAGCCGCTCGGTCCGCTCTTCGAGGGGCCGCTCGCGCTCCTCATCGGCTTCCGCGATCCCGTCACCATGGCGAAGGCGGTGGTCAAGCTCGCCGAGGAGCTGCCCAAGCTCGAGATCAAGGGCGCGGTCCTCGATGGGCAGGTGCTGCCCGCCGCCGGCGTCAAGGCGCTCGCGGCGCTGCCGGCGCGTGAGGTCATCCTGGCGCAGCTCCTCGGGCTGCTCCAGGCGCCCGCGGCGCAGCTGCTGCGGACCATGAATGAACCCGCGGCCCGTCTCGCGCGACTCGTCGACGCGATCGGGAAGCGCGCCCCCGCCGCCGAGGCGGGAGAGACCGCGTAGCAAGCGACACAGTTACCAGGAAGGAGTGAGGGAATGGACGTCACGCGTGACCAAGTCAAGGACTACTTGAAGAACATGAGCTTGATGGACGCGGCTCAGCTGGTGAAGGAGCTGGAGTCGGAGCTCGGAGTGTCGGCCGCGGCGCCCGTGGCGATCGCGGGCGGTGGCGGAGGGGCGGTGGCTCCCGCCGCGGCCGCGGCGCCGGAGAAGGAGGAGTTCACCGTCGTCCTGGCGGGCGCCGGCGAAAAGAAGATCCAGGTCATCAAGGTCGTGCGGGAGCTGACCGGCCTCGGCCTCAAGGAGGCCAAGGACCTGGTCGATGGCGCGCCCAAGCCGGTGAAGGAAGGCGTTCCGAAGGCGGAGGCGGAGACGATCAAGAAGAAGCTCGAAGAGTCGGGCGCGACGGTTGAGCTGAAGTGATCGTGATCCAGCGAACCACAAGGCAGGAGGGGTAAAGACGCGATGAGTACGGCGGCGTCGACGCTTTCCCGGGTCCCGAGCAACCTTCGGCTGCGGAGGACGTTCGGGCGCATCAAGAAGATCATCGACATCCCCAATCTGATCGAGATCCAGAAACGCTCGTACGAGGAGTTCCTGCAGAAGGACCTCGCTCCCGAGCAGCGCAAGGATCAGGGCCTGCAGGCCGTCTTCAAGTCCGTCTTCCCGATCAAGGACTTCAACGAGACGGCGTCGCTCGAATTCGTGAGCTTCAGCCTGGCCGAGCCCAAGTACGACGTGGAGGAATGTCACCAGCGCGGCATGACGTTCGCCGCTCCGCTCAAGGTGACCGTCCAGCTCGTCATCTGGGACATCGACCAGGAGAGCGGGGTGCGGTCGATCAAGAATGTGAAGGAGCAGGAGGTCTACTTCGGCGAGATTCCGCTGATGACCCAGCACGGAACCTTCATGGTGAACGGGACCGAGCGGGTCATCGTCTCCCAGCTCCACCGCTCCCCCGGGGTGTTCTTCGATCACGACAAGGGGAAGACGCACGCCAGCGGAAAGCTCCTCTACTCCGCGCGCATCATCCCCTACCGCGGGTCCTGGATCGATTTCGAGTTCGACCCCAAGGACATCCTCTACGTGCGCATCGATCGGCGCCGGAAATTCCACGCCACGGTGCTGCTGCGCGCGCTCGGCATGACGACTGAGGATCTCCTCAACTACTTCTACCGCAAGGACACGATCATCCTGGACGGCCGAAAGGCCGCCAAGCGCTTCCAGGCCGACCACCTCCTCGGCATCAAGGCGACGCGCGATCTGCGCAACCCGAGCACCAACGAGCTGATCGTGAAGGAGGGGCGGAAGTTCACCCGAGCGGCGCTCCGGCAGCTCGAGCAGGCCGGCGTCGAGCAGATCCCGATCGCCCTGGAAGAGGTCCTGGGGCGCGTGTCGGCGCACGACGTCAAGGACGCCCGCACCGGAGAGGTCGTGCTCGCCACCAACGAGGAGATCACCGAGGACAAGCTCGAGCAGCTGCGCACGCGCGGCATCGACAAGATCGAGGTGCTCTTCCTCGACGACACCCACATCGGGTCCTCGCTGCGCAACACGCTCCTACAGGACAAGATCGCGAGCCCCGAGGAGGCGATCCTCGAGATCTACCGGCGCCTGCGCCCGGGCGATCCGCCCACCCCCGAGACCGCGACCGCCTTCTTCAACAACCTCTTCTTCAACCCCGAGCGGTACGACCTCTCCCGGGTCGGCCGGCTCAAGCTGAACCACAAGCTCAAGGTGAACGTGCCCCTCGACCAGGGGACGCTCCGGCGCGAGGACATCCTCGAAGTCGTCCGCTACCTGATCGAGCTCAAGAACGGCAATGGGCAGGTCGACGACATCGATCACCTGGGCAATCGACGGGTGCGCGCGGTCGGCGAGCTGGTCGAGAACCAGTACCGCATCGGCCTCGTGCGCATGGAGCGCGCGATCAAGGAGCGGATGAGCCTGCAGGACATCGAGACGCTGATGCCGCAGGAGCTCATCAACTACAAGCCGGTGTCGGCCGTCATCAAGGAGTTCTTCGGATCGTCGCAGCTCTCGCAGTTCATGGATCAGACGAATCCGCTCTCCGAGATCACCCACAAGCGCCGGCTGTCCGCCCTCGGTCCGGGTGGTCTCACCCGCGAGCGGGCGGGGTTCGAGGTGCGCGACGTGCACCCCACGCACTACGGCCGGGTGTGCCCGATCGAGACCCCCGAGGGTCCGAACATCGGGCTCATCGCCTCGCTCTCGACCTATGCTCGCGTCAACGAATTCGGTTTCGTCGAGACACCCTATCGCCGCGTGAAGGATGGTCGCGTCACCGACGAGATCGTCTACCTCTCCGCCCTCGAAGAGGAAGAGCACACGATCGCCCAGGCGAACGCCCCCCTCGACGCGAAGGGCCACTTCACCGCCGACCTCATCTCGGCCCGCATCGGGGGCGAGTTCACCATGGTGCGGCCCGAGCAGGTCGAGTTCATGGACGTGTCGCCGAACCAGCTCGTGTCGGTGGCCGCCTCGCTCATCCCCTTCCTGGAGAACGACGACGCCAACCGCGCCCTCATGGGCTCGAACATGCAACGGCAGGCGGTCCCATTGCTGCGCACCGATGCCCCGCTGGTGGGGACGGGAATGGAGCGAGTGGTGGCCCGCGACTCGGGCGTGACTGTGGTGGCCCGGCGTGATGGCGCGGTCGAGCAGGTCGACTCGATGCGCATCGTGGTCAAGGCGGACAAGACGTCCGCCGACGGGCGTGATCCCGGCGTCGACATCTACAACCTGGTCAAGTACCAGCGCTCCAACCAGAACACCTGCATCAACCAGCGACCCATCGTGACGGTCGGCGACCACGTGCGCGCCGGCGACGTGATCGCGGATGGCCCGTCGACCGAGATGGGCGACCTCGCGCTCGGGCGGAACGTGCTGGTCGCGTTCATGCCGTGGGGTGGCTACAACTTCGAAGACTCGATCCTCATCTCCGAGCGCGTCGTGAAGCACGATCTCTTCACCTCGGTGCACATCGAGGAGTTCGAGTGCGTGGCACGCGACACCAAGCTCGGCCCCGAGGAGATCACACGCGACATCCCCAACGTGGGTGACGAGGCGCTCAAGGACCTCGACGAATCGGGCATCATCCGCATCGGCGCGGAGGTGAAGCCGGGCGACATCCTGGTCGGCAAGATCACACCCAAGGGCGAGACCCAGCTCTCGCCCGAGGAGAAGCTCCTGCGGGCCATCTTCGGCGAGAAGGCGGGCGAGGTGCGCGACACGAGCCTCCGGGTCCCGCCGGGTGTCGAAGGCACCGTGATCAACGCCCGCGTCTTCTCTCGCAAGGGCATCCAGAAGGACGACCGCTCACGGGCGATCGAGGACGAGGAGGTGACTCGCCTCCGCAAGGATCAGCAGGACGAGATCCGCATCATCCGAGAGAGCGCCCAGAGGAAGGTGCTCCGCCTCCTGGAAGGCAAGCAGACCAGCGCCCGCCTCACCGACGATGCCCGCAAAGTTCTCCTCAACAAGGGGGTCGAGGTCACCGCGGACGTCCTGGCGCAGATTCCGTCCAACTACTGGGGCGACATCAAGGTCGGCGACGAGCGCGCCGAGGACGATCTCTCGCGCCTCGTCGAGGGGATGCAGGAGCAGATCGATCTCATCAAGGTCACCTTCACGGAGAAGATCGAGCGGTTGAAGGGCGGCGACGAGCTGCCGCCGGGCGTGATCAAGATGGTGAAGGTCTTCGTGGCCATCAAGCGGAAGCTCCAGGTCGGGGACAAGATGGCGGGGCGGCACGGTAACAAGGGCGTGCTGTCGCGCATCCTCCCCGAGGAGGACATGCCCGCGCTCGCGGATGGCACCCCGGTGGACATCGTCCTGAATCCGCTCGGTGTGCCGAGCCGCATGAACGTCGGCCAGATCCTCGAGACCCACCTCGGATGGGCGGCGCGAGAGCTCGGGCGGCAGATCGACACCGAGCTGGAGGAGAACGGCCGGCCCAACGTCGACGCGCTCCGCAAGACGCTGAAGGACCTTTACGGCGCGCGCGAGACGGCCGACTTCATCGACGCGTTGGCCGATCAGGACATCGTCAAGCTCGCCCGCAAGGCGTCCCGCGGCATCCACGTCGCTTCGCCGGTCTTCGACGGTGCGACCGAGGACGAGATCTTCAAGCTCCTCGCCCGCGCCGCGCTCCCCGGCACGGGACAAACCAGGTTGTTCGATGGTCGGACCGGGGAGGCCTTCGCGCACGAGGTGACGGTCGGTGTGATGTACATGCTGAAGCTGCACCACCTGGTCGACGACAAGATCCACGCCCGCTCCACCGGGCCGTACTCCCTCGTCACGCAGCAGCCGCTCGGCGGCAAGGCCCAGTTCGGCGGACAGCGGCTGGGCGAGATGGAGGTGTGGGCGCTCGAGGCGTACGGGGCGGCCTACAGCCTGCAGGAGATGCTGACGGTCAAGTCGGACGACGT
>Ga0066388_100001336_pt1 | contig 13676 bp, 6 predicted proteins | sample PanSoiMetaGPlot6_FD_64539 | JGI IMG/M metagenome (GOLD analysis project Ga0066388, IMG submission 64539) | Tropical forest soil microbial communities from Panama analyzed to predict greenhouse gas emissions - Panama Soil - Plot 6 (Hybrid Assembly) | ecosystem: Environmental > Terrestrial > Soil... | reverse complement strand
GAAGTTATTTAACGTAATACCGCCCACTCCTGAGTTCAGCACAACCACAAGACCACCGTTACCGCTCGTCGTACCGCCCCTGGCTGACAACGTACCAACAGCTCCGCCAATAGTTATCGGCGAACCACTGTTCGTGTTGGCCGAAATTTGAATGTGCCCTCCAGCTCCAGTGGCGCCGCCATTGGCAGTGATGGAGCCGACTGAAAGAGTTCCCCCGCTTCCGCTGGTCAGAAAGACGGTCCCGCCTTGACCACCGTTGACACCGTTGGAGGTGATGTCACCGCTGGCGATACTGCCTGTGCTGCCGACGTTGACTGTCACAGAGCCACCAGCGCTGTTGCCGCCACCAGAGGAGCTAGCAAGCACGTTCTTCCCGGAGGCAAGCAAGCTTCCGGTTGCATCTGAGGTACCAGCCGTAAGGCTGACACCGCCAGCAGCGGCGCTCGCTGCGGTTGTGTTGATCGCCCCACCCGCTATCCCGGTCAAATCTATGTCCTTTCCGGCTGTGATGACTAGGTTTACACCATTGGTAGCCAGGTTGCCGCCCGAGCTAGCAGCCAGAACCACTTTGCCGGACGTACTGACGAGCTGCCCAGCCTGAACAGTCAGATTGCCAACGCTCGATAAGCGGAGGTCTCCACTGCCAGCGCTGACGTTGCCGGGAGCATTGACCGTGAGTGTGCCGGTAGTCGTTAGCTGGAGCGTGCCACCCGCGGATGAGGTTCCTAGCGTTAGGGCTGTGCTTGAGTTGTCGATAAAAACACTACCAGTACCGGCGGCACTAGCAGTCAGTGTGGAGACATGGGTGATGATGTGTTGACCACTTGTGCCAACATCGCCGCCACCGGTGGTTATAGTCAGAGTTGGAGTTGTGATGCTGCCCGAAGTCTCAGTGATGGATCCGGCCAGGTGGGTGGCCAGGCTTGCACTGCTCGTACCCTGAATGTTCTCGGCCAGGGCGATTGAACCATTGGCTGCGACCGGCGTCTGCAAGGTAACGATGCGTCCAAAGAGTCCTGTTGTGCCAGTGGAGACGCTAACGCCGTCTCCTGTAATCGTAATAGTGTTGTTTTGCCCGGCACCTGCAGCTGCTCCATTAAAGCCCGGGACATTACTTCCATTAGTGCCTCCTGCACCGGAGGCACTACCGCCATTGCCAAGAGTGCCGCCGGCAGCTCCTCCGCCACCGGTGCCTCCCGTTCCGGCGCTGCCGGCTGTGCCGTTAGCGGTTCCGCCCGTGCCCAACGCGCCACCCGCCGTGCCACCACCACCGCCGCCATTGGCACCAGTGCCCTGCCCGCCGCCGCCGCCGCCGAACGTACCGCCGCCGCCACCGCCGCCACCAGCAGAGCCACCGCCACCGCCACCGCCGCCTGCGAGGCTACCGCCACCGCCGCCGGAATTGGTCGTGCCCGCGCCTCCACCGGCTCCGCCATCGCCAGCAAGTATGTTGCCCGCTACGGATACAGCAGAGGTTCCGTTAAGAAGAACCGCCGCTGCTAAGCCGCCAGCGCCGCCCGTGCCACCACCGCCGCCGCCGGCGCCGCCACCACCGCCGCCACCACCCGATGAATTGATATCACCGGTAACCGCAATCGAGCCTGTTGCTGCGGCTCCGTTGCCTTGCAGTGAAATACTGCCACCAGCTCCGCCTATGCCGCCATTTCCGCCAGTTTGACCACCGCCATTGGCACGGCCGCCTCCACCACCTCCGCCGCCATAGGCACGAAGAGCACCAGTCGTAATACCCGACCCTGCTTGAATGCTGATACTGCCAGCAGCCCCACCATTGTGGCCGACTCCGCCCGGGTTGCCACTCGCTCCGCCACCACCGCCGCCGCCTATCGTGGCGATCGTGCCGGTTGTCACCTGCGCGTTGTTGGCAAAGGTTGCCGAGTTGGTGATCGGCCCATTGACAGTTATGATGCCAGTCTGGCTAAAGGTTACACTGGTACCGCCTGTTCCGGTTGGCTGCGCCGTCACTATGTTGACAGCGCCACCGGCGCCGCCGTTTACGTTGGCGGCAGAACCACCACTCGTATTGATGTTACCGAGCTGGATTGTGACTCCTGGACTAGCGGGATTGGCACCGGCAAAGACATTCACGGCTCCGCCGCTGCCGCTGCCACTGCCCCGTGTGTCAATGGTGCTGCCGCTGGCGAGGAGAACGCTCCCGCCCGTGGCACCATTGGCAAGAGCTGCAAGAGTCACCGATCCGCCGTTGTTGTTGCCGGCAGTCGCGTGCGTATCGATTACCGTAGCTGCCGCGCCCGTTGAAAGATCGATGTTTCCGCCGCCACCGGAAGCGAAGTTGACTGTCGCCGTTCTGTTTCCGCTAAGCTGCCCATTTGGCGTTGTAGTACCACCCGACAAGGTGGCATTAGCTTCGCTCTCACCACCTGAGCCTCCGGCGCTATAAGTTATGTCGGCGCCCGCGACCAAAATGACATTAGTTCCTGCTCCCGCGTTGTTGCCAATGAGCTGCCCGTTACTGGCCGCGGTGATGTTGCCAGAAGCGAGAACCGCCAGATTTTGGGCAAAGCTGTTGGTACCGCTAATGATGATATTGCCGGCGTTGTTCGCAAAGGTCGGATCTCCAGTAATGCAGTTGTGACCGAGGACCAGGGTGTCAGTCGACGCGTAGAAATGCTCAATACCTGCGTGTGAATTTAGATTACCACTGACATGATCAACCCCCCCTTCAATGTCCCCTGCGCCAGAGAACAGGTTTAACTGTCTTGACCAGAAGTCACCACCGTTGAGGTTTATGTTGGCGGCTCCTGAGTACGACGCATCGCGGACGTTGATATTGCCCGCGAGTGCTTGGAACGTTCCACCGAATGAATTGATGTTGATGTCCGTGGCTGCAATCGACGATGCCATATTAATGTTGGCAGCCTGCGACGCAATGAGACCCGCATTAGTTAAGTTGCCTGAGCCGGTCAACAGGTTGACATTGTTGACGGCCTGAATGACAGGTCCAGCTGCTTGAACGCCAGTGGGCAGCGCGTTGACGATCGATCCACCTGCGGAGAGCGTTAGATTCCCGGAGCTAGTGATCCTTCCTGCATTGTTGATGTTGTTCACCGCCGACAGAGTCAAACTGAGGCTGGAGATGGCGTCGGGCAGGCTGGACAATAAGTCGGTCGTAAGCTGTGTTGATATCACACCACCGGCGCCATTGGTAATGTTCTGTGCAAAGATCGTCCCGGCATCGACTCGCCGGTTCGTGGAAACACCATAGATAGATCCAAAATTGACCAGATCCCCCGTGAATCCAAGCCGGGAGCTCCTTGAAAACTCGCCGACGGCCATGACTCCGGTTGGCACTGTCAGTTCGGACACCCGTGGCGACGAAACCGAATTGAGAGAAAAAGTACCGCCAGTCGCGGCACCCTGGCCATTGAGCGTCAGCGTCTGGGTGCCCCCATTCAATATTTGCTTGATAGCGACGAATTGAGCAGGTGTGACGAAGGAGCCGGCACCGAAAGTTTGCTCAACTCCACCGACATTCACATTAATGGATGGTTGACGCCTGAAAAGATTGCTGCCCAGGCGAATATTAGCCGTGACAGAGTTGAGATCCAATTCCGTTCCACGGCTGAGAGTTCGCTGCGTTACGCGGCCGCCTGCGCTCATAGCTCCCGCCCCCCCGGCGCCATCGGCGCCGTAGGCGTTTGTCGGGTTCATCGACACAATGAGGAAGACACTCATAAGCAGCGCGGTCGCTCGCTTGATTCCGGTCGAGGCCATCTTTGTCAGCAGGAACCAACGTGCTATTTGCATGATGTAGTCTCCCTGAAAGGCACAGAAAAGGGGCTCTCCGTGAGAGCCCTGCCCTAACACACTCCCTGACGGAGGTGTTACTTGCGCGTGCACAAAGGACAAAAGTCTTTTGTTGTGCATATAGAAGCCGCCGGGACGCCAGCCATTTAGGTCTATTAATCACATTACCAGGGCCTCAGCAGGTGAAATGAATCGCGCTGTCATCCACTTCACCAGATCAGGCTCCTCTGCGGAATAGTGATACCATCACTGCCACGAAAGACTTCTTCATGTCGTTTACAAAACTTTACAGTGTAATCTTTAACGTACAATCGCTCTAGGTCCAAACTTGCAACTGATGCACTGCTGCTGCTCCTGGCATGGAACTCACCATTTATGGTGCCAATTGTTCTAGTACCCAGACCGACGAGCCCTGGAAAAGAAGGTGGCGGCTCGCAATAAGGTCACGCAATCTCACTGGGCGGCAATCAGGGAGTCGTGGCGCCGTATGTGACCACGCGCGCCTTGTCCAGTTGCCGGGCCACCGTGAGAAGGAAGGCATCCTGCCCGCGTGCCGCTAACAACGAAAGTCCGATCGGGCAGCCATCCACCTCTGCCAGGGGCATGGAGATTTGCGGAAGGCGGGCGATGCCGGCAATGGACGTTAATGACAGAGCTCGCGGGAAGTAGTCGCCCTGCTCTCTGTTGTTGCCGATCGATCCTTTCAGCGGTGCAATGCAAGGCGCCGTCGGTATGACAATCAAGTCACGCGGACTCAGGAAAGAGTTGAGACTTCGGCAGTACGCTTCGCGCTGCTCGATAAATTTGATGACGACATCACGTTTAACGTCTCTGGCAAGCTGAAAACTCATGGCGATTGCCGGACCTAATTGCGGGCGGTAAGTCTCCACCCACAAACCAAGGCAACTCCAGATTTCGGCACGCTGGATCGTGTTGTAGGTGAGAAGCCAGTTTTCGAGCTGTTCGGCATTGGCTCCGTCGATTTCGCGCATGGAGATTTCCACTATCTCGGCTCTGCCACCGCAGAGCTGATCGGCACATGATTCAACCACAGCTCTGAGCGCAGGCAAGGCTGATCTGTCTACGAGCTGCCATGCCTCGTCGATCAGTACGAGCCTATCGACTTCCGACGCGCTGCTGGCTTCGCAGGCCAGCATCACTGCGGCAACCTGCGCCAGGACGTCTGCTGAGCGAGCAAACACACCTACGGTATCGAAGGTTGGAGCAAGCGGATTGACACCGGCAACGGAAATGAATCCATGCGATGGACGTAGCCCCCATATGCCACAGTTGCTCGCAGGAACTCGGACCGATCCGCCAGTGTCAGTTCCCAAGGCAAAATCCACAAGTCCTTGAGCCACGGCAGAGGCCGAGCCGCTGGACGAGCCGCCGGGAATTCTGCCGGGGGCTTTCGCATTCAGAGGAGTGCCGTAGAAATAATTCTCGCCCAGCAGGCTGAAGGCAAGCTCATCGGTGACGGTTTTGCCCTTTAAGGTCGCGCCGGCCGATAGAAGCTGGTCTACGCAGACAGCATTGGCGGCCGCCGGTCCGTGCGAATCACGCCAATCAGGATTACCGCATCCCGTCGTGTGCCCGCCTATGTCAATCAAGTCCTTAACTGCGAAATCCAAGCCCGTGAGCGAGCCTTGCTGAAACGGTGGCAATTCCAGCCGCTCGACAAACGCGTCCGTTTTCTGGCTGGCCGCGGGCGTATGCTTGGTCATCGGCGTATCAGCTCCTCGATGTCAAAGAATTCCCAGCACGACCAGGCACACCCAGTAGTACGAAACGGCGCCGGCAAAAATCAGGCTATCACCGCGGTCCAGCAGTCCTCCGTGCCCGGGGATGACTGCGCTGGAGTCCTTGAGTCCGGCATCGCGCTTAAGCAGTGACTCGCTGAGATCGCCGAGCTGCGCGGCAATGCTCACTACTGCACCCATCAGTGGTGCCTGCCACCACTTCAAACCGAAAGGATGGCTCGGGAAGAGGTACATATCGGCACAAAATGTGACAATCATCGCCCAGGCAATCGCCAGGACAAAACCACCGATTGCACCTTCTACGGTCTTCTTCGGACTGATCTGCGGGTAGAGCAGATGCTTGCCGAATCGCTTCCCGAAGTAATAGGCAAATACATCGGTCGCCCAGATTATGAACAGACTGGCCCAGACATAGGCCAGTCCCGGTTGCTGCAGAGGGTTGCTTACAGGCTCGGCACCAGGCGGCATCAGATTACGAAGCAAGACAAGGTGGCTGGGCATCCAGCCTACGTAGATGAATCCCAGTATCGTCGTTGCGATATCAGCTATGGTGGCAGGTGGAGTCTCGGTGCGGAACAGCAAGCGGAAGAACGATATGCAGACACCTACGGTGAGAAGCAGCGGGAACTGCCTGAACGCGAAGTCCCACGGCACGACAACACCGGGAACGTTAGGCAGCGCCGCTACCACGAAAAAGGCCATGATCATCCCGCGGATGATGCGCGGTGATGGATGCATGCCTTTCGCTCTGGTCATCGCCATGTATTCTTCGCCGCCTATCAAGCAGGCGAAGCCAAGGGCAAAAGGCCAGAGCAGTCCGCCCACCATGATGCTGGCGACCGCGAGTCCGAACAGTAGCCAACCGAAAAATATCCTCTTCATGCGGATAAGTGCCCTGCTTCGTCCCTAAAGCATAGACCGGACTTAACTGCGGCACTCACGGCCGGGCCCCAGCATTACGGATCTTTTCGGAAGGATCTTCATCTGCAGGAGCCTGCTCGACCTCGCGCTGCAACTGATCGAGAGGGGCAACCGGGGAGCCTGACATCCATCGAGAAGCCACCAGCGCCGTCAACGGGATAGTCAAGACCAGGCCCAGACTGCCGCTTAAGGTAGCGGCCACCTCCGTGGCCAAGAGATCGAGGTTCAAAAGTTTCGTCGACGGTATCTGCGAAGCCAAAAGCAACAGCGGCAGGGCACCGCCGGCATAGGCGAGGACCAGGGTGTTCGTCATTGTCCCCATGATGTCGCGGCCTACGTTCATGCCCGACTTGTAAAGGTCGCCGGCCGTCAAGGACCGGTCCGCGCGGCTGACCTCCCACACGGTAGAGGCGATCGATATCCCGACATCCATAATCACCCCCAGCGCACCAATCAGCATGCCGGCGGCCAGCAACCCCGAGTAAAAATGCCCCGGCTGGGTTAAAACGGAGCCCCTGAGAATCTGGGCCTCCTCGCTGGAAAGGCCGGTAAGATGCGCCGTAGCAATAGTGATCTGCGCAGCGAGTCCGGCGGCAATGACACCGCCTATGGTACCAACTATCGCCGACCAGGACTTGCGTGACACTCCGCCTACGAGAAGCATGCTGGCCGTCGTCACGACCAGGCAGATAAAAATCGCCGTAACAAGCGGATTGACTCCCCGCATACTGAGAGGCAACAGCACAAAGCAGATCAACAGCGCGCACAGCACCAGCCCGACCAACGACTTGACACCCTGCCTGCCGCCGAACCACAAAAAGCACCCTAGAAACAAGGCCAAGAGCGCCGCCAGCACGGGCACGCGGTGATGATCGGCAATATTGAACTCGGGTTTGCCGCCATTTTCGGTAGTCACCGACAAGATGACCTCCTCACCTGGTCTGGCGTCAACGTTGTAGGCAGGGTTGTCGGTTATCTCGTTACTCACAACCACCGTCGACCCGGCAAGCGGTCCTTCCCGAATCTCGACTTCCACGAGTTGGCGGCGGGTGACTATGCCCGTCTTGCTCAAGAGATGGTCGTCGATGGTCTCGGCGCTTACGGATTTCACTTTCCCAACCACAAAGCTTTCTTCGATGCGCGGAGTGGCAGCGCCATCGCCGGCGTGAGCACGATCGGCAGCCCAGGCCGAGCCGCTTTCGGCACGAGACATACCGCCTGCGACTGCGAGAGTAACAGCGATGACAAGTAATGCGCACGCTAAGCGCGTGAACTGTTTGAAAGCAGTAATTCCCGACTTCACTCTACCCGGCATCTGGCTCACTAGCGCTCGTGTCGTTCAAGTCCAGGCTGAGCTGCATGGAGGAAACGCTCCGTCCTAAGTGCAGGTATGCCTTGGGCGTGGCCATTCGCCCGCGGGGCGTTCGCTGAACAAGCCCCTGCTGGATCAAAAACGGCTCGTAGACATCCTCGAGCGTATCGCTGTCCTCGCCTAACGTAGCCGCGATCGTCTCGATACCGACCGGCCCGCCGCCGTAGCTGTCAATGAGGATCTCGAGCAAGCGCCGGTCCGTCGAGTCCAGACCGGAGGAGTCGATTTGATAAGTGGCGAGCGCTTCCGCAGCGAGGGCGGCATCGACGCTGGCCCGTCCCTTGTACTGGGCAAAGTCTCGAACCAGCCGAACCAGCCGGTTGGCTATGCGCGGCGTGCCTCGACCGCGGGCGGCCACTACCTGAACTGCCTGAGGCTCGATTGCGACGCCCAAGATCGAAGCGGTGCGATTTACGATCAGTGCCAGCTCCTCGCAGGTGTAAAACTCCAGACGCAACGGAAACCCAAACCGGTCGCGCAACGCGTTGGAGATCATGCCGGCCTTGGTGGTGGCACCGATGAGCGTGAATCGCGGCAGGGAAAGGCGCATCGTGCGGGTAGCATGCCCCTTGCCGGTGGTCAGATCGATAACGAAGTCCTCAATCGCCGGGTAGAGCAACTCTTCGGCAATCCGGCTGAGCCGGTGGATCTCGTCGATGAAAAGGACATCGCCGGCTTCGAGCTGATGGACGAGACCGATAATGTCACGCGGTCTCTCCAGGCTCGGGCCCGTGGTCATGTGGATCTGCGAGCCCATCTCATTGGCGATCACATGTGCCAGGGTCGTCTTGCCCAAACCCGGGGGACCGTAAAAGAGCACATGGTCGAGCGCCTCGCCCCGCTTTTTGGCGGCGCTTATTGACATCTCGAGAATTGTCTTCAGGCGCGACTGTCCAATGTACTGGTCCAGTCGCTGAGGTCTCAGAGAGTTTTCGACCTTCTGGTCGGCGGCCGATTCTCGGGCTGAAATCACCTCGCTGCGCCGCGGACGACCGGCCGGCTGGGAAGCAGACGGCTCACGAACGCGCCCGCCACCTTCGGCGCGCTGGTTGGAGTTGCCAGGGAAGCTCGGGATTATGGTCATCGCATTATTATTACACTGTCTACCTGGTCAACGGAAAGCGCTAAGATCACAATGAGATAAGGACCGCCGTGCATTAGGCAGGCACGAATCCGGCGGCAGAGGGACAGATTAAGTCCTGGACAGGAATCAAGAGAAATACATGGAACCCGAGCAAAGGGCAATAGCTAAGCCGGATTTGATGCATCCGAGCGGAGCGCTCATCTGGTGGATCGCGGTGGTAATGGCTGGGTTCGCCGGTCTGCTCCTGGCTCTGGGCTCGCCTCACATGTTGGGACAGACAATCAAGGCCGGGGAATTCGCCGAGCAGAACCTGGTCGCCAATCAGCCGGCAACGATCGTCGACGAGTCCCAGACTCGCCTGCTTCAACAAAAGACAAGAGAGTCCGTTCTGCCTGTCTTCAAACACGATCGAACCGTCGATGTTCAAATCCTCGGCCGGCTCCGTGACAAACTCGATCAAGTGAAAAAGATTCAGGCGCATGTGGGGCTGCCGCTAGCGCCAACTCTCGGGCTGACGCCCTTGGAACAGGCATACCTGCTCGAGTGTCCGGATGAAGTCTGGCAAAGATTGGTGCCGACGCCGGGAGCCAAAAATCCAGGATCCGTTGCCGATCAGCAGCCCGTAGCCGTTCGCCCGCCGATCGAAATGTTCCTGGCACAAAAGCTGAAGAAGCTGCCGGAGCCGCATACACAAAATCACCCGCCGGACGGAACAAGCCGATCGGGACCGGCTGCCGGCCCGCAGCCGGTCGACGCTCTTGCTGTGTTGACGGCGGCCCGCCGGGAATACAAACATTTCAAGGCAGCCTCGCCGGTAACTCATGAAATCCTCACCCTGTCAGCTTCGGTTCCTACCAGCGATTGGCAGGATGTAAGCACGACTACCGAGAAGGCTTCGAGCCGGTTACTTCAGCTGGGTCCACTATTTCCAGGTACGGCCACTTCCGATTGGGAGCAAACGATTATTGAATTTCTCCCGGAAAAGTGGGACGAGAAGCTGCGTTTAATGGCGGCGCGGGTCGTGGCCTCCAGCCTGGAACCAAACGCAGTCGTGGACACCGATACCACTCGAGCGAAATCCGATGCGGCGGCGGCACTCGTGAAGCCGGTAACCCGGAATGTGGCGGCCGGAGAGGTAATTGTCGCTCGCGGGACTCTTATCACCCCGGATGACGTCGCTGTTCTCAAATCCCTGGCAATCACACACACCAGCAATTGGCCGATGGTGCTCAGCCTTTGCCTTTCTTTGCTGGCTGCCTTTGCCCTGGTCGGCAGTTTTCTTTACACTTACGAGCAAAAGCACTTATTCTCGCCAGCCTCCATTGGCCTGATGTGTACGGTATCCGTGGTCACCTGCGGGATCGCCGCCTTTGCCGGACTGGACTACCCGCAGTTCGTGCCGGTACCGGCGGCGGCATTGGTGTTGACGATTTTCTTTGGAACGCGCGTGGCCGCGATGATTACGGTCCTGATTCTTGTGTTTCTCGGCGTCGACAACGTGATTGGTATGAGCCATCTGGTCGCGCTCGGCACCGCATCGCTGGCGGCTCTCGGCGCCCATATCACGCAACGCAGGCAGCTCATGGTCAGGGGCTTTCTAATCGGTGTACTGCAGATGGCTGGCTACCTGGCGGCTGCCGTGATCACGCAATCAAGCGGGTCGGCGGCATCCCTGGGAGGCGAGCTGGCCCTGCACTTCCTGGGCGGGCTGTCCTCGTGCATAGTGGCCGTGGGCAGCCTGCCATTTCTCGAAAACATATTCGGGATGGTTACCCCGTTTCGGCTGGCTGAGCTTACGGATGCCACACAGCCTCTGCTGCGCCGCCTGGAGGAAAATGCACCGGGCACGTACCAGCACAGCCTGGCGGTCGCCAATCTGGCCGAAGCCGGCGCCCGGGCGATTGGCGCCGACGTAAACCTGGTGCGCGCCGGTGCGCTCTACCATGACATAGGCAAAATGGTGCGTCCCAAGTATTTCATCGAAAATCAGCTGGGCGACAGAAACCCGCATGACGCTATGAGTCCGGAAGAAAGCCGAGATCGCGTGCTTGCCCATGTCACCGACGGCACGGCACTGGCCAACAAGTATGACCTGCCCAAGGTAGTGCAGGATTTCATCCCCCAGCACCAGGGCACCACATTGATGGCTTACTTCTATCACAAGGCTTGCTTGCGGGACGGCTCCGCCAATGTCGATCCAAACTTCTACCGCTATCCGGGCCCGAAGCCACAGTCCAAGGAAGCTTCCATTGTCATGCTTGCCGATGTCTCGGAGGCGGTGACCCACAGCTTAAAAGACCCGGCTCAAGAAGAAATCGAGCAAGCGATGTCGACAGTGTTCAAAGCTCGTTGGGACGACGGGCAGTTCTCCGAGTCCACCTTGACGGGAAACGAGCTCGAGCGCGTAATGAAGGCCTTCGTGCGCGTGTGGCGAACCCTACACCACGAACGGCTCAAGTATCCGTCGACAACTACCGGGCGCATGCCGGTACCTCCACCTGCGGATCACCAGGCTAAACCATCGACAGTGGCTCCGCCAACGCAAGTTTGACTGAGCGTTGACCTCGCTAACGATCCCAGCCGATAAGGTCCGTGCGCCGCAATGGAGATCATCGAACCAGTTTCCAGAGGTAGTGCTCAGAGTCTAACGGCGTCAGCCTGTATCCATGAGATTGGAGACTTTGCCGCAATTGTTGGCTCGGGCGCAGGAGAAAGACCGCGGCTGAATTGTCCGGGATCACAAGCAGACTGGGCGCGAGAACCAGGCGCATTTTGACATCAGGGCGCAAGTAATGGATCAAAGCCATTAAATCGCCAGACTGCGAGCCGAATCTTTCGCCGATCAAAAGACCGTCTTCAGTGTGATTGATAATCGCTGCCGCAGCAAGGTTTTCCTTGGCACCATGGTGCTTCCAGTCATCGGCGTGAACCATTAGCAGGCAAGAGGCGAGCCCGGCAGTCAAAAGCGCAACGCAGATCATGCGCAACGGTGTCCGCGCGTGATCTGCCCCTGTCGCTACCACCTGCGACACCAGATATGCCACCGCCAGTTCGATACCCACGAAGCAAGGAGTCTCAAATCTGGCTGTGATGGCACGCTTGCCACCGCAAACGAGATCGGGAGCGCTGAGAGCGACTGCGGTCACGCCGGCAAGCAGAACGACAAAAAGCCAGGCGCGCCGTTGCCCGGTCTTCACGATATACCAGAATGCGGTTGCCTCAACCGCTATCACGGACCAATGCAGCGCTGGCCCGATACCGGCGGGCAGGGGTACCGGCAACGCAACAAACAGCCGCCCGAGATTTGCTACCCAGATTCCTGCCCACCGGGACCAGCCGAGATCGGTGGTAGTCCACTCCAGGTATGTAGTCAGCGTCGGCGTGGCATTGGCCAGGATAATGAGCGCCCAGGGCAAGAAAAGCAGCGCCACAGCAGCAGACGCCGCCAGGTATCCAGCGGTTGTCCTGTTCCACCGGCACTTTTCCAAAACAGCCACGTAGGCACCGTGACTGATGGCAACCAGCAGCGTGAGCAGGTGGGTGTATATCGCCACCGTCATCGTCAAGGCGTAGAGAACCCAGCTACCCAGGCTCTGCAGGCGCATAGCCCTCAGCAACGCCGCGCTGGAAGCCAGAATCCCCACAAGCCACAAGCTATAGTGGCGCGATTCCTGAGCATACATTACATTGAATGGCGAAACGGCCGCAATGACAACCATCGACCATGCTGCTACCCGGCTGCCGAACAGCTCCATGGCCAGCCAATAAGCGCAAGGTAAGGCCAGGACGCTGAAAAGCGCAGGCAGACTGCGCATAGCAGCAATGGAATCCCCGGCTGCGTCCGCCCACAGCCTGGCCAGCACGAAATATAACGGCGGATGCTTGGGGTCTATTTCCGCGTCTGCGAGCACGGTCTCGACGGGCCCGTGCCGCTTGTCCTTGCTCTGAGTCTGGTAGAACTCCGAGGCGGTAATTTGCCGGCCGTTGAAGAACCGACGCTCAACCTCGGCATTGCTATAGCCGAACACCCGTTGCGAGGTGCAGGCTTCGTCAAACCAGTAGGGTCGGCGATCAAGGTCGGTGAAGCGGCAAATAACTCCTGCCACAATGCAGAATGCCAGACAGGGAAGAATCCAGCGGGCGAGCTGACGATTTTCTTCGATAAAGTTTACGGGCCCGGCCCCACGACCGGGAGCTTCGATGCCCATCAGTCCTGTACCGGCGCAGGGGTCCAGACGCGTGAGAGTTTCCAGAGGAATCTTTTGGTGTCCAGCGGCGACAGATCATATCCGCGAGAGCGCAGACCGGCTCTCAAACTTTTGCTCGGACGAAACACGAACACCTCAGTCGAGTTCGGCGGAATGACTGGCATCTGGGGTTCTACCACCAGACGCAGTTTCAGGTCAGGCCGCAAATAATTGCTCAACGCCATCAGATGTCCGGGCAGAAAAACAGTCCGTTCTCCAATCAAGAGAGCGCCGGTCGTACCATTGACGACAGCTGCTGCGCGGCGAATTTGCTTACCCCCATACCTGTTCCAATCGTCGGCTTGCACAATGAAAAAGCAAGAAGCCAGTCCGGCAGCCAGCAAAACTACGCCACCAGTTCGCCAGAGCGTGCGAACAAGACCTGCGCGCATTGCCCGCGCCTGCGCGATCATGAATGCCACGGCCAGTTGAATCCCTACAAAGCAGGGGATTTGGTATCTGGCCGTAATAGCACGCTTGCCACCGCTGATGATGTCGGGTGCGCT
>Ga0066388_100001335_pt1 | contig 13679 bp, 11 predicted proteins | sample PanSoiMetaGPlot6_FD_64539 | JGI IMG/M metagenome (GOLD analysis project Ga0066388, IMG submission 64539) | Tropical forest soil microbial communities from Panama analyzed to predict greenhouse gas emissions - Panama Soil - Plot 6 (Hybrid Assembly) | ecosystem: Environmental > Terrestrial >... | reverse complement strand
AGGGTCTTGCTGGCCTGCAACCTTCTTTTGATTGAAACACCGTCCGGACGCGTACTGGTCGAGACCGGCATGGGCGATCGCTGGCCGGAGCGGGAGCGTGAGCGCTACGAGGTGAAGACGCTGGTCGACCATTCTCGGACGCTGGCGGAACTGGGCCTGTTCAACGAGGACATCGATGCGGTAATCATCTCTCATCTGCACTTCGACCATGCCGGCGGCGCCACGCGTCTGGTGGGCGGCCAGCTTGTTCCCACCTATCCGAACGCCAGGTACTATGTGCAAAAAGGAGAATGGGAGTTTGCTCACAAAGCGAATGCCCGCGCAAGAGCCAGCTACCGGCCTGACGATTTCGAGCCGTTGAGAGAGCACGGGGTTCTGCAAATCATAGACGGAGATACGGAAGTCTGGCCTGGCGTTTGGGCTCGTGTGACAGGTGGTCACACCAGTCACCACCAGGCGATCGTCTTTGAATCCGATGGGCATCACGGTGTCTATTTTGCGGACATCATCCCGACCAGGAGCCATTTGCCACCGCCCTGGGTCATGGGATACGACCACTTCCCGCTGGCAAGCTGCGATGTCAAATCGGAATGGCTGGCACGGGCAGCGCGGGAACACTGGCTCGTAGTGTTCGACCACGAACCGGGCGTGCCCTGGGGCTATGTCGAGCTGTCCGGCGAGGGCAAGTTCGACTTCTTGCCGCTCGACAACGAACCACTGGTCAATCCACCGGCAGCAAAGGCGCGGACCTGAAGCCGCCCTGCTTCGCCACCTTCGGTGGCGTCTGCTCCGGAGCTGCGCTCCTTCGCATCGCTTGTATGCTCCCGTGGTTCTTCGCCGCCTTCGCGGCAATGCGAGTGCGTGCATCGCTCTTAATGCTCCGCCGGCTCCTGCCTCCTCCGCACGCTGGCGCTTGTACGATTGCTTCCGCAAACAGAGATCGTTTTAATCGGCGGACCCTGGGAGCGCAGGCGGGACGCCTGCTTGCGCGGGCGCATTGCCATGCGCAACATGCCCGGTCTGCTCGAGCAAGTGCTCAAGCTCTGACTTCATGTCCTCAGCGCCTGCGTAACGGTGGGCTGGTTCGAGCGCTGTCGCCCGGGCAACGATGCGATCGAGTTCGCAGCTGACATCGGGTCGCGTTTTTTGCGGATGCGACGACGAAATAGGCTCGGGATCGGTGCCCGTCAGCAAATAGAACAAAGTGCAACCGAGGGCATAGATATCGCTTTCAGGGACAGGCTTTCCACGAAATTGCTCGGGCGGCAGATACGAATGCTTTCCGACCACGGTTGCCGTCACAGAACCCTCCAACTCATGGGCGACGTTGAAGTCGACCAGCTTTACTAGCATCGTGTCCTGCAGGATCAGATTGTCCGGCGTGAAGTCGCGATGAACCACTGGTGGTGTCAGCCTATGCAGGTAGGAGAGAATTTCGCACATCTGTACGGCAAGGCGGCATATGAAACTCTCCGGCTGCGGGCCGTCGCGGTCGACGAGGTCTTTGAGCGAGACGCCCTGCACGTACTCCATGACCAGGTACCCGCGGTAGTCCTCGACGAAGGAATCACGTAGACTAACAACCTGCGGGTGGTTGATGCGCCTGAGGATGGCAGCCTCTTGATTGAGCTTCTCGATCGTCCGATCAAGGACGAGGCTGCCGCGGTGGACGGGAAGTACATACTCTTTGATAACCACATCCCTTGCTTCGCCGTCCGAAAGTTCGTCGCCAGCTCCGGTTGCATGCTCGGGCACAGCCAGGTAAGTGGTACCGTGCCCGCCACCGCTCAGTTTTCCGGCGATGTGGTATCTGCCATCGCCTATAGTGGCACCACCTTCTAGATCGCCTGACCTCTCGCGGCGGGCCGGAGCGGAGAAATACTGCAACCAGAGCTGCGTGTAGTTCGTCTGTGAGTCTTCTATTCCGAGCACTGGTAGATCGGAGCGGGCGATCGCCTCCGGTGCCCAGGTCTTGAGAGCACTCAGCAACGCGGGCCCCTGCTGCGATGTAACGATGTCGCGCCAGGCCAAGCGTACCTTCGCTCCATCATCCATGTGAAACACTAACTTGTAATCCGTCTTGCCAAACCAACCCGGCCTGCGAGCAATGTCTAACCGGGACAGGCGCTCCCAGGGTACGAACTGAGCCCGGCTGGCTCCCTTGCGGCGCACTGTCAGCCCTTGCCGCTGCACTTCGATCAGTTTGGTCCGTGACGCGATAGCGCTGACGATCGCGAGTACGCCGAAGGTGGCGGTGAGGAGAAGTGCCGGGGTGAGTGTCGCGTTCATGGCCCGGTAGAGATCAGGGCCAGTCGGATTCAGAATACAGGCCCAGTTAGGATCGCCGGACCACGTGTCGGTAGTGCGAAGAAGATACTGACTGCCATGAGGATCGTGGCCGCCGGAAGAATCTAGGAGGAGAGAGAGGTGGTATGCCTGGATGAACAACCATGGAATCCCGATATTCAACACGAGCAACGTGGACAGAAGGACGATGAAAATGGTTGCCAACCGCCAAGCGAGATGTTCATACAGATCTGCCAGGCGCCAGAGGCGCGACTGGGAATGCGGTGCTGTCTCCTTCGGTAGCATAGTTACGCGCTCTCCGTGAAAAGAGTCAGGGCTTCTTTGGTTCGAAGCTGCGTCAATTCCGCGCTCAGCTCTGGTGCCGAGCCGATTCTGTCGGCTGGCTCCAGAGCCGTAAGTTGGCGCACAATCAGGTCTAGTTCACGCGAAACCTCATTGTTGAGTGCTTTCGGCGATGAACTGCTGAGCGGTTCCGGATCCGTTCCAGTCAATAGGAAGTACATTGTGCATCCGAGAGCATATAGATCACTCTGCGGTACTGCCTTGCCCCGGAGCTGCTCAGGCGGGATGTACGACTGCTTGCCCACCAACGTGCCGGTCGCGGTGCCAAGCAGCGAGTTTGCGGCTCCGAAGTCGATAAGCGTAACGCTGCCGTCATTTTCCAAAAGCAGGTTGTCGGGCGTCAGATCTCGATGAACAACAGGAGGCTCGAGTCCGTGCAGGTACTCTAGCAGCCGGGCAGCTTCCAGAGACCAGCGAATTACTTGCGCCTGCGGCTGAGGGCCCTCCTCTTTTACTATCCGTCGCAGGTCCCGTCCCGTGATGTGCTCAAGCACCAGGTAGTTTCGGCCGCGCTCGACGAAATTGTCGAGGACCTTTGCGATCCGCGGATGATCGAGAGAGGACAGGATCGTCGCCTCGCGATTGAACATATCCAGAGCTTTGGCTTTGAGCGTCTCATTGGCATTGGCGGGAACAACGGCTTCTTTGACCATCACCGTCGCCGTCTGGTCGAGTCTGGCCAGGTAAATCGCCGATAGTCCGCCGAAGGCCACCTGGCCGACAATCGATATGCGACCGTTTTGAAGCGTCTGACCTGATTCGAGCGGCACGTAAGCGGTGGAACCGAAACTGCTTACCAGGTCTTCCTCCCACAGTTTGGTGAAAGACTTGCTCACAGCAGATCCGCGACCGCCGGCAAGCTTTAGATCGACCTTGTTCAGGGGTGGGTTCATGGGCAGTTCTGGACGATAGGCTTGCAGCGACAACAACAGCTTGCGCAAATCCTCTTTGGTAAAACCGTCGACGCGCAGTCTCAAGCCACTCAATCCAAACCTGAACACCAGGAACTCAGGATTGTCGGAAGGGCTATCGGAGCGCTCGAAATCCAGCGAGACCAGCTCGGACCATCTTAAGCTGGTTGGACGCCGTGCAAAACCGATAAAGAGCGCCTCTCGGAGGAAAGAAAGCAGGTAGCGCGCTGGAAACCTGATCCGGTGCGCATTCAGGACCAGTTTATTTTCCAGGCATAGCCAGACGTTAAGCAAGCAGAGGGCAAACAAACCGACCAGGAACACGAACAATTCGAACAAATCGGCGTAGCCGGAAAGTCCGGCCCGCATGACGGCTTGGATGGCGATGAAGGCTATATACGGCACCCAGAGGAGCCAAATCGGGCTGAGAGCAGCCATAATCAGCAAGCCGTTGCGTGCCGCATCTGCCCGGTAAGGAATCACTAGCTTTGGTGTCGTTGCGCTATACAAGCACGTCTCCCAGGGGCGAGTCGCCGACGAGTGCACAGTCGGCGTGCAATAGAGTTATGCCCGTCAGAGCGGACTTCGGAAGTTAGATGGGCGAATTTTTGTAGTTTGACCCGGCCCGGCTGATCAATCTACGGGGAAAACCATAGGATTAGCCGCTGACCCCAGGCGTTAGTATCAGGTTGAATTGGAGCCGGAAGTGAAGACGTTATGGAGCTGCCCGCAGGCGGCATCGATGTCCGTGCCACGTTCGAGCCGGATGGTCACGACTTTGCCGCTGCTTTCGGCAATCTGTTTGAAGCGCTGCTGGGCATCACGGGAGGGGCGCTCGTAAACGACCTCACCATCGAGCCCCTGTGTTGGATTGTAGGGGATGAGGTTGATATTGCAGTGAATGTCCCGTACCAGCTCGGCCAGATGACGCGCCTGCTCCGGTTGGTCCGTGACACCGGCCAGAAGGACGTACTCGATGGTCACGCGCCGCCTGGTTTCGTGCGAATAATCCCTCAGTGATTCGATCAGCTCAGAGATACCGTACTTCTTCGTTATCGGTACTATTTCTTCTCTTGTAGCTGTATCGGGCGCGTGCAGCGAGAGAGCGAGCGTGATCTGCAAGTCTTCTTCCGCCAGTCGTTTTATACCGGGAATGATGCCAGAGGTAGACACGGTGATGTGCCGTTGCCCAATGCCGACCGATTCCATCAAGGTGTAAATCGAGCGAATTACCTCGTCGACATTAAGCAGCGGCTCGCCCTGACCCATGTAAACCAGGTTGGCCACCCGCTGACCGGACTCTCGCTGGATGCACATTACTTGGTCCGTGATTTCCTGTGCCGTCAAGTTTCGCGAAAAACCCATGTACCCGGTGGCGCAAAAAGTGCAGCCGACCGCACAACCGACCTGGCTGGACACGCACGCTGAAAGGGTTGGTCTGTCGTGAAAGGACATCAACACGGACTCGACGAGCTTGCCGTCCGGCAACTCGAACAAATACTTTCGAGTGCCGTCGCTGCTCACTTGCAGGTGGGCAATCTTGAGAAGTGGGATCTGCGCAACTTGCTTGAGTCGTTCACGAATCTCCTGCGACAGATCGGTCATCTCGTCGAAAGAGGTTGCCCATTTGGCGTAAATCCATGTATGTATCTGCTTGGCGCGAAACTTCGGCAGCCCCAGCTCGGCAACGAACCGCGCCAACTCGGGCAGACTCTTGCCAGAAAGGGCTACCTTTGCCTTTATCTCAGGGGCTTCGCTGCTCGACACGTCCAGACTCACCTCAACTTGATTTCTCGACCCATGATATCAAGTCCCAGTCTCTGGCTGGGGGAGGAGTGGGCCAGGACGCTGCCGGCAGAGCTTGGGAAATGGAGCGAGGCAAGGGTTGCCTGCGCAGGAGGTGAGCCAACGAGACTCCGGAGCAAATTGAGGATGCGGAGTGGCAACGCGACGCAGCCAGCCGGCGAAGCCGCAATCGGCCGCCGAGCGACGTGCACGCGCCTGCGAAGCAGGCGTGCTTCCGGAGCAATCAAACGATGCGGAGGCGCATGTCGATGCGCCGGAGCAGGGCCGGCGTAGCCGGCAAGGAACGCGGCCAGCGGAGCTTGGGACCGAAAGTGGAGCGAGGCTACGGTTGCGAGGAGCAAGCGGCCGCCGAACGCTTACAAAAAGTTGTCAAAGGCAAGCGTGTTAGAATTGAGGGTCAGTCAGTAATCAGCAACTGCCCAAATGTTCAGGAAAGATTAGGATCCTGCACATGAGCGGCCGGGAGAAGATGTTCGATGTCAGAAAGTTGGGAAGAAAAGGCCCGCGGTTGGCTAAAGGGTCTTTTCGGTGATACCAATGAGAAGCGGCTCAAGATGCTGCAAGAGCATGTCGTGCGCGCCAACGCACTGGAGCCGGAGATTGCGAAATTGACCGACGATGAACTCAAGGGCAAGACCGCTGAATTCAAAGGAAAGATAGACAACTACCTCTCCGGCGTCGAAGATCGAATTCTGATTCCGCCTGACGCGCCGAAAATGCCCGGACAGATTCGCACGGAGAAGGATCGGGCCCTCGGGCAGATTCTCGAGCAAATTCTGCCGGAAGCGTTTGCGGTGGTAAGGGAGACTGGTAAACGCGTTCTCAACATGCGTCACTTCGATGTGCAGCTCATCGGTGGTGCAGCTTTGCACTACAACAAGATCGCCGAGATGAGAACAGGCGAAGGTAAGACTCTAGTCGCTACCCTGCCGTCTTACTTGAATGCGTTGTCAGGGCGCGGCGTTCACGTAGTTACGGTGAATGACTACCTGGCCAGGCGTGATGCGGAGTGGATGGGGCAGATCCACAAGTTCTTGGGGCTGACCGTGGGGCTGGTCTATTCTCATCAGCCGGATGAGGAGAAATATGCTGCCTACCGCGCTGATATCGCATATGGTACCAACCACGAGTTCGGTTTCGATTATCTGCGCGACAACATGCGAGGGTCGCTTGATTCCGTCGTGCAGCGCCCGTACTACTTTGCGATTGTCGACGAAGTGGACAATATCCTGATAGATGAGGCAAGAACTCCGCTTATCATCTCGGGATTTCCAACTGAGTCATTTGTTGATCTCTACATGAGAATGTCGCAGCTTGCGCCCCTACTCGAGCGCGGCAAAGACAAGGACGATGAAGAGTGCGATTACTGGGTAGACGAGAAGTCGCGCAACGTGCTGCTGACAGAGCGCGGTATCGTGAACTCCGAAACGATGCTGGGTGTAAGCGACCTGTACGACGTGCGCTACAACATCGCGCACCAGCTCACACAAGCCCTGCGAGCCAAGGAGCTGTACAAGAAAGACACTGACTACGTCATCCGTCCGAACGATGAAGGCAAGCTGGAAATCGTCATAGTCGATGAGTTTACTGGGCGCATGATGATCGGTCGCCGGTGGAGCGACGGACTGCACCAGGCTATCGAAGCGAAGGAAGGTGTTCCCATTCAGGAAGAGACCCTGACGTACGCCTCCATCACGTACCAGAACCTATTCCGGCTCTATCCGAAGCTATCCGGTATGACCGGTACCGCCATGACTGAAGCAGCCGAGTTCCAGAAGATTTACAACCTCGATGTGGTTGCGGTTCCGACGAACAGACCAATGATCAGGACCGACAATGCAGATGTCATCTACAAGACGGAACCGCAGAAATTTTTCTCCGTGGTAGAAGAAATCGTCGAGATGCAGCAGATGGGACGACCGGTTCTGGTCGGCACCACGAGCATCGAAAAGTCCGAAGTCGTAGACGAGCTCCTCGGCAAGCCGCACAAGATGGGCGACTATCTCACCAAAAAGATCGTCAAGGCCGTTGAGCACCTCAAGAAAATAAAGGCTTCCGGCCCGTCCATAGACGGTCTCAAGAAGGTGTTCGAGCGCCCCGGGTTGATCGACCTCGAGAAGTTCGAAAAACTTTGCCAGGAAGTAGAAAAGGAACATCCGAAGGCCGACGAGCTGATCGAGCGCTGCTATTCGATTCTGAGGACGGCCAAGGTCGTTGCCGCAATTCGCAAGGGCATCTCGCACAGCGTTCTCAACGCCAAGCATCACGAGAAAGAAGCAATGATCGTGGCTCAGGCCGGGCGTAAAGGTGCGGTAACGGTGGCAACCAACATGGCCGGGCGAGGCACCGATATTTTGCTCGGCGGTAACGCTGAGTATCTGGCCAAGGAAAAACTGAAGAAGGAAGGTCTGACACCGGACGAGCCAGCGTGGGACACCAGGTATCAGGAGCTGTATCAGCGAATCAAGCAGGAGACCGACAAAGAGCACGAGGAGGTCGTCAAACTCGGAGGGCTGCACATTGTGGGTACGGAGCGCCACGAGTCGCGGCGCATCGATAACCAGCTCAGAGGGCGCGCGGGCCGCCAGGGCGATCCGGGAAGCTCGCGGTTTTTCCTGTCGCTTGAAGATAACCTCATGCGCATCTTTGGTGGTGACAAAATCGCGCGACTGATGGAGCTGATCAATGTCGACGAGGAAATGCCAATCGAATCGCCCATGGTGTCCCGCTCTATCGAGGGTGCTCAGAAAAAGGTCGAAGCCCACCACTTTGACATGAGAAAGCACGTTCTTCAGTACGACGATGTTTTGAATACGCAGCGCGAAGTCATTTATCGAGAGCGGCGGCGGATTCTCGAGCGGGCCAATCTCGAAGATGCCATATCGGACATGCTGGACGAGCATGTCGAGCTTGTCGTCGGATCACAAATCGATCCGGAAGCCCCACCCGAGACCTGGGAAGACGCCGGCTTGCCGGAGGCGCTCAGCATTCTGAGAGCCGACATTCCCGTGCTTGAGGATGTCCAGCTGGAAGAGCTGGTCGGGCTCTCGTATGACGATTTGATGACCAAATTAAAAGAGGCCGTCCATCTGGCCTATGAAGTGCGCGAGGGAGTGATCGGCTCTGAGATCATGCGCGAGATGGAGCGCCAGATTCTGCTGCGCACCATTGATAGCAAGTGGGTCGATTATTTGCACAATATCGATCTCCTGCGGGAAGGTATTCACCTGCGAGGCTATGGACAACGCGACCCATTGCAAGAATACAAACGGGAAGCGTTTGACATGTTCAATCAGCTCATGGCCAGCATTAAGCACGAATCGGTTCAGCTCCTGTTCCGCATGCATCCGCAGATCATCAACCTCGAGGAGTTGGAGGAGATGATCATGCCCGAGGAAGCCCTGGATCTCGAAGAGCTGGAGCAGGAGGAGCCGGATGCTGCTGCGCTGACGGAAGCGGACGCCGAGAGTGGGGACTCCGCAGAGTCTGTGCCTGAGCGCGAAACGGTCGAAGGCAGACCGAGCCAGTCCAATCCACCAGTGATAACCTGACGTGAAGCCGTCGTTTCGAGCGTAGCGAGGGATCGCCGTGCGGGACTGGTCTTGTAAAACGGTGATTGCCACGTTGTTGTGTTCACTGGCAATCACAGGCTTCGAAATGGAGCAGTCGTAGTTTGCGAATCCTGGCGTTTGATACCAGCACTCCAATCATCAACCTGTGCCTCATGGACAGTGGGCGCCTGGTTATCGGCCGCGAGATTCCACCTGCGGCGGCAAACAGGCAGGAGGCAGTGACCATGCTACTTCCTTCGATCGACACTGCGCTCAAGGAGGCCGGCTGGGACAAGCACTCGCTTAGCTGTCTGGTGGTCGGACAGGGACCTGGAAGCTTCACCGGCATCCGCACAGCAGTCGTAACGGCAAAAACCCTGGCGCAAGCGCTGAAGTTGCCGCTTCTAGGCGTCTCCAGTCTCGAGTGCTACGCGCGCCAGGTGCAGGGGCCGGTGGCTGTCTTGCTGGCCGGTGCGCCTGGATTCCTTTTTGCCGCAGGCTACTCTGCCAACGGCGAGGCGCAAGTGCCACCGGCCTATCTGAGCTGTGATGCCGCTGCGCAGACGTTCAAGCCGTTTAGTCGCTGGTTGGCCGATGATGCCGTACGCCAGCAGTTGGGAGCGCAGGTGAGCCACTGCGAGCCTCTGCCGGTTCTAAAGAATATTGCTGTAATGCAGGCTCAGATTGCGCAGGATAGGTTATCTTTGAGAGTGCCCAACAGGCTCTCGAGCGAGGAGCGCACCCGGCTTGCCGAAGAGTTCACCTGGAGGCACGTGGAGCCTCTCTACCTGCGAAGTCCCTCGGTGACGGTCAAGAAGAGCAATGCAAATCAAGATCAGGCGGATGACATTAAGTGACCTCGATGAGGTCATGGAGATCGAGCCGGTCGCTTTCGGAAGTCATCACTGGTCCCGACAGTCCTTTTGCAACGAGCTGAACAATCCAGGCGGGCACTATTATGCAGCCTGTTGTCAGGATGACGGCCGTCTGTGCGGCTATACGGGCTTTTGGCTGATTGGAGAAGAGGCGCACATAACGACGCTGGCCGTTCACCCAGATTTCAGACGACAGCACATCGCTGAGCGGCTTCTCATTCACGACATCAGCGCCGCCAGAAAGGTTGGTGCTCGTTGGATGACGCTGGAGGTGCGAGTATCCAACGAGGCGGCGCAGAATCTCTACGACAAGTATGGCTTCAAGAGCCTGGGTCTCAGGCGAAATTACTATCAAGACAACAACGAAGACGCGATGGTTCTCTGGACGGAGAATATCTTCTCCAAGGATTTTGTGAACCTGGTTCGAGAGCGTGTTTCGGATGTTCGAAGCCGGGGGCTGGATACGGCAGATCCCTTTCCCGCCGATGAATTTGTAGCTGAGCAAACCGGGGATGGAGCGGTTCCCGACAGCTCGATCGGGGATCAGTCCCGTATGGAGGTTTGATCGTTGCGTCTTGCCGTTGCCGAGAAAATCCGCCACGTGCGGCGGAAATCGCTGATCGGTCAGATTGTAGTGACACTGATAGGCGCTCAGCTCCTGTTCGTCAGCACCTTCATTTGCCTGCCGGTGCCAATCGCCGCCGGCAATAATCTGAGCGACTATCTGCACAACGAGGCGATATCGGTAGTGGCCCACTTGCCTGCAGTCATCCGAGTGCAGCTCTTAGACCGCTACGCCGATCTTGCTCAGCCTGAGCGCGACGTACGCTTCAGCCTCTACGTGCCTCAATGCCCGGCAGCTGTTTTTGCCGGCTACATTTTGGGCTGTCAGCTTGGTCTGATTGCGTCCTCGCTGTACCTGATATTGGGATTGGCCGGCTCGTGGGCAGGGCTCTACTTGTTTGCTGCCGGCGGGGGGCCAGGTTATTACGCGCAATCAGGCTTTGGCTACCTGGTCGGCATGGTCGTGGCCAGTTGGGTGGTGGGCAGGCTGACGGCCGGACCGCGCACGAGTCTCAGGCAGGCTCTGGCCATCCTGGGCGGAGTTGCCTCGGTGCATGCGCTCGGGCTCACATATCTGATCCTTGCCTACGCGGCCCAGAGAATGCTCGAGATGGCCAAACCTCAACCCGACTGGTATGCATGGATTTTCGAGCAAGCACGCAATTTGAGCTGGTACGCTCTCCCTTATGACTTGCTGTTCTCGACGTTGCTGGTCGCCCTCGGCTTCCCGTTTCGCTGGCTCGTCAATACACTCGTTGCACCGGACATCGCGCCGAAGGCGAAGACTCCGCCTAGATTAGAGGAAATCGGATGAAGGCTTTATGGGTCGGGTTGGGCGCTTCTGCCCTCCTGACGGGGCTGGCCGCTGCTGTGTATGCTACCCGGGTAGAGCCTCGTCGTTACCGGCTAGAAAGGTTGACTGTCACCGCCGGCGGTGCCAGTCCTTCTGCCCAGCCCTTGAAGATCCTCCACATTTCAGACTTGCATCTGTGCTATCCGGAGTCAGACAAGATCGACTTCTTGAGGCAGATCACGGATGAAGAGTTTGACTTGATCGCCCTCACCGGCGACATAATTGAAAACTACACCGGACTGCCGTATCTGCGATCAATTCTCTCGCGCAAGCCCCGTCTGGGAGCATACGCTGTGTTGGGCAATCATGATTACTACGCATATAGTATGTTCCACAAGACGGTCGGGCGCATAATACGTCGGTTTCGTCATCCCCGCCAAAGGCGGAATGTTCAGCCCCTTATCGAGGCCCTCGAGCAGGCCGGGTTTACCGTTCTGCGCAATTCGGCTGTCCGTCACGGCCAGGAGGGTTTGCACGTGTTGGGTGTGGACTATCCGACGCTCCACCCTGAGCTAATGCAAGAGCTGGTTGCAGACGCAGAAGCCGGCGATTATATCGTCGCTCTCTTCCACATGCCGATCCATCTGGACAACATTGTTCGAACCGGCGCTCACCTCGCCCTCGGTGGTCACACCCACGGCGGCCAGATTCGCATCCCCGGGCTGGGGGCAATAATTACTGACGCCGACCTGCCCCGTCGGGAAGCGTCAGGGCTGTTCATGCGGCAAGACACGGCTTTTCACATATCCCGCGGTCTCGGCGCCGACCCGCGCTCGAACATTCGCTTCAACTGCCCGCCGGCAGCCACAGTCCTGGAAGTCGTGAGAAATGCGTAGCTTACCAGGGCAGGTGCGATTGCAGCTGCATGTATAGAGAGGAAATCTTGTTGCGGACGAGCGTCACCGGCACTCCGAAGCCTGACTCTTCGAGTGTGCCCTTGATGACGCCGTTGTCAATCTGCCCGCTCAGTGTTGCGGTGCGTGCCTGCATGCCCTGGTCGACATATTCTTTTGGCAGCTCGAAGGTCAGCATGACATCGCGATTGTTTGTCACGTCGCCACTGGAAATTGTCAGTGGCGTGCCGCGCCCGTAAAAAATCTGACCTTTCATGGCGGCCGGCTTGCGGATTAGCGTCAATTGTATGACGCCGATGTTTGGATCCATGCCTTGATACTCGCCGCTTACATCGTTGAGCGACCAGTAGATGGCCAGCCCAGCGCCGACAGCAACGAGCAGGGTGACGACTACATTGACGGCGAGAAGCTTCATGCTCCTCCCGGCATCTTCCGGTGGTTCCGGTCTCGAGGGTGGAGTCTCGTCCTGAAAGCGCGAACGCATGGAGCGTGTCACTTTTTAATCCCCCGTTTTATGGTATCAAATCTGGTGTCAGGTGATAGAGATAGCGGATGGTTGAGGCATCATTGGGTGAGATTGTACCCTGGCCGTAGTATAGGCTCATTAGATCGTTGGGGTTTGTGCTGTGGCCCTCGATTCCGAGCGCGTGCCCAAATTCGTGGGCGGCCGCGGCCTTCATCTTTGCAAATGGCATTGAGACACCATTTGCTTCGGTGGTCCTCAATTGGACGAGGACGGGTTTGAAATCGGCTTTGCCACCGGACATGATGGCTTTGAAGGGAAAGCTCCGTTTGGCCGTGTAGCCTCGGATGTCGCCGGAGAAGAGCGCGAGTCCCATTTTGTCTACGAAATGGTGCACCCAGAAAACCTGGATATCCGCCTGGGCTGGGTTATCCACCAATACGAAAGAAAACAGCCCTTCTGGTTCGAAGCGCTTCCACATGTTAATGCCCTGCAGAGCCGCCTGATAGTGCTCCGGGACAAATCCCTGGGCAACCGGCAGCTCGGCTAGCGAGTCCGGATTCGATGCGACATCGGCTAGAAGATCCGGCCACTTGGATAGATTGTTCACGTTTACAGCCGGCACTCCCATCTCTTCGTCGATAATGCCTTCCAGGGTGAGGCCGTTAGAGACGTAGACTTTTAAGGGCATCTGCTCTTTTAACCAGCGAATCGAGCCGTAGGAGCTTCTAAATTCAGGATAGACGATGGCGCCGCCGTATTTCATCGGTTGGCCCATCGGCCTCTGAGCGGGCTGTCCTGCTCGTCCTGCATTTGTCTGGGTTGCGTAGCTGCTGCGAAATTGCGCCTGCGCCGGTAAGACCAGGATGGCAAGCAGCACCGGCAGCAAGACAATCACGACCTTGTCAACAAAGGTGTCCGGTCGTGACTGGCGAGGCAAGCGGCGTGGCCTGAGTCCAGCTTGTTCGCCCATCTGTTACAACCCCTTGTGCTCGACCGACCGGCTGAAGCTTTCTCCTATCATACGATGTCGCATCCGAGGTTCGCCGCCTTGGTTCGAGATTAAGGCCGCCCAATTGGAAACTCTTGCCAACATGCTAGGATGCGCTCAGGCAAGCCATGCAGTCAACAACTTCTAAACCAGCGGATTCAG
>Ga0066388_100001334_pt1 | contig 13682 bp, 14 predicted proteins | sample PanSoiMetaGPlot6_FD_64539 | JGI IMG/M metagenome (GOLD analysis project Ga0066388, IMG submission 64539) | Tropical forest soil microbial communities from Panama analyzed to predict greenhouse gas emissions - Panama Soil - Plot 6 (Hybrid Assembly) | ecosystem: Environmental > Terrestrial >... | reverse complement strand
GCGACGAGCCCGGCGATCTCGGCGGCGATCGTGGACGGGGAGAACCCGCCCTGCTCCTCCCACCGCTCCGAGCCGAACGACGGGCCGTACGAGACCACGAAGTCCGCCGCTTTCTTGACATGGTCCGTCCACAGTGCCCGGTCGCCGCCGAGCCCGGCCTGGTAGGCCATCAGGATCGGGTAGGCCGACTCGTCCAGCTGGTCGCCGCCGGTGTCCAGCGCCTTCTTCCCGTTCACCAGCGAGTTGCGTGGGAACCGGCCGTCGGCCAGCTGCTGCCGCTCGAACAGGAACCGCACCGTCGCCCGCGCGGTGGCCAGGTCACCGGCAGCCAGGATCCCGGTGAACGCCTCGTACAGGTCGCGGGAGAACACCTCGCGGTAGGAGCCGAAGTAGACCGCGTTCCCGCCAGGTGTGTCGCCGGCGCTCACCGCCTGCCCCCATGGGCTGGCGAGCGAGGCGACCACTGCGCCCGGGAACGTCTTGTCCTCGCTGGCCTTCAGCACGTTCACCGACAGCCAGTACGCCCTCCGCAGCCCGACCGCGTCATGCCCGACCGCGTCCCGCCCTGACAGGCCGGGGAACGTGGCCGGCGGCCGGCGCAGCCCCGCGTCGTAGTCACGCCAGCCGCGGACGTAGCTGCGGTACGTGTCGCCGAACCGAGCCTGCACCGCGGCCCCGGCGACGCCGATCGCCTGCCCGGCCGACGTGCCGAAGCCCAGGGCGAGCGTGAACTCGCCGTGCTGGCCGAGATCGAGCTGCCCGGTCTGCACCACGTTGCCGTGCGGTGCGGTCGCGTAGGTCGTCCGCAGCGCGCGGTCGGCGTCCAGTTGGGCCAGCCCGTCGCTGGCGGTGCCGGCGTAGCCGCTGCTCGCCGCGAGGAACGCCCGGTCGGCGCGCAGCGCGCCGTACAGCGGCACCGCATAGTCCCGGTTCGCCGCGTTGGTCGTGGTGTTCAGGTCGGAGCTGACCAGCGCGGTGGTGGCCGGGTCGACGACGGCGTCGTCCGCGCCGCCGTTGGCCGGGCCGCCGCCGCCATTGCCGTTCACCGACGCGTCGTAGCGGACGTAGACCTGCAGCCCGGGGGGCGTCCCATGGCCGTTCGACTGCTCCAGCCGGGTGGACATGACCACCGCGTCCCGGCCCGGATCGGTGACGTAGTCGGTGACCAACCGGTACCGGCCGCTCCTTGCGGTGCTGGTGACCTGGCAGGCCATGCCACCCGGGTCGGTCGCCCGCACCGTGTAGGTCATGTCCCGGGCCTGCAGGTCGGTGAACGTCCGCCCGTCGGTGACGACATACTGCAGCGTCTCGACGTTCGTCGTGTCGACCGTCGGGCTGTAGACGTCCGACAGCACCCCGCCGGCGACCGTGTACCAGACCTTGGAGGTGGAGTTCCGGGCGGTGCCCAGGCAGTCCTTGCGGGCCAGGTCGAAATGAGACAAGGCCCCGGGCGCGCCGGGCGCGGTCGCCTCCCGCGCGGCACCGGCCGGTTGCCCGCCCAGCACCAGGCCGATCATGGCCGTCGAAACGAGAAATACGCTGTGTGCCCGACGCCGTTGTCGCATAGACGCCAGCCTCGTCGCCGCCGCCGGAATTGTCCAGCAAACCAGCCCGAAATCCCTTGGCTCGGATCTGGGTCAGTAAGCGCGGTCCGAGCCTTGCCGACGGGCCGCCGTGGCGCCGCGGTCGGCGGGCATTCGGGCCTGCTCGGTCCGGCCCCGGCCGATCGGGTCGACGTCCCAGGCGCTGTCCAGCAGCTGACCGGCCGAGACGTCCAACACCTCGGCGACCCGCACGAGGGTCAGCACCGTCACGTTGTGCGCTCCACGCTCGATCCTGCTGACGTAGGTGCGGTCCAGCCCGGCCGCCTCGGCCAGTCGCTCCTGCGACATGCTGCGCGCGGTCCGCAGCACCTTCACCCGGAGCCCGAGCCGGCGCAGGAAGGCACGATCTGCGGAGCCAGCGGCGCGTACCACGGGTGCAGCCTCGCAGATCACGATGACACACTACTGTATGGTGATGACAAGTTGCCCCAAAGTCCGGGGAGAGTCGCACGTGTCTTTTCACGTCACGCCGTGTTCCCGGTCGACCTGATGCGACCGCGGAAGACAGCCTTCGTCGACGAGGCGTACGAGGTGGGCCCGACCGGCGTATATGTCCTGACGGCGGTCCTCGCGCCTACGGATGCCGCCGACCTGCGCCGTGAGGTGCAAGGCGCACCGCGCCACGGCCGCCAGGCGCGTCCGCACTTCTCGAAGGAGAACCACAAACGCCGGATCGTCCTGGCCGACGCCGTAGCAGGGCTCGGCCTGCCGGCGAGGGTCGTGGTGGAACCGTCGGCGGGCCGGGCGGTACGGGCCCGTGGCGGGGCGTTGTCTGGCCCGGCTTGCCTGGGAGTTGGGCCGGGAGGCCGGCGGTGTCGACGGGATCGTCTTCGAGTCCCGCGGTCGGCCGGCGGACCAGCACGACGCCTCGGTCCTCGCCCGGGCTGCCCGGCACGGCCCGCGCTTCACCGCGACATTCGTCCGCGCCGCAGAGGACCCGATCCTGTGGCTGGCCGACATCATCGCCAGCGCCGTATTCCAGGACCTGGCCCGCGGCAACCCTGCTTACCGTGCAGCCCTGGGTACGATACGGCTAGTGACCCTATGACCCGAAGAACCTTTACCCGAATGACGCCGTAACGCGAAGGCCCCGCACTCACCGTCCGGAGAGTCGGGGCCTCACTTCCACAGAGGTGGGCTGCCCCTGCGGCTTTCTGGAGTCTGCCAGCCCAGGCCGGGAGGGTCAAGGCGCCGCGCGCTCGGGTTGCGACCTGGGCTAGCCTCAGAAGTCGCCAGCCGTCGTCGCAGCGTCCTCGATGCCGGCAGGTGAGTCGAGTGGAACCACCGGTCCATGGGCGGTGTACCTACCAGCGGGACCGAGCCGAGAACGAGGCGACGACGATGGCACGCTGGATGTGGACTGCACTGGTCTTGACCGGCCTCGTGGGCGCCGCATGTACCGGCGGCACGACGCTGCACGTGGTCCGCCCCACGGCGGGCCCGACTACAGATATCACGGCGACTCCGTCCGGAAGTACCGTGCCGGGCGGGTGCGGCCGGACGCGGATACAGCCGGATCCTCCCCCGCGTTGGGCCGCGAGCGCCAACGTGAGCGGCGAGTTCGTGATGTCTGCCGAGGGCAACCTGATCGGTATGTTCGGCCCGCTGTATGCGGGAAATCGGGGGGAGTACGCGAACAAAATCCTCTGGGTCGTGCGCGAACCGCGCGAGGGGGCGCCGCTGCGCCTGACGCTACGACCGGTGCAGCGGGCGGCTCCGGTGATAACCATCGAACAGCCGGCCGACTCGTCGCCGGGGGAGATATATCCGTCCACCGTCGACGTGCCGACGGCAGGCTGCTGGCACGTCACCGCCGAGTGGAACGACAACCAGGCGACTCTCGACCTGCTTTACAGCTGACGAGCGTTCGGATGCTCACGACGGCGCGCTGCAGCGCGACTCCTCTGCTTCGCGCCCGGCGCCCGGTTCGAACGCTAGCGCGGAGCGGCTCGTTCGGCCACGTCAAGGAGCCGGAGACCGTACACGCCCTGCTGCGGGGCTTCTGGAAGGACACCTGACGTGCCAGGCCTGGAAGTCGGAGAGGTCATCGCGCTGAGTCGCTTCCCGGTCAAATCCATGCTCGGGGAGCGCCTCGGCAGCATCCGACTCGACGAGCGCGGGGTAGTCGGCGACCGGCTCTGGGCGGTACGGACACCGGAAGGGAAGTACGGCGCCGGCAAGAGCACACCGCGCTTCCGCAGCGCCCCGGGCCTGAAGGAACTCGCCGCCGAGTATGACAGCGACGTGCCGTGCATCACCTTCCCGGACGGCACCCGGTGGCGCGGCGATGACCCGGGCGTGCACGCGGCGCTGTCCACCGCGCTCGGCAAACCGGTGCAGCTCGCCCGCGAGGGCGCGGTCTCCCTGCTCGACGCGGGGCCCGGCTTCGTTCACCTGCTCAGCACAGGCGCGCTGGAGTACGCCCGCAAGCTGCTGCTCGAGTCCGATGTGGACGAGCGGCGGTTCCGCCCGAACATCCTGCTGGCCGTCGGCGACTCAGCGGATCCGGTCGAGGAGAGCTGGGTCGGGCGGACCGTCGGCATCGGCACCGCCCGGCTGCTGGTGGCAGAACGCACCGAGCGGTGCGTGATGGTCAACCACGAGCGCGCCGGCCTGCCCGCTGACGGGCGCATACTGCGCGCCCTGGCCGCCGCCAACGACATGCGGCTGGGCGTGTACGCCAAGGTGACCACGCCGGGCACCATCCACCTGGGCGACCGCGCCACCCTCGACTGACAGCCCCCTACACCCAGCTGTGCCAGCAGAGTGCGTGCTGGGGTAGCGTAGGGGCTCTGGTCGGGGTGCGTGTGGCGCGCATGATGACCCGGACCTGACCGTGGTCCGGGAAGCACTGGAGACCAAGCTCCCCCAGCCGCGCCGATCTTGACGTTTGGCCGCGTTCCGCGGGTGCCGCAGGCCATAATGGGTGTAAAGACGCTGCTCCCTCACCCTCGCTGGCCGGTGCGGAGGAGTTCGGCGAGACGGTCGCCGACGGCGGAGAAGCTGGGTGTCGGCTCGCGGTCGAAGAAACTCTTCTTACGGCGACGCAGCAGCTCCTCCCCGTCTCGTTCCCAGGAGAAGTTGGGCTTGCGCAGGAGGGCACGGAAGACCGGGTCGGCTCCTTCCGGGTGGCGTCTCACCAGGCGACGAATTGCCAGCGGGGAAACGGACTCGTCGTGCAGGTACTCGCGCAGCTGCTCGAGACAGGTGCGGTCGCGGGCCAGTGACGGGTCGGCAAACAGGGCATCCAGGCGGCCGAAGTCGCGGTAGTAGTTGAGCCCTTCGAGGTCGTCGTAGACCAGTGCGACGCTTTCGGCCGCCAGCAGCTCGTCGGGCAGCCGACCCATTTCCTCGGGGGTGGGGCCGGTGACTCTGGCTCGCCTCGCGGCCTTGCCCTCGAGCCTGGCGACGACTTTCTCCTGACGGCGGCGGTAGTGCTCCCGCAGTTTCTCCTGCGCCTCGTTCGGCGGTAGCACCACCAGGTCAGAGCCGAACAGGGCGATGAAGTCGGTGCGGTCCTCGGCCTGCATCTCCCAGGCACGCCGCAGCTTGTCGGGGTTGCGGCGGAGTACCTCCGGGTTGGCGGTCACCGTCTGGAGGGCGGTCTGTGCGATTTCCAGCCCGACGTTCCTGGGGAAGACGGCCATGTGTCCGCTGACCAGCCAAGCATCAGTGGACGGGTGGACCGGGACGACCCGGCCTATGACGAACATACCCTTTCGCAGCTGCGCGAACGCTTTGCCTCCCATGTTCGAATAGGCCCGGTAGACGAGGTCATCAAGGAGGTTGTGGAGCAGGACGGCACTCTTGTCGAGCCGTTGGACCTCGAAGCACCCTTCGACGACATCGCGCCAGCCCAGAAGCATCTCGCGCTCATCATCCGACAGCAGGGGCCGACGCTGCGCGACGAACTGCTCGAGGACGGTACGGCCGTCGGGCAGCCGGTGCTGCAGCGCAAAATGGTCCATGGTGAGGACGGCCGTGCCCTCGTCGAGGTAGCCGTGGCGGTCGGAGGCGCTCCTGAGCCGTGCCCTGAACTGCTTGGCGAAGCGAGGGCCTTGGGCGAAAGAAATCAGCTCACCCTTGAGGTCCCCGCCGAGGGCTACCAGGTCCTCGACCGAGGTGGCCGGTGGCCCCCCAACGGCTGGAACGGCAGCAGCTGGCAGCCTGGTCTTCTTCTGCATCGCGCCTTTCCTGGTTGGAGTAACACACTGGGTGCCCGCACCCTATCGACACATCGGCCGAGCGCGCCGCGGCGCGCTGCAGGACACCGAAGTTCTCCTCAGCAGGTGTTCGTCGACGGCTGCGGCCACATGATCGGGTATACCGCTTCACGGCCCAACGCAAGTGCCGCCGCCGCGACATGGTCAGCGCCGCGCTCTACACCATCACGGGCGACTGGATCGCCAACGCCGAGGGCCAAGTGGCATGTGTCGGCGTCGCGGCAACGGCCTTGCTAGCGGGTGCCGACCCGCACGCCGGTGATCGCGAACTCTTCCACCGCGGCGGTGTGACCGCCAGTGGAGACCGCGATCGTGACCACGGTGCCGATTGGCGCGGTGAACCCGACCCGCACCGACCACGGGCTGCGCACCCCACCGGCCGGGATGCCGGCCAGCTTCGCGAGCACCGGCTCGCCGAGCGCCCGCACCTGCACCGACAGGCTCTCGTCGACGCCGGTGATCCACCCGCCGACGGTGACCGGCGGGGTGACCGTCGTGCCGTAACCCGGCCGGGTCAGGGTCAGCGTCGTGTCCCGGGTCCCGACCACCTCCCACGGGGCGTCCTGGCCGGTGCCTATCCGGGCCAGGTGCACGACCGCCGCCGGGGCCGCGGCACCGTTCGGGGCGGCGTATCCGACCGTCACCCACGCCTGTGTGCCGGACGTGGTCTGGTCGACGACGCGGTCGATGTCCTGATAGCCGAGATAGGTCCGGGTGAACGACAGCGCGGTCAGCCCGGCGTCCAGGTGCCACGGCTGGTGGCCGCCGGACCGGTAGCTGCGCTGCCAGGCCGCCGCGTCCGCGACACCGGCGAACGGCCACAGCGGCTGGTACCCGAACGCCGCGACAGGCGGCTGCACCGACGCCGTCGGACCGCCCCTAGACGGCTGGGCCGACGGCCGCCCAGACGGCTGGGCCGACGGCTGCGCGGGCTGGCCGCTCGGGGTCGCGGTGGACCCGGCGGACTGCCTCGGGCTGTCCGACCGCAGGACCACGACGATCGCCCCGATCGCCAGTGCCACCGCAACGGCCGTGACGACGACTGCCACCCGCCGCCATCGGTTCCCATGGTCCGACGGCGGAGGGGGCAGCGCCTTCTGCTGCGTTCCGGAACTCATGACGTCCCCCTGTAGTTGCTCCCCTCAGCATGCTCGCATCAGTGACGGGTCGACAGAGGAGAACGTCGCGAGTCGTGCCGCTGCGGCCGGTCAGTAAGAAGAGCCGTGCGGCACCGGACTGAGAGCGCGGTACGGGCCGACTGCTGACCGCAGCCTGTGATTCACCGGCCGTTACCAAGAGTTACCAGGAGGTGGGCTTGTCCGGCTGGTAGAGCCAGACGTCGAAGAAGTGGTGGAGATCCATGCCGGTGTCGCGCTCGGCGAGGGCGATGAACTCGGGCGTGGTGACGTTGCCGTACCGGTTCTGGGTGGCCCAGTCTCGCATGATGCGGAAGAACGCCGGGTCACCCACCTTCTCGCGCAGCGCCTGCAGGGTCATCCCGCCGCGGTTGTAGATGGTGCCGTTGAACAGGTAGACCGGTGTGCCGGGGACGGCCGGCGGCGGCGTCCAGAAAACGGTGTCCTGGGCCGGGGTGTTGTACAGCGTGTTGAACCACTGGTGCGCCGACTTGCGGCCCTGGTGCTCGCTCCATATCCACTCCGACCAGGTCGCGAACCCCTCGTGCAGCCAGATGTCCGGCCACTCGGTCAGCGTCACCGAGTCGCCATACCACATGTGTGAAAGCTCGTGCGCGAGCGTCGCCTCGTCCGGCTTGCGGTCGAACACCGGCTTGGTCTGCGTCTCCAGCGAATACCCGACGTTCTTCGCATCGTCGACGACGGCACCGACGGCGTCGAACGGGTATGGCCCGTAGATCGAGCTGTAGAACTCGACGATCTCCGGCAGCTTCTTCAGCACCGAACTCGAGGACAGGGTCGGGTCGACGGCCACGTACGCCGGTGTGCCGCTGGCCAGGCGGTACTGGGTGAGGTCGAATCGGCCCAGTGTCGTGGTGGCCAGGTACGGCGCCATCGGCGAACTCTCCCGCCAGACCCACGTGGCCGCCCCGCCGCTGCTGGTGTGCGAGACCAGCACACCGTTCGCCATCACGGTCAGGCCGGCGGGCACGGTCACCGCGAAGTCGAACGTCGCCTTGTCCCGCGGGTTGTCGTTGACCGGGTACCAGCCCGGCGACCCTTGCGGCTCCCCCACCACGAACGCCCCGTCGTCGGTGGGCACCCAGCCCTCGATCGACTGGTCCGGGTCGGTGACCACCGACGGCTGCCCGGCGTAGCGAATCATGACGGTGAACGCGTGCCCGGCCGGGAGCCCGGAGGCCGGGGTGACCACCAACTCCTGCCCGTCGCGGGCGAACGCGGCTGGCCTGCCGTTGACCTCCAGCGCCGAGATCTCGAACCCGCGCAGGTCGAGGTCGAACCGGGAGAGATCCTGTGTCGCGGTGGCCTGGATGGTCGCGGTGCCGTCGAGCCGCACTGCCGCCGGGTCATAGCCGAACTGGAGTGAGTAGTGCGTGACGTCGTACCCACCGTTACCGGCCAGCGGGAAGAACGGGTCGCCCAGCCCCGCCGACCCCGGCGTGAACGTTTCGGCGGCCCGAGCCGGACTCGGCACTGCAACCGCCGCAGCAACCGCCACTGTCGCGCCGAGCCGGAGCACGGCTCGCCTGACACGCCTCGGATCCACGTCGACCTCTCTCGTCCGGCCGTCCGGCTGTCCCCCAAGTGGAACCCTAGCCGCCCCCGTCATGACCGGGGAGAGCCCAGCCAGGCGTCGAAGGCGACCGCCTGCCGGTGGTCGCCGCGGTGCGGCAGTTTCGTGATGCCTCGCTGGACCTCTCCAATACTCAGCACGCAGACGTGCAGACGATCCGGCGGCACGGCAGAAAGCTAGCGTGCCGCCGGAGATCATCGGCTACCGGGAACGGTCTATTGGGCCGTCAACGGGTCGCGGGTCGGTGGCCAATGGTGCGACAGCGACAGCTACCTGCTTGGCGCTCACCCGCGACCGTGTGGTGTGGGCGTCGCGGCGAGCGTCTGCAGGGCGGCGGTGTAGCTTTCGGTGAACCCGGCTCCTTCCGCTCATGCCCGCGAGAATGTCATGAGCGACGGCCACGTGCCCACCGACTCGCCCGGATCGGCACACCCGAAGGCACCCCAGCCGCCGCTGTACGGCTCCTAGGTCGTACGCGGCACAGTCGGCGAAGTCTGGCCCGTCCGCGACGAGGTCTTCCAACCCTCGTACGCCGAAAGCGACGAGTCGCCGAGAATGTAGTCCCGGCGGGTCATCGGCCCCGCGTAGCGGGCTCAGCCGGTGAAGGGGTTGAGCACGGTCACGTCGACGTGCTGAAAGTCTTTGCTGTTACGGCTGACCAGCGTCCAGCCGTGCACCTTGGCGGTCGCAGCGATGAGGGTGTCCACGGTCGGCACCGGATGCGCTGGGCTCTGCTGCCCCCACTGCCGGGCGACGTGGGCGGTCACTGGAACGAGACGGCCCGCGAACTGCTCGATCACCTCCTCCAGCCAGGCGTCGAAGGCGACCGCCTGCCGGTGGTCACCGCGGTGCAGCAGTTTCGTGATGCCTCGCTGGATCTCTCCGATGCTCAGCACACAGACGTGCAGGCGATCCGGGGCCACGGCGGAAAGCCACTCCCGCAGGCCCGGATCCGGGCTGCGCCTGCGGGTCTCCGACAGCACGTTCGTGTCCAGAAGGTAGCTCACCGGCCAGCCCCCAGGTCGACCTCTCGGGGGAACTCGTTCTTGCGCTCGGTCTCGACCTGCTCCATGACCCCCAGGGTTTCGTCGTCGAAGTGCGGCGGACCAAGGAGAACCGCGATGAGACTCCTCCTAGGCGCGGTCAGCCTGCGGTACTCATCGATGTCGACCACCACCGCGACATCCTCACCGTGCCGGGTGATCACCTGCGGACCATCCCGCTGGACAGCGCGCAGCACCTCGCTGAAGCGTTGCTTCGCTTCCTGAACCTGCCAGCTCATCACAACCCGAGGCCCCCTACTGCCATGGCCTGTCTAGACAGCACAGATTCTACCCCGAGCGGCCGTCGCCGCCAATGCGCCACGGAATCCCCCGCCTTCCGGTAGCCATGGTCTGTCTAGACAACACAAATTTCTGCCCCGGGCGGTCGTCGTACCACCTTGGGTGGACCGACCGGTTCCCCGGGAGCCGGTCACCCGTCCGGGGTACGGTCACATGAAACGGCCCGCAACGTCGCAGCGCTCGAGGCGCTCGAGGCCCGGCCGGAGAGCGAGGCTCCGACATGGACGAGGATGCCGGGACGACGCGGGTCGGCGCGGCCGTGCGGTCCGCGCGGCTGTACCGCGGACTGTCGCTCGAAGTCGTCGCCGGCCTCGCAGGGCACTCGAAGTCGTGGCTGTCGAAGGTCGAGCGTGGGCTGCTGCCGCTGGAGCGCCGCTCGGACATCGCCGCGCTCGCCGACGCGCTGCAGGTCTCGCCGGCCGACCTGACCGGACGGCCGTTCCTCGGCGACAAGCGTCCCGAGCGCGTCGCGGACACAGCGGTCGTGCAGGTGCGGAAGGCGCTGCAGGATCTTCCCGACCCGGAACAGGCTGACGAGCCAGACCGGCTCGTCGCGGAGGCCGAGGCAATGCAGCCGCTGCGGCTGTCGCTGGACCTTGCCGGGCTCGGCCAGGTCCTGCCCGGCCTGCTGGCCCGACTGCGCGCCACGTTGGCGGCCGTGCGCCGAGCCGAGGACAGAGCGCGGCTACTGCGCGCGTACTTCTGGACGGCCCACGCCGCCATGGGCAGGACGAAGAATCTCGGCTACCTGGACCTCGCCTGGATCGCCGCCGACCACACCCGCGTGGCCGCCGAGGGCCTGGACGACCCGGTGTGGCTGGCGGCGGCGGAGTTCACCCGGGCGCACGCATTGATCCCTACCGGGGCCGTCAGCGCGGCATCCCGGTACGCGTCAGCGGGCGCTGACGCTGCCTCGGTCGCGGCCGGGCCGGACGCCGCCGGTGTGCATGGGGCGCTGCAGCTTGTCGGGGCGTATGCCGTGGCCATCGCGGGTCGTACCGAGGAGGCCGCCGACCGGGTCGCCGCCGCCGAACGGCTGGCAGCCGGTGACGCGGGCCGGGTCTTCACCCGCGGGTTCTCCTTCGGCGCGCCGAACGTGGCGCTGCACCGGATGCAGGTCGCGGTCGAGTCCGGCCAGCCGCAGCAGGTGCTCACCGCCGCCAGCCAGATGCCCGACGAGGCGCTGCCGACACCGGAGCGCCGCGCCAGCCACGTACTGGGTGGACCTGGGCCGGGCGCACGCGATGATGCGCCGCGACGAGGAGGCGCTTCGGATGCTGCGCCGGGCGGAGGAGATCGCACCTGCGCGGGTTCGGCTGCACCCGATAGTGCCCGGGGTGCTGGCGGACATACGGGACCGGCGGCAGCGGGCCACCGTCGGCCGGGAGTTGCGGGGCCTGCTGTACCGGATGGGCCTACCGCACTGACAGACCCACGGGTTTCCACGGAAACCCAGCAGCGTAGAGGTTTCCCCGCGGCAACGGTGCGCCCGGCACGCTCGGTGGCTGTCGGTCCCGGGGTCGGACCCCTACGGCGGCTGGGATGGCAGCCGCCGGACGCCCTGCCCGGGGACCGGCCACCAATGCCCCGAGGTCGGAGGGGGAAACCGGGATGCCGGGCCGGCACGCCGCACCTGAACCGACCCTCCGCTCCAGGAGCGCAACGTGTACCCACTTCGGCTGCCGTACGCGAACGACCAGGCCAGCCCACGTATCGGCGTCCAGGACGCCGGCAGCCCGCGCGCCGTCGACTAGGGTCGAGCCGACGTTGAGGAGGTCCGACGATGGCCGAACCTGTCGGCGACCGCGCCGCGCTGGTCGAGGCGCTCGCCCGCCGCTTCCACGACACCTACGAACAGCTGGCACCCGAGCACGGCTGGCAGACCCAGGAGTCCACCCGGGCCAAGCCATGGGAGGACGTGCCGCAGCACAACCGCGAGCTGATGCTCGCCACGATCGCCGCACTGCTCGACGACGGAACGATCGAGGTGGGATCCGGCCTACTGGCCGGGTTTCCAGCGGGCGCCATCGGCGAGCGGCGGGGAGACGTCAGTGCGGCACGGGACTGAGAGCGCGGTACGGGCCGACTGGTACGTCCACAAGCCCACCCGGGTCGAGGCGATGCAGTACTTGCCGGAAACCGAAAACGCCGTACTCGAGCTGCTCGACAGTTGGAACATAGTCCACTTCATGGGACCACCCGGACTCGTGCACATCGGCACGCCCGAAGGCACGAAGCCGCTGCTGTACGGATCCTGGGTCGTACGCGGCACGGTTGGCGAGGTCTGGCCAGTCCGCGACGAGGTCTTCCAACGCTCGTACGCCGAAGGCAACGAGCCGCCGAGGACGACGTAGCTGAGCCAGCCGGTATACTTGCGTAGGGCCAACACCGGCTTTCCCGTTGATCATCTCATTTGATGGGATGATTCCGACATCCCCATCAAAGGCGTGCTGTATGCGACGCTCCACTGGACGACGAGGACCAGCGCGTCCTCGGCGAAATCGAGGGCTTCCGCCGCCCGTTGCGCGTTGCGCTACCAACTCGCCGAGCCACGACGCTGGCAGGACAGCTAGGAAGTCAGATCTGCGCCAATTATGTTAATCACACACCAAGGCCGCCCGAGGCCTCAAGATGTGGTGTTCGGGGCCTGGTGTGCAGATCAGCGAGCGGTCTCTACTGAAACAGTTCAGCCATGGACATCGGGCAAACCAAGGAGCAGGGTGCTGAGTGTAAGGACACCTGCATCGGAAGGGGTGGGATCCTCAATGGCTGAGCATCCGCACATCGACATCGTAGGCAGGGCCCTGCGGGCGGTGTCCGTCGGCGACACGGCAGCCCTGCAGCAGCTGCTCACCAGGGACTGCGTCATACACCTGCCGGGTAGCCATCCGCTCGCTGGCGAGCACAAGGGCGTCGACGCCGCGCTCGACCTCGTCCGCCGGATGCGCGAGGAGACCGACAACACGATACGGTTCGAGCCGCAGCAGATGTTCGTCGACGGCCACGGCCACGTGATCGGGGTGCGCCGCTTCATGGCTGACCGCAGAGGCCGCAGCCGCGACATGGTCGGCGCCGTGCTCTGCACGGTCATAGGTGACCGGGTCGCCAGCGCCGAGGCCTTCGAGTCGGACCTGGACCAGACGGACGAGTTCTGGGCCTGAGCAGACTGGTCGGTCCGGGTGCCGGGTTACTAACACTCGGCGCCGGACCGCTGTGTATTGCCTCCCACAGCCAGAGGGCGGCTGGGTCACCCGTCGCGGTCGGTACCGGCCAGGTCGGACATGTGCCGGCATAGAGTCACATGCTGGTGCGCTTGGTGGCTGGGTCGTGGATTTCGTCGACGAGTTCCGAGGGTGACGACGACCGTAATCACAATCTCGATGGCCACGACCGGTCCCTCCCGCTCAGTTCTGACCGAGCGGGAGGGACCGACGCTGACGAAGACTCCTTCGATCTGACCTGGGAGTACGCACTGCAGCCCGACATCGAACAGCCGGTACGCAGGTTCCTCGCCACACGAGCCCGCCGCCCCGCCCGGTTGCCCAGGCCGATGTCCGGGACCACTTGGCTCGGATCGCTGCCGAGGAGTTCCCCGGCGCTACGCTGTCGGAGGTCTTGGCCCGGCTGTTGGCCGAGCATGAGTGGGCCCGAACGCGCCGGGTGATCGCTGCTGGGCCGACTATGTCGCTGAGATCGAGGAGTGGGACGCCGTGACAGCCGACGACGCGGAACGCGAGTGAGCGAGGTCGTCACCGGCCTGGTCAGCGCAGTAGCCAGGCGAG
>Ga0066388_100001333_pt1 | contig 13683 bp, 9 predicted proteins | sample PanSoiMetaGPlot6_FD_64539 | JGI IMG/M metagenome (GOLD analysis project Ga0066388, IMG submission 64539) | Tropical forest soil microbial communities from Panama analyzed to predict greenhouse gas emissions - Panama Soil - Plot 6 (Hybrid Assembly) | ecosystem: Environmental > Terrestrial > Soil... | reverse complement strand
CCGCCGGGAGTGCGTCCGAACTCCGGAGCAAACGAGGAGGTTTGAACGCGAAACTCCTGCATGGCATCGACCGAAACCAGGCTGTTGGTTCCCCCCGAAGCGCTGAGCGCAGGTAGCGCTCCGCTGGCGGTCTGGCCCATTGCGAGAAAGCCGGTGACGCCGAAATTGGCGCTGACGCCATCCACGGAGAAATAGTTCGCGTCGGCGCGTTGGCCGTTCACGCTGAATTGCCCCTGGTCGAATAAAGACGTTTGCGTCAAGACAACGCCGGGCGTCAGTTGAATGAGAGTCTGAAAAGTCCTGCCGTTGAGTGGAATGTTATCGACGAGCCGCTGGTCAATCACGGTGCTGACCGCAGCCGACTCGGTATTTATTAGTGGAGCGCCGGATTCCACTCTCACGGTTTCCGTTACGTCGCCAAGAGTCATCTCGAAATCGATCTTAAGAGCATCCTGAACATGTAGTACCACTGCGGACTTGACCAACCTCTTAAAGCCAGTCTTTTCGATTTCAATGCGGTAAGTGTTCGGCGGCAAGTTCGTCAAGTAGTATTCGCCCGCATTGTTGGTGGTGGTTTCGTATGTAGCGTTAGTCCCATCGACGATGGCGACGATTTTCGCATCGACGATTAAGGCGTGCGATGGATCGGTTAGACGACCGGTGAGCGAGGCATTCGTGGATTGACCTCGCACCACCGAGTAAAGGAAAAGCAAAAGAAAGCCGCATATGACAAGGCCACGCATACGGGAAGATCTCCGTGTCTACTTCGGGAAGCATGAGCCTACTCCGAGGTGATCTTTCGGGTCAATACCCGAAAGAGTGATGGCTGTATACCCTCATGGGGCGATGCAACGATTCGCGGTTGGAAACAGAATTACGCTGGATTCGAGTGCGCTCTTGGCAACGCCGCGTAGCGGCGAAATGTTTATAGGACCTAAGTTTCAGTTGTTTAGAAGCTCCGAAGGAGCGCAATAATTTTGTTCCTATTGCGCTCCTTCGGAGCTGAATGGGTATTAGCGAAGGGAATCTATAAACATGTGGCCGCCCTGCGGCCAGGACAAATGCAGTCGCAAAACAAATCCTGATATAAAATGCGTGCCCACCAGAACCAGATGCGCGGGCGAGTAAACAAAGTCACCCGATCCATCCTGCTGGCTTGCATGCTGCTGGCATGCTGCCCGTGTGCGTTCGCACTCAATCCGGCGCTGGATGTTAGTCAGTACGCGCACACGGCCTGGAGGGTTCGCGAGGGCTTTGGCAAAGGACAGATATATTCGATCACGCAGACGCCGGATGGTTACCTCTGGTTGGGCACGGAATTCGGGATACTTCGCTTTGATGGTGTCAGGAGTGTCCCCTGGCAACCACCTGCTGATCAACCCTTGCCATCAGACACCACCCTTAAGCTGCTAGCCGGCCGCGACGGTACCCTTTGGATTGGTACGGACAAAGGTCTTGCAAGTTGGAATGGCAAAAAGCTGACGACTTACCCCGAGCTTGCTGGACAGTTTATTTTTGCGCTCCTTGAAGACCGTGATGGTTTCGTTTGGGCCGGCACGCTGGACGTGCACGTTGGCAAGCTCTATGCGATTCACAACGGTGGTGTCCGACGGTTGGGCGAGGATGGCACTTTTGGAAGGTCTCTTCAAGTCTTGTATGAAGACCAGCGGGGAATTCTGTGGATCGGAAGTGACAATGGAATATGGCAATGGAAACCGGGCCCACCTAAGCATATACCGTTGGGGGATTCGGACCTACTCCTAGATCTCGCAGAGGATGAAGACAATAAACTCCTGGTCATCACGACTCGTGGGGTCAAGCGAGTCGTTGATGGAAAACTCGAGACTCATCCCCTTCTCAACGCTCCTTCCCAGTTCAATCCCCGCAAGGTCCTTCGCGATCGAGATGGCAGTTTATGGATAGGAACGATAACCCAGGGCATGGTGCATGTTCATGACCGCAGGGTCGATTTTTTTTCGACATCGCAAGGTTTGACCGGTGATGATGTGTGGGCCCTCTTTGAAGACCGTGAAGGAAATATTTGGATCGGCACTCATGAGGGTCTTGACCACTTTCGCGAGCTGGCCATTCCTACATTTTCGTTAAACCAGGGTGGCGGGGATTCCCATGGCTATTCCATTTTGGCGGCGAGCGAGGGCGTTGTGCTAGGCGCCAACCCGAGCGGATTGTACCGGTGGATCGACGGGCGATTTGCGAAGTACGGTACGAGTCCTGGAGACGTCCAACATGTTCCCTTGTCGCTTTTTCAAGATTCACGTGGACGACTTTGGGGCGTCTCGAACGCTGAGTTTGGTTACCTGGAAAACGGGCGTTTTAATACGATCAGCGGAATTCCCGGCGGAGTCGCCCGCTCGATTGCCGAGGACAAACACGGCGATCTATGGATTGCCAACGAGCAAGTCGGCTTGTTTCATTTGCGCGGGACTGAAGTGGTTGAGCAGATTCCCTGGAGTAAGCTGGGCCATGAGGACTTTGCGACCGCTCTCGCAGTTGACCCGTTACGGGGCGGTCTGTGGCTTGGGTTTTTTAAAGGTGGTGTGGCTCATTTTAGCGATGGTCAGATTCGAGCCGTGTACGGAACTGCCGACGGTCTGGGCAGCGGTCTGGTTAACGATTTTCAAATTGATCCGGACGGCGCGGTCTGGATGGCCACGGCAGGCGGCCTTAGCCGTTTGAAAGATAACCGCATCGCACTGCTGACGACTAAGAACGGATTGGCGTGCAATTCGATGCTGTGGTTTAGAGAAGACCAGGACCATTCCTACTGGCTTTACACCGCGTGTGGGCTCCAGCGGATTGCCCGCACTGAGCTCGAAAAGTGGACCGCGGCTGTCGATCAGAATCAAGGATCAAACCGCACTATCCAGGTCACGGTTTTCGATAATTCTGACGGCGTTAGAGGCCAAATCTATCCAACCGGCTACAGCCCCCAGGTTTCTTTGACGGCAGATGGGAAGCTGTGGCTACCCTCTCCAAACGGTGTCAGCGTCGTCGATCCGCGCCATCTCACTTTCAACAGCCTTCCGCCGCCGGTACACATCGAACAAGTCACCGCCGACCGAAAACTCTATGAGCTGACCGCTGAAAATAATGGGAGCTTGCGTCTGCCGGCGCTCTCTCACGACGTGGAAATTGACTACACCGCACTCAGCTTGGTCGCCCCTGAAAAATTGCGCTTCCGCTATAAGCTGGAAGGCTACGACGCTAACTGGCAGGACGCGGGTAATCGCCGCCAGGCCTTCTACACCAATCTCCCCCCGCGCAACTATCGCTTTCGCGTGATGGCTTGCAACAACAGCGGCGTCTGGAACGAAGCAGGGGCGTTTCTCGATTTTGCCATCGCGCCGGCGTATTACCAGACCCTCTGGTTTCGTCTCTTGCTCGTGGTGGCGTTTCTATCGGTGGTCGTCCTGCTCTATCGATTGCGCGTGCAGCAGGTAACCCAACAGCTTAGTGGACGGATGGAAGCGCGCGTTGAGGAAAGGGAGAGGATCGCCCGCGACTTGCACGACACGCTGATACAGAGCGTGCAGGGATTGATTCTGAAATTTCATGCAGTTTCGAAACAGTTACCGAAGGAAGAGGTAACTCATGAGGCCCTCGAGCAGGTTCTCGATCGCGCTGACGAGGTTTTAGCCGAGGCCAGAGACCGCGTGCGAGATCTGCGCAGCGCCACCGAAACGCCGCGTGACTTGCCGGCAGCGTTGAAGCTCGTCGCCGAAGAACAGCCGGAAGGCCGTGAGGCAATCTTCAAGACAGTCATCGAAGGCAAGGTGCGGCCGCTACATCCGCTCGTTTTTGAGGAGGCTTATTCGATTGGACGCGAAGCGATCACCAACGCGCTGAAACATTCTCAGGGCCATCACATCGAAGCGGAAATCATCTATGAGCCGCGCCATTTTCGTTTGCGGGTACGTGACGACGGGCGAGGGTTTGATCCGCAGATCTTTCACGACGGAGCGCCCCTGGATCATTTTGGACTGAGAGGAATACAAGAACGCGCTGAAAGAATTGGCGCGCAAGTAAGCTTATGGAGCGGTCCTGATACGGGGACCGAAGTTGAATTGGTCGTTCCCGGCGCCACGGCCTACCGTTTGCGCCAAGACAAACCGAGAAGGTTCTGGTCTCGTCGTTCCCGGGATTAACGATTGAGCAGCAAAGAGAGAATCATCTGTAATAATATACTTGAGCACTCCACAGCCTTTAAACGCGCTCATTTTGAAGTGGCTGCGCAAACCAGCTGCGGAGCAGCGGTGAGAGCTAAGCCCAAGGCGAGTCTGCGAGCCTTGGGTAGACTGTCATCTGTAATTTCGGAGTCGCGGAGCGGCGACTGAATTCCTGGGCGATTCGTGCTTCAATCAATCGCAGCTCCGCAGCTCCGGACAAATTTCTGTGCGTAACCCAACGCTCGCAAAACCTCGCGTTGGGCTTAGCTCTCACCGCTGCTCCGCAGCTCATTGAGTTATGAGCTCAAAGAGGCGCGCTTAAGTTGTGGAGTACTCAAGTATATTAATGCCGAATCATCCTGTTCAAATCTCGATGATTCCGCGCTTCAAGGCGATGGTCACGGCGTGCGTCCGATCGTTCGCTCCGAGTTTTGAGAGGATGTTTTTCATGTGAGCCTTTACGGTTTCTTCTGAAATCTTGAGGTCCACGGCAATCATTTTATTTGCCCTGCCGCCGGCTACTTGAAGCAGCACTTCGATTTCGCGTTCGGTTAACGCGTCGTCAGTGTGATGCTCGGCCATTTCGACGGCAATTTCAGGTGGGATTCTTTTCTTACCGGCATGAACGGTGCGAATGGTCTCGATCAATTCCTTGCGCAGCATATTCTTCAGCAAATATCCGAAGGCTCCGGCTTCGAATGCTCGGACCGCCTGGGCGTCGCCGCTATAGGTGGTCAAAACGATGATGCGGGCGTCTGGAAATTCTCTGCGAATTGCTCGAATCGCCTCGATCCCATTCATCTGCGGCATTTGCAGATCCATGAGCGTAACGTCCGGACGATGCGTGCGAAATTGATCGATGGCCTCACGCCCATTGTTGGCTTCGGCGACCAGCTCAAGGTTTGGCTCCGCTGCCAGGATCGCGGCGATGCCTTCCCGCAAAATCGGGTGGTCGTCGACCGTCAGAATTCGGATGGCGCCGGGATTACTCATGTTGATGTGCGTCGCATTATAGCCCCACTGGGACCATTGTTGAGTATCGGCAGGAGGTCGAGGTGATGGCGTAAGTCTGTGGCGGTCTGAGGAAACATCTCGGAGCCTGAGCTGCGGAGCAGCGGTCAGCCCTCCGGCCCAGGGCGAGTCTGCGAGCCCTGGGATACACCTCGCCAAAGATCTGGAGCTGCGGAGGCAGCGACAGAGTTTCCTTGCAAGGTTTTCAAATCAGTGTGATCGCCAACTGTCAGAAGACTTATGTCGCTGCTCCGCAGCTCGGATCATTCGTATGCTCGGGCACCCAGGGCTCGCAGACTCGCCCTGGGCTTAGTTCTGACCGCTGCTTCGCAGCTGGACAATAACCTGAGAATACAAAATTAGCCCACTACCGAAGGTCGATTACTAGCCTCACTACTCCACCGAAGTCGTGATTGACAGGCCCTGCTTCAGAGTCAGAGTCACAGGCGTGCGTTCAGCGATGTCGGCCAATCGCGCTCGTTGCTGATCATCCAAGTCGCCATCAAACTTCAGGACGCGATCGATGGCTTGCTCGTTGTCCGTCTTTTTGAGGTGAACGTTGACATGCATGCCACGTAAGGGCCATTGCTTCCGCTCTGCGTACATGCGTAGAGTAATTGATGTGCAGGCGCACAACGCCGCGCACAGCAGCTCAAAAGGCGCTGGGCCAACATCCTTACCGCCCATGTTCAGCCCTTCGTCAGCCTTAAGCTCATGATTACCGGCCGTGATTGCGACCTCGTAATTCGTTACACCAATACTCGCCTTCGCATGTGCCATACCTTCCCTCAAAATCTGCAGTAGCTTCGCTACGACATTGCTGGTGTTGCCCGCGGATAGCTTGGCAACGGAACAAACTCTTCATTGTCCAGATCCGGCAGCTTCATCCGGCCTGCTTGCCAATCAGACTTTGCCTGAGCGATGCGATCTCGCGACGATGACACGAAATTCCATTCAATGAACCGCTCGCCGACAGGTGCGCCTCCCAATAACATCAACACGCTCGGCATCGTTGCCTGAACCACAGCATCCGCGCCAGTACTGAAGACGACCATCTGTGTTTGTTCGATTGTTTGACCGTCAGCTTCCGCGGCACCGGACACCAGAAAGATCGCCCGCTCCGGATATTCCTTGGGCAGCGCGATGCGTGCGCCACTGTCCAGCGCGACGTGCACATAGAATAGTGGTGAATGCGTTTTCACCGCAGCGCGCAAACCAAAGGCCTCACCGGCTAACAAACGCACGCGCACACCCTCGTCTTCATGAATAGGCAGATCTTCGCCTTCATGATGCGCGAAAGCAGGGGCGGTTTCTTCTTCACCATTCGGCAGCGCGACCCACGACTGAACTCCATGCATTGGGCCACCTTCCCGCCGAGCCCGCTCGAAGCGCTCAGAATGAGTGATTCCGCTGCCGGCGATCATCCAGTTCATCTCACCCGGCCGTATGGCCTGCTCCATCCCAAGCGAGTCGCGGTGGACGATTTCTCCGGCAAACAAATACGTGACTGTCGAGAGACCGATGTGTGGATGTGGTAATACATCGGCGTCACGCGGCAGCCCCTCCGGAAGATCAACAGGACCCAGATGGTCGAGAAAGATGAATGGTCCCACCATACGGCGCTTACCGGCGGGCAAGACCCTCCCCACCTCAAAGCTGCCGATGTGGCGGATTCGTTGATCAAGTACCAGTTCGATCACTGATTCATCTCGGAAGCAATTGCAATTCTTGAACCTCGCCCGTCTTCTGAAGCGTGTTCGTTCCAACCAGAGCTGGCTTTGACTTACTATGATCTCAATTTAATCGGGTTTGTCTAGCTTCTTAGTGTTGCCACCCGGGGTTTAACTGAGAACCAGGCCACACGATCCAGCGCTACTGGTTCTCCAGAGAGTGAGAAGTGACGGAACTGTTCCGGTAGTGAGTCCCAGGCAGCCGACAATTTCGGCAAAAGCGGTGCCCTAGCCGGACAATTAGGGAGCTTTCATTGGGGTTCTGGCCGGCGGAACAAGATCAAACTATGGCAAGCATATTGCAGACAGCATCATGACGAGAGCGCGAGCAAAACTTGGTGTGGAGTTTTGCCAACCGAACGATGTGGATGAATGGTGTGAGCGGTCCGCAGCTTCGGTCAGTGGCAAAGCAGTCCTCATCATATGTCCGCAATCGGCCTTGGATGACCAGGCGCAGAATCCCTTCAGCAATCAAAATTGTAGACCGATCAGTTTCGGGATGTGTCGAACGTCAAAAGCAAATTGCAAGGACCGCCTTTCTTAGATAGGTCAGTTATCTCGGACCGAGATCGCTCGCCCCAGAAGATGAAAGAGCGCGACCTGGTCTTCACGCGCTACGCACCTTGATAACGGTGAGCCTCAGCCGAAAGGAATGAGACTATGACCACGCAAACCAAACAGTCCACTATTATTCAAAACGCTGACTCCGGGGCTCACGGAGACCGAGATCGCGCGATTAATACCAAGGTATCGATCGATACTTTCGTGCAATAGATTTGCATTTCCGCATGTGGTGTACTCGCACATGTTCAATGCATTCGGTGATCGAATACGCGCTTGAGCAAGTTTTTAAGACAGGAGAGCTCGGTATGACGCACAAGAAAGTCACCGTAGCCACGACTGATCAATTCAAAGATGGAGATATGAGGCAAGTCTCGGTTAATGGGACTGAAATCTTGCTGGCGCGAGTCAACGGGAAATATCACGCCGTCGGCGCGTACTGCACACACTATGGCGCACCGCTCGTGGACGGAGTGATCAACGGCGGGCGACTTGTCTGCCCCTGGCATCACTCATGTTTTCAAGTGACCACGGGTGATTTGCAAGAGCCGCCCGCGCTCGACGGGCTCCCAACCTACGAAGTGAAGATCGAAAACGACCAGGTTATCGTAGTGCTGCCCGACGACGCGACGGATCGCAGAACTCCGCAGATGACGAAACATGATCCGGCTGCAGACGCGCGCACATTCGTTATTGCCGGCGGCGGCGCAGCGGGTTACGCGGCGGCTCAAACTCTACGCGAAGACGGATTCACCGGCCGTGTCGTGTTGATTACCCGGGAAAACCATTTGCCCTATGACCGCCCAAATTTAAGTAAGGAATATTTGCAAGGAAGCATCAAACGAGAGTGGATGCCGCTGCGGCTGGATGAGTTTTATGCGTCGTATGATATTGAAGTTCGTCGCGGAAGCGACGTGAGTCGGGTTGACACCGCCAGGAAGACGATCACCTTCGCGGACGGGGACACGTTCGCGTATGACTCGTTACTCTTAGCGACTGGCGCCGGGCCACGTCGCATTCACATTCCCGGTTCGGATCTGAAGAACGTCTTCGTCCTGCGCAGCTTCGATGATGCGGAGGCGATCATTGAGGCCGCGCCGCAAGCCTCTCGCGCAGTCATCATCGGCGCCAGTTTTATCGGCATGGAGACAGCTGCCAGCCTCGCCCTGCGCAAGCTCTCCGTGACCGTAGTCGCCCCCGGAAAAGTTCCTTTTGAGAAGACGCTTGGTTTGGAGATCGGCAGACTAATTCAGCAGATCCATGAGGCCCGAGGTGTGCAATTCAGACTCGGCGCGAGCGCCGCTAGTTTCGACGGTGACGATGCAGTTAAAGCCGTCAGATTGGATTCGGAGGAGCGAATTGAGACGGATTTGGTGATTGTCGGTGTCGGTGTAAAGCCCGCGACTGACTTCCTCGAAGGGGCCAAGCTGCACAACGACGGAGGCGTGATTGTTGATGAACACATGCATGCCGGGGATGGCGTATATGCAGCCGGAGACATCGCCTACTTTCCAACGAGGCTCACCGGGGAACACCAGCGCATAGAACACTGGCGAACAGCAATGCAGCAGGGCCGCGTTGCAGCACACAACATGGCGGGCACAGAGGTCATGTATGACGGCGTGCCGTTCTTTTGGACCAGGCAATTCGATATTGGACTCTTGTATGTGGGCCACGCCGCTGGTTGGGAGGAGGTCATCTTTCAGGGCGACATTTCAGCGCAGGATTTTCTGGCGTTTTATCTCTCAAAGAATCGAGTCCGTGCAGTCGCCGGGATGAATCGCGACCGCGATATGGCTGCTATCGAGGAGTTAATGAGGCTTGACCAAATGCCCTCGGCGGCACAACTAAAGAACGGCGCGACTAATTTTCTTGAACTGCTACGGAACAAGGCAAGCGGTGTGTCCGCGTGAGTGCAGTGGCACACTCAACCTGAAGAAGAAGTTAACCACTTCAGTAAAGGAGGGGCGTTATGTCAAGTAATATCACGTTTAGGGAAAACCGGTTGGATCAATCCCGTGCGCGGACCATCACGCTGCTCAAGATGATCAGCGTGATCCTGTTTGCGGCTGTCGGGCTCGCGTATTTCACTGCCATTGGTCTCAGTCAATCAGGTCGGGATCAGGCCCCCAAGATGGGCTTCGATGGTGTGATTAGCAGTAATGCGCAACAGATGTTAGAGGAGGGTCGCCAGATCTTCCGCTACGACACCTTCGGCGATGAAGTCTATTGGACGGACAAGCTCAAACTCCATCAGGCGATTGAGGGCAGCAAGTTCGGCGGGGTCGGCCCAGGCGTCAGTCCGAAGACCGCGCTCGCCGTCGGCCTGAAAGTTGACATGGCCGCGTTGCCCGCAGACCTGGTGGAGAAGATTAAGAACGGCCAGGTCAATTTGGACGATCCCGCCACGACGCTGGCACTAATCAAGCTGAACTCCGTGCTGGGGGTGAAAGGAACATTCAATACGGACGGCAGTCTGAAGTCTCTGGGGCTCAGTTGCGCCGTTTGTCACTCCACGGTTGACGATGCTTTCGCGCCTGGCATTGGTCACCGTCTCGACGGCTGGGCCAACGAAGATCTAAACGTAGGCGCCATCGTGTCGCTCGCTCCGGATCTAAGCGTATTCACCAGTCTCCTGGGAGTCGATGAGGCGACAGTCAAGAAGGTGCTCGCAAGTTGGGGACCGGGAAAGTTCGACGCCGAGTTGAACCTCGATGGCAAAGCATTTCGCCCCGACGGCAAGCCTGCCGCCACGCGCATTCCCCCGGCGTTCGGAATGGCCGGCGTGAACTTGCATACATGGGGTGGGGGCTGGGGCACCGTTACTTACTGGAACGCTTACGTTGGCAATCTCGAACTGGAGGGACAGGGAAACTTTTTTGATGAGCGGCTGAACAATGCGAATCAATACCCGGTCGCAGCCAAAGCAGGGTTCGGCAATAAGCGCAGCGCCAACGATATGGTGACCGCGAAGCTTGGCGCGTTACAGTTTTATCAGCTCGCAATTCCTCCTCCGAAGCCGCCTGACGGAAGCTTTGATCGACAAGCCGCCGCGCGTGGGGAAACACTCTTCAAGGGCAAGGCCAGTTGCGCGCAATGTCACGTACCGCCGCTGTTCACAGAGCCGGGCTGGAATACCCACAAGCCCGCCGATATCGGCATCGACGACTTCCAGGCGAACCGCGCGCCCGATAGAACTTATCGGACCGCACCGTTACGCGGACTCTTCGCGCACATGAAGCGTGGCTTTTACCACGACGGGCGCTTTGCCACTCTGCTCGATGTGATCAACCACTACAACAGTTTTAAGAAACTGGGTTTGACCGAGCAGGAGAAGAAGGACTTAGTCGAATACCTGAAGTCGTTGTAATGGTTTTTTTGGGTGATGCTGATAGACAAATTCACTGCTGTCATCGAGCGGGTAGAAACCGACGGTGCCAGCGAATGAGGATGGGAGGAAAACATGCTAGTACGAGTCGGTAACGCTAAGGATGTTGCAGAGGGGGCGATGCGTGTCTTCGATGTTGCGGGAACCAAGGTGAACATCGCAAGTGCACTCGGACATCTGTATGCCTTCGATGACACGTGCACCCATAAGGGGTGCTCACTCGCGAAGGGCAAGCTTGATGGCACGATGGTCACTTGCCCATGCCACGGCAGCCAGTTCGATGTGACCTCTGGCGCCGTCCTTCGTGGCCCAGCTGAGCGGCCCGTGCGTTCCCGGCTCGTGCAAGTCGAGGGTGAAGATTTGGTCGTCGAGTCGTAAGAAGGACAATTCATGGGAGACAAAAACATGACCAGCGCAACTAACACCGCAACAAAGACGAAGCAAATACATCTTACACGCCGCTCCCCAAACTATTGGCGAGTAACGATGGATCATCCGCCGCTCAATATCTTTGGTCCGGAGAACATTCCGCAACTAAATGAGGTCATCACGGCCCTCGAAGCAGACGAGGACGTCAAAGTGGTCGTCTTTGACAGCGCGGTTGAAGGCTTCTTTCTGACTCATTACGACTTCCTTGCGCCAGTTGAGGATACAACCCGACTGCCACCCGGGCCGGTGGGCTTGCAGCCGCTTCCCGACATGCTTGTGCGCCTGAGCCGCGCTCCGGTGGTATCGATCGCGTCAATACGGGGACGCGCGACCGGTGTTGGAAGTGAGCTGGCTCTGGCCTGCGACATGCGCTTCGCGAGCCGCGAAAAAGCCATTCTGTCACAGTGGGAGGTTGGCGCAGGTATTGTGCCTGGCGGTGGTCCGATGGCGCGGCTCCCGCGTCTGATGGGACGAGGACGCGCACTCGAAGTGCTGCTCGGCGCGGACGACATCCCAGGCGAGCTAGCGGAACGATACGGATACGTCAACCGCTCATTCCCGGATGCTGACCTTGACGCATTTGTAGACGCGTTAGCAACTCGCATCGCATCGTTCGACAAACGGGCGATCAGCGAGACCAAACGCTTCGCTGACGTGGCCAGTTTGCCGCCTGACTTCGAAATCGCGCCGGAGTGGGATGTGTGCTTTGCCTCGATCATGCGGCCGGCCGCGCAAGAGAGAATCAAGAAGTTGATGGAACAGGGATTTCATAAGCCGGGTGATGTAGAAGAGCGACTGGGCTATTACGTCGGGCAGCTTGGGCGCTAAGCATTTAAAGAAGGGAGAACAGACATGTCACATCATGCTTCCGGTCCGGACTTTGGGTTTCCGCACGGTGATGCGCGATTGGACATGACGGATCTCTACGTCTTTGCAAAGCCAGGTAATCCCCGAAAATCGATCATCATCTTTAACGTGCACATGTCGATGGCTGTGAATCCGGTTGGGCCTACAACACGAGAGCCCTTCGCCCCCGGGGCACTATATGAAATCAAAGTTGATACCGACGGCGATGCCATTGCCAACCTCTGTTACAGCGTAGAGTTCGCCGCTGCTAAGGATGGCACGCAGACCGCGACAGTTCGTCGTATGCAGGGGGCGCGAGCTCCTGGCCCGTGCGACGACGGCGAAGTCATCGTCGAGCGAGCACCGGTCTCGGCTGGGCGCGAAGCCTTGATAACGAAAACCGGCGACTACTGTTTTTTCTTTGGTTGGCGCAGCGATCCTTTCTTTTTCGACGCCAACGGCAATTTCAATCATATGCAGTTCACAGGCGACGATTTTTTTGCAGACAAAAACGTCTGCAGCATCGTGCTTGAGCTGCCCAACTCGGCTCTCGGAGCCGATGAAGTTGGAGTGTGGGCCCGCACAGTGGAAAAAACTCTGGAAGGCTGGAGCCAAGCAGAGCGCGGTGGAAGACCGATGCAAGCAGTTTTTCTCGTCGGAGAAGAAAGGGAGGCGTATCTCAACGGGCAACCGGCCGATGATGATCGGTTCATTGGCGTCTTCGCGCATCAACTGGAACATACGGGCGGCTATACGCGAGAGGACGCAGTCAGCCTGGCGAAAGAGTTGTTGCCTGACACTCTTTCCTATGACACTCGACGTCCGACTTCGTTTCCTGAAAATGGCCGTAGACTCACAGATGATGTCGTCGATCCTTTCTTCTCAATGCTAACGAAAGGAAAGGTAACAACAGATAAGGTCGGGCCGCACAAGGATCTGCTTGACGAGTTTCCGTACGTTGGGCCGCCGCACGATGTCTGATCGCTGGGAGGTGTATACCGTTGTCAGTTCAAAGGGAACCGCGATCAATACCTGGGTATCGATCGATACCTTGGTGCAATAGATTCGCATTTTCAGCTGTGGTGTACTCCCGCCCACTCAACGAATCGGAAGGAATCGCTTAACGAGACTCTGAAGGAGAAAGCATTATGAAACGCATCACTCTCTTGTTGATCGCCGTAACACTGGCCGGCGCCGCTGTCTTCACGGCGACTACATCACGCCACGCCACGGCTCAAGAGGCCGCGCCGATCTTCGTGACCAAAATTCCAGCCGGGTATCGCGACTGGCGATTCATCTCCGTGGCACACGAGGGAGGCGAGCTCAACGATATCCGCACGATTCTCGGTAACGATTCCGCGATCAAGGCCTATCGGGATGGAAAGCTTCCGTTCCCCGAGGGCGCCATTATTGCGCGCATAGCCTGGAGGTACGTGCCGTCCGAGGAGAACAACAAAGTCTTTGGCCGAGAGCAGTCTTTCGTCCCCGGAGAGCAGCCACCCTGGTATTTGCAGTTTATGGTGAAGGACTC
>Ga0066388_100001332_pt1 | contig 13688 bp, 9 predicted proteins | sample PanSoiMetaGPlot6_FD_64539 | JGI IMG/M metagenome (GOLD analysis project Ga0066388, IMG submission 64539) | Tropical forest soil microbial communities from Panama analyzed to predict greenhouse gas emissions - Panama Soil - Plot 6 (Hybrid Assembly) | ecosystem: Environmental > Terrestrial > Soil... | reverse complement strand
CTCAACGGCAAGCGGCTCTTCGGGGAGCACACGCTCGACGACGGCGACGAGGTGATCGTCGGACGTACCCGACTGGTATTTCGAGACGCCAGAGGCTCCCGGGAGCCGTCGACGGATCCGCTCGCGTCCCCGCCGGAATTGACTCCCCGAGAACGCGACGTGCTGATCGAGCTCTGCCGCCCGTTGCTGTCGGGAAATCTGTTCCATCAGCCGTCCTCCGTCCGTGACATCGCTGATGCGTTGGTCGTGACGCAGGCGGCGGTCAAGCAACACCTCGGACGACTCTTCGACAAGTTCGGCATCCTCGACGACACCGGCGGGCCGCGTCGGGCCCGATTGGCCAACGAAGCGTTGAGTTGCGGCGCCGTAACGGTCGCCGACATTCGCGCTCGCTCGTAGGTGAGCAGAGCAATGCAGACGCTCGAGTCCCGATACGAGGTTCTCGACTCTGTTTCTCGTAGAGGCAATGTGTCATTGCTCCGCGCCCGTGATCGAAGGCACGGGCGGCTCGTCGCGTTGAAGGTCTACGAGCAGATCGGCGAGGAGACACACCAGGACGTGCTTGCCGAGGCGCGCGCGCTTCTGAGCGTGCAGCCCCATCCGGGGCTGCCGACGATCAGAGAGGACCTGGATTTCGAGGAAGACAACCGGTATGTGATCGTGATGGATTGGATCGAGGGGACCGACCTCGGCCGGCTGCTCGATGAGCACGGCGAACCGGGGCTCGAGCTCTCGAAGGTCCTCGACTACATCACGCACGCGGCCGCGGCGCTCGACCATCTGCATCAGCACGACCCGAGCCTCGTCCACGGTGACGTGAAGCCCGCGAACCTCGTGCTGACCGCGGCCGGCAACATCGTGCTCGTCGACTTCGGGATCACGACCATCACCGGGGTACGCCGACGGGCCGGCACTCCGGGGTACGTGGCACCAGAGGTGGCCGCCGGCGAACCTCTCACGCCCGCGTCCGACATCTACGGGCTCGCCGCGACGACGGTCAAGTTGCTCACCGGCCACGCACCGGCGGAAGGCCCGCCGACGTGGGAGGGCATCGACCCCGCCGAAGTCGGGGCGCTGGCGCGCACGCTCCGCCGGGGCCTTGCAAGTGACCCGGCGCGGCGGCCGGCATCTGCCGGTCAGCTCGCCGCGCGTCTCCGTGCCGACCACCACGCTCTGCCGAGCGGTGTCGTCACGTTCTTGGCCACAGAGCTCTCCGAATCGGGGCCGTTGTGGGACTCGCACGGCGACGTCATGACCGCAGTGTGCGACCGCATCGACGACGTGGTATCCGACGTCGTCGACGCACATGCTGGGCATCTCGTCAAGCCCATGGCGGAGGGCGACACGACCTTCTCGGCCTTCGCAGAGGCCTCGGCCGCGGTGCTGGCCGCTCGCGATCTCCATATGCGGCTTGCGGGCGAGCAATGGCCTCGCGCCATCGACGTCCGGATACGCGTGGCGCTCCACAGCGGCGAAGCGGGCCTCCGCGACGGCGTCTACACGGGCCCGGCAGTCAACCGCGCGGTGCGGTTGCGCGCGTTGGCACCCGAGGGAGGGACGGTCGTGTCGCAGAGCACGGCCGACCTCCTCGCACCCGAGCTCTCGCCGGATCTCCGACTCGTCCCCGTCGAGTCGGAGGCGGTGACGGACCCGTCTCTCGCGGAAGGCTTGTTCACGCTCGTCGGTGCAGGCCAAAGCGAGGAGCCGAAGATTCGGCGGGTGTTCGGCATGCCCCGCCGCCCCGCGCCCGAATGGCAAGCGGTCGTCACCGCCGACCGCGACTACTGGCGGTCCGTCGCCGCCGACGATGCCGAGTTTCCCGAGCACTATCAACCACGTCGCGTTACTTTGACGAAGCGCGAGATCTGGATCGGCCGAGAGAACGTTCCCCGCGGCATTCGGCCCGAAATCGATCTGTCCGGATCGCCGGAGGATCGTGGCGTGTCGCATGCGCACGCCTGCCTGATCCGCCAAGCCGACGGTTCCTACGCACTCGTCGATGTCGGATCCAAGAACGGGACGACGATCAATGACGATCAGTCGCCGATCCCCAACAACGTTCCCATGCCGCTCGAGAACGGGGACCAGATTCACCTCGGCGCCTGGACGACGATCACCCTGAGCCTGATCTCTGCTCCTGCGGCGGGTGGTCCACCGGGCGCCGCCCCCGAGGAGGCAGAGCGTCGACCACTGCCTGCGGTCGAGAAGACGGCGAACAACCTGCCGGTTCAACTCACGCGGTTCATCGGACGGCGCCGCGAGGTCGAGCGAGTCACCAAGCTTGTTGCAGGAAACCGCGTGTGCACAGTGACGGGCACGGCCGGGGTCGGCAAGACGCGCCTCGCCTTGCAAGTGGCGGACGCGGTTATGACGTCGTTCCCCGATGGCGTCTGGGTGGCAGATCTCGCCAGTGTCGAAAAGGGTGAGCTCGTCGCGGCGGCGGTCGCAGCGGCTGCGGGAATACGGGAAGGCGGGTCGGGTACGTACGCAGCTCCTGACCGGCGCGAGGCGCGTTCAGCTCTCGGACGACTCATCGACCATTTCGAGGACCAAACCGCTCTGATCGTCCTCGACAACTGCGAGCACGTCGTCGGCGCCTGCACGAAGGTCGCTGACTCGTTGGTTCGTGACTGCGCGTCGGTCCACGTTCTGGCTACCTCTCGAGAACCGCTCGGCGTCGGGGGGGAGGCGACGTATCGGCTGCTTCCACTCGGTTTGCCGCGGGTCGGGGCATCCGGGACCGAGTTGCGTCAGGCGTCATCTGTGCAGCTGTTCATCGATCGTGCGACCCTCCGCCAGCCCGACGTGGCTCTCGACGACGACGCGCTCGATGTCATCGGATCGATCTGCCGGCAGCTCGACGGTCTCCCTCTTGCGATCGAGCTCGCCGCCGCACAGGTCAAAACCCTCGCTTTGCCTCAGATCGCCACGATGCTCGAACGCCTCGACCGGCTGGTCGACCCCAGTCGGCCGGGGCAGTCACGCCAGAGCACCCTTCGATCCATGATCGGCTGGAGCCACAAGCTCCTCGCCGGCCGGGAACGGACACTTCTGCGGCGCCTGTCGGTCTTCGCCGGCGACTTCAGCCTCGACGCCGCCCAGCAAATCTGCGCGTGCGACGACCTCGCAGACGTGGATGTGCTCGCCCTGCTCACGGCGTTGGTGGACAAGTCTTTAGTCGAGACGGACGCCGACCCCGACGTTCGGCGGTACCGACTCCTGCGCGCCACGCGCCAATACGCCGAGGATCGACTGGCAAAGGCGGGCGAAGCGGAGGAGCTCCGTGCCCGCCACCGCGCCTGGTACCTCTCCCTTGCCGAACGGGCCGAGGGCGAGCTGATGGGTGCGGACCAGAAGCACTGGCTGGACGAACTGGCCGCCGACCACGAGAACCTTCGGGCCGCGTTCGCGTCGGCGGGCGAGGCCTCTGAGCACGACGATCTCCGCCTCGCCGCCGCCCTCGGCCACTTCTGGCTCGTGCGCGGCCGTCTGTCCGAAGGTGGCGCGTGGCTCGACGAAGCACTCGGTCGAGGAGACTCGGCGCCCGACGACCTGCGCGCCAAGGCGCTCTGCGCTCGGGGGAAGCTGGCGTGCTTCGCCGGCGACCTCGATCGAGCCACCGAGGTCGCTCGAGAAGCCCTTGCCGTCGCGCGCCGCGTCGAGAGCGAGAGATGGGAAGCGCGTGCGAAAGCAGTGCTCGGACTTGTCGCCGCCGGTCGAGGTCGCCTCGACGAGGCCGAGCAGCTCGCGTCCGACTCGGTCGCGACCGGACGCGCACTCTCGGATTCGTGGTTCACGGCGTACGAGCTGAACAACCTCGGCAACGTCCTGGCCCTCCGAGGTGCAACTCAAGAGGCCAAGCGATGCTACGAGGAGGCGTTGTCGATCCGACGAGAGCTCGACGATGCCTGGGGCATGACGTGGTCGTTGTTTCGATTGGGCGTTCTCGATGGGTGGCGGGACCACACCGCCGAATCGAAGGGTCTGCTCGAGGAAGCACTCGAACGATCACGAGCCCTGGGATTCGGTGAGGGCATCCTGCTCGCTGAGCTCGGACTGGCGAAGGTGCTGCACCTCACAGACGATCAAGCCGCGGCGCGCGAAAAGTTCCTCAGCGCCCTCGACATGGCCCGCATCCTCGAGGAGTCAACGGGCGTGTGTTTGGCATTGGCCGGTCTGGCCGACGTCGCCCTCGCGAACGACGACACCACGTCGGCATCCAGATGGCTCAGCCAGAACGAGACGATCCAGGCCAACCGCACGCCGGCCAGCCTCGCCGCTCTGCTCCGCAGCCGCGCGATGCTCGCCGCCGCCCGCGGCGACGTGGACTCGGCGGATGCCTGGCATCGCGAAGCGCTCCAAGTGCAAGACCAGTTGGGAGACCGCCGGGCAGTCGTCGAGCAGCTCGAGGAGCTCGCGCTCACGGCACGTCGCCGAGGTGATCTGCCACAGGGAGCCGAGCTGCTTGCCGTCGCGGCGGCGACGCGCGAGCACATGGCACTTCCGATCCCGAGGCTGTACCGGCAGGCACTGGGCGAGGCGGCGAGGGCGAGCGCAGAGAGCACCGACCCGGCAGTGCAGGCTGCTTGGGAGGCGGGGACACGGTTGCCGCTCGAGCAAGCGGTTCGCATCGTGGAGAGTGCCGGGCCATTCCCCGTCGAGGTTCCGGGCGACACGGCAGCGACTGTCGAACGGGGACCCGTGGAGGGAGGGCCCGGCCGTTCGCGCGCGACCGATGTGTGGATCGATGACCTTCGGGATGCGCTCATCGAGGGCTTCGGCGAAGAGCGTGCTTCGGAGCTCCTCCGGCGGTATGCCGGCGCGTTTCCGCCGCCGTACCGGGCGGACCGTGCCGCGAGCGTCGCGGTGGCTGATATCAGGCGGATCGAGGATCGCAACCAGGATCTCGTTGTCCACCTTCACCACCCATTCGAGTCACCCGAAGGATTCCTGGAGCTCGAGCTGATCCATATCGGTGAGCAGATCGCCGTGCACGACCTGCTGCCCGTGCTCGAGAACCTGGGCGTATGGGTCCTGGACGAACGCCCCTACGAGATCCGTCCCGACGGCTCGGCGCCCGTGCGCATCTACGCGTTCGGTCTGACGTCAGCGCAGGTCACCGAGGGTGCGAGTGATCCCCGGACGCTTGCACTGTTCGAAGACGCATTCGCACAAGTCTGGCAACGCGCGGCCGAGAACGACGGGTTCAATCGTCTGGTTCTTCGCGCCGGGCTGCCCTGGCGGGATGTCACGGTGATCCGGGCGTACGCGAAGTACCTGCGCCAGCTCGGGAACGTGTTCAGCCAGCCACACATGGAGCAGGCCCTCGCTGGCCACCCGCATATCGCTCGCCTGCTTGCCGACCTCTTCTACGCGCGATTCGAGCCGTCTTCCGGCGAAGAAGAGCCACCGTCAGAACCCGTGACGGCCCTCACGACGAAGATCTTGAGCGCGATCGACGAGGTTCCGAGCCTCGAGGACGATCGCATTCTGCGCCGATTCCTCGAAGCCGTGCTCGCCTCGGTACGGACGGACTTCTTCCAATCCGAGAGCGGACGGCCCAAGGATCGGGTGAGCCTCAAGCTAGATCCGTCCAAGATCTCGGATGTGCCGTTGCCGCTCCCGATGTTCGAGATCTTCGTGTGCTCGCCACGCGTCGAGGGGGTGCATCTCCGCGGTGGCCGAGTTGCCCGTGGTGGCATTCGCTGTTCTGACCGTCACGACGACTTCCGGATCGAGATCCTCGGGCTCATGAAGGCCCAGACGGTCAAGAACACGGTCATCGTCCCGGTCGGCGCAAAGGGTGGTTTCGTGGTGAAGCAGCCGCCATCGGATCCTGCTGCCCTGGCCGGCGAAACGGTGGATTGCTATCGCGACTTCATCGACGGTCTTCTGGATGTCACCGACAACTTGGTGGACGGGCGAATCGTTCCGCCGCCAGACGTGGTCCGGTGGGACGACGACGACCCCTACCTCGTCGTCGCCGCCGACAAGGGCACGGCGACGTTCTCCGACCTCGCGAACGAGATCAGTGCTGCGCACGGGTTCTGGCTGGGCGACGCCTTCGCGTCGGGGGGTTCGTCGGGTTACGACCACAAGCAGATGGCGATCACCGCACGAGGCGCGTGGGAATCCGTGAAATGCCACTTCTACCAACTCGGGATCGACCTCGAGTACACGGACATCACCGTGGTCGGCATGGGAGACATGTCGGGCGACGTCTTCGGCAACGGCATGCTCCAATCCCGCCGGCTCAAGCTCGTCGCCGCCTTCGACCATCGCCATGTGTTCCTCGACCCCGACCCCGATCCCGAGACGACCTATCGCGAGCGCGAACGCCTCTTCCGCCTGCCTCGCTCGAGCTGGGACGACTTCGATCGTGCCGTGCTCTCTTCCGGGGGTGGCGTATTTCCGCGGTCGGCGAAATCGATCGCGCTCTCTCGCGAGGCGCAGCAGGTTCTCGGCATCGAGTCGGACACGTTGACGCCCGACGAGCTCATCACGGCGATCCTCCGCGCGCCGGTCGATCTGCTTTGGAACGGGGCGATCGGCACGTTCGTCAAGGCAAGCGTCGAGACCCATGCCGACGCCGGCGACCGTGTGAACGATCCGGTTCGCATCGACGCGAACGAGCTGCGGTGCCGCGTCGTGGGGGAGGGAGGCAACCTCGGGTTCACTCAGCGAGCCCGGGTCGAGTTTGCCCGCGCCGGCGGCCGCATCAACACGGACGCCATCGACAACTCCGCAGGAGTGGACTGCTCGGACCATGAGGTGAACATCAAGATCCTGCTGAACCAGGCGGTCGTGGACGGCGAGCTCGGTTCGACGGAGCGCGACGCGCTCCTCGCGGAGATGACCGATGAGGTTGCTGCCCTCGTAGTGCGCGACAACCGGCAGCAGGCGCAGGCGCTCGCAAGGAACGTGATGTGGGCACCGGGGCTCGCTGCCGTGCATCTCCGTTACGTGCAGTTCCTCGAGGACAGCCAGAGGATGAATCGCGAGCTGGAACGGCTCCCCACTGAGGACGTGTTCAACGAGCGGCGAGGTGCTGGGGAAGGGTTCACGACGCCAGAGCTTGCAGTGATCCTCGCCCACACGAAGCTCATGATCTACGACGAGCTGTTGTTGTCCGATGTGCCCGAGGAACCTGAGCTGCAGGACGAGCTCGCCCGCTACTTCCCGACTGCCCTGCGCGAGCGGTTCAGTGAGCGCCTCGAATCACACCCCCTGCGGCGAGAGATCATCGCCAATGCGCTGACGAACGAGCTTGTGAACACGCAGGAGGTCAGCTTCACGTTTCAGCTGCTCGACCATGCCGGCACGTCGACTCCCGTCATCGTTCGCAGTTATGCCGTAGCACGCGAGGTACTGGCGATGCCGGACTTCTGGACCCAGGTTGCGGAGCTCGAAGGCCGGGTTTCGGCTCCGGTCCTCACCGATGTGTTCGCGATCGAGATGGAACGCGTCGGCTGGATCACGCGCTGGCTGCTTCGCCGACCACGAGTGTCCATCGATGTAGCCGGCGACATCGGCCGATACCGCGACGGCGTCGCCGTCTTGCTCGACGGCCTCTCTGAGCCGATTCCTCGCGCTGAACGTGAGGTATACGAGACGCGCCGCGTCGGCCTTCTCGAGCAGGGAGTGACCGAGTCGCTCGCCCGGCGTACCGCGAGCGCCGAGCCCTACCTCTCGGTGCTCGACATCGTCGATCTCGCCGCCGAGGCCTCGAAGCCGGTCGACGAGGTCGCGACCGTGTATCTCGCGGTCGGCGATCTCCTCGCGCTCGATTGGCTACGCGACTGCATCGCCGCGTTGCCCTTCGCGACGCAATGGGAGATGCTCGCTCGCGTCGCCCTTCGGGAAGACCTCTACAGCGCGTACCGGCAGGTGACGGCGTCGGTGTTGCGCACGGCAGGATCCGCGGCCGATCTACGGACCGCGGTGACGATGTGGGCCGGCGAGAATGGTCGAACCGCGACGCGTGTCCAGCAGCTCATCTCCGAGATCCGCGATAGCGGAGCCATCGACGCGGCGACGCTCTCTGTCGCGCTCCGAGAGATTCGTAATTTCGTCAACGCTACGGGCGACATCACCGAGGGCGTTCCCTTGCCGTAGCTCGAGTTCGCCACCCCATCACGTCGTTGGCGACGCGCCTTCCCGGCAACGGAACGACACGTACCTGTGCGGGCGCGGCGTCTGAGGGGCAGCCTGGGCGTGTGCACCAGGCTGCGATCCGGGAGCTGACACCTGCTGACGAGGCGACAGTCGAACGGCTCCTTGATGCCGAACTCGGCGGGCGCGTTCAGGCGCGTCTCGGTGGGGTACACGATGTCCTCGCGCTACCCGGCTTCTGCGCATGGCTCGGCGATCGCATCCTCGGTGTCGCCACCTACGCTCTTGACGGGGATCGCGCCGAACTGGCGGCAATCGCGGTGGCCCGCGACCGACGCTTCGTCGGCATCGGGAGTGCATTGATCGACGCCGTTGTCTCGACGGTCGCCGCGCACGGCGGACGCGAGCTGTGGCTCGTGACGACCAACGACAACGTCGACGCCCTGCGGCTCTATCAGCGCCGCGGTTTCCACATCACCCGTCTTCACTCTCGGGCGATTGACCGAGCACGAGAGTTGAAGCCCACGATCCCACTGCGGGGCCGTTACGGGATCCCGATGCGCGACGAGTTGATCCTCGTCCGTCCGCTGCCGTAGGCCCACCAACTTGCTTCCTCGAGCTAGGCGCACAGCTTCGCGCGGGCCCGATACGGCCGTCGTGTTATCGCAGCAGCCTGAGGCTGCGGATCATCGTCTGGACGGTGCTGTCGGTGCGTCCGTCGCGCCTGGTGTTGAACGCTATCTGGAGGCCGCCGGCCGGGCCCAGAAGGAAACACTCGGTCCGATGGAAGGCTCGGTCACCGAGTTCGACCCGGTAGGTGGCCTCGACGACTTGCACACCAGCGATTCTGGTTTGCGTCGTCGTCAGGTCTTGAGCCCCCCCAGCCGAGAGCGAGCCTCTGATGTCCTCCTCATGCGGTGGCGACGACACGTCCGCGTGGAGCAGGACGAAGACCTCGGAGTGGAGAGGGCCAGGGCCGCTGGTCGGCTTGAACGCGTACAGCTTGAAACCGTCGGTGACGACCGTGCCCGCGTCATCCGTGAAGAACGCGCCGACGCCGCGCAGCCCCGTCGTTTGCCGAAACCGTGTGAGTGCTTCCTCCGGCTTCTTGCCAGCGAGATTGAGTGCGACCCAGGTCTCGGGCACGTCGAGGCTGAACCCCGCCTGCTGTGCCCGCACGGTGCGATACGTCGATGTGCCGTCCGTGTGGCTACCGGTGCGCATCGTTACCGTGCATGCGAGATTCGCGCTGGCGGACACCAAGACCGCAACGACACACGACGCGAGTGCGTGGTTCATCTGCTGGTGTCTTTCATCGAGCCGGTGAGGGGCTGCTGGTTGGCGTCGAAGAGGATGCAGCTGATGGAGTGGTCTCCGCCGGCCCAGGTGTCTGAGTAGGGCGTGAGGGACAGGTAGTCGAGGGTCGAGACGGCCTGGTCGACGCCGACGTACTTCTTGAACCGGGCGCCGCAGAGGTCGTCGCCAAACCGACTGAGTTGGTTGTCACCGGGGAAGGGTGTCGCTGCGCTCGCCGGATATTCCGTCAAAGCGTATTGCTCGGCGGTGTGTGGTTCGCTGCACGGGACGAGCTGGGGGTTGTATTCCGCACCGTCTTGATTGAAGAAGCTGGGGTCGATGTTGCCGCACTGATCGTCTGAATTCCCGCCGGTGGAGGCGTTCTGATGGTCGGCGACCCCGCCGTCAAAGAGGATCACGCATTCCGGGAGGTTGAGTTTCCTGGCCTGCTCCCCGGCTTGTCCCGCCTTGTGGTCGGCTTCGGTGAGCGCTTTGGAAAAGCGTGGGTTGTCTGCAGCGGCCTGGGAGCGAGCAGCTCGAGACTCGACGAAGACTTGATGTTCCGCCGTTGCCGCTGCGTCGATCGCGTTGATCATCGTGGTGAGAGATCGCATCTGAGTGAAGGGTGTACCGAGGCGCTTCAGGCCGGTCGTCGTGGTTCTGTACAGCCGGCTGACTTGGCGGTGGTAGTCCCCCGTCGCGCGGATCTCATCGTTCGTCGTAACCCGGCCGCGGAGCACGGCATCGGGTGCGGTCAAGTCGAAGTAGTGATCGGACGCGGAGCGACAAAGGTCGTTCGCCTTCGTCGGCCACCTATTCGTTGACGGCAAAGAGGCGGACGCGACTGGCACACGAGACGCCCACAACGCCAACACCACTGCGGTGACCACGACAAGCCCGAGCAGTCGCCCGGGTACGCGGCGTACACGATTCGTTTCCACTCTTGCATTCGTCTTCATGAGCGTTCCTCGGGAATCGAATTGCGGATCATGGACATACCTGTGGCAAAGCAATGCTGTGTTGTCGAAACGTGGTGAGTTGTTCGTCGGTCGTGGCCGTCAAGGCGTTGTAGCCAGTAGCGGCCGCGTTTTGCCGGCCGGTCGCGCTGTTGTACGCCGTGAGTTGCCCTTGCGCTCCGGCGACCTGGCCGTCGTCCAATGCGGCGATGGCGTCTTGGTCGCTGGTTTGAAGCTGGGACGCACTCGCGAGCAGGGTCTGGGCGTCGGTGACCAGCTGGGGGAGCACGGTGGTGGTGAGTGCCGCGTGGCACTGGCGGGTGTGGTTGGTCGACTGCTGTTGAGTCCGGAGCTCTCCGCGCGTCCATGCGAGGTGATCCGACTCCGTGGAAGCCGCCCTGTGCCCCAAGACGAAGACGACCGCGCCCACGACTAGCGCTAGCGCTCCTGCTACTGCGACAAACAAGGGGCGTCGATTTGCCCGCGCGCGTCCGAGGGCTCCCGGCCCGGGCGCGGCTGTGGCGTCGCGGGTCATGATGCGCCCTGTTTGGCTTGCAGCTCGGCGAGGCGCTGTTGGGCATCGGCGAGCGTTGCTTGGGCCTGCATCGACTTCGCGTCGAGCCCGGCGATGGGGTCGGCTTGGGTCCCAAAGGCTGCTCGGGCGCCGTCCAGGTTGCCGGCGTCGGCGAGGTCGACGGCTTGGTTGAACGCGACGACGACCCCGTTGAGGGTGGACTCCACATCGCCGGCGGCCCGATTGACTGACTGCACGTCCATGGCCAGCTGGTTGGCCGTTCGCAGGACCGACGACCGAGCGTCGTCGATCTGACGCTGCTCGACGTTCAGCGTGTGGCGCCCGGCTTGGGCGCGATCCGAAGAGGCGTTGTCGCGGCTTGCTGAGGCGAACCCGATCACCCCGACGACCGCCAGCACGACCCCGAGCAGGGCGGCGAGTGTTCCTCCCCACAGCCCGAGGCGGGCGCGCCACCCGCTCGCGGAGCGTCGTGTCGGCTGCCTGGTCACGTGGGCACTCCATTGGCCGAGGTCACCGCGTCGTATTCGGCGGGTGAAGTGACGAGCGCTGCCGTTGTGCCCGGTGGGACGCTGAGCCCGACGAGAAACATTCCGTGGATGTCGGTTGACTGGTACCGCTGCCCCGGCCCCAGCCCGAAGAGTGGCTGGGAGAAGGTGATCGCGGCCCCGCCGCTCGCAGTGGCCCGGATGTCCGAGCTCACGGCGACCAGGCTGAACGCGCCGCCGTCGCGGGTTCGGTACGAGTACGTGGGGTAGTCCGCCGCGGCGTATGTGAAGACGTGTTGACCGGGCGGGATCGGGCTATTCGCCAGGGCGCTCAAGAGTTGCTGCGCGATATCAGGGCTGAAGATCGCCGAAGACGCAGGCGCGTTGGCTTGGGCGCTCTGGTTGAGGAAATCGGAATACGCGCGACTGAGGGTGGCGGGATCGATCTTCAGCTGTCGCTTGGCCTGCCTTTCGGGGATGGTGGTGGCGTAGCCGTGTCGATCAAGCGCCACGTCCGGCAGGGTTGCGTTGGCGAGAAGGTTTGTTTGGTAGATGGCCTTCCAAGGGTCGTGTTTCGATGTCTTGACGAACAGGTACATGGCGTTGAAGCCGAGGGAGCCTTCGATGTGGGCGAGGAACTGCGCCGGATAGGACGTCTGTTTCGGCACGTAGACGATCACGTTGGAAATAGTTGTGACCGGCGGCGCGGGCGCCCCGCGTGCTTTGGCGTCCTGAAAGACGGGCGTGTCCAGGGCCAGCAGCGGTGGCGCCTCGACCTGGCTGAGGATGTTGACGTCGAAGCTGGGCAGGGCGGTGTCGATACGTTGGCTCCAGGCCGTCACCGCCGCTTTCGCCTGCGCGGGGGTGACCACGACGTGCGACGCCTCCGACCGGGTGCGTCCGGCGCTGGGAGCAAATCCGGCAAGCAACGTGACCGACACGGCAGCGGCGATGAGCGCGCGAGCCGCCCGCGCACAGAACGGTTTCATTTGCGCGCCCGTCCGTGTGCGGCGCGCAGCTCGGCGAGGCGTCGTTCCCAGCGGACGGCCCGCATGAGGAAGGCGCGGGCATCGCTGGCTGTGGGGTCCGTCGCCGGTGGGTCAGGGGGCTGCGCTGGTGCGTGCGGCGTCGTGCGCATAGCTGAGGGCGGCGGCTGGTGCGAGCCGGCCGGTCCCGAGGCGCGGGTGACGTGCGTACAGTCTGTGTTGGGCATGGCCTGGTCTTCCGCCTCGCCGACCTGACGACCCGAATGCAGCGAATGGTTACGCGAGTGAGTGGCCATAGCCGCCGCCCCATAGGTTCAAAGAAGCAAAGAATTGGCGCGCTCTCACCGCGTCGAAACACGTGTGCAAGAGACCGCAGCACAGGTCTGGTTCGCCAGCTGCGAAGGCGTTCCACTGCGTGACGGTCTCGTAGAGGTCGGGCTCGAGCGCAGCGATCCGGTCGCGGGCTGATTCGAAACAGGTCTGGGCGGTGCAGTCGAGCCACCGGGCGTACGTGGCGTTGGATCCCTCAATCGGCTCGCAGAGCCCTCGAGAAGCTCCCTCTTCACTGACCACCTTGATGACCCTGAAGACCGCGTCCGTGCACGGTGTGCCCAGCCAGCGCCCGATTTGGGCGCTCACGCTGATGGTGCCGCCGACGCGCAGATTGATCATGACCGCGTCTTCGAGACCGGCCAGCGGTGCCTCGCGGACGACGTGAAGCATGAGCTCATCGGTGTGACGTCCTCGTCGCTGTCGAAGCCGACGCCAGGCGCTGTCGCGGCCGTCTGTGGATGCCGCAACCAGCTCGAGATCGATCAATCCCCGGTCCCGCAGGCCCCAGAACGCCGAGGCGAGCAGCAGCTGCGCCAAAGCGAACATGTCGACCTGCGTGTCCCCGCTCGGAACGGGGATCCCGAGCGCCAGCCGACGCCACTTGTCCGTCAACGGGTCGAGCACCCGGTCTGCGAACAGGTACAACAGAGAGCTCGCAGAGCTTCCGCTCATCGTCGTGGTCCTGGCGCTCCCGGTCATGACGATCTCCGTTTCGTTCCTTCGAGGCTCGACCGTCGCGCCGCCGCGGCAGAACGGCTATCAGCGCATGGCGAGAATGACCTCACCCCGAGGAAAGGGATTTGTGACTCGTCGGCTAGCCGGCGTCGCCTAGCCCCTTATGCACCGATGGAAGTGTTGGTTCCATCGCCACCGTGCCTCGAAGACCCCCGACTTCGCCGGCACGTCATGCACCGGCGTGCTCAGAGGCCGAGGTGGTAACCGGCGACCGGATCTGCGCAATGACCCGCTTCGAGACAGCGTGTAC
>Ga0066388_100001331_pt1 | contig 13692 bp, 8 predicted proteins | sample PanSoiMetaGPlot6_FD_64539 | JGI IMG/M metagenome (GOLD analysis project Ga0066388, IMG submission 64539) | Tropical forest soil microbial communities from Panama analyzed to predict greenhouse gas emissions - Panama Soil - Plot 6 (Hybrid Assembly) | ecosystem: Environmental > Terrestrial > Soil... | reverse complement strand
GTCGGGTTGGGATACGTCGGGTTGCCGCTGGCGGTTGAATTCGCCCGCAACGGGCTGACGACCGTGGGCATCGATCTGGACGGGCGGAAAGTCGACGCCATCAATCGACGCGAATCCTACATTGCCGACGTCACATCCGCCGACGTGGGCGCCGCGATCGATGCGGGCCGTCTGTCGGCGACGACCGATTTCGGGGTCGCCGACAGCCTCGACACGATCAACATCTGCGTGCCGACGCCGCTCCGCAAGACCAAGGATCCCGACATGTCGTACATCGTCTCGGCGGTCGAGAAGATCGCCGCGCATCTCCATTCGGGCATGCTGGTCGTGCTCGAGTCGACGACATATCCGGGGACCACTGAGGAGCTGGTGCTGCCGATGCTCGAAGCGCGCGGCCTGAGGGCCGGCGTCGACTTCTTCCTCGCCTTTTCACCGGAGCGCGTCGATCCGGGCAACCCGACCTTCAAGACCCGCAACGTGCCGAAAGTCGTCGGCGGCGTCGGCAGCGAATCGACGGGTCTGGCCGGGGCGCTCTACGCGACCGCGGTCGAAGCGATCGTGCCGGTCAGCTCGCCTCGCGCTGCCGAGATGGTCAAGCTGCTCGAGAACACGTTCCGCATGGTGAACATCGCGCTGGTCAACGAGATCGCCTTGATGTGCGACCGGCTGGGCCTCGACGTGTGGGAAGTCGTGGACGCCGCGAAGACCAAGCCGTTCGGCTTCATGCCGTTCTATCCGGGGCCGGGCCTCGGCGGGCACTGCATTCCGATCGACCCGTTCTATCTGTCGTGGAAGGCGAAGCAGTACGGCTTCGAGCCTCGATTCATCGAGCTTGCGGGCCAGGTGAACGGCTCGATGCCGCACGCCACGGCTGACAAGATCGCCGATGCGCTCAACGTCCAGAAGAAGGCGCTGAACGGCTCCCGGGTGATGGTGCTCGGCATCACGTACAAGCGCGACATCGACGATATGCGCGAGTCGCCGTCGCTCGACGTGATGGGGCTGCTCCATCAGAAGGGCGCGCAGCTGTGCTATTCCGATCCGCACGTGCCGACGCTCGCCGCGCGCTCGTGGCTCGGCGCCTACGATCTGGCGTCGACGCCGATCACCACTGCCTCGCTCGCCGACGTCGACTGCGTCGCCATCCTCACCGATCACGCGGCGTTCGACTACGGCACGCTGGTGGCCGCCGCTCCGCTCATCGTCGACACGCGAAACGCGATCAAGGAGCCGCAACCGCACGTGTACAAGCTCGGCGCGCCGCCGCCGGCCTACGCCGAAACGTGGCAGCCGGTCGGAGCCGCCAGGCAGGTCGCCTAGGGCGGAGCATGCCGGATGACGGAAATGCGGCTGATCTTCTGGGCGTCGGCGCTGACGATCGTTTACGTGTACGCGGGCTACCCGCTGCTGCTGACCCTGTGGGTGCGCCTCCATCCGCGTCGTGCGTCGTCGGCGACAACGGTTCCGTTCTCGCGGCAGCCGAACGATCCGACGATCTCCATCGTCATCGCCGCGCGTAACGAGGCGGCCCGCCTGCCCGCACGGATCGAAAATCTGCGTTCGCTCGCGTATCCGGCCGATCGCCGCGAGATCATCGTCGTGTCCGACGGCTCGAGCGACGACACCCTCGCGGTCCTCGAGCGATGTCCTGACGTGCACGCCATCGCCGCGCCCGGGTGCGGCAAGGCGTCGGCGCTCAACCTCGGCGTCGCGCACGCCAGCGGCGAGATCCTGATTTTCGCCGACGCGCGCCAGATGTTCGCGCCCGACGCGCTGCGCGAACTGGTGGCGCCTTTCGCCGACGCGGAGGTCGGCGGCGTGACCGGCGAGCTGGTGCTCGACTGCGAATCCGCTCACGTCGCGGGTCATCGGAGCGGACGCGACCGGCGTTCACACGACGAGCGCCGGGTCGATGCGGCCTGCGCCGCCGATCGGCGAACCGGCGTCGACCGCCGCGGACGTCTCGAGTCGACGATCGGCGACGGCGTCAGCGCGTACTGGCGGTACGAAAAGCGTCTTCGTCGGCTCGAGAGCGCGGTCGGCTCGACACTCGGCGCGACCGGCGCGATCTACGCGCTCCGGCGCTGCCTCTATCGGCCACTGCCGGCCAACACGATTCTCGATGACGTGCTGACGCCGATGCGCGTGGTGCTCGGGGGCCGGCGCGTCGTGTTCGCGGATCGCGCGACTGCGTTCGATCGGACCGCGCCCGACGCCGACGCCGAAGGGCGCCGCAAGGTGCGGACGCTGGCCGGCAACGTTCAGATTCTCGGCATCGAGCCGCGCCTGCTCGTGCCGGTGGTCAACCCGGTGTGGCTTCAGTACATGTCGCACAAGGTCGGACGGCTGATCGTGCCCTACTGCCTGCTCGCATTGTTCGCGGCCAGCGTCGCGCTGGCGGCCGACGGTGCGATCTACACGATCGCGCTGGCAGCCCAATGCGGCCTGTATCTCCTCGGCGGCTACGGCGCGTGGCTCGACTGGACCGCCAGATCGGCGCCGCATCCGGCGGCGACGCACGCCCTGACCTTCAGCGCCACGACCGGCCGCAGGACGGCAGGCCCACCTGCCGACGAGCGAATCGCCAATGCGTGACGTCCCATCGCGGCGGCCGCCGCGGTTTGTCGATCGCATGGCGCGCATCGCGTTTACGTTCATCGTGATGAATTGCTCGGCCGTCGTCGGTGCGGTCTCCGCGCTGCTCAGGCGGAGAGTGTGGCGGTAGCCATGGTGATGCAGAAGGAACGGCTCGCGTTCAACTTCGGACCCGGGACGGTACCCGGCCAGCGCGCGATCGACGCTGCGCTCGCCGCCGAGCGGCCCACTTTCGCCACGGCGTCGTTCGCGGAGCCGCGGGACTGGGGCTACGCCGGGCTGATCGCGTTCACCGCGGTGCTGCTGCTGCGGCCCCAGGATCAATTCAAGGTGCTCACCCCGTTCCACCTCGCCGAGATCTGCGCGTTTGCCGGCATCGCGCCGATGCTGTTCCATCGCTTCACGCGCAACCTGGGGGTGTTCCGCATCACGACCGAAACGATCGGGCTCATCGCCTTCAGCGCCGTGATTCTCGCGACCGCGCCGTTTTCGATCTGGCCGGGCGGCGCGTTCGAGGTGTTCTCGGACTACCTGAAGATCGTCGTCGTGTTTGTGCTCATGCTGAACACACTCACCACGGTCAAACGAATCGAACAGCTGACCTGGCTGATTCTCGTGTGCTGCGGCTATATCGCCGCCCGCGGCGTCTTCGACTACGCGCGCGGCGTGAACCTGGTCGAAGGAGGCCGTGTCGCCGGCGCGGTCGGCGGGATCTTCGGTAATCCGAACGATCTCGCACTGAACATGGTGACCTTCCTGCCCGCGGCACTGATGGTCGCGCTGACCCAGCGCCATTCCATGCTGCGCCGCCTGACCGCGGCGGGCATTGTCGCGCTGATGCTCGCGACCGTGGTGTTCACCAAGTCGCGCGGCGGCGCGCTCGGCCTCGGCGCGGTGCTGGTCGCGATGCTGTTCCTCGGACGACGAATCCGCCCCGGCTTTGCCGCAATGGCCCTCGGCTGCGTCCTGATCGCGACGCCGTTCCTGCCGTCCACGTTCTGGGATCGGATGTCGTCGATCTTCAATGAAGAGCAGGACAAGACGAAGTACACCGGATCGAGCGAGGCGCGGCGCGTCGTCATGGAAGAAGGAATCGACGCGTTTCTCAAGTTTCCGCTGACCGGCGTCGGCGCCGGTCAGTTCAAGAACTACAACCCGCCTGAACGGAAAGAACGCTGGCGCGAGACCCACAACGCGCCGATTCAGGTCGCGGCCGAGACCGGCATCTTCGGCCTGCTGGTGTTTTCGTTTCTCATCGTCCGCGGTGTGACCGCAGCCGCGAGCACCCGGCGGCTGCTCGAGCCGCCGCGCAAGAAGTCGGCGCCGGACGCGCTCCGCGTCGTGATGGCCGACGACGACCGGCAGATGCTCTACGCGTATACCGCCGCGATGACCGCCGGCCTCGTCGGGTGGTTTACCTGCGCGCTGTTCGCATCGGTCGCGTACAGCTGGACGTTCTACTACCTGCTCGCGCTGATCGTGGCGGCGCGCGAACTCGCCCGCTCGCGGCTGGCGGCGGCGCGAGCGCTCGTCAAGGGGTCGAAACCGGCGGTGGCGACCCACGGCTTCTCGCGACGGCCGGCCCGCGGAGTCGCGTGACGACGGACGATCCGGTGGACCCTGCGCGGACCGATTCGATGAGCGGGACGCTCGACCCGAAGATCTGGGGACCACCTGATCGGACCGTCGAGCTCGTGGCGCGCAACGTCAGCACCCGGTACGTCGCGATCTTCGTCGACGGCGTCATCGGTCTGATGGTGCTGCCCTTCAACGTGGCGCACCTGGGCCGGTCGGCCTACGGCTTGTGGGCGCTGACGACCTCGATCACCTGGTTCTTCGGCGTGCTCGACCTCGGCTACAGCGGCGCGCTGGTCAAGTTCATCGCGCAGTACCGCGCCTGGCGCGATCATTCGTCGCTGAATCAGATCGTCAGCACCATCGGTCTCGTCTTTACCGCGCTGGGAGGCCTCTGCTTCCTTGTGACCGTGGTAATCGCCTGGCGCATCGACTTGCTGTTCCACCTCGACGCGGAACAGGCCGCCACCGCCCGTCAGCTGCTGCTCATCATCGGCGTCTACCTCAGCGTGCAGCTGCCAATCTCGGTGTTCGGCGCGGTCGTGTACGGCTTCCAGCGGTTTTATCGAAACAACGCGGTCAGCATTGCGCTCAGCATCGTCGTCGCGACCGTCAACGTCGCCGTGCTGGGCACGGGGCACAGCCTGGTGGCGCTGGTCGCGTCGACGACGGCGGTACGGATCGTTTTTCTCGGCGCGTTCGTGTGGAACGCGTATCGCGTTTTCCCTGGACTGGAGGTGCGGCCGTCTCTGTTCCGTCGCGAGCGGCTGCGCGAGGTGACGGGGTTCAGCATCTACATGGCCGTCCTCGACTGGTCGGCCAAGCTGAATTACTCGTCGGACACGATGGTGATCGGCGCGACGCTCGACACGACGGCGGTCGCGCTCTGGACGGTCGGCCAGCGCCTCACCCAACTGGCGCAGCAGCTCACCAGCCAGTTGAACGGCGCACTCTTTCCGGCAGTCGTCGACAGCGACGCGTCACAGCGTCAGGATCAGCTGCGGACGATCCTGATCCAGGGAACGAAGCTCTCGCTGGCGCTCGCGGCGCCGCTGTGCGTCGGACTCATCTCGCTGGCCGATCCGCTGGTCCGGCGCTGGGTGGGAGCGCAGTTCGCCGCCAGCGTGCTGCCGCTGCAGATCATGCTGGCGATCGTGCTGGTGCGCAACGTTACCGCGTCGGCCAACCTGATTCTACGAGGGGCCGGAGAGCATCGGCTCCTCACCTACACGAACGCGTCGACCGCCGTCGTCAACCTGCTGCTGAGCATCGCGCTCGTCCGGCCGCTCGGCCTGCTCGGCGTCGCGCTCGGCACGCTGATCCCCGTCGCCGCGTCAGGCGTCTTCGTGCTGTACCCGGCCGCCTGCCGCCGGGTGCATGTTCCCCTGCGTCGGCCGATCGTCGAGGCGATCTGGCCCGCGCTGTGGCCGGCCCTGATCATGGCGGCGGCGCTGAGATTCGGACTCCGGCTGCCGCCGAGCAATCTCGTCGAGGTCGCGCTGCAGCTTGCCGCGGGCGGACTCGTCTACTTCGCGCTGTTCGTCGGCCTCGCGATCGGTACGCGCGAGCGGCGGTTCTACTGGACGAAGATTCGGGCAATCGTCGCGCGACAACCGCGCGTGCCGGCTGCTGCGTAGGGGTCAGACAAGTGTCAGACTGGTGTCAGACTGGTGTCTGACACCAGTCTGACACCAGTCCGACACCCGACTCGCGCGACCCCGTATCAGCTGCGGTGCACGTGCTTGCCGTAGAAGAACCCGAGGAGATCCCACCAGGCGAGCTCGTTGTTGAACAGGCGCGCCGGCTCGCGCCGGGCGAAGATGCGCCTCGCCGTATCGAGCGTCGCACGCGCGGCAAGTCCAACCATGTAGCGAGGGACGCCGAACACGTACGGCACCGGCGCGGGCCGCCGACGGTCGAGCAGGCCGAGTGAGACGCCGTGCCAGAAGGACCAGCGCCGGAAGTACCGCTTCGTGAGTCGTTCGGGCGGAACGTAGTGCAGGATGACGAGATCGGGCCGGTAGTACCCCCTGGCGCCAATCATCAGCAGGCGATCGAACATGTCGCGGTCTTCGCACGACAGCAGCCGTCCGTCCGACGAGCGCCCGAGATCGGTTGCGTAGGGACCGACGCGATTCAGGACCGATCGGCGGACGACCGCGTTCCCGCCCATGAGCATCCCGTCAAAGCCTGGACCGTACTGCCGGATCCCTGATCCGCTGTCGACCCAGCCGACGGCGGCCTTGTACCTCGACCCGAGCCACTCCGGCCGCGCGCCTCCCCATTTCGGCACATAGGGTCCGCCGATGAAGTCGGTCGCCGGGTCCTCGAACGCCTTCGCGATCGTCAACAGCCAATCGCGATCCACTTCCTCGTCGTCGTCGATCATCCCGACGAGGTCGCCGTGCGTTGCGGCGATGGCGGTGTTGAGCGCGAGCGATCGACCGGCAGCCGGCTCGTACACATACTGAAGACGGCCGTCGAAGCGCCGAGTAAAGGACTCGACGACCGCTGTCGTGTCGTCGGTTGAACGGTTGTCAATGACGGTGACGGTCACGTCCACACCCGCCGGCCGCTCGGCGACGAGCAGACTCTCGAGCGCTCGCGCCAGCAACGCCGAACGGTTGTAGGTCGCGATCAGCACGTCGAGTCGCATGTCGGTCACCGGGACAGCGCGCGCTCGCGAGAACCCGTCGCCTCGTGCGCACGCGCGGGCGCCTGCCCGACGGCAACAGCCGGCTCCGGAAGATCCATCAGCGCGTACAACTCCTGAACCGCGCGGTCGGTCGCGTGGCCAGGGTCGTGGAACAGATCGCCGGCCAGCTCGCGACGCGCCGTCGACAATGGTGTCGGATCGCTCAGCCCGCGCTCGACGGCGTCGAGCACGCCGGCTGCGCTGTGGACGGTGGTCGAGACTGATGCCATCATCTCGACGTACTCGCGTCCGATGTCCGAGCCCGCGATCAGATCGGGCATCTCGATTCGGATGAGCGGACGATCGAGGAGCAGGTACTCGAACCCGATCGAGCTGTGGTCGGTCACCAACGCGTCCGAGGCGACGAGCCACGGAGAGGCGTCGGCCGCGGTGATGAGCCGGCCTCGTCCGCGGGCCAGGATCGGCCGCAGCCGCGCCGGCCAGTCCACGCCGCCGGAGTTGACAACCGCCGGATCGAGCGACAGCTCGTGCAGCTTGACCAGCACGCGGTAGCCGGCATCGACCAGTCCGCGGACGACATCCTCACCCATCGCGTTGAGCGAAGAAAAGCGCGTCCATGTCGGCGCGTAGAGGACGGTCGGCCTCGACGAGTCGACGCCATGCGCCTCGAGCACGCCGTTCCGATTCAGACTGCCATCGACCAGGCAGTCGCTCTTCGGCATTCCGACCAGGCGGATCGCCGGACTGTCGCGGTCGATCGCGCCGCTGTCGATGTAGTTCCGAAGCCGCCGGCGATTGATGAAGAACAGGCGATCCCACTGCCGCATCGATGCGTCCGGACGGTCGTACTCGCGGCTGAATTTTCCGGCGACGCCGTGGAACATCTGCACGCGGCGCGTGCCACGAGGCAAGGCAGCCCACACCAGATCGGCCGCCACATACGCGTCGTACCGCTTCAGCATCGCCTCACGCGGTGCCAGCCTTGGCACGTCGGCTGGCGCTTCGCGGAAGATTTCCTGCGCCCGGCCGGGACGCGCGCTGGAGACGAGGCTGGTCCTGATCCGGCCGTCGGCGAGCAGCCGCTGGTGGACCGGGGCCATCATTCCGTATTCCATCGCGCTGCGCGCGTCGAAGATCACGGCCCGCGCTACCGGCGACAACGCCCGATGCACGCGCACGTCAGCAGCACGTGCCGCGCGAACCAGCGACGAGAGGAGGCGGGCGCTCATTCACCGCCCGCCACGCGGCTATCGGCCGACGTGCCGCTCGATCGCGGCATCGGCAGCAGCCGCCGCAGCTCCGCCCACCGCTCACGACGCGGTTTGCGAAGGAACTCGCGTCGCCGCATGCGGAAGAACCCGCGAAAGAATCGAAGCCGCAGCTCATGGCGAAACGCGCCCTCGCGATCGCGGAACAGCATCGCCTTCACCCAGCCCATGAGGTCGCCGAGCGCCTGCCCGTACAAATGCGCGGGAACGCCCGATAAGGTTCCGACGCGCGTGTGCTCCATCTCGTCCGATCGCAGCAGCGAATGGAAGTATCCGTGGCCCGTATGCCATCGACGGTGATACGCGCGCTCCAACCGGTTGGGCTGAACGTCCGCGTGAACCACGACGCGCGGGTCGTACACGATGCTGCCGCCGGCGCGGAGCACGCGAAGCTGGAGCTCGTGATCCTCAACCGAGCCCAGGATGCAGTGCGTGCCGAGCTGGAACTCCGGCGCGAAGCCGCCGACCTGATCCAGCACCCGCCGCCGGAAGGCACAGTTCGCACTGACGAGACAGAGCGGCTTGCCGCGATCGATTCTGACCGGCGAATCGCCGTAGTCCACGAGCGCCAGCGGCATCCAGTGCTCACGCGTCAGCCAGCCGGGCGGCGGAGACGGCCACATCGGAAGCACGCGTCCGCCCACGACCGCAGCGTCGGGATGCTCGTCGAAGGCTCGCCTGACGGCCGCCAGCCAGTCTGAATCGGCACGCACGTCGTCGTCGGTGAACGCGATCAGCGGCGCGCGCGCTTCGCGGATGCCGGCGTTGCGCCCGTACGACGATCCCTGCTGAGGCTCGAAGACGTAGCGCACTCGACGATCGACCTCAGCGAATCGCTCGATCACCGCGCGCGTGTCGTCGGTCGAGTTGTTGTCGACGACAATCAATTCGAACGGCGGCGTCGCGGGATGCTGTTGAGCAAGGACGCTCTGCACGGCTGCCCCGAGCAGCTGGCCGCGGTTGAACGTGCTCATGACGACGGAGAGCTGAGGATCGCGCGTAGACACTTGCACCTGGCTCGCTGTTACAGCAGAGCACGTGCCAAATTTATTACGTCCGTTTTCAGTTAAGATCTCGTTACCGCATTTAGCACCTCCAGCGCACTCCTGACCACGCGAGTTCCCAATTTGAGCAAACGTCGGGGCGGTCGGGAGTCATTCGCTGGAGTCGTCGCGCGCGCCCGGCGCCGCTATCTCGCGGAGCCCCCGGTCTCTTCCATGGTCGGTTCGGAGAATCCGCACCTCGGCACACCCGTTGCCAAGCCCACAGCCATATGAGTCGATCGATACCGATCGTGTTCGCTTTTTTCTTCCTGGTCGGCGCACCGTTCCGTGCCGCAGCGCAGGTGCAGGTGCCGCCGCCCGAACGGCTGTGCGACACCCGATTCGAGGATTGCCGCGAGCCGATCCTGAACCTGATCCGCAATGAGCAGATCGGAATCGATGTCGGCTTCTGGTATATGCAGGACTCGCGCTACGTCAACGAGTTGGTGAAGCGCTGGCAGGTGGGCGTCCCCATCCGGATCCTGGTCGATACCCGGGCCAATCCGACCTACACGCAGAATCCCGTGATGCTCCAGATGTTGAGCGACGCGGGAATCCCGATGCGCGAGAAGTTCGGCGAGGATGTGCTGCACTTCAAGATGATGCTGTTCCACGGCCAGAATATGGTCGAGTTCAGCAAGGCGAACTACGATCCGTTTGCCTACGTGGCCGCGGTTCCGAATTCGAACTACGAAGACGAGGCGGTGTTCTTCACCGACGACAACTCGATCACCAACAGCTTCCGCCGACGGTTCGACGATCGGTGGATCGACACCACCGTCTTCCGCAACTACGCCAACATCACCGCGCCGCTGGTCCGGAACTACCCGACATTCGCGATCGATCCGGCAATGGACTTCCCGCCGCTGGAGGACTTCGGCGCGCGAATGACCGCCCGGATGAATCAGGAGACGCAAGCCATCGACACGATCGTGTTCCGGGTCACCGACGATCGGCAGACGAACGCCGTGATCAGCGCGGTCGCACGCGGCGTCCCGGTGCGAGTCATCACCGAGCCGGATGAGTACAGGAATCCCAAGCGTCTCCTCGATTCGAAGCAAGTGGATCGCATGTTCATGGGCGGCGCACAGATCAAGATTCGCCAGCATCAGGGCCTGACGCACGAGGCTTCGATGATCTTGCACGGGCTCGGCGAGGTGATCTTCGGTTCGGGCAACTGGACGGTCGCGTCCGCCATCAACCAGGACGAGCACAACTACTTCTACAACCCCTCGCTCGGCAAGCCGTGGTTCTTCCAGTGGTTCGCCGATCAGTTCACCACGAAGTGGAACGACCCGACGCTGTTCACGGCGTTCCAGCCGCTGCCGCCCGACCCGCCGATCTATTCGTCGCCGTCGAACGGCGCCACGGTCACGGGCTCGAGCGTCACGCTCACGTGGGACGGCGGACCGTGGTCGCACTTCTATGACATCTACTTCGGGACCACGTCGAACCCGCCGCTCTTCCAGTCGAATCAGCAGATCGGCGCTCCCGATCCCGGAGTGATCGAAACGCTCGCCATCGGCAACCTGCAGCCCGGCACGACGTACTTCTGGCGTATCGTCGATCGGACCTGGGCCCAGATGACCAATAGCGGACCCGTGTGGAGCTTCACGACGTCCGGCGGCGGTGGCGGAGGCGGATCGACGCCGTTCGGAGGAACGCCCGCGTCGATTCCGGGCACGTTCCAGGCCGAGAACTTCGACGACGGCGGGCAGTCGATCGCCTACTTCGACACGACGCCCGGCAACTCCGGCGGCGCCTATCGATCAACCGACGTCGATCTCGAGGCCACGACCGACACCGGCGGCGGCTTCGACGTGATGAAGACGCGCGCCGGCGAGTGGTTGAAATATTCGATCAACGTTTCGGCAGGCGGAACCTATCCGCTCGACGTTCGCGTAGCGAACATCGGCGCCGGCGGCAGATTCCACGTCGAGGTCGACGGTGTCGACAAGACGGGATCGATCGCGGTGCCCGACACCGGCGGCTGGCAGACCTGGCAGACGATCACCACGCCCGGCATCGCGATCGCGGCGGGCGCGCACGTGGTTCGCGTGTCGTTCGACACCGAAGGCGCCGGCGGCGGCGTGGGCAACTACAACTGGTTCCGATTCGGAACGTCGTCAACGCCTCCGCCACCGACGAATACGCCGTTCGGAGGCACACCCGCCTCGGTGCCAGGCACCTTCCAGGCGGAGAACTTCGACGACGGTGGGCAGTCGATCGCCTACTTCGACACGACAACCGGCAACTCCGGTGGCGCCTATCGATCGACAGACGTCGATCTCGAGGCCACGACCGACACCGGCGGCGGCTTCGACGTGATGAAGACCCGCGCCGGCGAATGGTTGAAGTACACCGTCAACGTCACGGCGGCCGGAACCTATTCGCTCGACATTCGCGTGGCCAACGTCGGCGCCGGAGGCAGCTTCCACGTCGAGATCGACGGTGTCGACAAGACGGGACCGATCGCGGTGCCCGACACCGGCGGCTGGCAGACCTGGCAGACGATTACGACGCCCGGCATCGCGATCACCGCGGGCACGCACGTGGTTCGCGTGTCGTTCGACACCGCCGGCGCGAGCACCGGCGTGGGCAACTACAACTGGTTCAGATTCGGAACGTCGTCAACGCCTCCGCCGCCGGCGAATACGCCGTTCGGCGGTACACCCGCACCGGTGCCCGGGACCGTCGAGGCCGAGAACTTCGACGAGGGCGGACAGTCGATCGCGTACTTCGATACCACCAGCGGCAACTCCGGCAACGCGTACCGCGCGACCGACGTGGATCTCGAGGTGACGGCCGACATCGGCGGCGGCTTCGACGTGATGAAGACGCGCGCCGGTGAATGGCTGAAGTACACCGTCAACGTCACCGCGGCCGGGACGTATCCGCTGTCGATCCGGGTCGCCAACATCGGCCCCGGTGGCACGATGCACGTGGAGGTGGACGGCGTCGACAAGACCGGCGCGATCGCGGTCCCCGATACCGGCGGCTGGCAGACCTGGCAGACCGTCACGACCGCGGGGATCGCGTTCCCTGCGGGTCAACACGTCATTCGCGTTTCGTTCGACACCGCCGGATCGAGCGGCGGCGTCGGCAACTACAACTGGTTCCGCGTCGGCGGCTGAGCGGCGCCGGCGACTCAGCGCACGACCGAACCGTAGGCGCCGGGTGAGCCATCCGCGGTTCGCCCGGCGCGTCGGCGTCCGTATGGCGCCTCGTTTGAGTCCGATTCATCGCGTCGAGCCGCCATCACGAACGGCCATGGCGCGCGTCCTGCACGCGAGGTCGACCGTATGCATTTTTCGATCATCATTCCGACCTACAACCGCGCCGATGAGCTGCGCGAAACGATTCGCAGCATCGCCACGCTGAAGGTCGACGGCGATTGGGAACTGCTGGTCGTCGACAACAAATCCCCGGACGACACACGACAGGTGGTCGAAAAGGAAGCGGCATCGTTCCCGGCGCCGCTGCGTTATCTCTTCGAGGGTGAACAGGGACGCTACGCCGCGCTCAACACCGGGATCCGTGCGGCCAGCGGGCGAATCATCGCCACGACCGACGATGACGCACGAGTGGAGCCGGACTGGCTGACCGGGGCGTCGGCGGCCCTCGACGCAATCGGCTGCGACTACGTCGGCGGCAAGGTCCTGCCGCTATGGGGCGGCCCGCGCCCCGACTGGCTGCCCAATGGGCCGAGCGGCGGCCATTGGGCGGTGCTTGCACTCCAGGACTACGGCGATCGGCCGCGAGAGTTCGGCGTGAACGGAATGCCGTGGCCGCTCGGGATCAACACCGCCGCGCGTCGTGAGACGTACGAACGGATCGAGCTGTTCGACAATCGCCTCGGACGAAAAGCCGGCACGCTGCGCAACCAGGCACAGCGTGAATGGCATCTGCGGGCGCGCGCGGCGGGGCTGCGCGGCTTCTACGTGCCCGAGATGATCGTTCACCACGTCGTCGACGCGGACCGGCTGAAAAAGGAGTACTTCCGGCGCTGGTACTACTGGCACGGGATCAGCCGCGCGATCCTGTTCACCAAGCTCGGCGTCGACATGGACTCGCCGGATCAGTCGCGTCTCGACTTCTCGACGGTGCCGCGCATTGCCGGAGTCCCGCGCTACATGTATCGCACGCTCGTCGAGCACGTGAAGGACATGGTACGAGCGCGCCTCCGCGGTCAGGTCGCGCTGGCCTTCGAACACGAATTGTGGCTGTGGTTTTTTGCCGGCATCGCCAAACAGCGGTGGGCGGAGCGAAAAGTCGTGATTCCGCCGCCGCAGCTCAGCGTGTCATAGGAAGCGCGGCCCGCGGTGCCCAGGCTGCTCGTTCTCACGCTGAGCAACGGAGAGGCGGCGCTCCCGACGCTCACGCAGCAACTGGCGCAGCAATCGTTCTCTGATTTCGATCACGAGATCATCGCCGGCCTGTCGAATCGCGCGGCTCACAATCGCCTGTACCAGATCATCATGAACCGCGCGGCGTCGTTCGACTTCTTCCTGAAGCTCGACGCCGACATGACGCTGCGGTCGACGCACGCGCTCGC
>Ga0066388_100001329_pt1 | contig 13694 bp, 12 predicted proteins | sample PanSoiMetaGPlot6_FD_64539 | JGI IMG/M metagenome (GOLD analysis project Ga0066388, IMG submission 64539) | Tropical forest soil microbial communities from Panama analyzed to predict greenhouse gas emissions - Panama Soil - Plot 6 (Hybrid Assembly) | ecosystem: Environmental > Terrestrial >... | reverse complement strand
TCGCCTCCGGCGAGGTCGATCTCACGACCCTTGCCGACGGTACAGTTGCCTTCGACGGCGGCGGGCTCGGCCGGCGGATCAGCATCTATCGTCTGCCCGACCAGGACTGGAGCCGTCACCACGCCGTCGATCATGTCACAACGTTCCGGGGCGGCGCCGACCTTCCGGTCTATGTGCGCGTGACGCAGAGCGACGGCCATCAGGCCTGGTCGAGTCCGATCTATCTCATCGCCTAATGAGATCGAGGTCCCTGCGCTCCGATAAAAGAGAGATCTCCAAGCGAGGCGGCCATGACGCCCACGCCGAGATTGGCATTCATCACCATAGTGAGGACCCTTGCCCTATCTCGGGCTCGCTATCCTCGGCTGGGGCGAGCCCTTCTGCTCGGCCACACGCTGAAAAGCCTGGACCACTCGTGCATAGTTCTTCTTGCGGTTTCAGGCATTGGAACTGGACCAGAGCTAGCAGTTCGAAGGTAAATCTATTCGCCGCGTAGCCGGGCAGCAGCTGCATCGACGGCGTCGATGATCGCTTGATACCCTGTGCAACGGCAGTAGCTGCCCGAAAGCGCTTCCCGTATTTGTTCCCGCGTGGGCATCTGCGTCTCTGCCAGCAACTCCGCGGCTTGCAGGATTATGCCGGGAGTGCAGTATCCGCACTGGAGCGCCGCGCGCTCGAAGAATGTCTGTTGCAGGGCTTGGATTCTCGCCGACGCCGACGGACTTTCAATGGTTTCGATGGACTGGCCGTCGGCCTGGACCGCCAGCATCAAACAGCCTCGCACCACACGGCCGTCGACAACAACGTGGCAGGCGCCGCAGACACCGTGCTCACACCCGATGTGGCTACCGGTCAATCCCACGTCGTGCCGCAGCCAATCCACCAGCGAACGACGTACTGGAACGCGAGTGCGCACTGCCGTGCCGTTTACGGTACAGGCGATCTCGAAAGTCGGCTCGTCAATCGTCTCCATGGAAAGATTCCTCTCTCGCTAGACGCTCGACTGCGTCGTTGAGCAGAGCGCTCGCGATACGGATCCGGTACTCGGCGGGGCAGTCACCACTCGACATAGGCTCCAGCTCTTCGGCCAGTGCGCCGCACGCCGCGACACGCGACGCGCCATTGTTTACCTCTGCGCCATTCAATGAATATTCGGCCTTGCGCAGACGCCGAGGCGCCACCTCTACTCCACAAAAAGCGATTCGGCAGTCATCGATGCGCTCCCTAGCCAATCGCACCGCGAAAGCAAGACCCGCCAACGCGAAATCTCCGTGTCGCCGCGCCACTTCGCTGAAGCTGAAACGCCATTGCGGATCGAAGGGACGGATACGCACGTGCAGTAACAGCTCGTCAGCTGCGCAAGCCGTGGTGTAAAGGCCCGTGAAAAAGTTCTCCGCTGCGACCGCGCGCTCCGCGCGTCGCGACGCAAGCGTGATTTCTGCGTCGAGGCAAACGATGCAGGCGGGCAACTCGGCCGCTGGATCCGCCAATGCCAGGCTGCCACCAAGCGTCCCGCGGTTGCGGATCGCCGCGTGCGCCACGTGCTTAAGCCCCTCCCGAAGGAGAGGTGCATGCGAGTGGACCAACTGCGAGCGAAGGACCTCCGAGTGCCGCGCACTCGCGCCGATGATCAAGGCGCCGTCTTGCACCTCAATGCGATCGAGCCCGCCGATACGATTGACGTCGATAAGCATGTGTGGCCGAGCGATACGAAAATTGAGCATGGGAACAAGGCTCTGACCGCCTGCCAGTATTGCAGCGTCGCTGCCATGAGACGCCAGCAGTTCAAGGGCCGCCGGCACCGTTTCCGGGCGGACATATTCGAAACGGGCGGGCTTCACGTCATGGCCTCCTCAGGCAGCTTTCCGAGAGCTCGCAACACCACAAAGGGCGTGATCGGCAGCCGCGCGACGCGCACGCCTTCCGTTGCGAGCGCATCGTTGACGGCATTGAGGACCGCGGCCGGCGCACCGCAGGTGCCGGCTTCGCCGGCTCCTTTCGCTCCAATCACAGAGCCCTCGTATGGCGTCTCCACATGCGCCACCTCGATGTCGGGCATCTCATAGGCCATCGGCACGAGATAGTCGGTGAGCGTTCCGGAAACGAACTGCCCGTGGGCATCGTAGCGACAGGCCTCGAGCAAAGCCTCTCCCAGGCCCATGACCACCCCGCCTCGAATCTGCTCGTCCACCAGCAATGGGTTGATGATACGGCCGCAATCGCCCACCGCCCAATGTCGCAGCGCGCGAACGATGCCGGTTTGTGGGTTGATTTCCACCAAGCTCGCCTGGATGCCGTTATTGGGCAGAAACGTATCGCGCTCCCGACGGTATAGATGCGCGACGGTCAGTTGCGGCCGCACACGAGAGGGAAGTTCGTATCCTTGTAGGATCACCGTGCGGGCAATTTCGTCGAGCCCAATCCGATCGCTTCCGGTCGTGCCGTCAACGATGCGACCTGAACGGATGTCCAATGTCTCTGGTGCGGCCTGCAGGAGCGCGCCAGCGGCGCACAAGATTTGCTCGCGCAGCGCGCGGCCCGCACCCCAGGCGGCCTCTGCGCCGATCGCCGCGCCACGGGAGGCCCAAGCGCCGCCGCCGTGCGGCACACCATCGGTATCTCCCGTGGAGACGGTTACACACCCAGGGTCCACGCCGACAGCATCCGCCAATACCTGCACGAGGCTCTGCCCAATTCCCTGCCCGATCTCACTGACCGAGGCCTGCGCGGTGACCTCCCCGGACAATTGGAGAGTGGCAACGACCGTGTCGACAGAAGCGACCGGCACGTCGGCCCGGCCGTACGCCTCGGAGCCCGACGCCGTTAGTTCGACGGATGTTGCGAAGCCAAGCCCGATCCAGCGTCCAGCCCGTCGCATTGTCTCGATCTCCGCGCGTATGCGCGGCAACTCCATCAATTCCACCAGCCGGTCGAGACAGGCCTCGTGCGACAAGCCGAACATCTGACTTCCAGCCGAGGTGACACAGGGCATGTCTTCCGCCCGCAACAAATTGCGGCGCCTGAACTCCAGCGAATCCTCGCCGCGTGCTCGGGCCGCCAAATCCATGAGCCGCTCGGTTACCGCGCAGGAGATTGGCGCGCCCACTGCCCGAAGCTGACCAGTCGGTACCTTGTTCTGCAAGGCGCAGCGCAACCGTGCGCGAAAGTGGCCAAAGCGATACGGCGCTCCCATCGTACGCAGCGCACTCATCGCTTCGGTGGTGCTCGAGCGGGGAAAAACCGAATAGGCTCCGAGCCCCTGCAGATCATCAATGTCGAAGCCCAGGATTCGCCCTTCGGCATCGACAGCGATGCGGCCGCGGACGCGATGCTCGCGGGCGTGAATGTCCGACTGGAGCGATTCCAGCCGGTCTGTTTGGAAGCGGACGGGCCGACCGATGAGCCGGCTCGCGGCGCAGACGCCAATCTCGTCCGGGTAGACATGCATCTTCAATCCGAACGCCCCACCAATATCACCGCAGATCACCCGAACGCGCGAGAGCGGGATACCGAGTAGATCAGATAGATGCAGCTGAATCTGGTGCGGCATTTGGTGTGAAATGCGAACCTCGAGCGTCTCTGCCGCCGGATCCCAGTCGGCCAGCACACCGCGCGGCTCCAACGTCACACCCGTGTGGCGCTCGAATACAAAGTTCTCCTCCAGCACGAGCGCCGCGCCCGCAAATGCATCCTCCGGATTTCCGCTGCGCAGCTCCGTCGCCCAGGCTAAGTTGTCGGCGAGATCCGGATGTGCCGTTGGGGCCCCCTGCTCCAGCGCCCTTGCCAAATCGGTGATCGCGGGCAACTCACGCCACACGACGTCGATCAGCTCGATTGCGTCTTCGGCGATGGCGCGCGAAACGGCAAGCACCATGGCGACCGGCTCACCCTCGTAAGCGGCACGCGCCAGCGCCAGCGGCCGTTGCTCGGGTGAAACCAATCCGGGGAACGCCTTCGATTCGCAGCGCCAAGGGCGACAAACAGGATCGAGTTCGACCGCGCTCAGTACGGCAGCAACGCCGGCGAGCGATGTGGGCTTCGAAAGGTCACCAAGCGTGAATTCAGCATGCGGAAAGGGGCTGCGCAAGAACGCGGCATGCAACTCACCCTTTGCCGTATAGTCGTCCATGTAACGGCCGTGCCCTGCCACCAACCTGCGCGTGTCGGCGCGGGGCATGGAAAGACCAATCGAGCTCCCGGCTGACGGCCTGATTTTCAACTTCGATCTATTGACCGAAATAGTCACGCCCACATCAACCTCGTCCATCGTCAAGCGACGCCAAGGTATGCTTCGCGCACGCAGGGATTGGCCGCGAGCGAAGGGGAAGAGCCTGAGAGCGTTATGCGTCCGCGATCAAGCACGAAACCCTCCGAAGCCAAGTCCAAGGCTGCTGCGACATCCTGCTCGACCACCAGAATTCCGGTCCCGGCCTGCGCCACTTCCACCAGGGTGGAGATCAACTGCTCCACGATGCGTGGCGCCAGGCCGAGCGACAGCTCATCGATCAGAAGCAGCTTCGGATGTGACATCAACCCGCGTGCAATGGCGCACATCTGCTGTTCGCCGCCGGACAGCGTCGAGGCGTCCTGCCGTCGCCGCTCCTTGAGGAGCGGAAACAGTGCGTAGGCACGCTCCAGCCCCTGCCGGGCGGCGCTGCGTTGACCGTAGGCACCCATGAGCAAGTTGTCCTCCACATTCATGGATGCGAACAGTCGCCGACCCTCCGGCACCTGGGCTATTCCCCTGGCAAGCACCTGATCCGGCCGTAAGCCGGTGATCTCCTCGCCCTCGAAACGGATGCTGCCGCATGTTGGCGTCAATAGCCCCGAAATGCTGCGCAATAACGTCGTCTTGCCAGCGCCATTTGCGCCGACAAGGCAGGCAATGCCACGCTGGTTGAGGCGCAGATCGACGCCCCACAGCACCCGGATCGCTCCGTATCCTGCTTGGAGACCCGAAATTTCGAAGAAGGCACTCATGCCCCTACAGCCACAGCCATTCGTTCGGCATAGCGACGGCCGAGATAAGCTTCGATGACGGCTTGGTCGGCCAGTACGTGAGCGGGTTCGCCATCGGCAATCATGCGACCGTGATGCAGCACGATGACGCGATGGCACAGACCCGAGACGACGCGCATGACATGCTCGACGAGCAGCACGGCCACGCCTTCCACCGCAATGGACCGGATTAGCCCTAGTGCTTCCTCGATCTCGGCCGCATTCAGGCCGGCATTGACTTCGTCCAGCAATAACATTCGCGGTTTCGAAGCCAATCCTTTTGCCACCTCCAACCGTTTTCGCTGCGCCAGCGTGAGCTCTTCGGCGAACCGGTTCGCTTCCCGGCCCAGGCCGACTCGCTCCAGCACGGCCTCGGCTTGTTTGCGCGCTTCGGACAAGGATGGCGCAGCGCCCGAAAACAATGCGCCGGCAGCGACATTGTCCAACGCCGACATTTCTGGAAACGGTTGCACGACCTGATAGGTACGGGCGAGACCCAAGCGAGCTATTTTGAAAGGCCGGAAACCTGAAATCGACCGGCCGCCGAAGCGCACACTCCCAGTTGCCTTGACCGCACCGGTTACCGCATTGATGAACGTCGTCTTGCCCGCCCCGTTTGGGCCGATGAGGCCGAGAATTTCTCCCGGCTCAGCGGACAGGGAAAGATTACTGAGCGCGCATAGCCCGCCGAAGCGCACCGTTAGAACGTGCACCTCCAGCAGCGCACTCACGCCAACCTCCGGCGCAAGCGACGGCCGAACAACCCGCGCGGCAGGAACACTGCAAGTGCGACCACGAGCGCTCCCAAGATCGCCGAGTGAACCGACAGAAAACTGGCCCACACCGTCTGCTCCAGAATCAGGAACAACAGAGCGCCGAGAACGGGGCCAGCTACGGTTCCCGCACCACCCAGCATCGCCATGACGATCGGCTTGACCGACAGGAGTATGTCAAAGACATCACTCGGATCGATGTAAAAGATGGATGAAGCGTAGATGGCGCCGGCGGCTCCTAAGATCGCCGAGGAAATGCAGAATGCCACTGCCTTCACGCGCCGCGCATCGAGCCCGAGCATTCCGGCCGCGGATTCATTTTGACGGACGCATTGCAGCGCGAAACCCAGCCACGACGAAGCGACGAACAGGGATACGGTCACCGCAAGCGCAGCGAGGACCGCTTGCGCGGTGAAGAACAGACGCGCTTGCTCCACCACGCTTGTTTGCAGCATTGGCAGGCTCACCCCCATGCCTCCACCGGTCAAGCCAGTCCAGTTGGTGACGATTTCCCGGAGTACGATCACCAGCGCGAAGCTGGCGATGGCGAAATAATGTCCGCGCAGACGCAGCACGATCCAGCCGATCGCAAGCGCCACAGTGGCCGCCACAACGGCCGCAAATGTCCAAGCTAATACCATCGGAACGCCTTTGACCTGAGTCAATGCGCCCGCGTATGCGCCGAGACCGAAAAACGCCGCGGTGGCAAATGAGGGATATCCGGCCATGCCACCGATGAGGTTCCAGCCGCACGCGAGTGCGATATACATCGCGAGGATCGTGCCGAGCCGCAACTGGTACGCGTCACCCCACAAGAAAAGTCCAAGCGCAGCGCCAATCGTTACCGTCGCAACGCCGGCCAGCAGGCGATGATTCATGCATAGCCCCTTCGGCCCAGAAGTCCCTCGGGTCGGACAGCGAGCAGCAGAATCAGTAGGACAAACGAGACGATGGAGGCGTTCTCCGCACCGAAGGCAAAGCCTGCGACACTCTCCACGAGCCCGAGCAGGACGCCCCCCGCGACCGCGCCCACGACGCTGCCTAGTCCACCGAGCACACAGACAGTGAAGGCGGTTCCAAGATAGCCATCCGACTGAAGCGGGGAAATCGGAAACACTAAGCCGAGCAGGGCGCCGGCAGCGCCGGCGAGCGCGGCGCTCAGCGCGAACGCGGCGATGTAGGCATGCTGAACGCGCACACCCATGAGGGCAGCAGCATCACGGTCCATGCGAACCGCGATGATGGCACGGCCGAGCCATGAACGGCGCAGCAGGAAGTACAGAGCGACCGTCATGGCCAGCGCCGCGGAGGCGGCGATCGTGCGGTCAAGCGGAATTTTCAGGCCGACGATTTCGGCGGTGCCCAACGTCCATGAGGGACGGATCGTGCGGAAATCCGCGCCGAAGCCAAGCAGCAGGCCGTTGCGTGTGATGAGGTCGAGCCCGAAGGTGATGACTAGCGTGACCAGAACCGGCGCGCCAACCACCCTGCCAAGAACGCTAGCCTGAAGACCGGCGCCGAACAACGCCACCAGCAACGCGACCGGCGCGAGTGCCACGAGCGGATGCAAACCGAGAAAATGAAACGCCATCCACGCCAAATAGCCCCCCAGCACGACCAACGTCCCGTGGAGCAGATTGATGACGCTCATCACTCCCCAAACCAGGGAGAAGCCGGCCGCGATGGACGCGTACAATCCGCCCAGGAGCAGGCCGTTCAACAGGACCTGACCTATCACGCGGCCGCCCTCTCTCCGACCACGCCTGATTCAGGAGATAATCTGCAGTTTGCCCTGACTAACATCGGCTGGCGCCACGATGATCCGCTTACCGCCTTGCAGCTGAAACACCGGACATTTTTGGGACTCGATCTGTCCGTTTGGCCCGAACTTGATTGGTCCATAGAAGGTGAGAATGTCGAGGCCAACGAGCGCATCCCGCAAAGCGATAGGATCGATCGATTGGGCTTTTTCCGCCGCCATTTGCAGGGCAACAGCACAAGCGGTTGAAGAGGCCTCCCCGTAATCGGGAACCACGTTATAGCGCTTTTCGTATGCTTTGGCGTAGTCTTCGCTGGTGGCGAAAGGCCCGACGCCGCGGTATGGCAGCACAGGTTCCCACCACGACACCGAACTGATTTGCTCTGCCAAAGGGCCGAGTGCGTCGATGAACTCTTTGTACGAAGGTCCCGTCAGCATAGTGATCACGCGGGCCGTGAATTTAAGCTCGTGCATCTGGCGCCGCACCAGGATCAGATCGTTGGTGTAGCCGGTCACAAACACCCAATCCGGTTTCGTCGCCGCCATTTCGGTCAACGCGGAGGCATGGTCCATGGCGCCAATAGGGTAACGCTGAAAGCTTGCGACCTCGATGGCCGATTGCTTGGCGGCCTGTTCCATCTGCTGCCCAAGCGCGAGCGGGAACAGATCGTTGCGAGAGAGTATCGTCATGCGCTTCAAGTTTGGCACCACTGAAAGCATGAAGCGCGCCAGCGGAATGGTCACCGCATCGTTCGGCGCCAATGTTCCAAACAAAAATTTATGACCCTGGTCATAGACTTCACGCGCCGAAGCTGTGGGAGCCAGCATCGGGACCCTGTAGCGCTCGGTTACGGTACTCGACGCTTTGACGGCGCCCGAACCATACGGGCCGAAGACGGCTGACACCTGACTTTGGGTGATCATGCGCTCGACGGCCTGCGCCGCGCGCGGGGTGTTGGATTCGTAGTCCGCGAAGATGAGTTCGACCTTGACTCGCTCATTTCCGACCTTGACGCCGCCCGCAGAATTGACCGCATCGGCCCAGATCTCGTAGCCGCGCCGTTGCTTCAATCCCTCCGGTGCAAGCGCACCGGTAAGCGGTAATGGAGCGCCGATCTTCAAGACCTTCGTTTGCGCAAAAGCGCGTCCTGCAAATGCGGGCGTCACAAGGGCGGTTGCGGTTGCAAGGAGCGCGCGACGGCTGATTGCGGTCACGGGATGATCCTTTCCTGACTGGCCTTGCCTCGCTGGCTTGGCGGATGATCGATGGCTCGGAACAGTTGCGCCTGTCTCTTGATTGGTAACTGCACGAGCGCGGTCCACGTCCTCGCTCATGCGATCGTAGGGACCTTTTCCTTCAGTAACTCGAAGACCCGCGGCTCCTCGTGTGCGGCGCCGACCAAGTCATTCACGTCCGCGATATCGTTCTGCTCAAGAAAGGCCGTGAGGTCGTTGAGCGCCCTCGGCAAGGCTAGCGGGTCGATGTAATTGATGGTTCCGAAGGCAACGGCGTGCGCGCCAGCGGCCATGAACTCAATGACGTCGCGGTAGTCGTACACCCCACCCATGCCGACTATGGGAATGCGCACGGCGCGATAGACTTCCCAGATCATGTAGACCGCCAGCGGCTTGATCGCGGAACCCGAGAGCGACCCTATCGTGTTACCGATGATCGGTTTGCGCGTGCGATAGTCGATACAAATCGCACGGGGCGCATTCACCATCGAGATGGCGTCAGCTCCAGCTTCTTCGACTGCTTTGGCCACGCGCGTCAGCAAAGAATAGTCTGGCGCAAGCTTGGCGATAACAGGCAGCTTCGTGACCGCACGCACGCGCCTGACCAACTTGAATGACGCGACCGGATCGTAACCAAAATCCACGCCGCCTTGCTTGATGTTCGGGCAAGAGAGATTCAGCTCTATTCCGGCGAAGATACCGAGATCGGAACAGCGCTCGGCGAGCGCGACATATTCGTCTTCGGTCCGGCCGATCACGCTCTGGATCACCGGGATCTCGATGGCCTCGAGAATTGGAACCTCGTGCGCGACGAAGTCATTCCAATCGATGCTCGGAATGCCGACCGAACTGTGCAGACCCGCGGGCGTCTCGTAGACGCGGGGCGGCGGATTGCCGGGCCAGCTGTAGCCGCGGATCGTTTTCGGTACCAATGCGCCGAGGATGTTGACCGGAAAAAATTGGCTGAAGTTCCCGTGATGGCCGTAAGTGCCGGATCCCACCGTGAGCGGGTTCTTCATATGAATGCCGGCGATCGTGACAGCGAGATTAGGCGTAGGCATCGACGACTTCCCAAGCATTGAATACCGGACCGTGGTGGCAGACCTCGCGATAGCCTTTCTTTCTGCCCTCACGATCGAGGTTCACTTGAATGACGCAGCCGTGACAGTCGCCAAACCCACACGCCATGAGCTGCTCCATGGCTGCTTCGGCTCTGATTCCAAGCGTGGTAGCCATGCGATTGACCGCGCGGATCAAGCGGTTGGACCCGCAGACATAAAATGCATCGAAGGCCACCTCACTCAGCAGCGGCGCGAGCTGGTCCGAAACCTTCGCGCCCGGCGCCTCCAGATCGGTATGGGTGAACACCGGGCAGCCAAGCTCGGCGAAGATGTCGGTCGCGACGAGGTTCGCGGGATCGCGTGCGCTGAGAAAGCCGTAAACTTCGACGCCGTTCGACACAGCGTGATCGACCAGCGTGGGCAGCGCTGCGATACCAATTCCGCGTCCGACTACTGCAATTCGCTCGGCTGCTGTGGGCAGGCTGAAACCTTTTCCCAACGGACCAATGAGATCACAGGAGCCGCCGGCCGGCATGGTAGTCGTCATCAGCCGAGTGCCCTCGCCGAGGGCCTTGTAGGCGACTTGCAGACGCCTGCGATCCCGGCTCAGCCGATAAACACTGAACGGGCGCCGCAGATAGGGAGCGAGGCTCCCGGCGACTCGAATGTTTACGAATTGGCCTGGTTGCAGATTCTGCGCGATCGACGGCGCCTCGACTTCGATCAGCCAATAGTCACCGGTGAGTGGGCTATTAGCCGTCACAGGTGCTAATATCTGCTGCAGCATCAATTGCTTCCACAAATTTGGCAGCGCCCAGTGCCTTTTGGATACAAGAATACTTGCAGCCGGTCAACTATTTGCATACGTGTATCCAATCCTCTGAGGCGAAGGTCTGAAAAGGAAAAAACGTGGCCGACCTGCTCGCTCCAGAGATGCTGGTGTCGTGGCTTCAGCGCTTCGTCCGGCATCCGAGTGAACAGACCGAGTTCCTGGAAAGCGATCCCGCGGTCATCCGCTTCATTAGGGAGTGCGTGTCACCGCTCATGCACGAGCTTGGAATGGAGCACTGTTTTGACGCGATGGGGAATCTGCTCTTTCAGACTGGTCCGCTGAATACACGGCGCTCTCTCTTGCTCGTCGCGTATGCAATGACTCATCCCGCCGCAAGCATGGCTGACCCCTTCGCTGGGCAATTGATCGATACGACACAAGGTAAGGCTGTGCGCGGCCGCGGCGTCGCGGAACAGAAGTCCGCGCTCGCGGCGGCCTTGGGTGCAGTCGCGCACGCGGCACGAAGTGGGACGCTTCAGGGTCGGTTGATGTTCGTCCTTTTGACGGCTGGCGAGACTGGCCGACATGATGCGATCGAAAGCGCAACGGCCGATCTGAAAACTCCGGCGGAAAATGCCGTCATCTGCATTGGCACCGGAAATAAAGTCGCGATCGGGAACAAGGGGCGAGTTGACGTCGACATTACTGTCAAAGGAAAGGCAGCGCATAGCTCTGCTCCCTGGAGCGGGATAAATGCCCTGGAAGGGGCTTGGCGTATCTTGGAGCAGGTCGAGCGTCTTGACTTGAAGACGCCGCCGCATCCCCAATTTGGCCGCGCGACGCTTACGGCGACGGCGATCGAAAGCAGGCCACGGGCCACTCACACGATCCAAGATACCGTACGCGTGACGTGCGACCGACGACTGCTGCCAGGCGAAGATCCCGATCGGGCCTACACCGAGCTCACCGAAGCCATTGTCCTCCCAAGTCCATGGACATTGGAGTGGTCGCGCGGGCCGGTCATGTATCCGAACGAGATCTCCGTCGACGGATCATTGTACGGACACCTTTTCACAGCATTCGACAATGCCGGCCTGGGCACCCCGAGCCCGTGGTACTGCAACTTCGCGCTTGATGCTGGCTTTTTCGGCCGAAAGGGAATCGAAGCGGTCATGCTTGGTCCTGGCGACGTCGAACAATTTCATTCCAATGATGAATATGTTCGTGTCGCGGACGTTACGGGGCTCGCGCGCGTGTACCGATACTTGATCGATTGTTGCCTTGGATGATGCGTCATCAAATTGGCTGGAGGCGTGGAGATGGCTGTGATCCTGACGAAAGCTGCATTGCCATCCGCTGAAAAGACGGTGGCTGACCGAACGCTCTCGCCTGTCGATCGGGCATACAACTATATCTTGGAAGGCATCGTATCCGGCACGTTCGAACCCGGAATGCGTATTCCCACCGAGTCCGTCGCCGATGAGCTCGGCGTCAGCCGCATGCCAGTGCGTGACGCGCTTCGCCGACTGGAGGGTGACGGCGTCGTGATGATCTTTGCCAATCGCGGCGCTTCAATCGCAGAGTATTCCTATAACGAGGTCATCGAGTTGACGGAGATGCGTAGTGTGCTCGAAGGTCTAGCCGCGCGTGTTGCGCTCAACCGGATCACCGATGCCGACCTGGAGCAGCTTTCCCATTTGTTGCGCCTCATGGACAAGTCAAGAAACGATCTAACTCGATGGACGTCCTATCACGACGATTTCCACAACTACCTCACCTCTCTGAGTGGGCGCCCCTTGCTAATGCAGCAGACGAAACGAATTCGTCTCATGTTGCGCCCCTATTTCGGCCGATACTTTGCAAATACGAACGAGACTGAAATCCCTGGTCTCGAGCACCAGCGCATTATCGACACGATCGTCAAGAAGGATCCGGACGAGCTTGAACGCGTCGTTCGCGCCCATGCCCAAGTGAACGTCCTGAAAGTGGCAAGTTTCGCGCAACGACCGTGAGCGTTTCTTCGAAACTCCTGTCAACGGTCACGCGATTGGCATGAGCGCATTCTTCGTTCCGCATGACTTGAAGGCACCAATCAAAGGCGCGCCGGCCGGGCGTCTTTCCGGAATGAGCGTGGCCGTCAAGGACATGTACGATATTGCTGGCGAGCGCACCGGCGGAGGCAACCCCGATTGGCTGAGCAATCAAAAGCCGGCGACCGCTCATGCGATGGCAATCTCGAAGCTTCTTGGCGCAGGCGCCAGCGTTATCGGCAAGGCGATCTGTGATGAGTTCTTTTACAGCGTCGTCGGCATGAACGCACATTACGGCACCCCGGCAAATGTCCGCGCGCCGGGGCGCATCCCCGGCGGTTCGTCGAGCGGCTCGGCTGCTGCTGCGGCGGCCGGCGTATGCGACTTCGCGCTGGGAAGTGACACCGGTGGATCGGTGCGTATCCCGGCCGCGCTCTGTGGCATTTACGGAATCCGCACGACGCAGGGCCGCGTTGACACGAAGGGCGCGATGGATATGTCTCCCTCATTCGACACCGTCGGCTGGCTCGCGGCGACGCCTGGCGTGTTTCGCAAAGTTGGAACTGTCTTGCTTGGCGGCGCTCCCGTCGCGGCGCCGATGAACCATTTGCTCATCGCCGACGATGGCTTCCTCGAGGCTGACGATGCTGTGTCGTCTCTGCTGCGAGACGCTCTCGTTGCCATGGCAGAGGTGTTGCCGCACCCGCAGCATGTTCAAATTGCGCCGAACGGTCTTGACTCTTGGCGCGACGCAATACGGCTCCTCCAAGCCTATGAGATCTGGCAGGTCTACGGCCACTTCATCGAAGAAAAGCACCCACGTTTCGGTCCTGGCGTGTCGGAGCGGATGCAGGTCGCCGCGAAAATCACCAAAGCCGAGGCGGATGCCGCCCGACAAGTTCACGCCACAGCGCGCGACCACCTTTGTGACAAGGTGAAGCCAGGGACGATTGTTGCGCTGCCGACCGCGCCATGCATCGCGCCGAGAACAGACACGCCGGCGGACGGCCTTGAGTCCTATCGCGTGCGCGTCATGCGGCTGACCTGCATCGCCGGCCTGGGCGG
>Ga0066388_100001328_pt1 | contig 13695 bp, 25 predicted proteins | sample PanSoiMetaGPlot6_FD_64539 | JGI IMG/M metagenome (GOLD analysis project Ga0066388, IMG submission 64539) | Tropical forest soil microbial communities from Panama analyzed to predict greenhouse gas emissions - Panama Soil - Plot 6 (Hybrid Assembly) | ecosystem: Environmental > Terrestrial >... | reverse complement strand
CGCCCGCCCTCCAGCGCGAGCCGTACGAGGCGGACCTCGCGGTGCACGTCGAGGCGGAGCCACTTGGCTTGCGCCTGCGCCCGGGCGAGCCGCTGATCAAGCGATTGTGCTGCCCGGGCGCCGCGCTGCAGTGCGTGAAGGTGTGGCCAGTTGCGCGCAGCGGCCAGGGTCTGCCGCTCCTGCTCCTCCCGGCTCACCGCTTCCGGCTCGTCGGGGCTCATGGCTCGACTCGGCCGATCCGTGTAGCCGCTGACCTTGCCCAGCAGGCGCACCTCGTCACGCATGGCGGGACGGTAGCGCCCGGCGCGGACGGCACCATCTGCCGTGTGTTCGTGCTCGCCGCACTGGACATCGCGGCGCTCCTGCTTGGGATCGCGGCCCTGGTGTCTGCGCTCGGCGGCGTGGCGTCTACGATCATTGCCCTGCGGAAGAGCAACGACGAGGCTCACGAGCAGTGCCTGGAGCGCCTGAAGACAGCACGCGAGGACGCGGAGAAGGCGATGTCCGAACTGCACGACCTGAAGATGGGCAAGCTACGGCCCGGCCTGGAGGCGGGTGATGGCCAGTAGCCGCGTTCTCGCCATCGCTGGCGCCGGAGCGTTCGTCGCCGCGGGCGGCTTCGCGACCGCCGCGGTCGTTACCGCCCAGAGCCAGGATCAGGTGCCCACCAAGACGGTGACGGTGGATGTCGGCTCTGGACAGACAGGTCCGGCTGGCCCGGCTGGCCCGGCTGGCCCTCGCGGACCGCGCGGCCCCAAGGGAACCGGCGCTGGCCCTCGCGGACCTCGCGGACCTCGCGGACCGATCGGCGCCAAGGGACCGCCCGGCCAGGCTGGCCCGAAAGGCGCCACGGGCGACGCTGGCCCGGCTGGACCCAAGGGCGACACGGGCGCGGCTGGTCCGCAGGGTCCGGCTGGCCCTCCGGGCGGCACCTCATGCCCGACGGGCTCGACGTTCGGCAAGCTGGTGATCAACAGCCCGGGCGGGCAGGTGTCGATCTACACCTGCATCCTCGACTGACGGGCGGGCGCCCCAGCAGGGGAACCGGGGCGCTCGCGCTGGACCTTCCTGTCCCAGGCGGTCGCGCGTTGGGGGAACGGGCGCGCGGCCACCTTCCGTTGAGGCGAGCCTAGCGTCGTCGGCGGTGCCTGCGGCGATTCCGCGGCATCGAACGGACGGGCTCGTCGCCGCTCTCGACGACGGTGATCTGGCCGCCCGCGGCCTCGACGTACTGGCGCGCGGAGTTGAGCAGGAACATGGCGTCCTTCCGCTTGTCCCAGTCGCGCGGGCTCCAGACGGTGCTGGCGCACCAGTCGTCCTCGGTGAGGACGGTGATGCCCACCGCTCGGATCTCGATGAGCCCGTGGCCCGCGGCGAGCTCGGCGAGCGTCTCGGCGGCGTCCTGGAGCGCGTCGGCGTACGCCTCTAGCGCCTGCCGCTGTTGGGGTGTGGGTTCGGGTGGCATACGGCTCCTCTCATGCGTTGAGGGCGCCCGAGCCGCCACAGCCCGGACGCCCTCTTGTCCCACCGGGGCGCCTCAGCGCCCGGCCAGCTGGTCGAAGACGTGGATCGCGTGGCGCGCGTCGGCGCACCCGTCGCAGTAGGCGTCGAGCGCCTCGATGATCGTGTCGCGGGCGCGGCGGATGTCGGCGGTGAGCGTGTCGCTCGGGGCGACCGGGCTCGGCGTCATCAGCGCGTCGGCCATCGCGGTCAGCGACTCGCGCATCTCGGCCCGCTCGATCCGCATCTCGGTCTCGTAGGCGTTGCGCTCGGCAGCGAGCTCGGCCTCGGCGACCTGCGCGTGCATCCGCGCCTCGACCTGCTCGGCGGTCCAGGACTCGGCGGTGTGCGCCTCGTCGGGGCAGCAGGCGCAGGCGCCACAGTGCTCGCCGTTGTCGCACCCGCCACAGCCAACGTCGCCGTCGGCGTCGCGGTGAACGTGGCGGGCGGCGCGGCGCTCGCGCTGCTCGGCCACGGCCTCGTCGCTCGGGACGTGGCGGGAGCCGGTCTGCATCCCGAGGCACTCCGGGCCGATGCCGCGGTCGATGCTGACCGGGTCGGTGAGGGTCCGGAAGCAGCGCCCACAGCGGGAGGCTTCCTGCACCCGCTTGACGCTGCCGAGCGGGAGGCGCGCGCAGTAGTTCAGGACGCCGTGAACCGCGGCCACGAACGCCTCGTTGCGCGTCCGGAGCGTCAGGTGCCAGACGCCGTTGGCGTCGACGGTGATCCAGCCGACGCGCTGGCCCAGGATCTTGACGTTGGTGCGGGAGCCCTCCTCGCCCGGGAAGCCGTTCGCCCAGCCGCGGCCCGAGCGCTTGCGCGTCCGGATCGTGACGGTGACGTGGCGTCCGTCGGCGAGAGTGGCGGTGGCCTCGATGCCGCCGTTGGCGAGCATGCGGCCCGCGCGGTGCGCCTCGTGCGGCGCGGCGAACGCCTCGCCGTCGCTCTGGCTCGGCTGGCTGGCGGGCGCGGTGCGCGGCTGAGCCATCAGGGTGTCGATGGCGGCGCTAGCCTCGCGGCGGCTGATGCCGGGCGCGAAGGACTCGATGGTGGGCAGCCCGCGCTCGGCGGCGAGGGTGTTGTAGAAGCTGACCTGGCGGTCGGTCGGGGCGGTGAAGGTGGCGGGCATGTGGCGGTCTCCTGTGTGGCGGTCAGTGGAACGGAACGAGAGCGAGTATAACCGCTCCCGCGTGGATTACTAGCCCCCTAGTGAATCTTTATGTTCGCGGCTTGGCGCGGTAGCCGGGCACCCGGTTCGGGTTCTTCTTGCAGTGCGGCTGGTGGACGAGGAGGCGCTTGTAGAGCTCTCCGCAGTGGGGGCAGCGAGCGGGCTTGGTCTTGTAGGTCACGCCCCGAGGATGACACCCTGCACGCGCATCCACGGGCACAGCGCGAGCTCGCAGCGGACGCCCGGCTTGGCCACCTGCCCGCACCGCGTACACCGCGGCCAGCGCGGCGCGTCAGCGGCCATGGCGCGGGCGAGCTCGGCGTCCCTGCGCTGCTGCTCGGCGTCGCTCATCCTCGGCCTCCTCGCACTCGAAGCAGACGCCCACGGGCACCGTGCCCGGGCGCCACGACTGGACGCGCACGAGGCGCACCCTGCGGCACTTCATGCAGTAGCCGTGGAGTCTCATCGCGACACCGGCTTGCCCTGCCCGTAGACGCCCATCAGCTGCGAGGCGCCCTCGTTGAGCAGCAGGCGGAGCGCCTCGGCCTGGTCGGGCTGGGCCAGCACCCACTCGCCGATGTTGCGCGGCAGGCGTAGGTTCTCGATGCGGACGGTGTCGCCCTCGACCGTGACGCGCGTCTCGTCGGCGCTCATCGGACGAACTCCCACGCGCGGGTGGTGAGGCGCAGCGGCGCGTCCTCCGGCCCCTTCACGTACGGGCTGATCCAGATCTGCCGGTGGTCGGCCAGGCTCGGGTACCACTGGTTGCGCCAGTGGCCGCGGACGATGAAGCGGACGCGGAGCTCGCGCCCGTCGCCGTCGTGGTCGAGCTCGTGCGGCTCGCGGTAGCGCCGCAGGGTGATCACCGTGACCTCTTTGTGCGGGATGCCCTTCCGGTTGGCGTCGCGCCACATCTGCCGCTGGGGCTTCTCGCGGGCGTGGACCAGCTGCGAGCCGAGCCGCCAGATGGTCTGGACGAGCCCGGTCTGCTGCTTGGCTCGCTCGATCATCTGGTCCACCGAGTCCTCGGGCTGCACGTCGTAGTGGTCCGGGTCGTCCCAGTCCATCGCGCCGACGCCGCTCGTGCCCCACGACCACTGCCACTGGTGCACCAGCGTCAGGGGCATCTTGCGCATCAGTTCCCTGCGGCGCGCCTCCGGGTCGTCCTCGTAGCCGTCGATGGGGATGTCGAAGCGGCTGGCCCAGCCGTTCTCGTCGGCGAGCTCGAACTCGTCCTCGGCGTTGACGTAGTAGCTGATCCACACGGTGCCCTCGCTCAGGTCCTCGCTGTGGATCGGCAGCCAGCCGATCGCGCGCACCGGGATGTAGCCGTTCAGCTTGCCGTCGGCGGGCGGCGCGCGCCACGGGTTCCGCTCGGTGACGGGCATGTCGTCCAGGAGGATCGGGCGGGGCAGCATCAGGAAGCCGCGCTGGGCGAACAGGTCGCCCGGGTTCAGCTTCTCCGGGCGCCACGTCTTGCGCGCCTCGTCGATCAGTTCGCACACGTCGCTCGACACGTAGATCGGCTCGGCCAGCCGCAGCGTCTCCAGCTGGAGCCCGGCCATCAGCAGCGGATCCTTCCGCGCGGCGGGCGTGTGCTTGTCGTTCTGGTCCTGGAAGAACCCGAGCAGGTAGCGGGCGCCCAGCTGGCTCTCGCTCCATTCGAGGAGCCGCGTCTGGGCGAGCATGGCGTCCTCCCAGCGTCCGTAGCGTTGACTCATGGCTTGCCTCTCTTCAGTGGTGGTTGGCGGTAGGGCACGTTGGCCTGCCGCTTCATGCGCCCGTGCTCCGGGCACCGCGGCGGCTCGTCGTCGCCCGGTAGCAGGAACACGCGGTGGTGGATCGCCCCGTCCTTGGAGTAGCAGACGTAGGCGCGTCGCTCGCGGCTTGTGTTGTGGCTTGGGCTCACGAGCCACGGCCCTCCTGCGGAGCCGAGCCGCGCCCGCCGCCAGCGAGCACGGCCCGGTTCCAGCTACCAACAGGAGTCGCCTTTACCGACCGAGGGCGCTGAACCGCGGGAGCGGCGTTGGCAGGCGCCCTTATCGCCCGGCGAGTGATGCAGCGCGGAGCGGGCTTGCGGTCGTGCGAGGTGACGCGGGCGAGTGCCCCCGCCCGCGTCGTCGCGATCCTAGGCGGCGGTGTCACCGCCCGGCCCCTTGGTGTACGGCGGGATGAAGCGCCCGTCGCGGTAGTGCCCGCGCATGACGAACCCGCGGGGCTCGTTGCGTCTGTCCTCCTTGTCGCGGCTGTGGTCGTAGGGCTCGGGCGCCACCTGCGGAGCCCGCTGCACGGCCTGGTCGAGGATGCGCTGGGCGCGGCGGATCTCCTCGGCGAACTCGTCCGGGTGGTTGACCGCCTTCGCCAGCTGGCCCATCAGGTCGCTCTCGCGGTCGATGGCCCGCTCGACGGCCTCAGCGATGCGCCGCAGGCTCGACAGCGTGATCAGGCGGTAGCCGTCGCCCGTCTCGGTGAGGATCAGGTGGTCGTGGCTCAGGCGCCCCACCGTCTCCGGGTCGCCCTTCATGAGCCCGTCGATGGCCTCGCGCGGGAACGGCGAGTCGATGAGCGCGTAGAGCTCGTCCAGCGGCGGCACGTTGCGGCGGGCGCTCATGCGTCCCACCGCCGCCCGGCCACCAGGTTCTCCTGCGCGCGCTTCCGGCGCCAGCGCGCCTCGTTGCGGTCCATGCCCGCGTAGGTGACGCGCCCGTCGATGAAGAGCGCGTAGCTGTAGGCGTCGTCGCCGTTGTACTTCGCGATGCGGACGCGCCGCTTGGCTTCTGCGAGTGTCATGAGCCCTCCCGGGCGTTGGTGTTGATCTGGTCGGTGAGCAGGTCCGTGACCTGCTCGATGAGGCTGTGGTCGCGGTAGTCCTCGCTCATGGCGCGCTCGCTCGGCGTCAACATCTCCCAGGCGTAGCTGGGGACGTAGGCGTCGGCCCACGCCGCGAGCCAGTCGGCGACGAACTGCGCGTGGTTGTCGCTCGCGGCGTCCGCGTTGGGCATGCCGGGCGTGTGCGCCTGGTAGGTGCCCTGGATCAGTTCCACGGCCCCGTCGAAGGCGTCCCAGCGCGCGTCGCCGTCGGGCAGGTTCGCCTTCGCCCAGGCGGTGAGGTAGTCCTGGACGAAGGCGTTCTGCATCGGGTCCGCGGGGTTCTCGGGCGGCCACTCGAAGGCGGTCATGCCATCACCCGCTTCCGGGCGCTGTAGCCGCGCCAGTCGCCGGACTCGATGACGCGGAGCCCGTGCGTCTCGTAGTTCCAGATGTACACCCAGGCGGCGCAGTCGGGCGCCACGAGGTCGCGCTTCTCGCGCAGGTACATCGAGCGCTCGGGGTCGCCCTCGCGGTAGCTCTCGATCATGTCGAGGATCCGCAGGCACTCGGGGACGAGCGCCTCGTCGTTGACCTCCCAGACCTCGCCGACGATCAGGTTGCAGCCGTCGTCGGTGAGCGCGGGGAAGCCCCCGGTGTCGTACAGGCGTCCGCGCGTGAGCGCGGGGCTGACGGGGTGCGCCAGCCCGTTGAGGGCGTGGCTCCGGAAGTGGCCGCTCATCAGCGTGCCGTAGAAGAAGAAGCGGGTGTTCATGACGTGGTCTCCTGTTGGATCGTGGTGGGGGTCGGCGGGTAGACGGCGATGCTCGCGACGGTGCCGAGCCGGTCGCACATCGCCCAGATCTCCCGGTCCTCCGGGAGCTCCGGGAAGCGGTAGGTGACGGTCTTCGCGTGGGGCGCGACGACGGTGAACACGGCCTTGTACATGTCAGACCTCCTCGCCCGTCGCGCTGTCGACGACGACGGCGAACGAGCCGTTCCCGGCGAGGTTGAAGTCGTAGTGGCGCGCCGCCTTCCGGGCGGTGGCCAGGTTGTCGCTCCGGCGCTCGATGCGCGCGAAGGCGACGTAGTAGCCGTTGGCGGTGGGCACCGGCTCGGGCCGGACCGCGACGACGATGTAGCGGCGCTGGCTCTGCGAGCGGACCTTGTGGCCTCGGACGGTGAAGGTGGTGCTGGTGGCGGTCATGTGGCGGTCTCCTGTGGCGTTCAGTGGTACGGGACGACACCGAGTATAACGCGTCGCCCGCGGATTACTAGCCCCCTAGCGCAATCTTTATGTTCGCCTGCGGAGCGCGCGCTATGCCCCGAGCGGCTTGAGCAACCAACCCGTGCCGCCCGGGGCTTTCGCGCATCCCACCGGGTGTGGTGGAAGCTAGTTCCTGCCCGCCTGCTCAGCGACCCAGTCCCTCGTGCCGCGGCGCGCCCGGGCGATCAGTTCCTGCATCTCCGGGTCGGGGTTGTCCTTGTCGACGGTGTAGATGCCCTCCTGCACCTCGCCGTCCTTGCGCAGCATCTCGTGGATGAGGACGAGCCCGTCGCGCTCCATGCACATGCGCCCGACGACGCTGTCCTCGCCCGACCAGATGTCGCCCTCGTTGGTGCCGTACGGCCCGCGCCCGCTGGCGCGCTTGCCGTGGCCGTGCTCGGCGCTCACGACGCCACCGCCTGCCACTGCGCGGGCGTGTAGGCGAGCAGCTTGCCGCCGAGCTCCTCCAACTCGGTCGCGCGGTCGTAGTCCTCGGCGTCCTCGGCCATGCGCGTGACCGCGCTGAGCATCCCCCAGCGGCTCAGGTCGCCGCCCTCGGCGAGGTGCCGCAGGACGTCGCGGCTCTCGTGCTCGGCCAGGTTCTCGCTCTGGGCGAGGCGCTCGACCGCGGCCACCACGTCGCGCACCGGCTGGTCCTCCGCCGCCGCCTTCATGACCTCGACGAGCTCGCGGAAGCGGACCTCGTCCACCGCGGCGCGGACCACGTCGGCGGCGGCCATGAAGAACGCGCGGTCGTCGGCCTGCAGCGTCTCGTCGCGGAAGATCCGGTAGCTGTCCTCGTCGTTGGCGACGCGGCGCCCGACGTGGACCCTGCGGAGCGCGACGCCCCCGAGCTCCCGGCTGACGACCATGCCGTTCGAGCAGGCCAGCGTGTAGACGAACGGCTCGACGCGGAAGCTGCCCTCGCCGACCTCGCTGTTGGACACGAACACCCCGGCGCAGACCTCCTCGCCGACCTTGACCTGCCCGGAGACGCGCGGGGTGATGGCCTTGATGTACATGCGCGCGTCGGTGACCTCGCACGACTCGACCTTCACGTCCGGGATGTCGGTGAGCACCGGCAGCACGACGCGCGCGAGCTCGGCGTGGTCGAGGCGCCGGTAGCGGTCGCTCAGGAACGCGCGGGCGCGCCCGTCGAGCGTGCGCACCATCCGGCGCGTCGGCTGGTGCCGCAGGAGCCGGTTGACGTTCTCGTCCAGCAGCGGGTGCAGCGCGGACTCACCCTGGAGCCGCTGGTAGAAGCGCCACGGGATGTTGAGGTGCGTGGCGATCTGCTGGTGCGCGCGCGGGAGGACGACGAGCCCGCTGGTGCCCTCGGTGGCGCCTTCGCCGATCAGGTCGAGCTCGCTGTTCCAGCGGCCCTCGCCCCCGTCGGGGTTGGTGAAGTGGGTGGTGAAGTGCATCCGACGGGTGTCGGCGATGTAGTCCGCCTTGACGGCCTCCTGGCGCTCAAGCTCGGCGGCGAGCTCGGCGAGGCTGATGCCCTGCTTCATGACTTCTCCTCAGTGGTGATGCGGTTGGTCAGGTTCTGCTCCCACAGCGCGTACAGGCGCCGGAGCTCGGCTGGGTCGGTGACGGGCGGTCCGAAGATCTCGACAGCCGGGCGGTCGCCCAGCGGCCTCGGGTCGTCGGTGCGGCCCGTCCCCTTGCACAGCGGGCACGGGTACATCACTTGTCCTCCTGTTGGTCGGCCCGGGCGGCGCGGGCTACCTCGAACGGCAGCGGCTCGCCGACGAGCCCGGGTGTAGCGGTCTGCGCGAGCGCCTCGCGCTCGGCTGGGTCCAGCACGTCGGCCACCGCGCGGTAGCGATCGGCCTCGGTGGCGAGCCGCTCGGCCTCAGCGCGGAAGCCTGCGGCGATCTGGCTAGCGGTCATGGCCCCTCCTCGGGGAAGTTCGGGTGTCGGGAGTATAACCTCGCCCGCGGCGGAACGCGCAGAATCGGCGTCTCCCGCAGGCAGCGGCGCACCGGCCCGTTCCCCCACGGAACGGCCCGGCCAGCCCGGAGAAGCGGCCTCTGGCGCGCGAGCGGGCTCGCTCGTGGGGAGCGCCCTCCGGCGTGCGCGCCAGCGGTCCAGCCACTTCACCGCGCACCCACCCGCCGCCAGTGAGCGGCTACCTCGCGGGTGAGCAGGTCGCGGGTGATGCGCTCGTGCCCGCGGCACACCGGCTTGACGATGAGGTGGCCGCGGCGCGCGCCCTCGCGGGAGGTCCGCACCACCTCGTAGGTGGCCGGGTGCTCGGCGTCGACGCGGACGATGTCGCCCGGGCGGATCACGACCTCACCCCCACGAACAGGCGCTCGCCCTCGCCCCAGCCACCGGGCTCGGCGACCGGGACGACGCGGCGGGCCACGGGGTAGCCGCGCTCGCGCAGAACGGCCTCGCAGCGGGCCAGCCCCTCGCGCGCGACGCGCTCGGGCTCGTCGGCGTAGGACGCGGGCAGGTACTCAACGCGGATCTCGTCGTCGGCGGCGGGCGACGCCCAGAAGCCCTCGGTGTCGCCCCACAGCCCGGCGCTGATCCGGTACTCAGTCGAGCGCCGCAGGCCACCGGCCTGCAGCACCCGGCTGATCGCAGCGGCTCGCGCTGGCGTTGCGTCGCTCATCGCGCCGACCTCCTCGTCACGCCCTCGCCCGTGTTCAATCCGGCGATCACGCAGTGCAGCGCGTGGGCGCGCGCGCGGAGCCGCTTGCGATCCTCGGCGTGCTCCGGCCCACGGAGGTCACGGTGGCGGGCCACCCGCGCGAGACGCTCGGCCTCATCGCTGGCGGCCCGCACCACGTAGTCCGCGGCCCAGTCGTTGACCTCGTACATCACGGCCTCCTCACATCCAGTCCGGGTGGCCGGGCGGCGGCTCCTGGGCGCGGCGGGCGCGCTCGCGGGGCGCCTCGATGATCCGCGCGTAGAGCTCGTCCGCGGGCGTGTGGAACAAGTCCTCGTGGTCGTCGCGGTCCTCGCGGCGGTCGAACTGCATCCCGCAATCGCGGCACACCCAGAAGGTGCTCATCGCCCCGTTGCTCGTCCGCGGGAGCGTCAGCTGGCCCGCCTTCCGGTTCTTGGGCGCGGGCGCCGCGGTCGGCTTGGCCGGTGCCTTCGCCTTCGGCTTGGCCTTCCGCGGGCGGCGGACCTTCGGCTTGGGCAGGTCGGCGCGGCGCGCGGCCTCGACGACAAGCCAGCGGAAGATCGCCCGGGACGACGGGTTCCGCTCGTGGTCCATCTCCGGGTGGAACTGAACGCCCAGGCAGCGCCCGTCGCGGCTCTCGACCGCCTCGATCATCCCCTCGGGGTTCCGGGCGGCGACGCGCCAAGCCGAGCCCGTCCGCAGGACGATCTGGTGGTGCAGCGAGGTGTAGATGGCGGCGTTGCCGACGTTGCGCCGGAAGCGCGTGCCGCGCTCGCTGAGCACCAGATGGCGGGTGTTCCGGTGGCCGGTGATGTGCTGCTTCAGGCGCCCGCCGTTGTGGACGGCCATCAGCTGGCTGCCCCGGCAGATGCCGAGCACGGCGGCGCCGCGGGCCAGCGCCTCGTCGAGCGCGTTCCACTCGGTGTAGTCGCGCGTCTCGTTGACGCCGTACACCTGGCGGTGCGGCTTCTCGCCGTACAGGCGCGGGTCAACGTCCCCGCCGCCCGTGAGCAGCAGCGCGTCCCAATCGGCGGCGAGCGCCTTCTCGACCGCGTCGATGTCGCGCGGGTTGACGGTGATGGGCTCGGCGCCTTGGCGGCGGACGGCCCGGGTGGCGTCGCCCGCGTAGGAGTCCAGGACTAGGACGACGGGGCGGCGGGTGGTGGTGGCGGTCATGGTGGCGGTCCCTTCAGTGGTGGTGGTGGTACGGCTCGCGAGCGAGTATAACGGCTCGCCCGGTGGATAGCTAGTCCCCTAGCGTTGGGTCGTCCTCGGCGCTGACGAGCATGCACAGGCCAGCGTTGACGAGGGTGTAGATGAAGGCTTTCGGCGTCTGGTAGAGCACCGGCTTGGGCGTCCTCCCGGACCACACCGCGGCGCGGTGCCGCAGGTCGCGGCGGAACGCGCGGCGCGTCTTGTACGGGCGGAACTGGCTGGCCCGGAGCGCGTCCTCCAACTCGGCGAAGGTGCGCCCCGTGACCAGCTTGCCGTCCGGGAAGAGCAGCTGCAGTTCGGTGGGGCTCACGCCGCCACCGCCACCCGCGGCGCGAACCCGAACTGCTCGGCGCGCGCCTTCAGGAAGGTCTTGTCGCCGTTGGCCAGCGGCAGCGAGTCGACCAGCCCGTGGGCGCCGCTCGTGCTCCGCTCGATCTCGCCGTCCTTCGCGGCGTTGATCATGGCCTGGCCGAACCGGATCCAGCCGATGATCTTGTTGGCGTTCAGCGTGCCCTGGTGCTGGCGGACTTCCACCGTCCCGTGGCGACCGTAGCAGGCGATGTTCAGCGCGCGGTAGCGGTCGATGTACAGGGAGCGGAGCCCCTCCAGGCGGGTGGTCTCCTCGACCCGCTGCACCTCGTGGGCGCGGATCGGAGCGGCCCACTGGCCACCGCGACGGCTGGCGGCCACCAGCTGGTCGATCGAGCGCTGGTTCGCGGCCCAGCCGCGGTACAGGCGCTTGAAGGTGTCGAGGTCGAGGTCGTTGACGTCGTGGTGGACGTGGAGCCCGCACGCGCGCGAGACGCGCATCCCCGCGGCGGTCAGCGACTCAGCGGCCTTCCGGACCTGGCTCTCGCCGTCGGCGCCGCGGAGCGGCGGGGAGACGAGCTCGTAGCCGTTGTAGACGCTGGCGTCGGTGACGATCTTCCAGGCGCCCGGGCGGACGCGGTGGGTGTAGCCCTCGTAGCTGACGGTCAGCCCGCGGCGGGTCATCTCGCGGATGAGCGCCTGGTAGTCGCGCCCGATGAACTCGATCTCGACGCCGAACTTGCGGGTGCTGGTCGTCCCGGCGGAGCGGCGGTTGGCGCGGCGCTCGCGGTTGTCGCGGCGGACGCACTCGCGGCACCAGTAGTCGGCGGTGCCGTTCGGGCGGACGTAGAAGTTCTGGCGGGTGAAGGGAAGGGTCCGCTCGCCCTCGTGCGACGGGTACGGGCAGGTCCGCGTCGGCTCGAAGACGTTGACCAGATCGGTGAGGGTGGTGGCGGTGGTGGCGGGCATTTGTCTCTCCTAGTGGCGGTGGCGATCAGTGGAACTCTGCGAGTATAACCCGCCGTCAGAGGATTACTAGCCCCCTAGCGCAATCTTTAGGAAACATTTAGGTTCGGCCCGCGCGCCCAGCGGGGCCAGGGGATCCGCCTCGCGCGTGTGTTGCTGGAAGACCTGCGGAGCGGCTGGAGCGCCCTCCGGCGTGCGCGACTCGATGCCTCAGCTTTGCGGCGTAGACGTACGGTTCCAGCGCTCGCCCCACTCGACCGCCTTCGCCTGCTCCTCGGGCTCAGTCCCGCAGGCGGCCATCTTGGTGCGGTAGTAGAGCACCACGCTGATCCGCTCGGCGCCGCACTCGGGGCATGGCCCGTCGGCCAGCTGCTTGCCCTCCAGGACGACCACCGAGCCGTCGAGCTCGCGGCCACAGGCGCAGCGCATCCGGGTGTTGCCGTGCCAGGCGTGGGCGTCCATCAGGATGAGGTCGCCGTCGGCCATGTCCACCGCGACGCGGTACTCGGGGAAGGTCAGGGTGCCGCCCGTGAAGGCGCCCCTGCGGGCCACGGCGAGGCAGGAGAAGCCGCTCTCCAGGTCGCCCTGGTCCTTGTGCACCCCGGTGGGGAAGGTGTTGTTGACCGTGACCGTGGTGAACGGCGTGCCCGGGATTAGCCACTCCGGCGCGGTCTGCCGGGCGAACTCCATCTGCACGCCGAAGCGGTCGGGCACCTGCTCGGCGAAGCGCGCGGCGATGGCCTGCCACAGCGGGTAGAGCTCCGGCCAGCGGGTGTCGAGCTCGTCGCGGGTCCAGCTGGTCAGGCGACAGAACTTGTAGAACCCGCTCGACTCGAACGACCCGAGGATGCTGCTCATCACCGGCTTGGCCCGCTGCAGGTTGTTCTGCGTGAACTTCTCGCCCGTGCCCGACGCATAGCCGCGGTTCTCGGTGAGCCCGCGGATGGTGGTGAGGATCGGGTAGGCGGCGTCCATCTGCGCCTTCACCGCGCCCGGCAGGTACACCGCGAGCGGGCGCCCGTCCGGCGCGGCGACGCGGGTCGGCCCGGTCAGCAGCACGTCGTAGTCGCGCTCGGTCATCACCTTCTGGCGGCGCTCCTCCATGGCGGCGGGACTGATGCGCGAGCGGACTCGGAGCTCGGTCAGCATGTGGCTCTCCAGTGTGTCATGGCCGCAGGACGAATGCGGTCGCGTGGTGGTTGGCTAGCAGCGCGGCGAGCTCTTCCAGCGGGCGGGTGCCGTCGAGGCAGAGCGTGGCGCTTCCCGCGAGCCGATCGATCTTGGTGACGCGCCCGCGGACCCACGCCTCGTTCTGGGTGGTGCCCCGGGCGGCGCGGCGCTCCGCGGCCACCTCGGGCGGCGTGTCGAGCAGCACCACGGTGAGCAGGTAGCCCGCGGAGCGGACACCCTGGAAGAAGCCCTGGTTGGCGAGCCGATCGCCCTCGGCGAGCACGCGCGGCCACACTCCGGTGTCGAGTGCAGCCAGCACGTAGGGCATGACGCTCATGCTCAGCGCGTCGGTGCCGGAGTGGCCCTCGCGCTCGCGGCCCAGCTGGACGAGCCCGTCCTCGTAGATGGTGTGGGCGAACGGCTTCGGGTGGACGCGCCTGCGGCGCCCGCGGACGAGCTCGGCGACGAGCGAGCTCTTGCCCGAGCCCGGGATGCCGATGACGTACAGCAGTTGCCTCACGTGTTCTGCCCCACCCAGATGAGGACGATGAGGAGCGCGATGCAGACGATCGCGAGCAGGATCGCGAACAGCACGACGAGGTCGTTGTCGCCCCTCACCCGGGCATCGTGGCTCACGTCAGCGTCTCC
>Ga0066388_100001327_pt1 | contig 13696 bp, 13 predicted proteins | sample PanSoiMetaGPlot6_FD_64539 | JGI IMG/M metagenome (GOLD analysis project Ga0066388, IMG submission 64539) | Tropical forest soil microbial communities from Panama analyzed to predict greenhouse gas emissions - Panama Soil - Plot 6 (Hybrid Assembly) | ecosystem: Environmental > Terrestrial >... | reverse complement strand
TCGTGGTCATGGCGCTCATCATGCTCGCCTCGTGGAGCATCATTCGATCTGGTGTCGGCCGGGCATTCGTGGCGATGCGCGATTCCGAGCGTGCCGCGGAGGCGATGGGCATTCATCTCCGGCTATACAAAACGCTCGCGTTCGCGATCAGCGCCGCGATGACCGGTGCGGGAGGCGCGCTGTTCGCGCACCACAACCGCTACGTCTCCACAGAGACGTTCGGCGATGCTTGGCTGTCCGTCGATTTCCTCACGGCTGTGGTCGTTGGGGGCCAGGGATCCCTTTTGGGCTCCGCGCTCGGCGCCGGGTTCGTCGTGATGGTGCCCTACTACCTCGGCGAGCTGCGAGACTTCGCCTACATCCTGAACGGTGTCGCGTTGATCGCGGTTCTTCTCTTCGCGCCTGAGGGTATGGCCGGCGTGCTCGCGCGCCTCTTCCGACGCATTCACCGCCGAGGCGCGCAGCCGATGACCCGCGTTGTGAATCAGGTCTCGGTGGGACGGGGATAGCCGTGGACCTTCTGACTGTCCGCGGCGTGCGCGTCTTCTTTGGCGGGCTGACCGCGCTCGATGGCGTCGATATGAACGTTCCTTCTGGGAGCATCTACGGCCTTATCGGGCCGAATGGTGCCGGGAAGACGACGCTCTTCAACTGCATCAGCCGCTTCCAGACGTACGCCAACGGAAGCATCCAGTACCGTGGTCGCGATCTCAGCAATCAGGGCCCTCACGACGTGATTCGTCTCGGGATCGCCCGCACGTTTCAGAACATCAATCTGTTCCGGTCCCGTTCGACGCTCGACAACATCCTGATCGGCATGCATAGCCATCTCGGGAATCCGCTGGCGGCGATGTTTTCTCTACCGTCAGGTCTTAGGCGCGAAGCCGCATTGCGCCAACGCGCAGATCGAATGGCTGAGATGTTCGGTTTGACGGACGTGCTCGACCAGCAGGTTGTCCACCTGCCATTCGGGTATCAGAAGCGCGTCGAACTGGCCCGCGCGCTCGCCGCCGAGCCGACGTTGTTGCTGTTGGACGAGCCTGTCGCCGGCTGCAACGAGGAGGAAACGCGCGAGCTGAGCGCGATCATACGCCATATCAATCGCGAGCTGAACGTCACCGTCCTCGTCGTTGAGCACGATATGTCCTTGGTGCGCGCGGTTTGCGACGAGGTGACTGTTTTGGACTTTGGCCGAAACATCGCTTGCGGGTCACCGCAGGAGATCTTGAATCACCCGGCGGTCGTCGAGGCGTACTTGGGTGAGACGGTGCCCGTCCGTGCTTAGCCTCGAGTCGGTCGAGGTGGGCTATGGACAAATCAAGGCGCTCAAAGGCGTCACGCTCAAGGTCAGCGATGGGCAAATCGTCGCGCTCCTAGGCGCTAATGGCGCCGGCAAGAGCACAACGCTGCGTGCGATCTCAGGACTGCTGCGCACCTCTGCCGGTAGCATTGCGATCGACGGAGACCGTCTCGACCGGCTCGCCCCCGAGGAAATCGTCCGGCGCGGGGTCGTGCAGGTTCCGGAAGGCCGACGCATCTTCGCGGGACTCTCGGTCCACGAGAACCTGCGCATGGGTGCGTACTGCCGCGATGGCAGCCTCGCGGATGACCTCGCGCGCGTCTACAGCTACTTCCCAATCCTCGATCGGCGGGGCAAACAGGCGGGCGGCTCGCTCTCGGGCGGCGAGCAGCAGATGCTTGCGATCGCCCGCGCATTGATGGCTCGACCGAAGATCCTTTTGCTCGACGAGCCGTCCCTCGGGCTCGCGCCGAAGCTGGTTGCCGAGATTTTCAAGATCATTCGCACCATCAATGCGGACGGCGTCACCGTGCTGCTCGTGGAGCAGAACGCCTATCAGGCATTGTCCATTGCCCACTATTCGTATGTGCTGCGTGTGGGCCGAGTCGTGCTCGAGGGTACGGCAGAGGAACTGAAGGATCGTAACGACGTGGTGAGATCGTACCTCGGTCGTCAGGCGGCGGGGTAAGACGTAGTGTTCGCCAATCCAGGAGGGTCGGTCATGCACAAACGGATGATCGCAACAGTGATGCTGCTCGCCGCGGCCGCAATGGGGCTGGCGGATGTAGCCAATGCTCAGGCGCCTGGCGTAACGGATAAGGAGATCCTGCTGTGCTCCTATCAGCCGATGACGGGCAAAGAGTCCACGTACTTCCGCATGGGGAAAGGCGCTGACATCTGGTACCGGCATGTCAACGAACAGGGCGGCGTGAATGGTCGGAAGATCAACTTCAAGATGGTCGACGATCAGTACAACCCATCACGTACGACCGTCATCGTGAAGGAGTTCATCGAGCGCGACAACTGCTTTGCGATCGCCAACCCGCTCGGCTCGGCGCCGACGAGTGCCGTCATCGACTACATCGCAGAAAACAAGGTTCCGCTTCTTGGCGCAGGCACGGGAGCCGCCAAGAACCTGGACTTCCCGTCGAAGTACGTTTTCCCGCTCTACCCGAGCTACAAAACGGAAGGCCAGGATCTCGTGCGGTTTGCGAAGGAGCAGCTCGGCGCGAAGACCGTCTCGCTCCTCTACCAGAACGACCCATCCGGAAAGACGCACATCGAAGGCATCGAGTCGGTCCTTTCGAAATACGGCGTTCAGCTCGTCGCGAAGGAGCCCTATGAGAAGAACGAGCTGGACGTGAGCGCGCAGGTCATCAAGATGAAGGGGGCGAATCCGGACGTGCACCTCTGCTCCTGTGCCCCGGAGCACGCTGCGCGCTTCTTCACCGAACGACAGAAGCTTGGGTGGAAGGCGCCGGTGGTCGTGGTGTTCTTCGGGCAGAGCCCGAAGGTGATCGAGCTCGCGGGCAAGGAAGCGGTCGACGGCGCGTACTTCAGCACGATCTTCCGCCGCCCGAATTCCCCGGATCCGCAGATGAAGCAGTTCGTCGCCCTTCTCAAGAAGTACTACCCGAATGAGGAGCCGGACGCGATCCACATGTGGGGATACGCGGGCGCTCAGGTCGTCACCGAGGCGCTGGGCCGCATGCCGAAGGAGACGAACAAGATCACCCGCGATGGGTTGGTGGAGTCGCTCGAGACGATCCGGGACTGGAAGGGCGGTCTCATTCCGAGCGTGACCATCGGTAAAGGCAACGCGCCCGAACACTTCATGATCCGCGAGATGTCGTGGCTTCAGGTCAAGAATGGCGACTTCGAGGTCTTCACGCCGAAGTGGATGAAGTAGGTCGCTCGCGCCGGCGGCCGCGCTCGGGACGGCGGCCGGCACCTGCGCGACCGAAGGCATGAGGCGCTTATGAAGGAGACGGCCGGTACGACGGAGACGCTGGAGCGGCTCCGCGACGCGGAGATGACTCCTGGCATCTGCTACGTATGCCCGTGGACCTGTCCGACGGAGGTCTTCACGCGCCAAGGCGAAGTCGTCTACGTTCGTGGCAATACACGAGCGTCCACGAAGGGCTCACGCTGTGTGAAAGGCGAAGCGAGCCACGTGTTGGCGAAGGACGACAATCGCCTCAAGCACCCGATGCGACGCATCGGCCCGAACCGATTCGAGCGCATCAGCTGGGACGAAGCGTTCACGCAGATCGCACGCAAACTAGCTGACATCAAGACGAAGTACGGGCCGGAGGCCGTGGCGTACCTCTGGCACGTCGATCCCAACAGCGTCTTCGCTCAGCTCTTTCTCACCGAGTGCTACGGCACCCCAAACTATTACGGGCACACTTCAGCGTGCGAGCAGGATCGGCGTCTGGCTGCGCTGACGGTGCTCGGGCACGTCTTTCCCGTCCACGACTACGAGAACGCGAAGTTCGTGATGCTGCTCGGCATCAACATGCTGGGTGCCAATCAGAATCTCTACGAGAGCCGCGGTCTGTTGGCCGCGATCTCAAACGGCGCGCGTCTCATCGTGGTCGACCCGGCCTTTACAGCCACGGCGGAGAAGGCCAACGAGTGGATCCCGATCGCGCCCGGCACGGACGGTGCGCTGCTCTTCGCGATGGCGCACGTCATCGTGCAAGAACGGCTCTACGATGAGCCGTTCTGTCGTCAGTGGACTCACGGCTTTGACGAGTTTTGTCGGCACGTGGTGGCGCGGGGCTATACGCCCGAGTGGGCGGCGAGCATCACCGGTGTCGCGGCCGATACCATCCGGCGGCTGGCGCGCGAGTTTGCGAGCACTCGGCCGGCGATCGTCGAGACGTTCAAGGGACTTGGCAACTACGCCAACGGCCTCGACGCCTCGCGGCTCGTGTATATCCTCGACGCGCTCACCGGGCAGATCGACGGGCCCGGCAATTTGATCCTCAAGGATTGGGCGCCACTTCAGCCGCCGCTTACGATTCCCGACGAGCGCAAGACCAAGCCCGCTCGCCCGCCACTGCATGTTGCGATGGGCTATCCGCTCGCGCCTGACTTACCGACGCAACTGTTGCCGAAGGCAATTCTCGAAGGGACGCCGTATCCCGTGAAAGGCTTGTTCTTCCAGTGCACGAACCCGGTCATGAGCGAGCCGAACACCGCACTCTATCGCAGGGCATTAGGAGCGCTCGAGCTCTCAGTCGCCATCGACACCTACTTCAGTGAGACGGCGGCCGAGTGCGAATTCGTTCTTCCCGAAGCGTCGTTCTACGAGCGCGCGGAGATTCGTCAGAGCCTTGCGATGCCGCCGGAAGCGATCATGTGTGTGCCGGCGCTGCCGCCATACCACGAGGCACGGCCCGTGTACGAGATCGTCCGCGGGCTCGCCGAAAAGATGGGATACAGCGACCTGTTCCGGTGGAATTCGTGGGAAGAGTGGGGACGTCGGATCATCGGGAGCTTGCCCACTGACCTCGAGACGATGAAGAAAACCGGATTCTGGTCGGGGGAGCTGAAGTATCACAAGTATCGGCAGTCTGGCTTTACAACCCCGACCGGCAAGATCGAGCTGATGTCCGAGGCGTTTGCGAAGCACGGCCACAACGCGCTGCCAGAATACCGAGACCGCAATGTGATCCCGGATGCCGACTACCCATTCCAGTTGATCAATACCAAGTTCGAGATGCACTGCAACCTCACGACCCAGAACAATCCGATCCTTTTGAAGATCCGTAGTGAGAACTGGGCCGAGCTGAACGCCAGCGACGCCGCGCGTCTGGGCATCAAGGATGGGGACCGGATCGAGGTGGCCTCTCCGCAGGCGGCAGTCACGATTCGGGCAAAGGTGCGGGCGGGAATCCGGCCTGGCGTTGTGTGCGTTCGCCATGGTCACGGCTTCGGCCACTGGCAAGGCATCGCGAAGGGGCGCGGTACGCACATCAACCCGATTCTCGGCACGAACGTGAATCCGATCTCCGGCGGCATCGGTTACAACGAATGCAAAGTCCGAATCCGGAAGGTGTAGGCGCAATGGCGAGCAGAGGCTGGCTGTTCGACATCGGCAAATGCACCGGCTGCCACGCCTGCGAGGTTGCGTGCGCGACCTGGAACGCAACGGGTGCCGTCTCGTGGCGGCAAATCGTGAAGATCGAGACGGGTGTTTATCCGAATGTCGCCACACGCAACCTGTCGATGCCGTGCCTGCACTGTGACCACGCGCCGTGCCTGCAATCGTGCCCTGTTGGCGCCATCACGAAACGCTCCGATGGAGTCGTCCTGGTCGATCAGGCAACGTGTGTCGGCTGCATGTTCTGCTTCTGGGCCTGTCCGTTCGGCGTCCCGCAGTTCGGCGCGGAAGGCAAGATGTCGAAGTGCACGTTCTGCGCTGACCGCCCAGCCGAGCTGCCTCGCGCCTGTGAGGAGGTGTGTCCGACCAAAGCGATCGTCAGCGGTGAGATGGGCGACTTGGAACGACTGGCCGCTAAGGCAGGCGGCGAGCGCGTCGGCGGGCCAGCCGCGCCCGCGATGTTCGTGATTCGGTAGGAGGCGCCGATGACATTGATGGCGGTCTTCTGGATCCTCATCCCGCTCTTTATCGGCGCGCTCTTCATCGGTCTCTATCGCAACCTGTTTGCGAAGCTCGCAGTCATCTTCGGTGCGAGCGGCCGCTTCATACCGCTGGGGACTGTCGACGCGACGGCGCTCGCGCAGGCGTACGCCGATGAGGTCGTCGTGCAGCGGCGGATTCGGCTACGCGGCCGCCTTCCCTGGACACGGCACATGCTCATTTCGTGGGGGTTTTCCGTCCTCTTCGTGTTCGACATTCTCACCGCGCTTCTCACCAAATACCTGCCCTCCGAACCGTTCATGACCGGAAACGGTGGTTGGCTCTTTCTCAAGTTCGGCCTGAACCTATCGGGCATCGTCCTCCTGGTCGGATTGCTTATCGCGCTCGTGCGTGGGGCTCTCACCGCGGGGACCGAGCAAGCGAAGTTCAATGACACTCCGGGTACGATCTTTTTGCTGCTCGTCGTTCTGACGGGATTCATCGCCCAGGGTCTGCATTTCGCTAACGTGCCGGCGCAGCCAGGTTACGGCTGGATCCTGCTCGGTTACTGGATGGGCGAGGCGCTGCGCGGAGGAGCTCCATACACCGGGTCCTATTCATTCTTCTGGATAACGCACGCCGTCCTCGCGTCGGGCTTCCTCGCGTACCTCGGCTGGAGCCGCATGATCCACGTCTTCGCGGCTCCGCTTGGCCGCATCTTCTACTCGCAGCCGGCGATCCGTGAGGCGAAGGTGCGTACGGTCATGGAAGGCCTGCTGAAGCCACGCGTAGGGAGCCGCTGAGATGCCAGTGGGCTTGCGCCGGTTCGCCTGGTGGAGTTTCTTGGTCACCGAGGCCGGACTCGTCGCTGCGGCCACGGCTTACGTGGGCTTTGCGACCCGAGACTTCTGGCTCGTCCTCGCTTCCGCCGTCGTGGCGACGATCGCCTACGTCGTCGCCGTGCGCCGCACCCCGCCGCCGGTACTCGGCGAGGCGAGCCGGGCACCTCAGCGCTGGTACTGGTTCTAGCGAGCACACCGTCAAGTCATGGCCACGATCGAGCTGATCGACGTCGGCGTGACTTACCCCGACGGCACGCGAGCGCTCGATCATGTGTCGCTGACCGTTCCAGAAAACAAGGTAACGGCGGTGCTCGGACCTTCCGGATCGGGCAAGTCCACCGCGCTCAAAGTCATTGGCGGCCTTGTCGAGACCAGCGAGGGCAGAGTGCTGATCGGCGGTCAAGACGTGACCGCGGTTCCGGCGGAACGCCGCGACGCCGGTGTCGTATTCCAGTCGTACGCGCTGTTCCCGAACATGACCGTCGAAGAGAATATCGGCTTCGGTCTCAGAGTTCGGGGAGTGGTGCCCGCCGAACGTCGGGAACGTGTCTCGTGGATGCTTTCGACGATGAAGATCGAACGGCTTCGCGACAAGCGCATCCGCCAGATCTCCGGCGGTGAGGCGCAGCGCGTGGCCCTCGCTCGAGCGATGGTGTTCAATCCCAAGATCCTTCTCATGGATGAGCCACTCTCGGCGCTCGATGCGCAGATCAGGGACGATCTGCGCGCCGAGCTGCGTCGATTTCTGACCGAGTTCCGCACCACCACCGTCTACGTCACGCACGACCAGACGGAGGCGCTGTCGCTGGGAGATCAGGTGGCCGTGATGCGGGGCGGCCGCGTCATGCAGACCGGCACGCCCGCCGAGATCTATAGCCGCCCCGCCTCACTCTTCGTCGCCGCGTTCATCGGCAACGCGAATCTCGTGCCTTGCCTCTGCGATGGTCGCGGCGGCTTCACACTGCCGTTCGGTTCGCTCACAGCGGCGGGACATCCGGCGCCCGCCGGTGAGCGCATTGTCATGTTCAGGCCTGAAGACGTGTGCATCCGTCAGGATGACAGCACGCCGCACTTCTCACTCAAGGTCGAAGACGTCGTGTATCTGGGCAGTCGGATCCGCGTTCGTGCCTCCGCGGCGACCGGTCATCGCATCCTGCTTGATGTGAGCGCCTCGGGGCGATTCGATGTGGGCGACGTCCTTCCCGTTCGCGTGGACCTGGGCAAGATCCATGTGTTGAACAAGGAGGATCCATGAGGCTCTTGATCGCGACGCTCATCGCCATCATTGCACTGTTGCCACAGACGGTATCGGCCACTCACTTCGACGCCAAGGCGCAGGCGGAGTTCAAGGCAGCTCTCGAGGAGGCGAAGAAGGTCGAAGGCAGCACGCTGATCGGCTATGACCATCAGCCGAATTACGCCAACTGGGGCGGCGTGCAGAAGTTCTTCACCGACAAGTATGGCGTGATCTGGCCACCTGACATGAAATCGAGCGTGACCGCGATGGCAGCGCTCATCGCGGAGCAGCCGAAGCCCCAAGCGTCGGTCGTCTACTACAACGCGGCGATCGGTTCGCAGGCCGCCGAGCGCGGCCTCCACGAACCTTACAAGCCGAAGGGTTGGGATCTCATCCCGAAAGAGCACAAGGATCCCGACGGTCGGTGGTTCAACATTCACTACGGCACCATCGCGTTCGTCGTGAACACGAAGGCGCTCGCAGCAGCGAAGGCGGCAGTTCCAAAGTGCTGGAGCGATCTCATCAAACCCGAATACAAGAATCTCGTCGCCTATGACGACCCGACCGTGCAGGGGACCGCATTCGATGCGATCTTCACGGCGCTCTGGGTGCACGGCGGCTCGTACGACAACTTCGCGCCTGGAATCGAGTATCTGAAGAAGCTCCACCCCAACATCATTTCGTACAACAAGGAGACGTCGTACAACCCCTCACTCCGCGGCGAGATTCCGATCTGGATCCATGCCGACGGCAGCGGCTACAAGATGAAGCATCACGACGGCGGCCCGGTTGAGGTCGTGATCCCTTGTGAGGGATCGACGGTATTTCCACTGAACGTCGCTCTCGTGAAAAACGCGCCCACACCGCGGTTGGCGAAGCTCGCGCTCGATTGGCTCAATACCGAGGAAGCGCAACGGGTCTTCGCGGAGTCGTTCTTCCGGCCGATCCACCCGGGGGCTCTCACGTCAGAGATCGCCGCCAAGATGAAACCGCTCTATGGTTCGTACGACGGCCTGAAGGCTTATGACCTGCCACAGAAGGTGAAGATGGTCGACGCGTATAAGAAAGCCTGGATCGAGCAGGTCCGTCGAGCTCGGTGAGCCAGGCGATCGGAGAGCGAAGGCGATGAAGCAACGTGCGAGCGGCTGGTTGCTCGTACTACCGCTCGTCGCCTTCCTCTTTGTCTTTCTGCTGTACCCCCTCTGCTATCTCGCGGCCAACAGCCTTGTACCCGGTGGCGGTGTCCTCGAGGGACGCACCAGGCAGGTCGGCGGCTGGAGTGCGGGGCAATGGCTCCAGATGGTCACCATCGAAAACTATTTGAAGCTCTTCGGTGACCGCTACTACCTTTCGTCTCTGATCCACAGCGTCGTCCTGTCCCTGGCCATCGCGAGCGGCTCGGTCATTCTGTGCATCGCCCCGGCCTGGGTACTGGTGCGCACACAATTCCCCGGCAAGCGACTATTTCGGGCCGTGCTGACAATCCCGATGGCGTTCTCCGGAGTCATCGTCGGATTCATGATCGTGATCATGCTGGGACGGTGGGGCGTGATTCCCGCCGTCCTGCACTGGCTTACCGGCGAGGCCTATCTCTCGATGACGGCGTACACACTCTCGGGCCTCGTCATCGCATACGTATACTTCGAGATCCCGCGCGCCACCCTCACGCTAGAAGCGGCCATTCGGAAGTTCGACTTCGACCTCGACGCGGCCGCTCGCAGTCTTGGCGCGACTCTGTGGCAGAGGCTCTGGTATGTTCTCGTCCCCCTGCTGCTCCCGGCGATCATCTCGACCGTCGCGCTGGCCTTCGCAGTCTCCATGGGGTCGTTCGGCGTCGCGTTGATCATCGCCAAGAAGTTCAATCTGCTGCCCGTTGATATCTTTCTCGAGATCACGGGATACGCAAACTTCGAGTTCGCGAGTGCGCTCTGCGTCGTCATGCTGGTCGTGACACTCACGACCAATCTGTACCTGCGCCGCCTGGGCGAGAAACACTATGTCTTCAAGCAGCGCTGACACCGTCGCTGCAACCCTCGCCGGCCGACCTCGACCAATCGCGCTGACCACAGTCGGCGTGCGATTACTCACCGGCGTCGCGTATATGATCAGTGTGCTGCTCGCACTCGCCATCCTTTCGCCCGTTGCCGTTTCGTTCTGGGGTGCCATGACGACGTCCAAGGCAATGGGCACCGCCAGCGAAGTCGGTCCGGGCTGGCATGCGACAACGAGCGGTGGCGGCATCTTTGCCGAGCGAACGCAGACCCAGGCCGGCGTGTTCACGTCGCTGTGGTATCGCTACGTCTTGCGCGTCTACGGGAGGACGATCCTCTTCACTCTCCAACTCGCCGTGATATCCGTTGCCCTGACAACCCTGATCGGCGTCGCCGCCTCTTACGCGCTGGTTCGGTACCGGTTCCGCGGGCAGGCACTCGTTGAAGAGGTCGTGCTGCTGCCCATGTCGATTCCTGGAATAGCCGTTGCGATTGCGCTGATCCAGGCCCACACGACGCTACGTCCTACGTGGTACATCATCCTGGTCGGCCACCTTCTCTACACGATGCCGTTCATGATCCGCGCAGTGACCAACACTCTGCGGAGCTTCGATTTCATTGCTCTCGAACAGGCGGCGGCGAGCCTCGGCGCGACGTGGTGGCAGCGGATGCGATGGGTCATTCTGCCTAATCTCAAGCATGCGATCCTCGTCGGCTCGCTTCTGGTCTTCGCGATTTCTCTGGGTGAGTTCAACGCAAGCTTCTTGCTGAATACGCCGATCAATCAGACCTATCCGGCTGCGCTTTATGACACCTACAACCTCGACTCCTTCCAGGTGTCGAGCGCCGCCACCACAATTTTCATTCTCCTGTTGTTTCCCGCGCTGATCGCCCTGCAGTACGTCGGAGGGCGTGAGCTGGAGGAAGCGGGGCAAGGGGCGTGACGTCGACCCTATTGGGCCTCTGCTCGCTCGCTGTGATTTCGACTCACCTCAATGTCTCCGCGGTATTGCCTCTCCTGCGCCACGACTGGGGACTGTCGAACAGCCAGGCCGGCGCGATCGCCGCGGCCGGTCAGGCGGGGTTCGTCGTCGCCGTCGTTGCTCTCAGCGCGCTGAGCGATCGGTGGTCGACTGCGGTGATCTTTGTCGGGGCGGCGTTTTGCGCCGCCGTCTCAACGGTCGCGTTCGGACTCTTCGCGTCTGGACCGATATCGGCTGCGCTCTTGAAGGCGCTCGGCGGGGTCGGCATCGGCGGTACCTACATGCCGGGCGTCAAGCTGGTGACCGATGGCGCCTCGCGCGACCGAGGTCGTGCGGTCGGGGTGTTCGTGGCCTCGCTCGCCGGCGGCTTAGCAATCTCGCTTGCGGCCACGGGCACGCTGACGGCATTTTTGGGGTGGCGAGCCGCGTTCGTCGCGCTCGGTTTCATCGCTCTCGCCGGGGCTGTCGGTGCGATGTGGTTGCTCCGGAATCATCGGGAGAAACGACGTGAGCCAGCGTCCGTGATCCCCAAGCGACTCACCGTGCCGGGGCTCCTGCTGTGCCTCGCATACTTTGCTCACAATTGGGAGTTGATGGGGATCTGGGGATGGCTCACCGCGTTCCTCACCGCGAGTTTTGTTGCGGGAGGCGCGGATCTCGAAGTGGCCGCCGCGCGGGCCTCGATCTCCGCGTTCCCGATTCTTGCCGTGGGAGTCGTTGGCGTCTTAGGAGGTGGCTATGTGTCCGACCGCATCGGGCGCACGGCCGCCGCCATCACGATTATGCTCACGAGTATTGTCGGATCACTTTGTTTCGGCTGGCTCATGGCGGCACCATCGCTGGTGCTCGTCGCGCTCGGCGCGCTCTACTACATGTTTGCCATCGGTGACTCGCCGGTACTCTCCACCGGCGTGACCGAGGTCACGCCGGCGGCCGGAGTCGGCACGGCGCTCGGTCTCTACGGTGCCATCGGTTGGCTCGCGGGCGCGTTATCGCCAGTGCTCTTTGGCTGGGTGCTCGATGCCACGGGCGGTGCGTGGCAGGTGGCATTCGCCTCGCTCGGCGTCGTTGCCCTCGCTGGACCCGCCGCCATGTTTTTGCTGCGGTATCACCCTGCGAGCCAGCTCATGGCCGGCGGGCGTCGCTGAGCGCCCGAACATGACTCTTTCACGTCGTGGGTTCGAACGACGAGATCGTATCCGTGTTTCAGCGCTTCCAGGAAGGTGGCACCATGACTGAAGAACGAGTAGTGCTGACTGAACTGAAAGACGGTGTGCTGACCATTACGCTGAACCGCCCGCGTAAGCTCAACGCAATGTCGCACGAGGTCTTTGCCGCTCTCGGCGCGGCTGTGGCGGGAGCGTCCGCAGACCGAACTGTGCGGGTGCTCATCGTGACCGGCGCCGGAACGACGTTTTCGGCGGGCGCGGATCTCGACATGGTCCGCGAGTTTTCGAGTCTCGAGCTGGCGCCCGAGACCTTCCGTGCGACGCTGCGAAACATGCAGTCCGTGTTCGACCGGCTGGAGCAGCTCGAGAAGCCGGTCATCGCGGCCATCAACGGCGCATGCGTCGGCGGCGGCGTCGACCTTGCTCTTGCGTGCGATTTGCGGATCGCCGTCTCCGATGCGTTCATGATGATTCCCGAGGTCCGCCTCGGCATCATCCCCGATCTCGGCGCGACACAGCGCCTTCCGCGCCTCATCGGTGTAAGCCGAGCCAAGGATCTCATCCTCACCGGTCGCCGTGTCGGCGCCGACGAGTGCCTCGCCATGGGACTGGTCAATCGCGTCGTGCCCCGTGAGCAGTTGGCGTCGGCCCTGACCGAGATGGTCGCGGACCTCAAGGCGGGGGCGCCGCTCGCCGTCGGGCTCGCCAAGCAAGCGATCGACCGAGCGTGGGCGACGGATTTGCGGGCGGGCGAAGAGTTGGAGGCTCAACTCCAGTCGCCCCTCTATCGCAGCGACGACGTACGAGAGGGATATGCGGCGTTCCGTGAGCGGCGCACGCCGAAGTGGACGGGACGGTGACGCTCGACGACGCCACGCCTGACCGGTTAGGCGCCGGTGTGGCGCTGCGAGCGTGACGTCGCTGGCCGCGGCCGAGGTGGTCGTTCTCGGTGGCGGGCTGTCGAAGTTCGCGCCGGCGCGACCCGACGGCACCCCGGCCGAGTGGATCGTCGAGGCTACACAGGCGGCGCTCACCGACGCCGGGGTCGAACGGGAAACGGTGCAGCACTCCGTCGTGGCGTACGAGAGCGAGATCATGGCGCGGCAGTTGAGCTGGGGACAGGTCGTGCAGGACACTCTCGCTTTATGCCCGCGGCCAACTGTACGCGTTGAGGGCGGCGGCGCCAGCGGAGGCGTCGCACTCCGAACGGCCTTCGCCTACCTTCGCGGCGGCCTCTGTGAATCCATCCTCGTCGTTGGCGCCGATGCGGTTGGCCGCCAGGTACCGCCATCGACGGTGCGCCGGGTCTACGCGATGTCCGGCGACGTCGACTTCGAGATGGCGGCTGGCGGCTTCTTCATCGCGTATTACGCGTTGATGATACAGGAGCACATGCGCCGCTACGGTACACGCGAAGAGCACATGGCGCTCGTGTCCGTAAAAAACCACCGCAACGCCCGCTCGAATCCTATGGCCGCGATGCCGCTCGATCTCACCATCGCGGACGTCATGTCCTCGCCCGCGGTTGTCTCGCCATACAAACGGCTCGACTGTTCGGTCCTCGCCGACGGGGCGGCCGCGGT
>Ga0066388_100001326_pt1 | contig 13708 bp, 13 predicted proteins | sample PanSoiMetaGPlot6_FD_64539 | JGI IMG/M metagenome (GOLD analysis project Ga0066388, IMG submission 64539) | Tropical forest soil microbial communities from Panama analyzed to predict greenhouse gas emissions - Panama Soil - Plot 6 (Hybrid Assembly) | ecosystem: Environmental > Terrestrial >... | reverse complement strand
CGTACGGCTTATGCAGCAGGCCACCATCGGCGGCAATGTTGATGCCATGGTCGAATTCGCGATCGCGCAGTTTAATGGTGAAGGCACCAGCAAGGATGAGGCTGCAGCGGCCCGATTGTTTCTGAAGGCGGCCCAGCTTGGCAGCCCGGTTGCCCAAAATCGCCTGGCGCGGATCTTGATGGCCGGTCGCGGCATGCCGGCGGATCCAACGGGAGCCGTAAAATGGCACATGATATCGAAGGCCGGTGGCGCGAGTGATCCGGACCTCGACGTTTTTGCTGCCAAGCAGCAGCCGGCCGTACGTGAGGCTGCCGATCAGGCAGCCAAGAAATGGCTTTCGACGATGGTGTCCGCCCGCCCTTGACGGCGCCTTCCTTGGCGTGCAGATGGCACGCGCCATGCCACATTCCGCGCTGCTTAACGTGATGATCGCCGCCGCGCGCAAGGCCGCGCGCGCCCTCAAGCGCGACTTTGGCGAACTAGAGAAATTGCAGGTTTCTCTAAAGGGACCGGCCAATTTCGTCTCGGCCGCCGACCGCCGCGCCGAGCAAACGCTCCATACGGAATTAATGAAGGCGCGGCCGGGCTATGGCTTTCTTGGCGAAGAAGGTGGCCGTCGCGAGGGTCCCGACAAGACGCACACCTGGATCGTGGACCCGCTCGACGGCACCACCAATTTCCTCCATGGCATTCCGCAGTTCGCCATCTCGATTGCACTCGAGCGTGAAGGCGCGGTGGTGGCTGGCCTGATTTACAATCCGGCAAACGAGGAGATGTTTGTTGCTGAGCGGGGCAAAGGCGCATTCCTCAATGAGCAGCGCATCCGGGTCGCGGCCCGAAAGCGCTTGACAGACGCTGTCATCGCCTGCGGCATGCCGCATCACGGCCGTGGCGACATCGCTCTGGCCCGGAAGGAAACAGGGGCCATGCAGGAAGAGGTTGCCGGTCTGCGCCGCTTCGGCGCGGCAGCGCTCGATCTCGCCTGGGTCGCGGCGGGGCGGCTCGACGGCTATTGGGAGCGCGATCTTAAGCCTTGGGACGTGGCGGCGGGGCTGATCATGGTACGTGAGGCCGGCGGCTTCGTGTCCGATTGTGAAGGCGGCGATGACATTTTCGACAAGGGGCATATCGTTGCCGGCAACGAGGCCATTCAAAAAGAACTGGTGACAGTCCTCAAAAAGGCCGCCAAGGCTTGAGAGCATCGCAATTTCAACTTAATCAGCGGCTTATTGCGGCGTGTCTGGTTCCTCAACAGACTCTTTTTCCCTGTCACGGGTCTGTGTCATAGTGCCTCGTGGGGGCTGCCTCCGCCTTACTCTTGAAAGCTCATGGCCAAGGAACTCGACCCACTCAAGCTTTCGTCACCCCGCATCTTCCTGATCCGGATGCTGGTGTTCGTCATCCTCGTCGGCCTGATCGGCTTTGTCCTGCACAAGCAGATCGAGGTGGCGTTCATGGCCAATCCGGGATTGAACGCACTGATCCTCGGCGTTGAGGCCATCGGCATCGTGCTGTCGTTTCGGCAGGTGCTGCGACTCTATCCGGAAATCGCGTGGGTCAATAATTTCCGTCTCGCTGATCCCGGTCTCGCAGTCGACCGTCCGCCGATTCTCCTGGCGCCAATGGCCGCGATCCTCGGCAGCCGCGTCGGCCGCATGGCGATGTCCTCGCAATTGATGCGCGGAATCCTCGATTCGATCGCGACACGTCTCGATGAGGCGCGCGATATCTCCCGCTACATGACGGGCCTGCTCGTTTTTCTTGGTCTGCTCGGCACGTTCTGGGGGTTGATCGAAACCGTCAGCTCAGTCGGCAGCGTGATCCAAGGTCTTAAGGCCAGCGGCGATGCTGGCTCTATGTTTGATTCCTTGCGCGATGGCCTCGCCGCGCCCCTTTCGGGCATGGGCATTTCATTCTCGTCGTCGTTGTTTGGTCTCGCCGGCTCGCTGGTACTCGGCTTCCTCGATCTTCAGTCAAGCCAGGCGCAGAATCGGTTTTATACCGAGCTCGAGGACTGGCTATCCACGACCGTCTACGATCACGCCGCGGAGCCGGGCAGTGCGGGCGTCACCGGCGAGGTTCGTTCGGCAATTGATCGCTTGCGGGACGCGGTCGACCACGTGGAGGCCGGCAAGTCTTCTTCGGCCGCTATGGCAAATCTTGCAGAGGCAATCCAGGGCCTGGTGCATCACATGCGCACCGAACAGCAGATGATCCGCGACTGGGTGGATTCGCAAGCCTTGCAGCAGCGCGAGATCAAGAAGCTTCTCGAAGTGATGGTGCGTGAGCACGCGAACCGTTGAGTTGAAGCATGGCGCTCGCACGAATACGCCGCGGCGAAAGCGGCATGAACTACTGGCCGGGCTTTGTCGACGCTTTGTCGACGCTGATCCTCGGTATCATTTTTCTACTTACCGTATTCGTGGTTGTGCAATTTTATTTGCAACAAGAAGTCGCCGGAAAAGACACCGCCCTCACCCGCCTCAATGCGCAAATAGCGCAACTCACCGAATTGCTTGGGCTGGAAAAAACCGGCAAGGCCGATCTTGAAAATCAGCTCGCGCAGTTGCGCGCGACTCTCGCCACCACGGAAACCGAGCGCGATCGCCTGAAGGGCGCCGCCGACAGCGCGGGTGCCGGCACCGCAGCCGCCCAAGGGAGGGTGTCTGAGCTAAGCGGTCAACTCGAAGGCGAGAAGAAGATTTCCGCTCGCGCATTGGCTCAGGTCGAGGTGCTCAATCAGCAGATCGCCGCGTTGCGCCGACAGCTGGCCGCCCTTGAACAGACCCTCGACGCCGCCGAGAAGAAAGACAAAGAATCCCAAAGCCGCATCACCGAGCTCGGCCAGCGCCTAAACCTTGAATTGGCCAATCGCGTGAATGAGCTCAAACGGTACCGTTCCGACTTTTTCGGAAAGCTTCGCGAGATTCTCGGCGATCGCCCGGATGTGCGTGTGGTCGGTGACCGCTTTGTGCTGCAGTCCGAGGTGTTCTTCGACACCGGCAGGGCCGATCTGAAACCCGAGGGTCGGGCCGAACTCGACAAAGTGGCGGAAGCTCTGCTTGAACTCGAGAAGAAGATCCCGACCGACCTCGCCTGGGTCCTCCGGGTCGATGGTCACACCGACGTGCGTCAGATTTCCGCCTTTGGCGCGTTTAAGTCGAACTGGGATTTGTCTGCCGCACGGGCCATTTCGGTTGTTCAGTACCTGATCAGCAAAGGCGTTTCGCCGCAGCGGTTGGTCGCCGCCGGCTTTGGTGAATTTCAGCCGATCGACCTCGGCAGGACCGAGGAGGCCTATCAGCGCAATCGCCGAATCGAGCTCAAGCTGACCGAACGTTAGCCCAAAGTCTGACATCTGATATTGTCATGGCTGGGCCCGTCCCAGCCATCTCGCTTAGGAACGCATTGAATGCGCCGAAACGATCGGGACCACCGGGACTGGGGATGACAGGCTGAAATGTCCGACATTTCCCTCCGCCCGTATACTGCTGCCGACGAAGATGCAGCGATCGAACTGTGGCGGCGGACCTGGTCGAAGCATTATTCGCATCTCAATTTTGACACGCGCGTGCCGTGGTGGCGCGAGCGCTGGCGCAACGAGCTGGTACCAGCCACGCACATCGTGCTTGCCGAGCGCGACAATTCGCTTGTCGGCTTCGTCACAATCGATCCGAAAACGATGTATCTCGACCAGATCGTGGTCGCACCCGAGCATTGGGGCTCCGATATCGCGCTTATGCTGCTGAAAGAGGCCAAGCGCGTCTCGCCGAAGGGAATCGACCTTCTCGTCAACAAGGACAATTTTCGCGCCATCCGTTTTTACGAAAAGCACGGTTTTATCTATGCCGGAGAAGACAAAAACCCGGTGTCGGGAATCGCCGTGAACAGGATGGCCTGGCGTACCTGACTACGCCATTTCGAACTGCAATTTTGCCAGCCGTGCGTAGAGGCCACCGGCCGAGGCAAGCGAGGCATGATTGCCCTCCTCAACGATGCGGCCATGATCGAGCACAAGGATGCGATCGCAATTCTGAACAGTGGCAAGCCTGTGTGCAATCACAACGCTGGTGCGGCCGAGCATCAATTGCTGGAGCGCTTGCTGCACCAGCGTTTCGCTTTCAGCGTCGAGCGCCGATGTTGCCTCGTCGAGCAACAGCAGCGGCGCCTTGCGCAAAATGGCCCGAGCAATCGCGATGCGCTGACGTTGGCCTCCCGATAGCGTGATACCACGTTCGCCAACCGGTGTTTCGTAGCCCTGCGGCAGGCGCCGGACGAACTCGGCGGCATGAGCGGCCTCAGCGGCCGCCTCGATTTCCGCATCGGTCGCATCAAGGCGTCCGAACCGGATGTTCTCCCGGACGGTAGTACCAAAGATGGCGGCGTCCTGCGGAACGAGCGCAATGCGCGCACGCAATGCCGTAGGGTCAACGTTGGTGAGGCGAACATCGTCAAAGGCAATACTGCCGGACACCGGATCGTAGAATCGCAGCATCAACTGAAATACCGTGCTCTTCCCGGCCCCCGATGGACCGACCAATGCAAGCTTCTCGCCCGGCGTCACCCGAAACGAAACACGGTCGAGAACCGGCAGGTCCGGGCGGCCGGGATAGACGAAGCTCACATCGCGGAATTCAACCTGGCCCTTGGCCGGCCTGGGCATGGGCAACGGATGCGTAGGCGCCTCGATCTGAGGCTTAACGTCCAAAATTTCAAAGAGGCGCTCGGCCGCGCCTGAGGCCTGGGCGATCTCTCCCCACACTTGGCTGAGCTCACTTAGGCCGCCGGCGGCGAGAACTGCATAGAGTACAAACTGGCTCAGCCGGCCGGGCGTGATGCTGCCGGCAAGCACATCTTGCGCACCGATCCACAGGACCACCACGATACTTGCAAACACCAAAAAGATCACCACTGCGGTGAGCACCCCGCGCGCCTTGGTGGCACCGCGCGCGGCGGCGTAAGCCTGCTCGACCGCGGAAGAGAAACGCGATTGCGCTAGCTCTTCGTTGGTAAAAGCCTGCAGCGTACGCACTGCGCCAATGAGCTCGCCGGCATAGCCGGATGCGTCGGCAAGCGTGTCCTGTGCCGCACGTCCGCGCCTGCGGACGTCACGACCGAAGGCAACGAGCGGCAGCACGATTACCGGAATCGCGGCAAGCACGAACAGCGATAGCCGCGGGCTGGTGACCAGCATCATCGTCGCGGCGCCAAAGAACAGAAGCAGGTTGCGCAAAGCGATTGATACCGAAGCGCCGACGGCCGATTTGATCTGGGTCGTGTCAGCAGTGAGCCGCGATATGATTTCGCCCGTCCGCGATGAATCAAAAAATCCTGCAGAGAGCCGCGTGAGATGTGCGAAAACATCAGAGCGCAGATCGGCGACGATGCGTTCCCCGAGCGTAGTTACGAGATAGTAGCGCAGCGCGCTTGAGACCGCGAGCACCGCGACTACAAGGATCATGACAGCAAAATAACTGTCGATGAGCTGCACGGCCCTGTCAGAGAAGCCGAAGTCGATCATGCGGCGTACCGCGACCGGCACGATCAAGGTGGTCGACGCTGCAACGATCAACGCCGCCAGCGCCGCGAAAGCGCGTCCCCGGTAGCGCGCGACATAGGGCGCCAGCCGGACGAGGGGCTTCAGCTTCAGCTTCCGCCGTTCTTGGGACGCCGGCGCACCGGCAATATCGAAACCCCGTCCATCGCTGGAAAAACTCATGAACGCCTCTGCCGCCGCCCCCGCGCCCTTAATGCCTTGGAGGCCAGACGGGCGTCAATTGCGCGGCTTGCCGCCTCCAATGAGCTCCTGTATAGGAGCCGCCAAATTCAGCCCTTGTTGGCGCGTATGCGCGCCTTGGAAAATACGATGAAACAGGATACCCATCCGAACTATCACACCATCAAGGTGGTGATGACCGACGGCACTGAATTCACCACGCGCTCCACCTGGGGCAAGGAGGGCGACGTCCTGCACCTCGACATCGATCCGAAATCGCATCCAGCCTGGACCGGCGGTCAGCAGCAGATCGTGGATCGCGGCGGCCGTGTGTCACGTTTCCAGAAGAAATTCTCAGGCTTCCTGAAGACCGACGAAAAGAAATAAGCTCGACTGGATTTGCGTCTATAAAAACCCCTGCGGGCTGCGGGGGTTTTTCGCGTAGGACGACGAGCGCATTTGTTCAGGCGCTTTCTGCCTCGAAAGCGGCTTTCAAAAGGCCAAGCTGGCGCTCAACTGGATTGGTCGCCACCGGACGATCGACCGCATTCTGACTGTAAATGGTAGCGTCGAGACGGCGCACCTTCACGTAGAGTTTCTGCGAGCGCTCGATCAGCTCGCGAAGCTGCGGCGGCAGCAACGCGATGTTGCTGGCGTCGTGCGAGTCCACGCTCGAAAGCTTGACTTTACTTTTTTCCTTGCTTGCTTGGGCGAGCGACATCTCGCCTTCCTTCACCGCGCGATGCAGCAGGAGCCACGAAGCAAGCTGCATCAACCTAGTGGTAAGGCGCATGCTCTCCGTTGCGTAGGCGAGTGCGCCGGCACGCTCAAGCTTTTTGGATTGCTGGCGGCCCGAGCCGTCGAGATAAGTTGCAGTCTCTTCGACCAGAGCCATCCCGTCTCGAAAAAGATCCGCAAATGCCTGCGACCCGGCGAGCCGCTCGCCAAACGACACGGGTTGCGTTTCGCTTAACGGCTTTTCGGACATAACGCGCCTCATACTGACGCGGAGCAGGTACGCGCTCCGTATACGATTGAGTAAGCATGCGCGTCGAGATCGGCCCTGTCTAGACACGCGTATGGTTAACGTCGATTTATAGTTGTTGCGCAAATTGCAGACGTCGCGATCACGCTTCTTTTTGACCCATATTGGGACAAAAAAGAGCCGCCGTTGCCGGCGGCTCAAGGTGATAACAGGGAGGCGTCAAACAGAGTGGACAGGAGCCACTCAATGTCCACATGAAGATGGACAATGCCAGTAATCGTCGAGAAAGCTTAACGACAGTTTAAGGACTTGCGCGCAATGCCAAAATATTTTTAACGCCGCCCCAGCACCTGAGCACCGTCGATCCGCATCACCGTTTGAAAAATTGATCGGCAGCCGCGCGCGACGCGTGTTTCTCCTTCATATCCGCCTCGAGCCGGTTGATTTCGTCGTGCAGCAGCTGCACCCGTTGGCGAAGCTCTTCGACAGAAAGCAATGTGAGGTCCTGCCCGATCTCGTGCGCGACCTTCTTTTTTGGTTTGTCATCTTCGTCGACCGCCGGCATGGATTCCTCCTAATGGATGAAATTTAGCACCACGGCCACAGTTGTCACATTGCTGTAGCCCGCCTAGACAGGACATCCGTCGTAAAGACAATTCAGGCTTAGAGGCATTGGGGAACCGATGGCTGCGCTCCCAACGACAATGACCGCGATTGGCATCAAGGCTGCCGGTGGCCCGGACATGCTTGTGCCCGAGCAGCGACCTCTGCCGGTGCCCGGCACTGGTGAAGTTCTTGTGAAGGTCGCCGCCGCCGGCGTGAACCGTCCCGACGTCATGCAGCGCATGGGGCTTTACCCGCCCCCGCCCGGTGCACCGGATATTCCCGGACTCGAGATCGCCGGCGAGATCGTGGCGCTTGGCCCCCAGGTCAAACGCTGGAAACTCGGTGATCGGGTCATGGCGCTCGTAGTCGGTGGAGGCTACGCCGAATACTGCACCGCGCACGAAAGTCACGCACTGCCTGTCGCCGGTCTGTCGATGATCGAAGCGGCGGCAGTACCGGAAACCTTTTTCACTGTCTGGCACAACGCATTCGAGCGCGGCGGTCTCAAGAAGGGCGAGACATTGCTGATCCACGGCGGCACGTCGGGTATCGGCACCACCGCGATCCAGCTCGCCAAAGCCTTCGGCGCGCGCGTCGTCACGACCGCCGGCTCGCCGGAAAAATGCGATGCCTGCCGCAAACTCGGCGCCGACGTCGCCATCAACTATAGAACCGAGGATTTCGTGGCGGCCACCAAGGCGGCTACCGAGGACAAGGGCGCCGAGGTTGTTGTGGACATGGTGGGTGGGGACTACATCGCGCGCAACTACGAAGCCGCCGCGGTTGAGGGGCGAATCGTGCAGATCGCTTTTCAGGGCAGTCCAAAGGCGACTGTCGACTTCCGCCGAATCATGCTCAAGCGGCTGCACCATACCGGCTCGACCCTGCGCGCCCGATCCGTAGCGGATAAAGGCGCTATTGCGCGCGCCGTCGAGGACCACGTGCTCCCCCTGCTATCGGCCGGAAAGGTGAGGCCGGTTATCTACAAGACTTTTTCCTTGCAAGATGCGGCGGGAGCCCATCGGCTTATGGAAAGCAGCGCTCACATCGGCAAAATCGTGCTAACGTGTTGACTGATCGTCCGTTTCCAAAAAAGCCGCGAAATCGGCGTAATATCGGAATTAAACCGGGGTCAGGTGCGATTGTTTGGCAATTTTCACCGTCGGCGAGGCCATAGCCCTGGGCTGCAAGGCGATGCCACGGACGGGGGTCCCATTTTGGCTATAACGCGTGGGCTGACGGCTGTAGCGGTCGTGATCGCCGCTTCGCTGCTGGCGGGCCAGACCGCACGCGGGGTGGAAGCGGTGAACGTGCGCCTCGACGCCGCCGCTATCGATTTGACCGCGGCAACTGACCTGCAAAAAACCGAAGGTGACCGCATCCAGGTGTCGACCGCGCCTGGTCCTGATGGAATTGTCCGACGCATTGAGGTGCGCGCGCGTGAAGGTAATAACAACTGGGCGGTCATCGCGCTTACCAACAATAGCGACGAGCAGATCGATCGGCTGATCGTCGTGCCACACTACCGCATGGTTGGGTCGGGGCTGTTCTGGCCAGATCTCGGACTTTCGCGCATCGCAGCTATCACACCTTCAACCGGCGACCGCCCGGTGCGTCAGGAAGGCAGCACCGCGGACATTTTCCGTATCACACTCGATCCCGGAACGGTGATCACGCTCGTCGCCGAGCTGCGGACCGAAAATCTTCCGCAGATCTACTTGTGGGAGCCCGACGCCTATAAGGACAAAGTCAATTCCTTCACTCTGTACTACGGCATCGTCATTGGCATCGCAGGTCTGCTCGCGTTGTTCCTCACCATCCTGTTCGTGGTGAAGGGCTCGATCATGTTTCCGGCCGCCGCCGCGCTCGGCTGGGCGGTGTTGATCTATATCGGGATAGACTTCGGCTTCTGGGGCAAGGTCTTCGATATGTCGGCCGGCGCCGAGCGCGTCTGGCGCGCGTGCGGCGAAGCCATCCTGTCGGCGACGCTGTTGGTGTTTCTGTTTGCCTATCTCAATCTGTCACGCTGGCATGTGCGCTACGCCCATATCACGATTGCCTGGCTGGCCGCTCTCGCGGCGCTAATCGCCGTCGCAGTGTTCGATCCTGCGGTTGCTGCCGGCATCGCGCGAATGTCGCTCGCCGGCATCGCCGTGCTTGGATTTGCGCTTGTCATATATCTATCCACGCACGGCTTCGATCGCGCCGTGCTATTGATCCCAACCTGGCTGTTGCTCGTCGTGTGGACGACGGCCGCTGGGCTGGCGGTCACCGGCCTCGTGACCAACGACATCATCGGCCCTGCCCTGCTCGGCGGCCTAGTGCTCATCGTGATGTTGATCGGCTTCACTGTGATGCAGCACGCGTTCGCGGGCGGCATCACTCACGGCATCGTCTCCGATGTTGAGCGCCGCGCGCTCGCTTTGACAGGCGCCGGCGACCTGATCTGGGACTGGGACGTTTCGGCCGACAAGGTTTTCACGAGCCCGGAAACAGAGAACATGCTGGGCTTGAAACGGGGCAGCCTGGAAGGGCCGGCGGCAGCGTGGCTCGAGGTGCTGCACCCGCTTGATCGCGACCGTTTCCGCGCATCGCTCGATAGTGTCGTCGAGCAACGTCGCGGTCGCCTAACCCAGGACTTCCGGCTGCGCACAGTCGAAGGAAACTATCTTTGGTTCGCGCTCAAGGCGCGGCCGGTGGTTGGCTCAGATGGCGAAGTTGTGCGGGTCGTCGGCACGCTGACCGACGTGACTGATTTCAAGACGGCCGAGGACAGGCTGCTGTACGACGCGGTTCACGACAATCTCACCGGCCTGCCCAATCGCGAGCTTTTCATCGATCGCTTGGAGGCGGCGTTGGGTTTCGCACGTGCCGAGCCGCAGATCCGTCCGTCGATCGTCGTGATTGATCTCGATCGCTTCAAGCAAGTCAATGATTCCGTCGGCATGGCAGTAGGCGATTCGATCCTGCTCACCGTTGCGCGCCGCCTCGGGCGCTTGCTCAAGCCGCAGGATACGCTGGCGCGCCTCTCCGGCGATCAGTTCGCGCTCATCGTCCTCTCGGAGCGCGAACCGGCCCGCATTGTTGCTTTTGCCGAAACCATCCGCCGTACGTTGCGTGCACCTATTGCCTTCAACGATCGCGAAATCTTTCTCACCGCGTCGATAGGCCTCGCTCTCGCCGAAAACCAGACCAACCGGACCGAGGAAGTGCTCAAGGATGCCGAGCTCGCGATGTACTACGCGAAACGCATCGGCGGCGACCGCATCGAGATCTTCAAGCCGGCCATGCGATCCCGCAAGACCGACCGTTTGACGATGGAATCGGAATTGCGCCGCGCAATTGAACGCGAAGAAATCAAGGTCCTGTATCAACCGATCGTAAGGCTGGAGGATCGCGCGATAGCCGGTTTTGAAGCCCTCGCGCGCTGGGACCACCCCAAGCTTGGCCGCCTGTCGCCGGCGGAATTCATCACCATCGCCGAGGAAATCGGACTGATTGTCGACCTCGGTCTCTTCGTGCTCGACCACACCGCCCGCCAGCTGGGACAGTGGCAGGCGGCGACGCGGACACGCGAACCAGTTTTCGCCAGCGTGAATGTTTCTTCACGGCAGTTGTTGCGTCACGACCTAATTCAGGATTTGCGCAATGTTCTGGGGCGAACCGCCTTGGCCCGCGGCACGCTCAAGCTCGAGGTCACCGAATCCCTGGTGATGGAAAATCCAGAACACGCCGCGCAGATGCTAACGCGCATCAAGGAGCTCGGCGCTGGCCTGTCTCTGGACGATTTCGGCACCGGCCATTCTTCGCTTGCCTATCTGCAGCGTTTTCCTTTCGACACGATCAAGATCGACCAGTCATTCGTGCGCACCACCTCGCGCGGTACGCGACCTGTCATCCTTCGCTCCATCATCGCACTGGCACATGACCTGGGGATGGAAGTGGTGGCGGAAGGCGCCGAAACTGATTCCGACGCGGTCGAGCTCTACCAGCTGGGATGCGAATACGCACAGGGCTTTGCTTTCGGCGAACCAATGACCGCCGATAGCGCGCGCGACCTGCTGATCGACAAGCCGACAAGGCTGCGCGCGCTCAAGATTGCATCGGAATAACCGCCCGAAACTGCGTCTTCGCCAGACCGTTGCAAATCAGCGGAAGCCGCTGATTTCTAATCGCAAAAGCTGATATGGCGCGAAATCACGCGTGGCCAGCTTCGCTCGACAGCATGCCGAGATCGATGCCGATCTTGCGTAGGGCCTTTTCGTACTTGGTGTCCGTATCCTGGCCGAAAATCAGCTCGACATCGGCGGCGCAATGTAGCCACCCGTTCTGCTGGATCTCCTGCTCGAGTTGCCCGGGGGCCCAACCGGCATAGCCAAGCGCAAGAACGGCGCTTGCGGGTCCATTGCCGCGCGCGATCGCTTTAAGGATATCGAGTGTCGCAGTCAGGCAGATACCCTCATCGATCGGCAGCGTCGAATTTTCGATAAAAAAATCAGCCGAGTGCAGGACGAAACCGCGACCGGTTTCGACCGGTCCGCCCTTGAGCACCTTCACATCCTCGGCGCGGGTCGGCAGTTGGATGCGCTCTGCAGCCGGAATGACTTCGAGCTGCACGAGCAGATCCGGGAATTTGATATTAGCTGCCGGATGATTGACGATGATGCCCATAGCGCCTTCCGTCGAATGCGCACAGACATAGATCACAGCACGGGCGAAGCGCTCGTCATTCATCGCGGGCATCGCGATCAGCATTTGCCCGTCGAGATACCCGCGTCCGGGACCATGCTGCGCCGTTTTGCGTGTAATCTTCATGGCAAAAGGTTACCCGATAGGCTTGCCTTTGCAAACGAAGCTTAACGCCGAAAGTTCAATCCTTCACGGTCTACGACAATTGTGGCCGTGGCCTGCCCGGATCGTGTTCAAAGGCTGCTCACAATGAATTCAGTGGCGCGGCATGCGGTTACCGACTAGAGCATCGTCGATGAAAAATATTCACAGATCATTGCGTGCGGCGCTGATTGCCTGGGGAATCGCCGCTATTTCAGGTGTGACAGCGCAGGCTGCCGACGAATCACCTTGGAGCGACGACGTCCGCTCGTCAGTCAGGCTCGTTGCCGGCGCCAACAAAACTAGCGATCCCCATTTGCGTGCCGGCATTGAGATTAAGATGCAGCCTGGGTGGAAAACTTATTGGCGTTATCCGGGCGATTCCGGGGTACCGCCTCATTTCGATTTTTCGGGTTCTGAAAATCTGAAAGCCGCCACAGTGCTCTACCCGGCGCCGCATCTATTTACCGATGAAACCGGCCAAAGTCTTGGCTACAAAGACAAGGTCGTCTTTCCTGTCATGGTTTCTGCGCTGCAGCCCGATAAGCCCGTTCTTCTCCGCCTTAAGCTCGACTATGCAGTATGCGAAAAATTGTGCGTTCCTGCGGAAGGCCGCGCCGAGCTCCAGCTGACCGCCACCGATAGTACCCATGATTCAGTCCTGGTTGCCGCCGAAGCCCTCGTACCGAAGCAAGTGACCCCCGCGCAATTGGGGCTGACGGTGCGACGCGTCAACGACGGGACAAGGCCGCTTGTCACTGTCGACATGGGCGCTCCCGCGGGGAAGCCGATCGAACTGTTCGTCGAAGGGCCAACACCCCAATGGGCATTACCCATTCCAAAGCCTTTGCAGATTGGGCCTGCGGGCCGTGCCCAGTTTGCCTTCGAGCTCGACGGTCTACCTCCAGGCGTTGATCCAAAAGGACAAATCGATCTGGTTTTCACCGTTGTCACCGGCGAACGCGCAGTCGAGGTCAAGACCCATCTCGACTAATCGGTGGCAAGAGCGTAACTACCAGCCAAAGAAAAATATTTTCACATAACGCGAGAGGATATCCATGCCAATCAAGGTCGGCGACCGATTGCCCGATGTCAAATTCCGAGTCATGACGACCGAAGGTCCGGTCTGGAAGACGACTGACGAGGTTTTCAAAAGCCGCAAGGTCGCGCTTTTCGCAGTGCCCGGCGCATTTACGCCGACCTGCAACAATCTTCACATCCCCAGCTTCCTCAACAACGTCACCGCCATCAAGGCGAAGGGCGTGCAAGCGATTGCTGTGACTGGCGTCAACGACGTGTTTGTCATGGAAGCCTGGAAGAAATTGACCGGCGCGGACGGCAAGATCGACTTTCTGGCGGATGGCAACGGCGACTTTGCCAAAGCCATCGACATGGCCTTCGATGCATCCGGAAACGGCCTCGGCGTGCGTTCGAAGCGCTACTCAATGCTAGTTGACGACGGCGTCGTCAAAAAGCTCAACATCGAGGATGCGCCCGGTAAGTGTGAGATTTCAGGCGGCCAGGCGCTGCTAGCACAGCTCTGAAGAGGAATTTGGCTCAACGCCCGCGCG
>Ga0066388_100001325_pt1 | contig 13710 bp, 10 predicted proteins | sample PanSoiMetaGPlot6_FD_64539 | JGI IMG/M metagenome (GOLD analysis project Ga0066388, IMG submission 64539) | Tropical forest soil microbial communities from Panama analyzed to predict greenhouse gas emissions - Panama Soil - Plot 6 (Hybrid Assembly) | ecosystem: Environmental > Terrestrial >... | reverse complement strand
ACGCTGCGCATCGCTTTGGTCTCGGCGACCGCCGCGACCGTGCTCGGCACGCTTTCGGCGCTGGCCCTCGTCCGCTTCGGCCGGTTCCACGGCCGCCTCTTGTTCAGCGGGATGATCTACGCCCCGCTGGTCATGCCGGAAGTCATCACCGGCCTCTCGCTGCTGCTCCTGTTCGTCGCGGCCGACGTCGACCGCGGCTTTTGGACCATCAGCATCGCGCACACGACGCTGACCATGTGCTTCGTCACCGTGGTGGTGCAGGCGCGCCTCGTCGACTTCGATCGCAGCCTGGAGGAGGCGGCGATGGACCTCGGCTGCCCGCCGCTCAGGACTTTTCTGACCGTCACCCTGCCGCTGATTGCGCCGGCGATCGCCGCAGGCTTTATGCTTGCCTTCACGCTGTCGCTCGACGACCTCATCATTGCAAACTTCACGACCGGCCCTGGCGCCACCACGCTGCCGATCCGCATCTATTCGGAAGTGCGACTTGGCGTGAAGCCCGAGATCAACGCGGTGTGCACGATCGTGATTGCGCTCGTTGCGGCGGCCATCGTCGTCGCTTCGCTGGTCAGCAAGCTGTCAGGCGCCCGCGAGCAGCCGGCGCCGCTTGGCGCGCAGGTGTGAGCGTCAGTCGCTGCGCGAGCGGGGCGGGCGGAAGAAGTAGATCACGAACCACACCGGCACGATGACAAGGGCGCCGACGACGAGGTTCGGCAGCGCCCAGTCCACGCCGCGCCGCGCGAGCTCGATCAGCTGATCTTGCGAGAGGCCGGCTCTCTGCATCAGCACGTCCGACGTGATGCCGTAGTGGGCCACGATTGTTTCGACGATCAGGGACGCGACCGCGAGCTTGACCACCGTCCGCAGGAAGCCGTGGACCATTCTGGCCCCGTGATGGGCCGAGCGGGCGGTCAGCCGCTGGTTCATTTGCCTTGAATCGAGAGAACGATAAGCCCCGCACCCGCCCCACGATGCGGTTCAACCGGTTAGCGACCGGTTATCACGCCGTTAAGAGGTGTGGCGTCGGTCTCCGGTGCCGAGGGAGTGGTTCCGGCAACCGGGGCCGGATTGCGCTTGAGGCGGTTGCGCACCGCGTCCAAGAGCGGCGCGGCGGCGCCCGAGCGGCTGATCAGCGCCTGGGCGTCCGGCCAGATCAGCGGATTGTCCCACGGCCCGGTCACTACGAACGGCAATTCGAAACTCGGGGCGCCGTCGCGCGCCGACGTCAGGCTCGCCGAGCCCTTGAGGTCGAGGTCGCGCGCGGGGACCGACGCCGAGCCCGCGAGCGCGAGCCGCACGGACGGAGTCTCGACTCGCATCTCTTCGACCTGGGCAGTGCCCTGGGCGACCTTGATGGCGACTGTGAGCTGGTCGAAGGGCGTCTTGCCGCTGCGGAAGTCGCCGCGGCCCGCCAGCGGGTTGCGCTCGAGCCGCCTGAGCACCTGTTCGAGATTGATCCCGGTGATGGCGCCTTTCTTGCCGGTCAGGGTGATGCTGCCGTTCAGTCCCTGAGTCAGCTCGTGGACGTTACCGCCGCCGCTCTCGAGATTGCAGGCCACAGTGCCCTTGCCCTCTACGCGCCGCAGCCCAATGAGTTCTCCGAGCCCCTGGTCGAGATCGATGTCGGCGAACTGCAGTTCGGCCCTGACCGAGGCCCCCGCATCGGACTGGGAAAGGCCGAAGGAACCGCTGGCGATGCCGCCAAAGGCCTGGGATTCGCCGACCGCAACGGTCAGGTCGCCGCTGCGCAGATTGGCGGCGACGGCAGTGCGCCCGAGCTTGACATGGGCGAGCGCGACGCGGGCCGCCGATAGTCGCAGATCAACGTCGAGGCCGGAGAGGCCGGCGAGTGTGATCGGCTCCCGGTTCCAATCGTTGCCTGCGAGCAGCCGAAACCCGGACAGATAGGGCGTCAGGTCGAGCGCATCAGCCGCCAGAGTGCCTTGCAGGAGCTGGCGGCCGTCGGCGGTGAAGGTCAGGACGCCCTCCCCGACATTGCCGTCGAGTTCGACGTTGGCAGCCGAGAGCGAGATGCTGCTGCCGGCGACGTTGGCTTGCGCCTTGAGGGTGAAGCGGCCGAAGCCGCCGGTGGGCGGCGTCCATTGCGCCGCCCAGCGCAGCGTCTCCCGCAGCGAGGCGGTGTCAGCGGCGAGCGTGCCCTCCATCTTGATCGTGGGCCGGTGACTGACATAGCCGTCGAATGCGAACTTCAGCGGTGCGCCGGAGAGGCGCAACTTCAACCCGGAACGCTCGCCGGTCAGCGCGGCCACGAAGTCGCTCAGGCTGACCGTTACATCGATCGGCTCGTCGTGCCAGACGAAGGCCCCGGTCGCGGCAAACGACTTCGAGATCGACGGCCAGGCGAGCGCAAACTCGACATTGGTCAGGGTTTCGACAACCCGGTAGGATTCGTCGTGCAGCATGATGGTGCCATCGGAGATGCGGATCTCCGAGAACGATTTCACCCGGTCGGCGCTCGGCTGCAGGGCGCGGGCCAGGGTCTCGACATGACCCGACCAGGTGGAACTGCCGTCATGTGCAAAGCCGATCGTGATCGTCGGTCGCACCAGCGTAACGTCGGCGATCTCGATCTGTCCGACCAGCAACGGAAAGAAACGAAGCCGGATCACGAGTTGTTCGGCGGTGAGCGCCGAGGTGGCGGCGCGCTGATCGCCCAGGCTGATATTGTCGAAGCGCACGCTGCCAGTCGGGAACAGTGATACCGCCACGTCGCCGCTGAGGACCGGATCGAGCCCTGTGACCGCCTTGATCTGCACCTTCACGCGCTCGCGGACGGTGTCGGCTGAGATCAATAGCGATGCCGACAGCAGGGCGCCGAGCCCCACCGCCAGCGCGGCGGCAACGGCAAGTCCAAGGCGTTTGAGACCGGTAGCCGCGGACACGAAGCGTCTTTCCGAATTCGGCGCCGATGCCGGTGAACGATTGCGCTGGGAACTACGGCGCACGCTTGCAGCCTTCTGTGTCCGTTTCGGGGCAGAGGCAGATGTCGTCGTCCTCAGGCGGCCGTTTGGTAGCGCGCCAGCGTCTTCGCCTTGATCTCGTCCTGCGTCACGCCGGGGGCGCGCTCGATCAGCGTCATGCCGCCCTTACCCTTCTTGTCGATGGTGAAGACGCCGAGATCGGTGATCACCATGTCGACGACGCCCGCCCCGGTCAGCGGCAGCGTGCATCGCTGCAAGAGCTTCGGTTCGTTCTTGGCCGAGTGTTCCATCACCACGACGACCTTCTTGACGCCGGCGACCAGGTCCATCGCGCCGCCCATGCCCTTGACCATCTTGCCGGGGATCATCCAATTGGCGAGGTCGCCGTTCTCGGCGACCTGCATGGCGCCGAGGATCGAGAGATCGATATGACCGCCGCGGATCATGGCGAACGAGTCCGCGGACGAGAAAAAGCTCGTCGTCGGCAGCTCGGTGACGGTCTGTTTGCCGGCGTTGATGAGATCGGGATCTTCCTCGCCCTCGTAGGGGAACGGCCCGAAGCCGAGCATGCCGTTCTCGCTCTGCAGCTGCACGCTCATGCCCTTCGGAATGTAATTCGACACCAGCGTGGGAATGCCGATGCCGAGATTGACGTAGAAGCCGTCGCGCAGTTCCTTGGCGGCGCGCTCAGCCATCTGTTCGCGGGTCCAGGGCATCAGACTTCCTCCCCCGTTCCCGCCGGGACTGCGGGATCGGTGCGTTTGCGCACGGTGCGCTGCTCGATCTTTTTCTCGGCGTTGGGCACATGCACAATCCGTTGCACGTAGACGCCGGGCGTAATGATGTGGTCGGGATCGATCTTGCCAGGCTCGACCAGGTGCTCGACTTCGGCGATGGTGACCCTGCCCGCGGTCGCCATCATCGGGTTGAAGTTGCGCGCGGTCTTACGGTAGACGAGGTTGCCTTCGGTGTCGGCCTTCCAGGCGTGCACGATCGAGAGGTCGGCGACGATTCCGCGCTCCATGATGTATCGCTCGCCGTCGAATTCGCGCTCCTCCTTGCCCTGCGCGATGATGGTCCCGGCGCCGGTCTTGGTGAAAAAGGCCGGGATGCCGGCGCCGCCGGCGCGGATGCGCTCGGCCAGCGTTCCCTGCGGATTGAACTCGATCTCGAGCTGGCCGGCGAGATACTGCTCGGCGAACAACTTGTTCTCGCCGACATAGGACGAGATCATCTTCTTGATCTGCCGTGTGTCCAGCAGCAGGCCGAGACCAGCACCGTCGATGCCGGCATTGTTGGAGACGAAGGTGAGGTCCTTCACCCCCGAATCGCGGATCGCCAGGATCAGCGTCTCCGGGATGCCGCACAGGCCGAAGCCGCCGGCCATGATCGTCATGCCGTCCTTCAAGAGCCCGGCGAGCGCCGCCCTGGCGTCGGGATAGACCTTCTTCACGGAAATTCCTCCGCCATTACCGTCATCAAAACATACTGGATGGTGCCGGTCCCGGCAGCCGGACCGGACGTTTCTCTAGCGCGTGGATGCAGGCGCCGCAATCGTCCGGAGGCGACAGGCGGGTGGAGCGGTGATAAGACGTGGCGTCACGGTGACGCTGGGCTGAGGATCATATTGTCGCCCGGCGGGAGGGCCCGCATGCACGCACCGAGAATTGTCGCGCTTATCCTGGCGGGCCTGCTGGCCGGGCCGGCATTCGCTGCCGGCTATCCCGAGCGCACCATCACGGTGATCGTTCCGTTCCCACCCGGGGGCGCCTCCGACGCCACCGCGCGCCTCGTCACGGCGAAGCTTGCGGAACGCCTGGGACAGACCATCGTGGTCGACAACCGGGGCGGAGCCAATGGGGCGATCGGCTCGGTCGCGCTCAAGCAGGCCAAAGCCGACGGCTATACGCTCCTGGTCGGCTCGATCGGCGTGTTTGCGATCAACCCGGCGCTATTCAAGGACCTCAAATACGATCCGCACAAGGATTTCGATCTCCTGAGCCTGGCGGTGCGCACGCCCAACGTGCTGGTGATGAATCCGGCATTTCCGGCGAACAGCGTCCGCGAACTGGTCGAGCGGCTGAAGCAGAAGCCCGACAAGATCACGTTCGCGTCCTCCGGCACGGGCTCCTCTGACCACCTCACCGCCGCGCTGTTCTGGCAGAAAACGCAGACCAGCGGCATTCACGTGCCCTACCGGGGCGGCGGTCCGGCCATCAATGATCTGGTGGCCGGCCATGCCGATGTCTCGTTTCAGAACCTCGGCGCCATCTCCGAGCAGGTCAAAGCCGGTAAGCTGAAGGCGCTCGCGGTGACCGGGGGAGTGCGCGCGCCGGCGCTGCCCGGGGTTCCAACCATGGCGGAAGCGGGAGTTCCCAATCTTGAGGTCTATTCCTGGCAGGCGGTCGCCGCCCCACGAGGCCTGCCGGCCGAGGTCCGCACCAGGCTCGAAGCCGAACTGATCGCGTCCGCGCAGGCGCCGGACGTCAAGGCCCGCTTCGAACAGATCGGCTTCGACGTGGTCGGCAGTACCGGCGCCCAGTTCGCCGAGTTCCTGGCGGCCGAAATCGCCCGCTGGAAAGAGGTGATCGAGACCGGCAACATCACGGCCAACTAGCACGCCGGCGCCGTGACGCCATGCTGCATGGCTCTACACGGCATCGACCCGACGCCGCAGAGGGGCTCGGCAGACTCAGCGGCTGGCGAAGCGCGGCGCTCCCGCAACGGCGATCTCGGCGATCATCTTCTTAATGATGGCACGGCCGAACGACTGGAAATCCTCGGCAACCATCACGAACGAGCCCGGGCCGCCGATCACGTTTTCACGGTAGTAGTTCTCGAGCCCGCCGGGTGGGTTGGTGTGTTCGGCGTTCCAAGGCACCTGGCGGTCGCTGAGGATGACAAGCCCATTGATCACGATGCCTTTGCCCGTCGCATCGTCGCGCGCGAGCCGAACGTCGCGGCCGGCATTGTTGGTGCCGTCGCCCGAAACGTCGATGGTCCGGCGGGCGGCGTCGAACGGCGCGCCCGCGAACTGCGACACGGAGAAATCGATGCCGCCGCTGATCGAGGTACGGTCAGCGAAAGAGCGTGGAAGCTCGAACAGCTGATCGCCGAACTTGCGCGCGCTCGCGGTGCCGTCGATTGTGGTCCAGCCGATCACCACCTTCTGCGCGCCATAGCCCGACCACTCGATGAAGCAGAGCCCGATCTTGCCGTGTGCGCCGGATTTGATGGCGTCGAGCACTTGCGGGTTGGATACGGCCGTCGCGTAGCCCTCCCGCTGCAACAGGAACTTCGGATGATCGACGCTGCGTGAGACGTCTGACGCAAGCACCAGCAGGAGGTCGACCGGTTCGGCGGCGAGGGCCGTCCCGACCTGGACCAGCATCAAGACCATGAGCGCGATGGCGCTGCGGATCAATCGGATCATGGTGCCCTCCGACGACTGCGATTGGAGCCAACCCGGTGGCGCGATGGAGGTTCCATCGGGGCCAGCCTAGCCGATTCCAGGGTCGGCCGCTAATGGCGCCAAGCGCATGGCGACGGCGCATACCGGCATTGTGGCTAGGCCTGCCAAGGGCGCACAATCGCTTCCTAAAGGCGGCGTCAACCAAGAATGCCGTCGAAGCAGGGAGGACAGCCATGTTGTCACGACGAAGGTTCCTCAACAGTGCGCTTGGCGCGGGTGCGGCGCTCGCCGCCTCGCGCGCCCCGCGGGCGGCCACCCAAGGTGGCGGGCGCATGATCGTGGACGCGCAGGTGCATCTGTGGAAGGCGGAGTCACCCGACTGGAAATGGGTGCCGGGCGCGCGCCCGCAGTTGCCGGAGCCGTTCACGATCGAAAAGCTCGTGCCCATGATGAACGAGGCGGGCGTGAACCGCGTCGTGGTCGTCCCGCCGTCCTGGATCGGCGACCGCAACGACTATGGGCTCGAAGCCGTCCAGCGCTATCCCGGCCGCTTCGCGGTGATGGGCCGCATCCCGCTGCAGGATCCGCAGTCGGCCGCGCTGCTGTCGAAGTGGACGGACCAGCCCGGCATGCTGGGCGTGCGCGTCACCTTCAACAACCCGGCCCAGGCGAACTGGCTCACCGACGGCACCGCGGACTGGTTCTGGGCCGCCGCTGAGAAGGCCGGCATCCCAGTGATGATGCTTGGTGGCAAGAAATCGGCTTATGGGGCGATCGCGGAGCGGCATCCGCAGCTCACCATGATCATGGATCACATGGGCCTCACCACCGAGATCGCGAAGAGTGGCGGGACCGCGGAGGCGATCGCGGAACTCATCGCGCTCGTCAAGTACCCGAACATCTCGGTCAAGCTGTCGGCGGCGCCAGCCTATTCAACCGAGCCCTATCCGTTCCGCGACATGACCCCGCACATCCGTCGCCTGTTCGACGCCTTCGGTCCGCAGCGCTGCTACTGGGGCACTGACATGACCAACTCGTTCACCCGCGCCACCTACCGGCAGCGCATCACGCATTTCACCGAGGAGCTCTCCTTCCTCTCGGAGAGTGACAAGGACTGGGTCATGGGCCGCGCCATCATGGCCCGCTTGAACTGGGCGTGAGCGATTGCCGACGTCGGCGTCGTTTATCGGGTTAAGACGCGATACTTAGCGCGCGGTTCAAGCCAGTTATCTCCGTCCCAACTGCAACATCAGCGAGCGCGTGAGCCTCGGGGGCTTTCAACCAGAATCCTAACCATTGAATCCACATTGGGGTGTTGTCGACGAACGGGGAGATTGAACAAAGCCGCGTCCGTCTTGCTTCCATGACGGGCGCGGGCCGCTCGACAACCGGTGCAATGGGCCAACGCAGGCACTTTCACAACTGTTGTCGAAATCGTCGCGCTTCGGTTTAGACGCCAATACCTTGGTTTAGCCTCCGCGTCCGCAATTTGTGCCATACTGCTTTCAAAGGCGATAGACGCCGGACCTTGATCTATGCGTCTAAACCTAATTTGCGATGCCGAGATCGTTCCTGAAACGAAGGAGGCCTACGTGAACCGGACACTGTCGACCGCAACGATTATCGTTACCCTCTTCGCGATTGTCGGTGCCGCGCACGCCGTAGGAGACGCGGCTGCCGGTAAGGCCAAGTCTGCCAGCTGCATCGCGTGCCACGGTGCGAACGGCGAGGGAGTCCCGCCGAATCCCGCGTTGGCAGGCAAGCCGGCGGCTGAGCTAGTCCAAGCGCTAAAGGACTATAAGTCAGGCGCTCGCGCCAATCCGATCATGAAGGGACTAACCGCAGCACTCAACGACCAGGATATGGAAAATCTGGCAGCTTACTATTCGTCGCTCAAGTGAGAGAGCAACCTCGCCGCACATTTGCGGCGTGAGCGCGGTGCTCCAGCAGGATCAGGCGGTCGGTATCCTGTTTGATTGTGCCCCGATCCAGGCCGGGGCGACCTGTATTGATTGCCACCGTGGCATTGTGCACAAGCTGCCCCAATAGCACTTGTGTCAACTTAGCCGTTGCAGAATTGATTTGGGTCAAATCCGGAGGACCGCCGCTTGATACATTGTAACAGAGAACTGGGTGATCTCACTTCCAACCCAAGCGATCAATCTCGTCGCGTGAATGGAGATTGTGCGTAGTGCCAACTCAGAATGACTCTTGAATCAACCTTGGAGGACGGATCATGAAAAGCCATCGATTAAGAGCACTAGCGGGAGCGGCTGGTGTTGCCGGGCTGATCGGCTTCGCCGTTGCCGCGCCATCTGGTCAATCATGTGCCGCCGACACGCAAAGCTTCGCCGAGGACATACTCCCACTCTTTAAGTGGAGATGTGCGAGCTGTCATCAGCCCGGCGGAGAGGGATACGAAAAAAGTGGTCTTGACGCCACCACTTACGAGGGGGTGATGAAGGGCACTAAATTCGGCCCAATGGTGATTGCCGGCGATCCAGACTCCAGCAATCTGATGTGGCTGCTCGATTGGCGGGCCGCGCCGCAGTTGCGTATGCCGCACAACAGAAAGCAGCTGTCCACGTGCGACCGATCTGCCATTCGAGCGTGGATCAGGGAGGGCGCCAAGAACAATTGATCGGCACCTGGAACGGACCGTCACCAGGTAAAAGCGATCGATGCACCGAGCATGTGAACGTTGTAGTTGGGATTGTCCCAAGCCATCCACGTCATGTAGCCGGCCACGTTCGTGACGGAGAACATATAGGTCTGCATGACGTCGTTCTGCCAGTTCTGGACGCTGTTGCGCTCCCAGGCATAACGGAGCCGCGCGATCACCTTGCCGTCCCATCCCATCCTGCGCACCCAATAATCGTCGAAGGTGTATTTCGCCATCGCATCCAGGCGCTGGTAGGAGCCGTGCACGTCCGGATACTGGCCGCCCGTTGCACTGCTCGGGCCAGTCCCGTTGAGGAAGATCATCGGTTGCGAATTGTTGGCGGTGACGTAGGTGTAGGTCAGCGACAGGTCGAGCGTGTTTGGAATCACCGCGTGGCTGACGCCGGCGATGTAGGTGTTCACGTTATCGAAGACTTGAGCGGTGTAATATTGATCGGCGGGGAACGGCGGCACGCTCTGTCCGGCCGACGAGATCAGCTGCTTTTGGCGATCGTTCATATAGGACACTAGGATCTTGGTGTCTGGACTGAGGAGCCAGGCCAGTTCCACGCCGGCGGATGTCGCCTTGCTATTGTTCAGCCCCACCTCGGTGGTCGGATCGAGCAGATAGTCGTCAGTTCTCACCGAGAACGTCGGCGTGAGAGTGAGGTTGCGCAGCAGAACGACAGCGAGCGACGCCTGCGCTCTGAACCGGTCGCGATTGTCGAACATGAACTGCCGATACGCGGTCGAGTATCGGGTGACGGCGTCGCCCGCCGGCCATTGCGCCAATCCGACGAATGTCAGGTAATCGTAATTTTCGTAGCGCCGCTCCGCAGCCAATACGCTGGCGCGGGCGGTTATCCAAGCTGTCGGCTTCCAATCCACGTACACTTTGCCGGAATTCTCGTTCGTGGCGTTGACGTCCGCACGTATCCAGCTGTAGCGCTCGAAACCATAGGCAGCACCAACATTCCACTCGCGCGACGGTCGCCAGTTCAGTTCGCTGCCGGCATTCTGCTTGGTGTACGAAATCGAGATGCTCTGCACCGGCGCGAGGGGCGAAAAGAACGCCTTGGCTGAAACGGCGTCGGTCAGAACCCAGTCGGAAAATTTGATCTCGGGCGTTCCGTTGTCGTAGTTGTAGAAGCGATAATTCATCTTGAGCTTCAGGTCGGGCGTGATCTGGGTGGTGATCACATTGTTCGACAACAGCGTATTGATGTTGCCGTTCAGGCTCTGTGCCGGCAACGCGGCGGTCGAGTTCACCGGAATGCCGGGGATACCGGCCCACCCGGCAGGTATGCCGCCGGTGGTGGTGAAAGGCGTCAAAGTGAACGGTTGGAATGCCTGATTCTGCTGCATATTGGTGTAGGATACCGTTCCCATGTAGCGGCTCGTGAACGGCAGATCGACGCCCGTGGTTGCGGACATGCCGTTGGCTTGGTTGCTCGGCCACAACGACATCAACGCGGTGGGCGGGGACGCCAAGCCGCTGATCGCGCAAGTCGTATTGATGGCACCCGTCGGGCAGAAAGGATTTTCCACCGTATAGGAACCGGCATCGTCCGTGTAAGTCGAGCCGCTGTAGGCCACCTTGACGTTGAATTTCTGGTTCCAGAACGAGGTGCCGGCATATTCGCCGCTGGCACCGTAGTTCTGCGTGGTATCGGCGACCGGCTTCGGGACGTCGACCCGGACGCCGAAGGTGCTGGGCGCGAAAACGACACCGTCCACCTGAGTACCGGTGCGCCGCATATGCGAATAGTTGACCCGGATGTCCCAACTGTCGTTGGGCGTATAGCGATAATCTACCGAGGCGGTATCGCGGCGAATGCCGATATCGGTCACGTAGGAGTTGTTCACAATATCCTGCTGGACCTTGGCAGCGTTAGCGTTTGTGATCGGAAAGCCGCAGCCGGCCGGACCGGGCGTGCAGCCGGCGTCGACGAACATCTGGTTCGACAGTCCCGGCGGCAGCGTCAGAACTGTCGACCCCACGCCGTTGTAGAGCGTTCGCGCACTGGTGCTGTAGACGTGTGGCGTCTGGTCCCAGCCGATGTCGATATAGTGCTCGCCGGCTTTCGACGCGTCGAGTTGATACTGTTGATCGCTGTAGCCGACATTCTTCGCCCAGGTATCGATCTGGTACAAGCCGTCTCTGCTGCCGGCGGACGCCCAGCCGTAGAGAAACGGACCCGGCTTGATGGTGCTGTACTCGTAGTATTTGGCGAGGCTCTGTCCGCCTAGTGCCGAGATGCCGTCGCGCTGCGGATTGTTGAGAAATGTTCGGGCTCCGACCTCGACATAATAATGGTACCACCACGGGACGGCGGCCGGGGCGAACTCGTCGGCCTTGACGAACATATCCGCCGCGAACGCCCGGGGTGCCGTCAGCCATGCGGAGCTCGTCAGCAGCGTCGCCGTGATTGCCGTAAAAGCGGCCGATTTGGTTTTCATCGCCCCTTCGCCCAGCCGGCTTTACTTCCCGCACAATCTCCCGTGATGTGATCCGCAACGCTTACCGATGCAGCAATGCGCCCGACGGACTGTTGCTTCCGTGGACTGCGGTATGGCAGTTCTGGCACGAGCGTCCGAACGACTCGACCGCCAACGGTCCGCTGAATACGGCTCCGTGACCGAAGCCATGGCATTCGGCGCATAGCCGCGGCCGTGACACTTTCAGCAGATATTCGTTGTTGGTGCCGTGCGGGTCGTGACAGCTCAGGCAATTCTCCCGCACCGGCGCATGCTCGAAAAGAAACGGCCCGCGCTTCTCGGCGTGGCACTTGTAGCAGTTGTCGTTGATCGAGTTTTCTCGCAACAGCGCTTCGGTAGCGCTGCCGTGGGGATTGTGGCAATTCGAACAGACGATCTTGCCCTCGCGGATCGGCATGTGCGACGACCGGAAGATCTGTGCACGCCGGTCCTTGTGGCACTGGAAGCAGGTTTCCAGTTCGGTCTTGGTCTTCAGGTTTGCCTTGAGTGACACCTGCCGCATCAGCGTGTGGCAGTCGGTACACGCGAGAGCTCTACTTTCGTGGACACTGCCATTCCAGTAGGTACGGTCGCCGCGCTCATGGCAGGTGAGACAGATTGCGTTGTTGTCCTCGACCCGGCGGGAAGGGTCGTTGCTGCGGAAGGAGATGATCCCGCCCACGCTGCGGCCATCGGTGGTGACGGGCATGCTGACCCGGGCTGGCTCACGCCCGGCAGGTGCGCGCCTTCCGCTGGCTGGCTGCTCGGGACGCAGGCTGGCGTAGTAGCTCGCGACGTTGCTGATTGTGCGCTCGTCGAGCGCCGCGACGAGCACGTTGCGGACCACGACAGGCTCGCGCCTGGCGGCCGCATTTTGTGCACCCTTCGGCAGATTGGATTGCGCCGGACCGAGGCTGGCGTAGTAGCTCGCAATATTCCTGATTGTGCGCTCGTCGAGCGACGCGACCAGCCCATTGCGGACCAGGATGGGCTCGCGTACGGCTCTCGCGTTTTGCGCGTTGTTCGGCAGGCTGGGCTGCGCGGGAGCAAGACTGGCGTAGTAGCTCGCGATGTTCCTGATTGTGCGCTCGTCGAGCGACGCGACGAGCCCATTGCGGACCAGGATAGGCTCGCGTCCGGCTCTCGCATTTTGCGTGTTGTTCGGCAGGCTGGGTTGCACGGGAGCAAGACTGGCATAGTAGCTCGCGATGTTGTTGATCGCGTTCTCGTCGAGCGTAGCGGCGAGCGCTTTCATCGTTGCATCGTCGCGCGATCCGTCCTTGTAGGCCCTGAGCGCGTCGGCGAGATATCGCGCATCCTGACCCGCGAGGCTTGGCCACATTGGATTGGCGCTGGCGCCCTGCTCGCCATGGCAACCGGCGCAAGCGGCACTCGCAGTCTTCCCGGCTGCCGGATCACCGACGGCCGGCGTCTGCGCCCGAACTGGTGTCTGCCGCGCATAGTAAAGCGCGATGTCATTGAGCTCTGCCTCACCGACACCCGAAAGCAGCGCACTCATGAGGGCGTGCTTGCGCTGACCAGCCGCGTAGGCCTTCATCGCTGCGACGAGATATTGGGGGTGCAACCCGACCAGGCTTGGCATTCCGGGCCGTTTGCTGATCCCGCCCTCGCCGTGACATCCCGCACAGGCGATGGTCTTGCTCCGTGATCCATCCTTGTAGGCCGTGATCGCGCTGACGACATATTGCGCATCTTGACCTGCGAGGCTTGGCCAATCGGCACTGACACTGACGCCCTGCTCGCCGTGGCAGTTGGCACACAAAGCCGTTGCAGTCTTCCCGGCTGCCGGATCACCGACGGCCGGCGTCTGCGCCCGAGCGGGTGTCTGCCGCGCATAGTAAAGGGCAATGTCACTGAGCTCTGCCTCACCGACACCCGAAAGCAGCGCGCTCATGAGAGCGTGCTTGCGCTGACCAGTCGCGTAGGCCTTCATCGCCGGTACGAGATATTGCGGGTTCAGCCCGACCAGGCTTGGCATTCCGGCCTGTTTGCTGATCCCGCCTTCGCCGTGACATCCCGCACAGGCGATGGTCTTGCTCCGTGATCCATCCTTGTAGGCCGCGATCGCGTCGGCGAGATATTGCGCGTCTTGACCTGCGAGGCTTGGCCACATGGGGCTCGCGCTGACGCCCTGCTCGCCGTGGCAGTTGGCACACAAAGCCGTTGCAGCCTTTCCGGCTGCCGGATCGCCGACGG
>Ga0066388_100001324_pt1 | contig 13711 bp, 6 predicted proteins | sample PanSoiMetaGPlot6_FD_64539 | JGI IMG/M metagenome (GOLD analysis project Ga0066388, IMG submission 64539) | Tropical forest soil microbial communities from Panama analyzed to predict greenhouse gas emissions - Panama Soil - Plot 6 (Hybrid Assembly) | ecosystem: Environmental > Terrestrial > Soil... | reverse complement strand
GTCGGCGCGGAGTGCGTCGCGCCTCGCCCGCTTGGCGAAGCATCCGGTCTGTCCCTCGCAGCCGCTCCCCGAGCAGAGGAGCGGATCGGAGGCGATTTCCGTGAGGAGCGAGGCGGGGAGAGCGATGTCGAGCGCTTCCAGCTCTTCCAGCTCGCCGGTCGCGGTCCGCTCGATCCAGCCTTCCAGACGATCCAGCGCCTCCGCCGAAAGCCCGGCGTCGCGGAAGAGCGACCGCTGGGAAAGCCGCGCCTCGGCGCGCCGACGGCAGAGGTAGTTCTGGCGTCCCTTGAGCGCGATCACCCGGGGCACGCGGCCGAGCGCCAACGCCGCGAGCGGAACGTCCTTGCGGAGGAGCTGATCTTGGAGCGCCTTCGTGCAGGTGCTCACGACGACCGGACCCGAGCCTTCCAGCCTCCGCATGAGCGCGGGAAGCAGGTAGGCGAGCGACTTCCCCACCCCGGTCGGCGCTTCGACCGCGAGCGCCCCTCCGGACGCGAGCGTCTCCCCCCACAGACGGGTCATGTCCCGCTGCGCGGGGCGGTCCTCCCAGGCGGGCTGGAATGCCGCGAGCCGGCCGAAGGCCACGTCCAGCAAGTCGTTGGAATGTCGGTGGGTAGTGGTCATGGGATCGGACAGAGGTCCGATTCGAAGCTACGGGAGCGGGGGCGAGAAGTCAACGAGCCGCGGGCTCGACTCCTGCCTTCTTGAGCGCGGCCACGAAGCGCGGCTCGTCCCAGACCTCGACTCCGAGCGACCGTGCCTTGTCGAGCTTCGAGCCGGGATTCGATCCCGCAATGACGGCGGCCGTCTTCGAGCTCACGGAGGAGGAGACCTTCCCGCCCGCTTCGGCGATCCGCCGCTCGGCGTCCTCCCGGGTCATCTCCTCGAGCGTTCCGGTCAAGACGAAGGTCTTTCCGGCGAGCTGCCCGGCGGCCGCGGCGGCGCGCCGCCGGGGCGGGAGCGCCTGGGGCCGGACCCCAGCCTCGGTCAGCCTCCGCACGAGGTCCCGCCCCACCTTGGATCTGAAGAACGAGACCACGCTGGCCGCGATCTCGGGGCCGATCGTCTCCGCCTCGAGGAGCGCCTCCTCGTCCGCGCCGGCCAACCCCTCGAGCGAGCCGAAGTGCTCGGCGAGAATCTGCGCGATGCGCGAGCCCACGTGGCGGATCCCGATCGCCACGAGCAGCCGATCGAGTGGAGCGTGCTTGCTCGCCTCGATCCGGGAGAGGAGGTTCGTGGCGGATTTCTCCGCCATGCGGTCGAGCTCCACGAGATCCTCCTTGCGGAGGTCGTAGAGGTCGGCGGGATCCGCGATGAGCTTCGAGTCGACGAGGAGGTCGACCGTCTTCCATCCGAGCCCTTCGATGTCCAACGCACCCCGGCTCGCGAAGTGTACGATCCGGCGCCGCACCTGCGCCGGACAGTAGAGGTTCTCGCAGCGGATCGCCGCTGCCTCCGGATCGCGGGTGAGCGGCGTCCCGCAGACCGGACACTTCGTCGCCATCACGAACTTGGGACCGCGGCGCCCCGGCGTGGGCACGACGCGCACCACCTTCGGGATCACCTCTCCCCCCTTGTCCACGACCACCCGGTCGCCGACCCGGAAATCCTTTCGCTCGATCTCATCCTGGTTGTGGAGCGTGGCCCGCGTGACCACCGTGCCGAGGAGCGTGACCGGCTCGAGGATGGCGACCGGTGTGACGACACCGGTGCGCCCGACCTGGAGCTCGATCGCCCGGAGCGTGGTCTCCGCCTCGTGCGCGCCGAACTTGTACGCGATCCCCCAGCGTGGACTCTTCGCCGTGTACCCGAGTGACTCCTGCTCCGCGAAGGAGTTCACCTTGATCACGAGTCCGTCGGTGCCGTACGCCAGCTTCGCGCGCTTCTCCTCCCAGCGCTCGCACGCGCGGCGCAGCGCGGGGAAGCCTCGCGCGACCGAATTGTCGGGGTTGACGCGCAGGCCCAGCCGTCTCAGGTAGGCGACCGCCTCCTCCTGGGTCTTCACTCCATGGCGATCCGGGCGGACGAGCTGGAAGACGAAGATCTGGAGCGGCCGCCGCGCGACCTCCGCCGTGTCGAGCGTCTTCAAGCTCCCGGTCGTCGCGTTGCGCGGATTCATGAAGGGGGTCTTCCCCTCCGCGGCACGGCGCACGTTCAGCGTGTCGAAGGGGACGGTCTCCATGAAGACCTCGCCGCGCGCCTCGAGCGAGGGGGGCGGATCCTTGGCATGGAGCTTCAGCGGGACCGAGCGCAACGTGCGCAGGTTCGCGGTGATGTCGTCCCCCCGGAAGCCGTCCCCGCGCGTGAGCCCTATCGCGAACCGTCCTTCCTCGTAGCGCAGCGCGACCGCCACCCCATCCACCTTGGGCTCGACCGTGTACTCCACGTCGTCCTTGCCGAGGAGTTTCCTCACGCGCGCGTCGAACTCCTCCAGCTCCTCGAGGGAATAGGTGTTGTCGAGGCTCAGCATCGGGACGGAATGGGCGACGCTCGTGAATCCGGGAAGCAGGCCCTGGGCGACGCGCTGGGTCGGCGAGTGCGGATCGCGGAGCTCGGGGTGTTCCTTCTCGAGATCGGTGAGCTCGCGGAGCAGCGCGTCGTACTCGCGGTCGGAGATCTCCGGCTCGCCGGCGATGTAATAGAGATGATCGTGCCGCTCGATCGCGCGCCGGAGGCGCTCGATCCGCTGCGCGACGCTCGTGCTCAACCGTCGTCCTTTCCCCGGGGGCCGCTCACCAGTCGGTGCTGTAGCGGAGGTGCAGCTTCCCTTCCCGGAGCGGCGCGCCGGGCGCGAGCCCCAGCTCGATCCCGAACGTCCCCGCCCGCGTCGGGCTACGAAGGCCGGCACCGTATCCGAAGTCCGAGCCCGGGCTCAAGACCGTTCGCGCAAGCGAGCCGTTGAGCGAGCCCCGGGCGGAGCCGGCCTCGACGTCGCCCCCCAGATCGTGCCGCGCTCCGTCGACGAACAGGTACGCCCGCCCGCCGCGCGCGTCGGTGATCCAGCGGTGCTCGAGGGTTCCCACGAGGATCCGGTCCCCGGCGAATTCCCGGTCGCGGTGGCCGCGCAACCCCTCGCTTCCGCCGGCGAAGAGAAGCTCCTCGGCGGGGAGCGACCCGCTCCCCATCCGAACCAGCGACCCGCGAACCGAGGCGTAGAGCGCGCGGGCGCGCCCGGTCGGAAGGGCTCCCTCGGCTTGGGCGGTGCCGCGGTAGAGACCGCGGCGGCTCGTGCTGTATCCGGGATACGAGTCGCTCCGGCGCCCGACTTCGCCGTCCAGGCCGAGCGCGAATCCGCGGATCGGATTCACCGGATCGTCGAAGCCACGCCATCCGAACGCTCCCTGAAGCGACCACGTGGAGCTCGTCCCGCGTCCCGCGCCGGTGTACGTGCTTCCGCTGCGCTGGATCCCGCCCGAGGCGCGCAACGGAGGGGCGGGATGCCCGCTCAGATCGAGCGACCACTGCGTCTGGGTGTAGAGCGAATCGAAGACCTGGGCCTCGAGCGCGAGCGAGCCGTCGATCGGCTTGCCGAAAAGCGACGGCTCGCGGTAGCGCGCGGCGTACTCCGACCTTCCCTGCCCCAGACCCGCCCAGCGGGCCCCCGCCGAGCGGCCGGTGCCACCGATGTTCCCGAGCGCGAGATCGATCTTCCCGGTGAGCCCGCCGCCCTGTTCCATGCCGAGCGCTCCTTCGAAACGGTTGAGGCGGCTCTCCACGACCGGCACCACCACCCGCGCGCGCCCCGGCTCCGCCGCGGGAACGAGCGAGATCTCCCCGACCGATGCGAAGAGCTCGCTGGCTTGAAGCCGTCCACGCGCTTCCTCGAGGACTTCGGGGGTGAGCGTCCTGCCCTTCGTGAGACCGGACACGGAGGCTGCGACCGAGGGACGGAGCGTCGCCCCCTTAAGATCCAGGCTGTCGAGGGTGATCGGCGCCCCGGGACGGAGCGAGACGTAGAGCCGCGCCGACTCCGGGTCGAGGAGCACCGCGGAATCGAGCGACGCCTCCGCCGCGTAGCGACCCTGACGCTCCGCCGCGGCGCGGAGCGCTTCGAGGCCCGCGAGAACGCGGACCGGATCGGCCCGTCCGCCGTTCGCCCCCTGGAACACCGCGGCCGCGTGCGGCACGACGTCCTCTCCGCCGGTGACGACCGCCTCCACGCGCGCCGGGGGCCGCCCGCGGTTCACGGAAATCGACGCGGATCCGGGATCCTGCCCCGATCCCGGAGCGAAGACGAGCCGCACCGACGAGGCGATGTCTCCTCGCGCGAGCAGGCGGTCGCGGATGCGTGCGGCGATGTCCAGCGCTTCCTGGCGGGTCCGCGACTGCGTCGCGGTGCTCCCCAGCGAGGCGAGCGAATCGGAAGCGGTGTCGAGCGTCAGGGTGAAGCGCTCGGGGGCCGAGACGTCCTCCGCAGCGGCCGGCATCCGATCGACGTTCGGCGCGCCGAAGCACGGCGCGGGGAGGAGTGCCGCGAGGATCAGCGCGAGCGCGCGCATCAGAAGTAGCTCCGGAGCTCGAGGCGTCCCGTGTAGGCGGCGCTTCGTCTCGAGGCGACCTGGCCGTTCCACGAGAGATTGAGCGAGACCTGATCGCGGATCCGATAGTCCCCGATCAGGTCGTAGTCCACGTGATTCCCGAGATAGAGCGGGACGAAGAACGCGGTCGGCTGGTAGACGCCGCTCCGGGTGGTGTGCGCCCAGAGCGCGCGGCCGTCGAGGCGCAGCTTTCCTCCCGCGGCGCACCGCGCGGAGGGACCCGCCGCGACCGTCTCCTGCCTCCCTCCCCGGGTGAGGTCGCGGTCCGACCGCCCGCGCCCGAGGAGCGAGACCGACCAGGCCGGGCCGAGCGCGCGCGCGAGCTCGAGATCGACCCCCCGTCCGCGGAGCGTCGTGGCGAACCGGTCCGGAGCGTCGGTGCGGTACGCGCGATCCTCCGTCCCATCCCACGAGAAAGTCGAGGTGAGGCGGAGCCCCGCCGCCACGGGATTCCGAATGCGAAGCTGCGTGTCGAAGCCGTCCTGCACCATGCGGAGATTCTCGAAGTCCCCCTGCCGCTCCCGCCGGAGTCCGACCTCGCCGTGCAGGTCGTAGCGCGCCCCCCGCGGCGCGAAATCGACCGTCTGGCGCGCGCTCGCGTTCCCTCGAAGCGTGGCCTCGGGGTCGAGATAGGCCGTCGGGTCGATCGCCCGCGCCGGATTCCCGAGGGGAAGCGAGGTCAGGGTCTCGACGCGCAGGAAGGTGCTGAAGCCCCACGCCCGCCAGAACGACCGCGGTGCTGTGGCCGCCTTGGCGGTCCGTCCGGGGTACGCGTCCACCCGGAGCTGCACGTTGGCGCGCGTGTGCGACTCCGGAAGGCCGGTGGAGGTCACGAGCTGGTAGTCGCCGCGGTAGGTCGGATTCGCGAACGCGTCGTAGGAGCCGGTGCCGGAGTCGACCGCGACCACCTGACGGACGACCTCGGGCTCCCGGAGCTGCGTCGCGTCGTAGCGGATCTCCGACGCGAACGCGGAGCCCGGCGCACCGGCGAGGAGCGTGAGCTGTGCCAAGTCGGTCGAGCCCGAGCCGGTCGCGCCCGCGCCGCCGACCCGGCGCCGCGTCCAGCCCGCGTCGAGCGAGAGCGCGGCGCGCGAGCGCGCGGTCAGCCCCGCCTGCCACGTGGAGCCCCGCGTGTCTTGAAGCCCCACGGTCACGTCCCCGCGCCGGTCGAGGCGGTCCGCGTACGAAGCGCGGAGCGAAACCACGGACACGGGTGCCACGCCGAGCCCGACCGACCATTCGCGGCTCCTCCGATCCGGGATCGAATCCCCTTCCTGCGATGCGATCCGCTCGTCGAGGAACCGCACCCGAGGCGTCACGGGACCGCGGTCCCGCCCGAAGTCGAAGGAGAGCCGCGAGCGCGAACCTGCCGCGGTCCCGAGCTCGTTCCTCGACCCTTCCCAGTGGACTCCCCCCGCGACCGCTCCGCGCCACTCGGCGGCGAGCGCCCCCCGCGTCGCGCGCGAGCCCCCTTCGAGGGCCCGCTTCCCTCCCTCGGCGCGGAAGGTGAGGAAGGAGGCCGGATCGTAGGTGAGCCCCAGCTCGCCGCGGGTCTCGGCGCCCGAGGCCGCCGCGGCCTGATTCCAGCGGTCGCTCTCGAACGCGTCGTCGACGCGATCCATCGGGGTGAACCGGCTGTCGCGCGCGCGCAGCGTGCCGGAGAAGCGGAGCGTTCCGAGCGAGCGCCCTCCGATCGAGAGCGGGCCGGGATGGAGCTGCGCGCCCACGCGGACGGCGTTGCCTCCGTTGTCCCCGTCATCGAGCGACGAGAGCTCGTTCCGGTCGAGGCCGGAGCGCGCCCCCTCCGCCTCGAGCTCGAGCGCGGGCCCGAGCTTCACCGAGCCCCCCAGATCCAGGAGGCGGTGCTCGTCCGGGGACGGAAGCGACCGGCCCGGCGTGTAGGAGCCGAACGTCCGTCCCATGTACCGGTAGAACCGGGTCCCATCCGTGGAGGTCGTGTCGGCGTACGCTCCGCGGCCCGGTCCGACGGAGGTGAACTCGACGAGGTAGTCTCCGCGCCCGGCGCCGAGGTGGACCCACTGGGGGTTGAGCGGATCGGATTGGTCCCACGCGTAGTCTCCCTTCCCGGGGCCGACGTAGCGCGCCCCGGAGGAAGCCGCCGCCGAGTCGCCGAGGCTCCCCAGCACCTGGATGTCCTCGGGGGTGAGCGTGACCTCGAGCGGGCTCTTCGGATCGTCGCCGTCCTTGAGATAGGTCGCGTGCCACGACCCCGCGCTCCCTCCGCCCTGCGTGAAGGCGGCGTAGAGACTCCGCCGGAAGCTCGTGCTCGCCCGCTCGAAATCGAACGCGATGCGGCTCTCCGCCGTGATCGGGTGGCGCGTGGTGAACGTGACGGTGCCTTCCCCGTAGTCGATGACGTAATCCTGATCCGACCCGCGCTTGAGGCGGACGCCGTCGAGCCACACCACCTCCGATCCCGCGACGACGCCCGTGGGAAGCTCTCCGGTCACGCGCGCGGTGAGATCGTAGGGACCCTGCTTTCCTTCCTCGCCGCGGATCTCGATTGACCCGCGCTCCCCTTTCGCGCTCGCCGCGGCCACCGACCACTGCGTCCCCGCGACGCGCGCCTGCCCGCGCACGCCTTGGAGCTGTCGGGTGACGCGCGAGAACTCCCCGGGTCCGCCGTCGAGGCGGAAGTCCCCCATCGTGACCTCGCCCTGCGGCGCGCGGATCGAGAGGAGCAGGCGGTCCAAGTCTTGGAGATCGCGCGTGCTGCCGTCCGGCTCGAAGGGCAGCTCCTGATCGCTGAGCGCGGCGCTCACCTCGATGTCTCCCGCGACCTTGCCGCGCACCGTGAGGTCGAGGGTCTGATGCAGCGACGCGTCCCGCCCCCTTCCCATCTCGACGCTGATCGACTTCGACCCGGCGAAGTCGATCGCCGCCGTTTGCGGAGCGGCGGGAGCCGCCGAGGATGGCGCGGGGGAGACGCCCAGGGTGGAGTCGGCGGCTCGGGCGGCGCGCGTGAGGGCGCGCGCGGCGGAGTCCTCTCCCGCCGCGATGAACGGGGAGAGCGCGCGCAGGGAGCGGAGCGAAGGGGAGCGGATCACCGGATAGTCGAGCGTATCGGCGGCGGTCGGGACCCCCCCGGGATGGACCACGTCGATCGGGCTCGAGACGGCGAGGCTCGGCGCAAACGCGAGCAGGACGGCGGAGACCACGACGAGACGCGCGCCGCTCACGGCCGCACCAGCGTAAGGATCTGGATCTCACATCGCTCAGGGTCGGCGATCGCCACGCGCCCATTCGGTCCGAGCGCGAGCGCCTGCGGGCGCCAGTGGTGCGTTGCCCCGCCCAGCGCGCGGCTCAGCACGAGCCGCCCGTCCGGAGTGAACACGAGGAGCCGCTGCCCCGCGGGATCGGAGGCAAGGACCGTCCCGGAAGCATCCACGGCGAGGTCGGAGAGCGCTGGCTGGTCCGCTCCCGGCTTCCAGCCTCCCCGGAGGAGCTTTCCGGTCGCGTCGAAGCGGGCGAGCCCGCGCGCTGCGTCGAACACCCAGCTTTCTCCGCCGGCGCGGAGCGCCGCGAGCGTGGGTGCCTCCACCGAATCCTCGGGAGTCAGGAAGCGCGTGGTGCGCGCGGGCGCGAGCCGGTCGTCCAGCGGCACGAGGTCGCGCGCGCGCGGCGCGAGGAGCCAGAGCTTACCGAATCGGTCGAGGAGGAGCCGCGAACCCGCGTCGCGCGCGTCCTCTGCCGCCTCCCCCTGGAACGACCGCACCGCGAGGAACCGTCCGCTTCGGTCGAACGCGAGCAGCGCCGCGCGCCCTCGGTCCATCACGAGGAGCGACTGATCGCGGTCGACCGCGAGATCGACCGGAAGGTCGAAGGCCGTCTCGTCCGTTCCCGAACCGCCGACCTCGTAGAGGAGATGCCCGCGGGGATCGAGCTTCATCACGCGGCGGGTCTCGGCATCGAGCACGTGGAGATTGCCGTCCGCGTCGTAGGCGAGCCGCGCGGGATGGCGGATCCCCACGGACTCGAGGGCGTCTCGGTCGAACGACCCTTCCGTCCGGAGCGCGTAGGCGGAGGAATCGGCCGGAGCGTCCGCGCCGGACGCGGCGGGTGCGCGCGAGGGCACGCCCATGGTGAGAAGGACGAGGAACGCTTGCGCGATGAGGGTTCGATGCACGTGGCCGCTCATGGATCGTAGAGGTGGGAGACCGGTGCGGCGGCCTGGAGGCGGAGGGGAGCTAGAACCGGTGCCGGATCAGCAGCATTCCCCCACCGTCTCGGGTGACCGTCGCCAGGAGCCGGATCCCGCTTTCGTCGAGCGAGGACGATCCCTCCGCCTTGCTGTCCTTGCGATGCAGGATCTGGGTATCGATCGCGCTCGCGAGGCGATTCAGGATCCCGAGCGCGATCGAGAACTTCGCGCGATTGTAGGCGCGGGTCGAGTTCTGACGCGTCTCGATGTAGCTCTGCTGCGCCGCGGCGCTGCTCCAGCTCCACGTTTGGTCCCCACTCGGCAGGCGCGCGGCCACGTAGGCATCCTGCGCTGCGGGATCGTCCGGAAATTCGTTCCGCGCGTCCCGGCGCAGCGATTCCTCGTAGGAGTCGGCGCCGCTTCCGTTCGAGCTCAGATAGGATCCGACCAGCCGCCAGTAGTCGTCCGAACCGGACGAGGTCCCGACGCCCGCGTTGATCTGCGCCTGCTCGATGTAATCGTCTTTCCGGAGATGGCCCGCGATCTCCCAGGCCGCGAAGTTGGCCCAGATCGCCCCCTCGGAAATGAAGAACCCCGTGGCTCGTCCGCGGTGCCCGCTGTAGAGCTCGCCGGTCCCCGGCAGGAGGAGCGACATCAGGAGCGCCTTCCGCGGGTTGACGTGCTTGGGCTCCTTGGGAGCCTTGCTCGGCACGGTCATGGCCGCCGGAGGAGGAGCCTGGGGAGGCTCCACCGCGGGCGAAGGGGCCGGGATCGAGTCCGCGAGCGCCAGGAGCGCGAGTCCATACCGCTCGGACGCCGGGAGGCGGTCGATGTCGAGGGAGACCCGGGCGTGCGCCGCCGCGAGCGGGGCGCCCAGGAAGAGGATCGTGAGACTGGAGAAAAGGAAACGGGTGCTACAAGCGCTTGGTGATTTCCACACCGAAGGCATTGTCCCTCGCGAACGGCTTCGTGCGCATCTTGAACCGGACGTGGGTGTCCTCACCGAGGAGCGCGTTGCTCCTCGCCTTCATCACGCGCAGGATGTCGACCGCGCTCACGATGCGATTCACGAAGGCTCCGACCACCGCGTGATGCGCATCTTTCAGGAAATTGTTGCTGTGGGCGCGAATGCCTCGATAGAAGTTTCGGTTGTCCTGGCTGTCCCACCCCGACCAGTACGTGTTGATCTTCCCGATGTCCTCATAGTACTGCTGCCGGTTGTTGTCCCGGAAGTAGAGGATCAGGCTGTCGGCGCCGGGATCGTACGTCCCGTTCGCCTGCTCGGTGCTCTTCCAGACGTTGTAATCCCAGTGTCCGTCCGCGTACGTCTGATACTCCCGCTCCTTCGTTTTTCCCAGGTCGTGATAGTGAATGTACGCAGCCCAGGCGATCCCCTCGAGACCGAGGTGCACGAATCCGCGCTTGTGCCCCGCGTAGAGGTGCCCCGCTCCAGGAACGGCGAGATTCATCAGGAACGCCTTGCCCGCCGATTTGCGGCTTTCCTGCGCGGCGAGGGCCACCCGCGGAGGCATGGCGGTCGACTCCGCGATGGGCGCCGAGGCGGCCGCCGTATCGGAGATGGCCCGTTGGGCGAGCAGAATTTCCTCGGGATCCGAGTAGGGGAGATCGAGGGACGAGGCACGACCGGGCACCGGGAGGAGGAGGAGGAGTGCGAACGCAGCCGCGATGGGGAATGCGAGTTTGCGGTGAATCAGTGGTCTGATCCCCTGTACCGGGCGAGAGCTGATTGCAACATAAGCAATTGTAGCTCCGTCCAGGTTATTTGACAACCGCAAATTTGCTGAAAAGGACATCTCCGGCCCCCGAGCCGGTGGCCTCGACACGTACGAGGTATACCCCGCTTGCGAGGCTTTGAACCGGAATTCGCACTACGTTTTGCGCGGGACTGACCGGTCCGGAGAGGCGCTGGACCTCGGTCCCCGCGGGATCCATGACCCGGATGACCACCGAGCTGACCCCCTGCCCGAGCGTGTACGCGAGGCCGATGTCGTTCCCCCGAGTGGGATTCGGGAAGCAGTAGAGGGAGCCCTTTTCAATGACTTCCGCCGCTGAGACGACAGCGCCTTGATACGCGCTTTCCAGCACAGCCGTGTGCCGGCGGTTCCCGGCGAATTCGGGCCACGGGGTCCTCACCGAGACCCCGTCGGTCGTAAAGAGCGCCGTATCGGCCCTCGCCGGTAACTGGAATGCATGAAGCGCGCCGTCATCGTCCCCCCCCATGACCAAATGGGTCCACGGGAGTCCCGGCGGAGACGGGGGTGTCAGGGCGTCGTTCAAGCTAAGGATGAGCGGCGTGGACGACGCTCCTCCCTGGATGGCGAGCGGCCAGCCAGGCACGGTCTTTCCAGCCGAGTCGAGCGCGACGAGGAGCCCGTTCGCGAGCCCGACGATCGCCTCCGGGCGCGTGTTGCCGTCGACGTCGGCGATCAGGACCGATCCCGCTCCGCCGAGCGCCTCCCCTCCGAACCGAGCCGTCATCGAGACCGGCCAGCCCTGGGGCTCGATCCCATTCCGGTTGTAGCGATGCACGCGCCCTTCCCGGTCCATCGCGAAGATCTCGGGGTAGCCGTCGCCGTCGAGATCCCCCGCGGAAACCGGACCCATCAGCGTGCCCGCGACCTCCACCGGCCATCCCGGGAGCTCCGACCCGTCCAGCTTGAAGCAGTGGATGAGACCCTGCTTCGCGTCCGAGACCACGAGCTCTAGGTCGTTGTCGGCGGCGCGATCGAGGTCCATGCCGAGGAGGAACGGCTGGAACGATGGGCTCAGGATGCGGAACCTCACGTCGAGCCGCCCCGGCAGCTTGTCGTTGGGATCGAAGATTTGAATCGTGCCGTTCTCGAGCGCCCACGCGACCTGATAACCCCCCGCGCCCGTGAAGCGCCCGACCGCGAGATTCCCGACGACCGGCACGGTGACGGGAAGACCACCCTGGAAGAGCGTGTCGGAAAAGGCGACCGACCGGGGCGCGATGCTCACACTGTCGGAGGGAACGATGCCGAAGATCCGCCCGTCGCTCGCGCCGACGATGACGTTCCCCCCCGGGTCGAGGACCGGTGCAGTGGTCGCGAGCACGCTGGGGGATCCGGGGTCGAGATCGGGCGGCCAACCGAAGAGCAGCGCCGCTCGGGTCGAGTCGCGCGAGCCGGCGCTGTAGGCGTACACGTGCCCGTCCTCCGCGGTCGCGATCACTGCCGCGCTGTGCCCGGCGAGCGGATTGCGGTGGAAGAGGCTGTCCGCGACGAGCGCCCCTCCGACGATCTTGGCCGGCAGCGCACAGAGGATTCCGGTCTCGTTCGCCGTGTAGTAGGGCTCCCCGTTCGACATCCAGGCGAAGACGAGGCTGTCGGCGGCGGTCACGACCGAGACGAGATCGGGGCTCGCGAGGTGGCCGTAGGTCGGCTTCGCCCCGCGCTGGCTCTTTCCCGTCGCGACCGGCCAGCCGTCCACGCCCCAGTCGGAGGTCACCGTGAGATTCATCGTGTTCCCCGCGGGGCTCTGCACCTCGATCGTGACGTGGCTGATTCCCCCGTCGTTCGTGTTGGAGTTCGGCGAGGTGTCGGGGGCGAGTCTCGTGTGGTTTCCGACGAAGTAGGGATCGAAGGGGCTGCCGAAGAGGTACGGCGATCGCGGGTCGCCGATGTCCTCGATTCCGTCCGCCTCCATCACGCGAACGCCGCGCCTCGAGGGGTTCGAGTTGATGCCGTAGTCGGGAGGGATGTGGCGCCCGTAGATCACGGAATTGTCGATGTGCCAGATCAGGACGCCCTGTCCCGGCAGCAGGAAGTCGTATTCCTTGTCGCCGAGCGTGTCGAGGGAATCGGCGGGAGAAGGCCCGAGGAGCACCCCGGTCGAATCGTCGCGATCGATGATGAGCGTGTTGTCGCCGTTCAGGTCGGTCTCGCGGTTCTCGACCAGATAGAACTCTTCTCCCCCGAGCGGAACGAAGAGCGTGCGGTCGTTGAGCTCGGTCGCCTCGAGCGAGGTCGTGAGCGCGCGCCCGGGCGTGACGTAGTCGATCTTGTCGGGCCACAGGAGAAACTTGGACCAAGGGTCGAGACTCGTGGGGAGCACGCCGGTCGCATCGACCTGGGCGTTCGTCTTCGCGTCGACGACGGTCGTCCCCAGGAGATAGCCGGAGTCCATGTTGCTCCAGATGCCCACCCCGGGGAGAAAGGTCTCGATGTCATAGAGGTCGAAGAGACCCTGCGTGTGCCCGAACTCATGGCCGAGCGTCCCGTTGATCGCGGCGAAGTAGCCGTCCTGGCTTTCCGTCTCGGGCATCACGAGCCCTCCCCGGATCGCCACGGCACCCCCGTTCACCGCCACCGAGTCATCCAGATTGATCTCGAACGTCGGGAAGTCGCGCGGGCTGTCCCCCGCGACATCGGTCTGGAAATCGGACCCGGCGTGGAAGAGCGCCACGACGTCGTAGTTACCGAACGGGATCGAATCGGTCACGTCGGCGGCGTGGACCGCGTCGTGGAAGAACCGTTGCGCGCTGTCGAAGGATTCCTGGCCGAGCGTCCACGGCCCGTAGTCCCCCGTGTCCCCGAGACGGTAGGCGGTCGAGTCCGCCTTCGGCCAGACGTCGTACTCGAGCACGAGATTTCCGTACGAGACGAACTTCCAGTACCGGCGGAGCGCCTCGAGGTGTGAGAGGAAGAACTTCCGGTCGTGCGGCGGCGGATCGATCACGATCCCGAGCGATTCACCGTTCCGGAAGTCGAACTTGCCGTCGGGGGTCGTGGTCTGCGAGCCCAAGCGGTCGGTCGCGAAGTCGACCCGAAGACCCAGGACCCGGAGCGTCTCGGGCTCGCCCGCGAAGGCGACGGTCCGCTGGAGGCGCCCCTCCTTCCAGGCGAGCAGCGGCGCGCGCCGGCGGGAGACGAAGGGGCGTTCGGAGGCGTGACCGAGACGGTCCGGGAAGGAGCGCCACAGCTCCGCGCGCTTTGCTGCCAGGGCCCGCCCTGCGGGCGAAGGCGTGGCT
>Ga0066388_100001323_pt1 | contig 13711 bp, 13 predicted proteins | sample PanSoiMetaGPlot6_FD_64539 | JGI IMG/M metagenome (GOLD analysis project Ga0066388, IMG submission 64539) | Tropical forest soil microbial communities from Panama analyzed to predict greenhouse gas emissions - Panama Soil - Plot 6 (Hybrid Assembly) | ecosystem: Environmental > Terrestrial >... | reverse complement strand
GCGGTTGAAGCAGCTGGCGATCGAGCTACCGCAGCCGAGCACGCCGGGGGCGAACTACGTTCCGTTCGTGCGCTCGGGCAACCTCGTCTTCCTGACCGGCCAGCTCTCGCAGTGGAACGGCGAGCGCCGCTTCGTGGGCAAGCTCGGCAAGGAGTTCGGGGTTCCCGAGGGGCAGCAGGCGGCCCGGCTGTGCGCCCTGAACCTCCTGGCCCATCTCCGAGTGGCCCTCGACGGAGATCTCGACCGGGTCGTCCGGACGGTGCGCCTCGCCGGCTACGTCAACTCCACTCCCGATTTCCACGCGCAGTCACAGGTCATGAACGGCGCTTCGGATCTGTTCGTTGAGCTTCTCGGAGAAGCCGGGCGCCACACGCGGATGGCGGTCGGCGTCAGCGCGCTCCCGTACGACGTCGCGGTCGAGGTAGAGGGGACGTTCGAGGTCCTTTGAGCGGAGGTCGCCCCATGGGTCGCACGCGCTTCGAGCACGCCGAGCCGATCCTGAGTGTCGCCGACCTCGAGATGCACGTCGATGACCTCGACGGCCACGTCCTGCGTTTCGGCTCCGAGCCGGTCCGCCCGGGATGAGTTACGACTACTCGCTCTTCCGGGCGCCCGGCCCGGGTCCCATGTCTTCGTGGCCGGCGGTTCCCCCGGCGCCGCTCGGCACGATCGAAGAGGTCCAGGGGCGCCTCGCGGAGCTCTTTCCGCAGGCGTCCTGGCAGTGGTTCGGGAAGACGTGCTTCGGCCGCTCGCGGCTTCTGCAGGAATCGGGAATCGAGTTCCAGGTGACTCCCGACGAAGATGGCCTGTGCCGATTCGTGACGGTACGCCGCGTCACGAGATCGGAGATCGAAAGACTCTGCCGCGCGCTCGACGTCGTTGCCGTGGACGATCAGAAGGTGGAGCTGATCCGATGACCGAAGCCGAGCTGATCGGCACGGCGAAGGCGCTGGTCGGGGAGTTCCGCACCAGCGACGACTGCACGGCGGCGGGGGTCGCCGCCGCGATCCTGTCGCGCTCCGGGCGCGTCTACACGGGAGTGTGCGTCGACACGCACTGCGGAATGGGGTTCTGCGCGGAGCACGCCGCGGTGGCCGAGATGCTCAAGGCGCGGGAGTCGGAGATCGCCCTCGTAGTGGCGGTGGACAGCGACGGGAAGGCGTGCGCTCCGTGCGGGCGATGTCGCGAGCTCATGTGGCAGGTCAGCCCCCGGAACCGCGACGCGCGAGTGATCCTCGGACCGTCGCACGTGGTCACCCTCGCGGACCTGCTCCCCCACTCGTGGCACGCGTGAGCGGCGGTCGATCGGGCGCGGGAACCGCCCTGCTGTGTCTTTGCGCCACGCTGGCGTCATCCGCCGAGCCGAAGCCGCCCACGGCGGAGCGAAGACCCAATATCGTCCTCATCCTCGCGGATAACCTCGGCTACGGGGAGCTGGGGGTCTACGGCGGCGGGGTCCTGCGCGGCGCGCCCACCCCGCGCATCGACCGCCTCGCCGGCGAGGGCCTGCGCCTGCTCAACTTCAACGTCGAGGCCCAGTGCACGCCCTCCCGCTCCGCGCTGATGACCGGACGCTTCTCGATCCGGTCGGGCACCTACCAGGTCCCGAGGGGCGGCGCTCCGGAGGGGCTGACGCAGTGGGAGATCACGATAGCGGAGCTGCTCTCGGCCCGGGGTTACGCCACGGGCGCGTGGGGCAAGTGGCACCTCGGCAGCATCGAGGACCGACTCCCCACCCACCAGGGCTTCGACGAGTGGTACGGGATACCGCGCAGCTACACCGACGCCATGTGGTCGTCCGTGACCGAGACGAACGGCCTGTGGCCGTCGGTGGGCCCGCGGCAGGGCTGGACGGCGGACCTCGTTCCCGCGGAGCCCATCTACGAAGCCCGCAAGGGCGAGAAGGCCCGGGAGGTCGCCTCGCTCGACCTGGAGCGTCATCGCCGCATGGACGCGGAGATCACGGCGCGGGCCACCGCCTTCATCAGGAGACAGGCGGCAACGGGCAAGCCCTTCTTCGCCTACGTCGCGCTCCGGCTCGTCCACATGCCCACGCTTCCGAACCCGGAGTTCGCAGGCAAGACCGGCAACGGTGACTGGGCGGATTGCCTGGCCGAGCTGGACTTCCGCACCGGCCAGATCCTGGACGCGATCCAGGAGGCCGGCATCGCCGGCGAAACGCTAGTGATCTTCGCCAGCGACAACGGCCCCGAGGCCACCCATCCCTGGGAAGGCGACGGCGGCCCGTGGCGGGGCACCTACTTCACGGCGATGGAAGCCTCGCTCCGCGCCCCGTTCATCGTCCGGTGGCCCGGCAAAGTGCCGGCGGGCACGGTCAGCAACGAGATCGTGCACATCGTCGATCTGTACACGACGCTGGCCCGGGTCGGCGGCGCGGAGGTCCCGAAGGATCGCCCGATCGACGGGGTCGACCAGCTCGACTTCCTGCTCGGCAAGCAGGAGCGCTCCAACCGCGAAGGGTTCCCCGCGTACGTCGCGGACCGGCTGACCGCGGTCAAGTGGCGGAACTGGAAGATGCACTTGATCCGCCAGGACAACATGTACGACCCGCCGCAGAGGCTCCCGCTGCCCCGGCTCATCAACCTCCTGACCGACCTGAAGGAGGAGAACGACGTGCTCATGCCGAACAACTGGGTCACCTACCCGATGATGCAGATCGTCCGCGACATCGAGGCCAGCCTCGAGGCGCATCCCCCGATCAAGGCGGGCACTCCGGATCCCTACGTCCCGCCGCCCAAGCCCTGAGAAGGAGGACACTTCATGCCTCGCCTGCTGCGCGCGGGATTGCTGACGGGGGTCGTCGACTTTCTCTTCTCCAGCGTCCTGGTCGTCGTGTTCTATCACTCCACGGTGACCCGCCTGTGGCAGGGAGTCGCCTCGGTCCCCCTGGGGCCCGAGGCGCTCACGGGAGGCATGACCTCGGCGGCGATCGGGGTCCTCCTGCACTTCGGCGTCGCGTTCACGTGGTCCGCCGTCTTCCTGTTCGTCGTCCTGCGCTGGCCCTGGGTCCGCTCCGTGCTCGCCTCGCCGTACGGCAAGGCGAAGGTCGCCGCGCTCTACGGTCCGCTCATCTGGACCTTGATGTCGCTCGCCGTCATCCCGGTCTTCACGCACCGCCTGCCGCCCATCGGCTTCCGGTGGTGGGTCCAGTTCTTCGGCCATATCCCCTTCGTCGCCTTCCCCATCGTGTTCGGCGGCCTCATCGGCTCCCCGCCGGCGCCGAAGGCGGCCTAGGTGGAGGCGGTCCATCTGATCCGCTACGCCCTCGGCGTCGCCGCGATCGCGTTCGCCGGGCCGACGCTCCTCTTCCTCCTCCGGCCGAGCGTCATCCGCGCGTGGTTCGAGGCCGGGCCCGAAGGGATCGGGAAGGCGGCGTCCCCGGCGGCCCTCGGACTGATCGCCGTCCTGAGGGAGCTGGGTTTCGAGGCGCTCGGCGTGAAGGCCGAGAAGACGCCGCTGCGGCCCATCGTCCGCGAGCTCGCGTTCGTGGCCGCCGACCGGCAGTGCTATGCGTCGGTGGCGGCCCGTCCGCCGGGAACGCGGTTCTACTACTACACGCCGCTGGCCGCGGGCGGCTTCGTCCTCACCTCGAACAGCGCGTTCCCGAAGATCGCATCCGCGACGGTCGTACAGCAGTCCCATCTCGGGGGCGACCCGCGGGCCCTCCTCGAGCGCCACCACGAGACCCTGGCGAAGCTGGGCCAGCGCGGCGAGGTCATCGCGAGCGACCAGGCCCGGCTGGACGCGACCTGCGCGTACTACGCCGACCCCGCCGTCCGCGCGGCCATGCGGCGGACGGGTCTCTTCCTGCTCGTCTGGGTCGCCCTCCTCGGCTGGCTGCTGCTCCGTCCGTGACGAACGCCCGCTAACCCCGCGGGCGGCGGTCCCACACCGTGAGGACCTCCTCGAGGATGCCGAGGCCCCGTTCGAGGTCGGCGCCAGGGATCGTGAGCGGCATGAGCGTGCGGATCACGTTGTCGTGGATCCCGCACTTGATCACGAGGAGGCCGCGGGCCACGCAGTCGTCGAGGATCGCCCGCACCGTGTCGGCAGGAAGCGGACGGCGGGACGACTGGTCCTCGACCAGCTCCAGCGCGCGCATGGCGCCGACCCCCCGCGATTCGCCGACGAGGTCGAGCCGGTCGCGGAGCGCGTCGAAGCGGGCCTTCACGGCCTGCCCGATGCGCGCGCCGGCCTCCACGAGCTTCTCCTGCTCGAAGATCTCGAACACGGCCAGCGCGGCCGCGCAGGCGAGCGGGTTGCCTCCGTAGGTGCCGCCGACCGAGCCGGGAGGGGCGGAATCGAGGATGTCCGCCCGCCCGACGACGCCCGAGATCGGCAGCCCGCCGCCGAGCGACTTGCCGACCGTGACCAGGTCGGCCACGACCCCCTCGTGCTCCATCGCCCACATCTTCCCGGTCCGGCCGAAGCCGGTCTGCACCTCGTCGACGATGAATACGATCCCGTGCTGGTCGCACACGCGGCGCAGGCCGGGCAGGAACCCGGGCGTCGGCACCACGAAGCCGCCCTCCCCCTGCACCGGCTCCACGATGATGGCGGCCACGTCCTCGGGCGCCGCCTCGGTGCGGAACACACGCTCCAGCTCGTCCAGGCAATAGGCGGTCAGGTCGTTCGCGCTCACCCCCCGCGGCGGCCGGTAGGGATATGGGAAGCGCGAGTGGTAGACCTCGGCCGGCGGGGGACCGAATCCCTGGCGCAGCGGCTTGTACCGGCCGTCGAGGGCGAGGCACAGCAGCGTGCGGCCGTGGAAGCCCTGGTCGAAGGCAATCACCGCGCGGCGTCCCGTGTGGGTGCGGGCGAGCTTGACCGCGTTCTCCACCGCCTCGGAACCGCAGTTGAAGAGGAGCGCCTTCTTCTCTCCGGGACCCGGCACCGCTGCGGCCAGCCGCCGGCACACCTCCATGTAGCCCTCGTAGGCGGCGACGTGGAGGCTGGTGTGGGTGAGCCGGCCCGCCTGCTCGCGCACCGCCGCCACGACCTTGGGGTGGCAGTGGCCGACGTTCAAGGTACCGATGCCGCCCGCGAAGTCCACGTAGGGCTTGCGGTCCACGTCCCACAGCGTGGCGTTGAAGGCGTGCTCGATGACGATCCGGGAGTACGCGGCGCTGCCGCGCGACACCCAGCGCTCCCGCTCCGCCCACAGCGCGGCCCCGCGCCCTGCCGGCACGCCGGTGGTCTTCGTCGCCATCGTCGCCTCCCTGCCGCGACAGTACGCCCGCGCCGCGGGCGGAGTCAATGTTGACAACGCCGCGGGCGTATTGATACATACGAGGCTGTCCCCGCTCGCGCGGCACGGATTCCACCAGCCCACCGCACCGTTCGCGGGGGCCAGGAAGGAGAAGGCCATGAGGAGTTCCCTTCGCCGCACGGCCCTCGCCGCGGTCCTCTCGCTCGCCGGCCCCGCCGCCTTCGCCCAGTCGACCGGCACCCTGTCCGGCCTCGTGACCGACGAGTCCGGGGCTGCCGTGCCCGGCGTGATCGTCGAGGTGTCGAACCAGGATACCGGCCAGGTCCGCACCGCGACGACGGGGCCGGACGGCTTCTACGCGGTCCCGCTACTGCCTCCCGGCGTCTACGACGTGAAGGCGTCCCTGGCCGGGTTCGCCAGCCTCCTCCGGCGCGGCGTGCGCGTGAGCGGCAGCGAGACCGCCCGCATCAACCTGAGCCTGAAGATCGGTCCGGTCACGGAGAACGTCACGGTCGTCTTCGACGCGCCCCTCATCGAGACGGCCAACGCGACCCTCGGCATCGTGATCGACGAGAAGAAGGTGGTGGAGCTGCCGCTGAACGGCCGGAACTTCGCCCAGCTCGGCACGTTGATCCCCGGCGTCGTGGCGCCTCCCGCCGCCCTCGGCGGCGCGACCGGCGACGCCACGCCGGGCGGCTTCGGAGCCGCCACCGCCGGCTTCAACGTCAACGGCATGCGGAACCAGTCGAACAACTTCCTTCTCGACGGGTCCACCAACAACGACACGTTCAACACCGGTTTCGTCCTCCGCCCGCCCCCCGACGCCATCCAGGAGTTCAAGATCCTGACCCACTCGTACAACGCGGAGTACGGGCGCAACGCCGGCTCGGTCGTGAACGTCGTGACCAAGTCGGGCGGCAACGCCTGGCACGGCAGCGCGTGGGAGTTCAACCGCGACGACGCGCTCCAGGCGCGGAACTTCTTCGCCCCCGCCAGCCAGCCCAAGCCGAAACTCAAGCAGAACCAGTTCGGGGCCGCGCTCGGCGGGCCGATCGCCCGGAACCGGCTCTTCGCCTTCGGCTACTACGAGGGCTACCGCAACCAGGCCGGCACGACGACCGTGCTCGTCGTCCCCACCGAAGCGCAGCGCCGCGGCGACTTCTCCGGCGGCCCGGTCATCCGCGATCCCCGCACCGGCCTGCCGTTCCCCGGCAACGTCATCCCCTCGAGCCGGCTGGATCCGATCGCCCTCAAGCTCCTGAGCGACTTCGTGCCGCTGCCCAACGTCGCGCCCAACCGCTACACGGTCTCCCCCACCGTCGAGGACGACCGCGACCAGGCCGGGCTGCGCCTCGACTACCACGCGAGCGTCCGGCACTCGCTCCTCGGCCGCTACCTCTGGAGCAAGACGAACCGGCAGACCCCGCGGACGGTCCAACCCTCCGACCAGCTCGCCAAGGCGACGCTGCAGGACGCGATGCTGTCGGACACGTACATCTTCAGCGCCAACGCGATCAACTCCGCCCGGGCGTCCTTCAACCGCATCTCCGCCAACCCCGCGGTGACCAGCGGGCGGCAGAACTCGGAGTACGGCATCAACCTGCCGAGCACGAACCCCCTGGCTGTCGGGATCGCATCGATCAACGTCTCCGGCCTGTTCGCGGCGGGCAACACGCTGGGCGATCCCCAGCAGCCGTTCGTGGAGCGGGTCAACAACGTCTTCCAGTTCACCGACGACTTCACGTGGCTGCGCGGGCGACACTCCATGAAGTTCGGGATCGACGTGCGCACCGAGCGCATGAAGATCGCCTTCATCAACCGGCCCAACGGCGACCTGACGTTCTCCGGCGGCCTCACCGGCAGCGCCACCGCCGACTTCCTGCTCGGCCTCGCCGCGCAGGTGCGCGCCACCACGACCCAGTCGATCCAGGACGGCCACGGCTGGCTCTATTCGGCCTACGCCCAGGACGAGTTCCGCCTGAGCCCGCGGGTCACGCTGAACCTGGGCCTGCGCTACGAGCTGCCCACGCCCTTCGTGGACGAGAACGACGCGATCACGGGCATCCACATCGGCGTGCAGTCGCAGAAGTTCCCCGCCGCCCCGTCCGGGCTCGTCTATCCCGGCGACCCCGGAGTGCCGCGGGGCGTCGTTCCCACCGACAAGAACAACCTCGCGCCGCGCATCGCGGTCGTCTGGGACCCGACCGGCCGCGGGCGGACCAGCGTGCGGGCGGCCTGGGGCCTCTTCTACGACGCGCTCGCCGGCCAGGGCGACTTCTTCCAGAGCGGCGTGCTGTCGCCGCCGTTCACCCCCCTCGTCGAGCTGAACCGGCCGACGCCGATCACGCTCGCCAACCCCCTCGCGGCGGTCGCGGGCGGGCCGACGCTGTTCCCGCCGAACCTGACGATCATCGGCTGGGGGACCGATTTCCAGTCGCCGTCCGCCCAGCACTACAACCTGACCGTCCAGCACCAGCTCGCGGAGAACCTCGGCTTCGAGGCGGGCTACGTGGGCTCGCGCGGGAGGCACCTGCCGATCTTCATCGAGATCAACCCCGGGGTCTTCTCGCCCGGCCAGACGGCACCCGGTCCGCGGATCTACCCGGCCTATTCGCTGCTGCGGCCGACGTTCTCCGACGCGAAGAGCTGGTACGACGCGTTCCAGGTCGGCGTCCGCCTCCGGCCGACCCGCGGGCTGAACTTCCTGGCCTCCTACACCTGGAGCCACGCCATCGACCACGTCTCCGGCCTGAACATCGGCGGCGAGCTGCGCCCGATCCTGCCCGCCGTGCAGGGCGACGAGGCCAGCGTCGAAGCGGCGCTCGCCCGCGAGAAGGGCGACGCGCTCTTCGACGTGCGGCACCGGTTCGTGGTGAGCTTCGGCTACGACCTGCCGAAGCTCGCCGGCCAGGGCGCTTTCGTGAGGAACGTCCTCGGAGGGTGGCAGCTCAACGGGATCGTCCAGGCCCAGACCGGCTTCCCGCTCACCGTCACCGAAGGCCCGAACCTCGACATCCGCTACCTCACCGCCCGGCCCGACGTCACGTGCGACCCGAACGACGGCCCGAAGACGCCCGCCCGGTGGTTCGACACGAGCTGCTTCCTGAGGCGGACGCTCGCCCAGACCGGCGAGCGGCCGGGCAACGAGGGGCGCGACACCATCCGAGGGCCCGGCTTCAGCCGGACGGACCTCTCGCTCTTCAAGAACTTCGGCATCCGCAAGAGCGACGTCCTCCAGCTCCGCGTCGAGGCGTTCAACCTCTTCAACCAGGTCCGCTTCGGACAGCCCGGCTCCACCATCGGCACCGCGACCTTCGGACAGATCACGCAGGCCGACGATGGGCGCATCATCCAGCTGGGAGTGAGGTACGTGTTTTGAGAATTCTCGCGATGGCGGTCGTCTTCAGCGTTCCGTTGCAGGCGTTCGCCCAGGGCAGCGCATCGAAGGGATTGACCGCGGTGGCGGGCCTCAAGGTCGGGCACCACACGCTCTCCGAGCGGCCCACCGGGTGCACGGTCGTCCTCGCCGAAGCCGGCGCGGTGGGCGGCGTGGACGTGCGGGGCGGCGCGCCCGGCACGCGGGAGACGGACCTGCTCGACCCCGTGAACTCCGTGCAGAAGGTCCACGCGATCGTGCTCTCGGGTGGCAGCGCGTACGGCCTCGACGCCGCGAGCGGCGTGATGCGGTACCTGGAAGAGAAGGACATCGGCTACGACGTGCGCATCGCGAAGGTGCCGATCGTGCCCGCGGCGATCCTGTTCGACCTCGGCGTCGGCGGCAAGCCCAAGGTGCATCCCGGGCCCGACTGCGGCTATGCCGCGGCGCAGGCCGCGACCGAAGCTGCGGTGGCCGAGGGCAGCGTCGGGGCGGGCGCCGGCGCCACCGTCGGCAAGACACTCGGTCCCGATCATTGGATGAAGGGGGGCATCGGCACCGCGGCGATCGTCCTCCCCGACGGGCTCGTGGTGGCCGCGCTGGTCGCGGTCAACGCCGTGGGGGACGTCATCGACCCCGCGACCGGACGCGTCGTCGCCGGCGTGCGGACGCCGGACGGAAAAGGCCTGGCCGACGCGCGCACCCTCGTGCGGTCGGGCGCGCTAGGCGGGCGGCCGCCCGGGCCCCGCGAGAACACGACGCTCGGCATCGTAGCCACGAACGCGACGCTCACCAAGGTCGAGGCGACCAAGGTCGCCCGGATGGCCCACGACGGCCTCGCGCGGGCCATCTCGCCCGTGCACACGCCCGCCGACGGCGACACGGTCTTCGCGCTCGCCACCGGCACGCGGGCGGGCGAGGCGAACCTCAGCCTCGTCGGCGCCCTGGCCGCCGAAGTCATGGCCGACGCGATCGTGCGGGCGGCCACGCAGGCCACCGGTCTTCCCGGGATACCCGCGGTCCGTGACCTCCCGAAGTAGGCGCCGGTTCCTCCGGCGGATGGCGGAGGCGGCGGGGGGCGTGCTCGCGGCGCCCGCCCTCGTCACCGCCGACGCGGCCCGGCCCGGGATTCCCTCGGGCACGTCCGCCGGCGACGTCACCGCGGGGCGCGCCACCGTGTGGAGCCGCTGCGACCGTCCGGCACGGATGGTCGTCGAGTACGCGACGACCGAGTCGTTCACGGACCTCCGGCGCGTCGTCGGTCCCGCGGCGCTCGAAGACAGCGGCTTCACGGCCCGCGTCGAGCTGCGCGACCTTCCGCCCGGCCAGCGCATCTCCTACCGCGTGCTCTTCCAGGACCTCGCGGACCTGAAGGGCTGGAGTCTCCCCGCCACCGGCAGCTTCCGCACGCCCGCCGCCGGCGCCGCCGACGTGCGGCTGGCCTGGTCGGCCGACACCGCGGGCCAGGGCTGGGGCATCAGCCTCGACTGGGGTGGGATGCGGCTCTACGAGACGATGCGCCAAGCCGCGCCCGACGTTTTCATCCACCTCGGCGACACGATCTACGCCGACCAGCCGATGAAGCCCGAGGTCACGCTCGACGACGGGACCCTCTGGCGCAACCTCGTGACGCCGGCCAAGTCGAAGGTCGCGGAGACGCTCGAGGAGTTCCGCGGCAACCACCTCTACAACCTGATGGACGAGAACGTGCGGCGCTTCAACGGCGAGGTCGGCCAGGTCGTGATCTGGGACGACCACGAGGTCCACGACAACTGGTATCCGACCGAGATCCTCGACGACCCGCGGTTCACCGTGAAGAGCGTGGCGCTGCTGGCCGCCCGCGCCAAGCGCGCCTTCTTCGAGCACCAGCCCATCCGCCTCTGCCCCGACGAGGCCGAGCGCGTCTACCGCGCCTACGCCTACGGCCCGCACGTGGAGGTCTTCGCCCTCGACATGCGGAGCTACCGCGGGGCCAACTCGCCCAACCGTCAGGCGACGCTCGGCCCGGACTCGGCCATCCTCGGCTCCGCCCAGGTCGAGTGGCTGAAGAGCTCTCTCGCCGCGTCGCGCGCGACCTGGAAGGTGGTCGCCAGCGACATGCCCCTCGGCCTCGTCGTCCACGACGGCCCGACCGACTTCGAAGCCGTCGCCAACGGCGACCCCGGCGCTCCCCTCGGCCGCGAGCTGGAGATCGCGGGCGTGCTCCGCTTCCTGCGCGAGCGGAAGGTGCGCAACGTCGTGTGGGTCACCGCCGACGTCCACTACTGCGCGGCCCACCGGTACGATCCGTCCCGCGCCCGTTTCACTGTGTTCGATCCGTTCTGGGAATTCGTGGCCGGCCCGATCCACGCCGGCACCTTCGGCCCCAACGAGCTCGACCCGACCTTCGGCCCCGAGGTCCGCTTCACCGGGATCCCCGCGGGCATGAAGCCCAATCGTCCTCCCAGCGAGGGCCTGCAGTTCTTCGGCATGCTCGCCGTGGACGGCAAGACGCGCGTGATGACTGCGAGCCTCCATGACCTCAGCGGCAAGGCGATCTTCCGCCAGGAGCTGAACCCCGAGTCATAGCCGCCGCTTCCGGGCGGCACGGTGCTTGCTTCATTCTCGTTAGGGACCGTCGCGTTTCTCCTGGGAATCGGTCCCTTGGTCAAGAGAAGCGTTAAGGGGGAAACCATGAAGTCTTTGTTCAACACGAAGTTCCTGGTCGCATTGCTCGCCTGCGGCAGCCTGGCCGTGGCGGGGGACACGATCTCGGCGGGCAAGCTGGCCAAAGATGCAAAGAAGTTCTACGGCCAGACCGTGACCGTCAAAGCGGAGGTCGAGGACGTCCTGGACGCGCACAGCTTCACGCTCGACGAGGACGCCATGTTCGCCGGGCCCGACGTGCTGGTGCTCGTGCCCAGGGGCATGTCGGCCTCCGGCCTGAAACATGACGAAGTCGTGCTCGTGACCGGGAAGGTCCGGCCCTACGTGCAGGCCGAGCTCGAGAAGGACTACGAGTGGTTCAAGAACGGGAAGATCCTGAGCAAGGAAAACAAGATCGACTACAAGACGCGGCCGGTCGTGATCGCGCAGTCCATCAAGACCGAGTCGGGATCCGAGCTGCTCGAGTAGCCGACCCGTCCCTCTGAACAATTCGCCGGGGGCCGCGAGGCCCCCGGCTTTTTGTTGCCTGCGTTATCATCCCCGCGCCGGACGCGCTCATGGAGGCGAGATGCGGGACGAGGGGGTCTTCCGTCTCGACGGCAAGGTCGCGGCGGTCGTCGGCGCGGGGTCGGGTATCGGCGAGGCGGTGGCCGAGGCCTGCGCCCGCCAGGGCGCCCGGGTGGCGTGTCTCGACGCCGATCTGGCGCGGGCGCGCGCGGCGGCCGACCTCATCGCCACGCGGGGAGACGCCGCCGAGGCCGGGGAGCTCGACCTGCGCGACGGGAAGGCGGTCGAGGCCGCCCTTGGGGGCTTGCGCGCGCGCCACGGCCGGCTCGACATCGCGGTGTGCACGCCGAGCATCAACGTGCGCAAGCCGATCCTCGCCTACTCCGACGACGAGCTGGACCGCGTCCTGTCGCTGAACCTGAAGGGCAACTTCTACCTGCTCCGCGCCGCCGGCCGCATCATGACCGCGCAGGGCGCGGGCGCCATCGTGCTGTTCTCGTCGATCCGCTCGCGGGTCGTGGAGCCCGGCCAATCGGTCTACGCCTCGACCAAGGCGGGCATCGTCCAGCTCGTGCGCACCGCCGCCGCCGAGTTCGGCCCCCGCGGCGTCCGCGTGAACGCGGTGGCCCCGGGCATCGTCGACACGCCGCTCACCGCGCCCATCAAGGCCGACGAGAAGTGGCACGCGGCCTACGCGGCGAAGAGCGTCTTCGGCCGCTGGGCGCGGCCCGAGGAGATCGCCGCCCCCACCGTCTTCCTCGTCTCCGACGCCGCCAGCTACGTGACCGGAACCGTGCTGTTCGTGGACGGTGGCTGGACGGCAGCCGACGGCCGCTTCAGCCCTCCGGGAATGTGACGTGAGCGCCGACCACCGCTACCGCATCGCCGTGGTCCCCGGCGACGGGATCGGCCGCGAGGTGATCCCCGCCGGCCTCGCCGTCCTCGAGGCGGCCACGCGCGCGGCGGGGATCAGGCTGGAGACGACCGAGTTCCCGTGGGGCTGCGACTACTACCGCCGCACGGGGCGGATGCTCGAAGCGGACGGCTTCGACCGCCTGCGAGATTTCGACGCGATCTACTTCGGCGCCGTCGGCTCGCCGGGGGTGGCCGACCACGTCTCGATCTGGGAGCTGATCCTGCCGATCCGGCAGCGCTTCGACCAGTACGTGAACCTGCGGCCGATGCGTCTCCTGCCGGGAGTCGCCGGCCCACTCGCCGGCCGCGGCCCCGCCGACCTCGACATGCTCTGCGTGCGCGAGAACTCCGAGGGCGAGTATTCGGGTGCGGGAGGACGGCTGCACCTGACAACGCCGCTCGAGGTCGCCACGGAGACGGCGCTATTCACCCGCCCGGGCATCGAGCGCATCGTCCGCTACGGCTTCGAGGCCGCCCGGCGCCGTCCCCGGCGCCTCCTGGCCAGCGCCACCAAGTCCAACGCGCTGCGCCACTCGATGGTGCTGTGGGACGAGGTGGTGGCCGCGATGGCGGCCAGCTATCCGGACGTCACGCTGCAGAAGTACCACGTCGATGCCCTGGCCGCCCGCATGATCACGGCGCCGCAGACGGTGGACACGATCGTGGCGTCGAACCTATTCGGCGACATCCTCACCGACCTGGGCGCCGCCCTCACGGGCAGCCTCGGCCTCGCCCCCGGCGCGAACCTCAACCCGGAGCGGCGGCACCCATCGATGTTCGAGCCCATCCACGGCTCGGCGCCCGACATCGCCGGGAAGGGCATCGCCAACCCGGTGGGCGCGGTCTGGGCAGGCGCGATGATGCTCGACCACCTCGGCGAGCGCGCCGCCCACGACCGCATCCTGGCTGCCATCGAGTCGGTCCTCGGCGAGGAACGCGTCCGGACCCCCGACCTCGGCGGCAAGGCCACGACTGATGAGATGACGACGGCGTTGCGCGCATGCCTGACCTAGATCGCTTCCATTGTTCAAGACCCT
>Ga0066388_100001322_pt1 | contig 13711 bp, 10 predicted proteins | sample PanSoiMetaGPlot6_FD_64539 | JGI IMG/M metagenome (GOLD analysis project Ga0066388, IMG submission 64539) | Tropical forest soil microbial communities from Panama analyzed to predict greenhouse gas emissions - Panama Soil - Plot 6 (Hybrid Assembly) | ecosystem: Environmental > Terrestrial >... | reverse complement strand
CCCTCGATCTGTTCGGGCGCCATGTACTGAATCGTGCCGACAATCGTGCCTTGCGTCGTGAGCGGCGCGCTCATCTGCGTCGCGACGCTCTCGAACGGCGTGGCAGCGGCGCGGTCGGATGAAGCCACGACGTCCCGCCGAGGCTTGGCCAGTCCGAAATCGAGCAGCTTGATCCCGGCGGACGTGATCATCACGTTGCCAGGCTTGAGGTCCCGATGCGTCAGTCCCTGCCGATGCGCCGCGTCGAGCGCATCGCAGATCTGAATCGCGTAGCGCAGCGCCTGATCCACCGGCAGGAGCCCGCGCGCGAGCCGCGCGGCGAGCGTCTCGCCGTCGAGGAACTCCAGGACGAGATAGTCGACCGCCTCGCCGGACGACAGCCGGTCGCTGCCGATGTCGAAGAGCGTGCAGATATTGGGATGTCCCAGCGACGAAATCGTGCGGCCTTCGCGATCGAAGCGGGCGCGCACCTCGGGATCGGCAGCGAGATGCGGCGCGAGCACCTTGATCGCAACCGCGCGGCCCAGCCGCGTGTCGGTGGCGCGATACACTTCTCCCATGCCCCCGGCGCCAATCCGGGCGACGACTTCATAGGGGCCCAGACGGGAACCCGGTGCCAGAGCCATGTCGCGGAACCGAGATTATAGCCCGCGAAGATCCTGCGGTAGGATGCGGTGAAGGGAGAGTCCCACGTGATTGAGCGACGTCGACGCGCAGCGTACTGCTGGTGCGCCATCCTGATCGCCACTTCGACCATCGGTGCCGCGCAATCGGCCCGGTCGAAGGCCCCGGCAGCGGATCTCGATCAGTGGGTCGCGCGCGCGATGAAGACCTTCGACGTCCCCGGCGTCGCGCTCGCGATCGTGAAGGACGACGCCGTCGTGGTGGCGAAGGGGTATGGCGTGCGCAAGCTCGGCGAGCCTGCGGAAGTAGACGCGAAGACGCTCTTCGGCATCGCGTCGAACACCAAGGCGTTCACGGCGACGGCACTGGGCCTGCTGGTCGAAGCGAAAAAGATCGAATGGGACGCGCCCGTCATCCGATACCTGCCGGCGTTCGCCATGTGGGATCCGTACGTGACGCGTGAGCTGACGGTGCGCGACCTCCTCGTGCACCGCAGCGGTCTCGGGCTCGGCGCGGGCGACCTGCTGTGGTGGCCCGCGTCTACCTACGATCGCAAGGAGGTCGCACGCCGGCTTCGCTACATCCAGCCGGTCACCAGCTTCCGGACCGCGTACGCGTACGACAACGTGCTGTACCTCGTGGCCGGAGAGGTGATTGAGGCCATCAGCGGTCAGTCGTGGGAGGACTTCGTCGCATCGCGCATCCTGGCGAAGGTCGGCATGACCGGCAGCAACGTGCGCCATTCGGCGGCCGCGGCCGGCGGGAACGTTGCAGCGACTCACGCGCCGATCGACGGCAAGGTCAAGCCGATCGCGCCCTTCGACAGCGACAACACGAACCCGGCGGGAGGCATCAACTCGTCCGCGGAGGACATGGCGAAATGGCTGCGGGTGCAGCTCGCAGGCGGCCGGCTCGCAGACGGCTCGCGCCTGTTCTCGGCCGTGACGGCTCGGGAGCTCACGACCATCGTGACGCCGATACCAGCTGCGGACCCGCCACCGGAGGTGGCGCCGCTGAAGGCGAATTTTCGCGGCTACGCGCTCGGCTTCGACATCCGGGACTACCGCGGTCATAAGCTCGTGACACACACCGGTGGACTGCCCGGCTACGTGTCGCGTGTGGCGATGCTGCCGGATGCGAACCTCGGTGTCGCGGTGTTGACGAACCAGGAGTCGACATTTGCCTTCGACGCGATCACGTTCCGGATTCTCGATCACTATCTCGACGCGGCGCCCTTCGACTGGATCGAGGGCTTCGCGAAGGTGAGCGCGCGAATGAAGGCGGCCGAGGCGCAGCGCGCCAGCCGTGACGCCGCGCCCGCCCGCCCGTCGTCGAGGCCGTCGCTGCCACTCGCCACGTATGCCGGGACGTACCGCGATGGATGGTACGGCGACGTCACGATCACCGAGAACGGCGGCAAGCTCGCGATGCAGTTTTCGCACACCCCGCTCTTGGTTGGCGATCTGCAGCACTGGCAGCACGATACGTTCATCGTTCGATGGCGCGACCGTGAGCTGCGCGCCGACGCCTACGTGACCTTTGCGCTCAATCCCGACGGGTCGATCGATCAAGTGAAGATGAAGGCTGTGTCGCCGGACACCGACTTCAGCTACGATTTTCAGGATCTTCTGCTGAAGCCGGTGGTGCGTTGAGCAGCGACGAACACGGGGCCTCGGTCGTGGTGAGCCTGTCGAGCCACGAGCGCCATCCCTCGTCCTTCTACAAGCTCAGGACGAGCGTGGTGCTGCTTGTCGCCCTGAGTGCGGCGGTCCCTGCCCGCGCCCAAGGCGTCGGCTTCACCGGCGGTTTGGCGATCGATCCTTCGCAGGCCTATATCGGCAGTTATGTCGAGTCGGCGCACATCGCGAATCACATCCGGGTGCGCGCGGGCGTCGATGGAGCGTTCGGCGGCGACGTGTCGGAGGCGCTGATCGACTTCGTCTTCCAGTACGAGATTCCGTTTGCGCCGTTCTCGCCGTGGTTCGTCTATCAGGCCTACGGACCGACGGTCGCCATTATTCGAGCGAACGGCGACCGACATGCGACCGGCGGCTTCCTCGGAATCTTTGGGATTGGACACACAGGCGGATTCTTCGTCGAAGCCAAGGTCAGCGGCGGCGGCGGGCCGAACCTGCGCGTCGGCGTCGGCTACACGATTAGACGGAAGCAGCCTTAGCGACGTTCGGCGTTCGTGGTCCGTCGTTCGCGTTCGGCGTTCATGCTCACCTGTTGGCGAGCGTCAATACCGGCGAGTAGTCGCCGAGCGGCTCGCGCGTCCACCAGGCCTCTTCTCCCAAGCCGCTGAAGCGGTACCGGAACAGCCTGGCGCGTAGATAACGCGGCGGGCGACCCTCGAACGGATCCCGTGCAAGCAATCCCAAGACGTCCGGCGATCCCTCCAACAGCCGCAGGCAGAAGTTCTGGAACCAGACGTTCTCCTCGTACGTTCCGAGCGCTGCGAACCACATCTGCCAGTCCACCCGCGGCTGGTGCGGTGCGACAAACGGCGGCCGCCGTTCGAGATCGCCAGGCTTGTACGTGAACTCGTATGCCTTCCATGTTGCGCCATCATCGGATCCCTCGACGGTGATCTCGGGGCGCGTAGTGGTCATGACAGCGAAGAGCCCGTAGCTATTGACGCTGCGCAGCGGCGCGATGACCTCGGCGGCAACCGCCGCGAACTGCCACCCGGGAGGCAGCCACCCGAGACTGGTCGTCAAATGCAACAGCGAGATGGGGACGATGACGATGGCGGCGACGATGGACAGGATGCGGCGGACGTGTCCGCCTTCTGGCGAACCGTCTGTGGCGCTGCGGCCCTCTCGGTAGGTCCGGCGAAAGGCGTCCTTCGACGGGCTCAGGACGGCCCTGAGCAAGGCCGAAAGGCCGGACGCCACGTACTTCCACGATGCGTCATCGATGAGCCACACGCACAACGCGATCGCGAGCAGATTGAAAAACGCGTAGTTGCCGGTCAGGGCGATCACGACCTGAAGGCCCGCGAGGAAGACCGCGGCGGCCAGCCGCGCGCGCCGCGGTCCGATGATCAGCAGCGGCGCACCGAGCTCGATGGCCAATATGATCGCCGTCGACGCCTTGTTGAATGCGACCGGCAGATGGTGCGCGTAGTAGGCGATGGGGTTGGGAATTGGCTGCGTCTCGTAGTGGAAGGTCATCGCCGTGAGGTTGCGCCACGTCGGATCGCCGCTGGCCAGCTTGACCGCACCCGACCCGAACATGAGGCGAAAGAGCAGCCACCACATCAACCAGACGGCGGGACGCGGCGGCTCTGCGCCATCTCTCCAGCGGTCACGCCACACGGGCGGCGCAACGAGGACGGCGAGCAGGCCCGTTTCAAGCAGTAGGGCGTCCCATTGATACCCGAGGAACACGCCGCAGGCGTTCGAGAGCCAGAGGTAGGCGGCCCACAGCAGCGGAAGAACGAGAAGCGGAACATATCCTGCTGTCAGCACGACCGACAGGAGCGCTCCGCCGATACAGACGCCGCGCAGCGCGGCGTCGCTTGCGCCTGCCGGCATGATTCCGTTTCTGCCAACCAGCCCGGCTATTTGAGGAATCAGCGAGACGAATGCGCAGAAATACACGAGACCGAGCAGCCTCAGGAACAGCCACCGGGCGTGGGAGTAACTGGACATGGGCATCAGCCATTTCGCCTTCAGCCATTGTCAGGCGTAGTATCGTCCCTACATGAACGTCCTGCTGCTGTCGATGCCAGATTCGTTCGAGCACATGCCGCCTGTGGCCGTTCGGATGCCGAACGGCGCGCTGGCGTCGCTGGCAGGCAACGTCGACGCCCACCATCGTGTGGCAATTGCGGATCTCATTCTGGCCCAGACAGCCGTCAGAACGACGGTCGAGCGCCTCGTGCGCGACACCGAGCCGGATCTCGTCGCGCTCTCGGTGATGACGTTTCAACGCACGACCGCGCTGGCGATCGCGCGAATGGTCCGCAAGCTTCGACCTGCGGCGCGCGTTGTGGTTGGCGGCTACGATCCGAGCCTCGCGTCCGACGCCTACATGGCCGGTCCCGAAGTCGATTTCATCGTGCGCGGCGAAGGCGAGCACACGTTGAGCGATCTGCTGCGCGCCCTCGAGGGGGGCGGCTGTCTCGAGCAGGTCGGCGGCCTCTCATATCGAACTCGGGATGGGTTCAAGCACAATCCCGATCGGGCCGTCCTTGCGCTCGCCTCGTCACCGCTTCGGCTCCCCAATCGCGACGCCCGGCTTTTGACGGGCTACACGCTGCTCGGGCGCAAGGTCGACGTTGTCGAAACCTCTCGCGGCTGCACGTTCGACTGCAGTTTCTGCTCGATCATCGAGATGCGCGGCCGGAACTTTCATCCGTATCCGATCGAGCGCGTGCTCGCCGACATCGCGGACGCCCGCGCACACGGCGCCGAGGCCATTTTCCTCGTCGACGACAACATCACGCTCGACGTCACGCGCTTCGAGCGCCTGTGCGAGGCCATCGTCGATGCTGGGTTCGCGGACACCGACTACGTGGTCCAGGCCATGACCGCGCCGCTGGCGCAGCACGGGGCGCGGCTTGCCCCGTTGATGAAGCGGGCAGGCTTCCGGTATGTGTTCCTCGGCATCGAGAACATCCTGGACGACGATCTGCGTTTCCTGCGCGCGCGAGCCAAGAACGCACACCGCGAGCACGGGCGAACGATTGGCAACGCCAGCCTCGAGGCCATTCGCCACTTGCACGAGAACGGTATGTTCGTCGTCGGTGGCCTGATTGTCGGGAACCCCGACGACACGCGCGAATCGATCGAAACGAACCTCGAGTTCGCGAAGCGCTACGTGGACTGGCCGTATATCCAGCATCCGACCCCGTATCCGCGAACGCCGATGACCCGTGATTTCGTCGAGCGAGGGCTCATTGTGGACGAGGACGTCTCGCATTACGACGGCACGACCGCCGTGGTGCGCAGCGAGCACGTCTCCGCCGAAGATATCGAGTACCTCCGGTGGAAGGCCGACCGTTGGATGAAACTGAAGCACATGCCGGCAGCGCTGCGGCACAACCCCTGGTTCGTGCTGCGCAATGCCAGGGCGATGATGCGCCACACGTTCGCCGGCACCAGCGTGCGATCGATCCTCGGCCTCGAGAGCGACCGTGCCGTGTTCGAGCGGTTCCGCGCCATCCGGCGCGAACAGCGGGCGAGCTACGCTGCGTAACTCCGAAACTTAACCCCCCGCACTCTCGTCTCAGTCAGGGTCCATGTGCGTCCGCGCTGGCCCTGCCCCCGTCTCGAAACTTTCGTCCGCACTCCGGGTTTTGGTGTCTATACGGTCGGTACGCTGCCGTCGTCCACTGGGCTCGGCGCCTCGGTATCGCCGCAGGGGCCGCCGGCCCTGCGTCTTGGTCTGCCCGAACGTCCGTCAGCGCCGCTGATTCGGAGGAGACCCCATGAGCCTGTGGCAGGACATCCGGTTCGCCGTCCGTCTCCTCGTCAAGAATCGGTGGTTCACGATCGTGGCGGCGACAGCGCTTGCGCTCGGGATTGCGGTGAACACCGCGGTCTTCACGTTCGTCAACGCCGTACTGATACGTGGCCTGCCGTTCGACGAGCCGGACCGGATCATCGCGCTCGGCACGACCGACACACGGAACCGCCAGCTCGGCGTCTCGCGACTCGACTTCAACGACTGGCGCGATGCCTCAAAATCGTTCGCCGCGCTCGCCCTCTTCCTCGGTTCATCGGTCAACGTCAGCGACGAGAGTCGCGCGCCCGAGCAATTCCAGGGCGTATACCAGTCGGCACATCTGTTCCAACTGATTGGAGTCCGCTCTGCCCTCGGCCGCGACTTTCGGCCGGACGATGACCAGCCAGGAGCGGCGCCGGTTGTCCTGATCGGCGGCGGCATCTGGAAGAACCGCTACGGCAGCGATCCTTCGATCATCGGCCGCACGATCAAGGTCAACAGCGTCGTTGCCACCGTCATCGGGGTCATGCCGCCGGACATGAAGTTCCCCTTCAACACGGACGTCTGGATACCGCTCTCGGTGCTGCCTCCCGAGGCGCGCGATGCCAAGAGGGGTGTCCGCAACTTCCAGGCGATCGGCCGCCTCGCGCCGGGCGTGACGCTCCAGCAGGCGCGCGCCGAGCTCCAGAACATTGGTGAGCGTCTCTCGAAAGATTTCCCGGAATCGAACAAGGATATTCGTCCGCAGCTCGTCAAATTCAACGACCGCGTCACCGGACCGCAAATCACGCTCATCTTCCTGGCGCTGATGGGCGCTGTGGCGTTCGTGCTGCTCATTGCATGCGCGAACGTGGCGAACCTGCTGCTCTCGCGCGCCGCCCACCGATCCCGCGAAATCGCCGTGCGCGTCTCGCTCGGCGCCGGCCGCTGGCGGATCATCCGGCAGCTTCTCGTCGAGAGCGTGCTGCTGTCGCTCCTGAGCGGAGCGATCGGACTCGCGCTCTCGATTATCGGCATCCGCCTGTTCGACGCAGCGACGACAGACGTCGGCAAACCGTACTGGATGACATTCACGATGGACCCCATCGTGTTCGGCTTTCTGCTCGCCGTCTGCGTCGGCACCGGCGTCTTGTTCGGGCTGGCGCCGGCAATGCACATATCGAAGACCGACGTGCACGAGGTCCTCAAAGAGGGCGGCGGCCGAAGCGGGTCCGGCGGCATGCGGGCGCGGCGCTGGACGAGCATTCTGATCGTCGCCGAAGTCGTGCTGACGCTCGTCCTGCTGGCGGGTGCGGGCTTCATGATGCGCAGCTTCATGGCGCTGTACACGATGGACCTCGGCATCGACACGTCGCGTCTGTTGATCATGCAGCTCTCGCTGCCGCTCGCGAAGTACCCGCAGCGTGAGACGAGAACGGCGCTCTATCAGCATTTGGAAGAGCGTTTGCGGACGGTCGGCGCGATTCAGAGCGCGGCCATCACCACGAATGTGCCGACGTTCGGTGGCTTTCTCAGACAGTTGTCAGTAGATGGCCGACCGACGCCGGCCGGAGAAAAGCCGCCCGACGTCACGATGGTCAGCGTCAGCGCCGGCTACTTCGATACGATCGGCGTGCGGCTGGTGCGTGGCCGCACGTTTACGGATGCAGACGGCACGCCCGGCCACGAGGCCGCCATCGTCAACCAGCGCTTCGTGACGATGCATTTCCCAGGCGAAGATCCGCTTGGCCGCCGGATCCGCCTTACCGACTCCGCGCCACAGGTGCAGCAGCCGCTCCCTGTCGACGCCACAATCGTCGGCGTCGTGCCGACAGTTCGCCAGAGAAACTTCCAGGATCCCGATCCGGATCCTGTCGTCTATCTTCCGTATCGCGCCGATCCCCAGCGTTTCATGTCCCTAGTCGTGCGGGGCAACGGCGATCCGGCGCGCATCACCTCGCTCGTCCGCGAAGAGATGCGCATGATCGAGCCCGATCTGCCGCTGTTCAGAATCCAGACGATGGATCAGCAGCTAGCGCAGCAGCGGTGGCCCTTCCGCGTCTTCGGATCGATGTTCGCGCTGTTCGCCTTCATCGCGCTGCTACTGTCGGCCGTGGGCCTGTATGCGGTGACCGCGTATTCCGTCACGCAGCGGACGGCGGAAATCGGCGTCCGGATGGCGCTGGGTGCGCAGCCCACTCAGGTGATGTGGCTCGTCCTCCGCCGGGCGCTCGTTCAGTTGGCGATTGGCATCCCGCTCGGCGTCGCGGGCGCTTTTGGCGTCGGGCAACTGCTGAAGATCCTGCTGGTCCAGACGAGCACGCGCGATCCGCTCACCATCGGATCGATCGCCCTGTTGATGATCCTGGTGTCGCTGTCCGCGTGCTTCTGGCCAGCGCGGCGAGCCACGCAGCTCGATCCGGTCAACGCGCTGAGATACGAGTAGGAATTACGCGACCCCGCAGCATTCCATGACACTGGACACGGTTCGATCGATCTGCCGGGCCCTTCCGCGAGTGACGGAAGACATCAAGTGGGCGCACGATCTGTGTTTCTGCATCGGCGGGAAGATGTTCGCGGTCGTTGATCTGGAACGGCCGCATGCGATCGCATTCAAGTGCACGCCTGAGGTGTTCGGGGAACTCATAGAACGACCCGGGATCGTTCCCGCCCCGTACATGGCGCGCAACATGTGGGTCCAGGAACAGGAGCTCGGCGAAGCGCTCGAACGTCAGGAGCTCGAAGCGCTGATCAAGACCTCCTACGAACTGGTTGCCGCAAAGCTGCCCAAGCGGCTGCAGCCGAAGGAAAAACCTCGAACGCGGAAGAGGTTGACGAAGTAACGCTCGGCTGGCTTCTTGCACGGCGATGGCTCAGAGGAGCTCGTCGTGTCAGAAACTCTCTGGCAATTCCCGCGACCGATAGCGGCGCCCGACGGCCGGTTGTACGAAGCGCGAGCCTGCGGCTCAGTTCTGTCTGTGAATACCTGGCAGGGATGGATCGAATTCGTTCCCCTGGACGGGGGGTTGCCCATTCGATCGCCGCGCGAAACAACCCAGCCGAACCGCACAGATACGGAGTACTGGGCGACGGGCCTGACCGACGTTTATCTTGAGGGCGCGCTGCGGCGGGCGCTCGAACCACCGCCACACGCCGCTCCGACGCTGCCTCCGCAGCCGTCGGTGTTTTCGCGTCCCGCTCCGTCGACCGCCACCAAGATGGATGCGCCGCCCACGAGCATCCTCGACCCGTTCTCGGTGTACGAGAAAGGCGAGCCGCTGCTGCGCAAGCAGCTTGCGGCGTTCTCCGCGTGGCATCTCGTCAACATCGCACGCCAGTACAAGCTGACCGATCTGAGCGTCGACGCGCTCAACCGGATGCCCGCAGCCGAATTGATTGAGCTGATCGTCATCGGCGTTCAGCGCGATATCGCCAGGCGTCAGCGCCGTCTAGCGTAGTCGCTGCGACGACTCACTTGCGGCGCACGTTTCGGCTCTGTGCAAGTACCATAGCAGCTGCACATGGCCACGAAGAAACCGCGTCGAGGACGCATGCAGTCGCTCAAAGTCACCGACGCGTTCCGAGCGTTCGTCCTCGATCAGCTTCACGGGCTGGGCGACGTGACGCCGCGGACGATGTTCGGCGGCGTCGGGCTCTATTGCGGCGGCGTGTTCTTCGGCATCATCGCGCGGGATGTTCTGTATCTGAAGGTGGACGAGAGCAACAGAGCGGACTACGTACGTGCGAAGATGCAGCCCTTCAAACCCTACCCTGATCGGTCGGGGTCGATGCACTACTACGCCGTTCCCGTCGACGTCCTCGAGAGCGGCCACGACCTCGTCAAGTGGGCGCGCAAAGCCGTGGGCGTGGCGAAACGCTAGTCTGTCATCGCGGCTTCTTGTCGCCTACCTGTTCCTTCTCACGATTGAGCTCGACGATATCCACGCTGTCGGCCGACTGCCCAAGGAGATGCCTGCAGAAATAGTCGGCGCGGATCCAGTTGAAGTACGCCGTGCGATCGGCATGGCCGTGACGGACGCCCGGCATGACGAGCATGTCAAACCGCTTGTTGGCTTTGATCAGCGCATCGACCAAGCGCATCGTGTTTGCGGGGTGGACGTTGTTGTCGATCTCGCCGGTCGACAGGAGCAGATGGCCCTTCAGGTTCTTCGCGAGCTCGGAGTTCGTTTCGATGTCGTATTCGAACGAGACGCCTCCCTCCTTGTCCACGACTTCCTTCACGCCGTGGTGCTTCTCGCTCCAGGTGTTGTTGTAAATGTTGTTCTCGTGGTTTCCGGATTCCGATACCGCGACCTTGAAGAAGTCGGGATACACGAGCATCGCGGCTGCCGACATGAACCCGCCGCCCGAGTGGCCCCAGATGCCGACCTTGTTGATGTCGAGATACGTGAAACGGCGCGCGAGCTGTTCGACCGCGGCCTTCTTGTCGGCGAGACCATAGTCGCGCAGATTGCCGTATCCGAAGTTGTGGTACCACTTCGATCGCTGCGGATTGCCCCCACGATTGCCCACTTCTACGACGATGAAGCCGAACTGCGCGAGTGACTGACTGTTGCTGCGCGGGTTGAACGTCTTCGTGACGCTCTCGGTCTGCGGTCCTGGATACACGAACAGGATGACCGGATACTTTCTGGCTGGATCGAAGTCGAACGGCTTGTACATCACTCCGTACAGATCCGTCACGCCGTCGTCCGCCTTGACCTTGAATGGTTCGGGGAATTTGAAGCCGGCCTCTTTCAACGCGCTGACGTCGGGCGTTTCCAGGTTGGCGAGGACAGTTCCCGTCGCGTCGTACAGCACAGCGGACGGCACCGCATCCACCCGGGACCCGTTGTCGACGAAGTACTTGTTCGAATCCGCCAGCGACACGGCGTGGTTGGCGTCGCCCGGGTCGAGCAGCTTGATGCTGGCGCTGTCGTAGCTCACGCGATACAGGTGTGGATAGTAGGGGTCCTCGCCCGGCTCTTTCCCGACGGCGGCGATGTAGGCCACCCGCGCCTTGTCGTCCACGCCTTCGATGCTCGTGGTGACGTATTCGCCGGACGTGAGCGGATGCTTCAACGCACCGGTTGCGGCGTCGTACAGATAGTAGTGACCCCACCCGGTGCGTTCGGACCAGAACATCAGGTCCTGACCGTTGTTCGCGAGCCGCAGCGGCTTGGTTTCGATGTACGTGTTCAGCCGTTCTTCGACGAGCACTTTGACCTCTCCCGTCTCCGGAGCTGCGACGCACACATCGACCTTATGGAGATCGCGGCTCACCCGGGTGAAGTACAGCTTGTCGGATGAGTCGCTGAGCCATTGCGGCGGCGGCGCATCCGGATTCTGTCCGCCACCCTGCCCCCCGGCGCCGCGGCCGCCTGCAAATCGCGCTGAGACAGGCGCCGTCGCAATCTGCAGGGTCTGGTCCTTGAAGCGGTCGGCTTTCATGGTTGTTCCCGTTTTGGCGGCGACGTCGAACATGTGGATTTCGTACTGGGTCACGTTCGCTTCACCAGGCATCGCATAGCGATAGGTTTCGAGCTTCGGGCGCGGGCGGGCCAGCGAGTCGATGACCCAGAGGTCGGCAACCTTCCGCTGATCGCGCCGCACGAGCGCGAACTTCTTCGAATCCTTCGACCAGACGATCTGCACCGCTGGCACGCGCGCGTTTTTGTTGGTCCCGTCCTGTTCCGTTTCAATCTGCTGCTGTTCGCCTTGATCCTGTTGCTGTTGCTGTTGCTGCAGCTGCTCCTGTTCCTGCTGCAGTTCCCGCGCCGACCGCGCATAACTGAAATACTCTTCGCCGTCAGTGGTCAGCTGCGATTCTTTGATGCCGGCATCGTCGGCCTTCTTCTGCGCCAGCGCAAAGCTGTCGGCATCCATCATGAACAGGTTGTGGTTGCGCGCGAACACCACCGTCTTCCCATCCGGCGAGGGCGAGGCCCATCGTGGACGCTGCGGCGCACGATAGTCATCGTCCAGCAGATCGACGGCGCCTGTCGCCAAGTCGTACTCGAAATGCAGCGTGCGGTTCTTCGCCGGCTGCGCACCGCGGCCAGGCCCGGCAGCGCGGCCGCGTTGTCCTTGCGGAGCCTCGTCGTCTTGCCCGGCCGCCTTCGTGCCGGCCTGTGTGTCTGTTGTCGTCGGGCGCTTCGGCTTCGCGATCTCCGAATCGCGCGGCACCTGCACGTCGAACTGAAACGCGGTGTCTTTCTTCACGAACTTGACCGTCGTGAAGGGCAGGTGCTGTGCGTCGTACGGCTCGCGCGTGATTGCCGTCAGCGTCGCCGCCATCTTCGCGTGATCGAAGAGGGGTGCCTTGGCCTTCTTCAGCGGATCGACCAGATAGAACTTGCGGCCGTCGCGGGTCTGGTAGCTGTACCAGAAGCGGTCGCTCGCCTCCAGCCAGCGAGGCGTGACCGCCGTGTCGAACACTAACCGGCCCACTTTCTGCGCGGTCCAGTCCGACGCGAGATCGTAATTGGGTTTTAGCGGCGTTCCGGTCTGCGCGCGAGGCGCTGCGACCCCCATGGCCAGAAAGACAACGGCCACACACCAGCAGAGAAGGCGGCGCTGCATACAGGTGCTCCTTCTGAAATGCGTCGACAGGATGCCGCTATTCTACGTCCGCTGCTGGTGCCGTTCGCCGTCCGTCGTTCCCACGCCCGGCGTCTGTGCGCGCAGGTATAAGATGCGCGCGGAGGCCACGATGAAAGACTTTGCAATAGAGCTCACTGATCGGCCCGGCGAGCTGGGTCGCGTGGCGACGGCGCTTTCCCGATACGGCGTGAACCTCAAAGCGCTAACGGGGTTGGCGATCGACAAACACGTGCTCGTCCGAATCATCGCGGACGATCACGAGGCGGCGCGGTCGGCGCTGCAGGGCGCCGGCATTCGCTTCACCGAAGGCGACGTGGTGCAGGTGCTGCTGGAAAATCGGGCTGGCGAGCTCGCCTCGGTGACCTCGAAGCTGTCGGAAGCAAAGGTCAACCTCCGCGCGATCTACCTGACAGGGATCCTCGACAACCTCGTCGAGCTCGCCATCGTCACCGACGATGCGAAGAAGGCGAAGCGGATGCTCGAGTAGGATCGCGTCTCTCGTTCACCAATTGGGTTGGGGCCTCCCCTTCCAGTACCAGACGATCAGGTCCGTCGACGGCGGCACACCGCCCAGTTCGCGCAGACGGGTGGCGTTCTGCGCCCGGTGATGGTGGCTGTGCATGGCGCACTGCGTCAACGCCTCGGTAATGGTGATCGTGAGCGGCGGATCCTTGAACCAGGGAATCCGGATCGGTTCCGCCAGACGCGATTCGGTCAGGCCCTCGAGGCCTGCGCGCATCGCATCGTGGCTGCCGCGTGCATACCCCCACAGATCGTCGAACGACGCGAAATCCTCGGGTTTCGTCAGATCGAACGGCGTAGCGCCTCCGCCGACGCCCCAGAAGAAAGCGCGCTGCACGAGATGAATGTGGTGCAGCCGGTGGCGCAGCGCCTGGTCTTCGCGTGCCGGCTGGTGGTTGGCGAAGGCACGCCAATGCTCGGCGTCCGCCCAGAACTGATGGTCGAACATGTCGCGAAGGATCGGATTCATGCCACGCTTCATTGTATTGCGGCTGGGTAGTCCGTTCTCCGCCGTGTAGCGCCTACCCGG
>Ga0066388_100001321_pt1 | contig 13714 bp, 15 predicted proteins | sample PanSoiMetaGPlot6_FD_64539 | JGI IMG/M metagenome (GOLD analysis project Ga0066388, IMG submission 64539) | Tropical forest soil microbial communities from Panama analyzed to predict greenhouse gas emissions - Panama Soil - Plot 6 (Hybrid Assembly) | ecosystem: Environmental > Terrestrial >... | reverse complement strand
CCCGAGCCCCGCCCTAACCCCGAGCCCCACCCTAACCCCGAGGCCGAGGCCACCCCGGAGCCCGACTCCGCCACCCCACCCCCAGGCGTCATCGCCACCAGGCCCGCCGGAACCACAACCCCTCATGATCGTGGACATCTACCCCGCGAAAAGCGCAGGTAGCTGTCCACGATGACGGCGGCCCCCAAGGCGCCCGTGATTGTGGATCGCTACCCCCCATTTCCCGCAGGTAGCGATCCACGATCAGCGCACCTGCCGCGAGTAGTCTCACGCTGTGGACGCAGAACTGCGCGCCGAACTCCTGGCCCGCCGCGACGAGGATCAGCGGGTGCGCATGGCCCCCATACCGCCGGTCGGCCAGTATCGCGAGATCCCCCCCGAGATCGCGGAGATGATGCGAGTCGACGCGGACAACACCGCGTGGCTGACCGAGCTGACCGCCCGCCGCGGCTGGCCGGGCCGGACGCTGGTGGGGGAGGACGGCGCCAACGCGGCCTGGCTGCTGGCCCAGCACGCCGACCCGGAGTCGCAGTCGGCCTTCCTCGACCTGCTCCGCGCGGCCGTGGCCGCGGGGGAAGCCTCGGCCACAGACCTGGCCTACCTGGACGACCGGGTCCGCATGCACGCCGGGCAGCCCCAGCTGTACGGAACCCAGTTCATCCACGACGAGCAGGGCCTCCGGCCGTGGACCATCGAGGACCCGGAGAACCTGGACCAGCGCCGCGCCAGCGTGGGACTCGGGCCATTCGCTGACTACGAGGCCCGGATGCGCCCGCGATAGACCGGAAGCTTCAGCCCCGCAGCCACCCGGCTATTCACGCCACCCCGCGCGCGGTTACCGTGAGGATCGACTGACCTGCGATGGAGGTGGGCACATGACAAACCGCGCGCTGCTCGTCGTCGACATGCAGAACGGCTTCTGCCATCCGGACGGCTCGTTCCCCCGCATCGGCATGGGCCTGGAAGGCGCCGGCGAGGCCGTGCGCAACGCCGCGGTGGCGGTCGGCCAGGCCCGCCGGGCCGCGATTCCCGTGGTGTTCACCAGGCACGTGTACCGGCCGGGCCGCCCGGACGAGGGCGCCGCCCTGATCGGGAACAGCCCGGCCCTGGCCGGGGTCAACGGTCTGGCGGCGGGGTACTGGGACGCCGACGTGGTGGACGAGCTTGGTTGCGGGCCTCAGGACCTGGTGGTGGACAAGGTGCGCTTCGACGCCTTCCAGTGGACCTCGCTCGAGCCGCTGCTGCGCGGCCTGGACGTGCGCGAGCTGGTCGTCTGCGGGGTGGTCACGAACCTGTGCGTGGAGACCACGGTCCGGTCCGCGTTCATGCGCGACTTCCCCGTCACCCTGCTCGCCGACTGCTGCGCGGCCAAAACCCGCCGCCTGCACGAGCTGTCCCTGGAGGTGCTGACCAGCTACGAGCTGGCCGAGATCGCCCGGATCGGCGACGGCTACGACGTCGGCCTGGCCCCGAAGGATCTGAAAACCCCTATCGGCGCCTGAGCACCGCCAGCCGGACCCACCGCCAGCCGAGCAGGAACAGCCCGAGGGACGCCAGCGCGACGACGACGAACGCCACCGCGGTGCCCTGCCCGGACACCACCCGGAACAGCATGCCCAGGGCGACCGCGCCGAGCCAGGCGCCCACCCCGGTCGGCCACAGCCGGAACGGCTGCCGCCACGCTCGCGCGGCCAGCCAGCCGCCCGCCAGCCCGGCCAGGAACGGCCACGCGGTGGACGCGATCCCGGCCAGGCTCTCGCCGTGAGCGTGATCGGCCCGGCCGATGACCACGAACAGCAGCACGCAGCAGCAGTCAAGGATCACCGCGAGCCGGGCCGGGCGCATCCGCCCACCCTAGCGCCCCGCCCTAGAGCTGGGGCTCGACGATCACCTTCAGCCCGCTGCGCCGGGCGCCCTCCGCGAACGCCTCCTGCACCCGGCCCAGGCCGAACCGGTCGGTTACCACCGAGGCCAGATCCACCACCCCACGCGAGGCCAGGCCGATCGCCCGCGGGTACACCTCGTTCATCCGCCGCACCATCGCGATCGTCAGCCCCTTGCGCCGCGCCAGCGAGGCCCCGAACCTGATGGTGTCATCGCCCGGGATGCCGGTCAGCACCACGCGGCCGCCGGGCCGCACCGAGGCCATGGCCAGCCCGACCGCCTCGTCGTTGCCGGCCGCCTCGAACGCCACGTCCACGCCCGCCTCGCTCAGGTCCGAAGCGGGGTCGCATGCCTGGTCCGCGCCCAGCCGCGCGGCCGCCTCGCGCCGGTGCGCCAGCGGCTCGACCGCCAGCACCGAACTCGCGCCCGCCGCCTTCAGCACCTGAATTAGCAGCAGCCCGATCGGCCCGCAGCCGATCACCGCGGCCGTCCCGGCGAACGGCAGGTGGCCCAGGTCGGCCGTGTGGATCGCCACCCCGAGCGGCTCGAGCATGGCGCCGTCCGCGTCACTGACGCCGTCCGGCAGGGGATGCAGCAGATCAGAGGGCCAGGCCATGACCTCGCGCAGCATGCCGTCGGTGTCGCCGTGGCCGGAGAACCTGATCCGGTAGCACAAGTTCCGGTAGCCGTCCCGGCAGGCCCGGCACGTCCCGCACGGGATGGCCGGGTCGATGGCCACCCGCCCGCCGGCCCGCGGCCCGTCGGCGATCACCCCGGCGCCCTCGTGGCCGAGCACGAGCGGGTGGGTCAGCTTGGCGTCGCCGATCGCCCCCTCGTCAAACCAGTGCAGGTCAGAGCCGCAAATGCCGACCGCGGTGACCCGCACCAGGCTCATCCCCGGCCCCTCCGCGGGCGTCGGCTCGTCCGCCACCCGCAGGTCGCCCACCCCGTAGAGTCTCGCTGCGCGCACCCGTTCTCCTTTTCCGTGGCCTCCTGTCATTTTTTATCCCGAACGGATGGGCTATCCCACTCAGTGCCGACCTGTCTGCCAAGACGGCGAAAACCAGTGATCCCCGGGGGACCGCCCGGGGATCACTGGCTCGGTGCTAGCGGGTGCTAGCCATGCGGGGCAGGCTGCAGGGAGGCCTGCCCTTAGGCCGCGGGGCCGCTCGCCAGGGTCACGGTGGCGCTGTGCGACTGCCCGGCCTGGTCCACCCAGCTGACCGAGACCTTGTCGCCCGGGTGGTACTTGACCAGTACGTCCTGGATGTCGGCGGTCGAGGAGACCGAGTGGCCGCCGACCGAGGTGATCGTGTCGCCCGCGGTCAGCCCGGCGCTGGCCGCCGGGGAACCGGACACGGCGCCGGAGATGGTCACGCCGCTGGCCGTGTCGCTGCCGCCCTGGTCGCCGAACCCGCCGAAGCCGAACCCGCCGGAGTCGCCGGAGCCGCTCCCCGAGTTGCTGCCGGAGGTCGCGATGCCGAGGAAGGCAGTGGCGCCGATGTGCACGGTGGACGAGCCCTGGCCGTCGCCGATCTGGCTGGCGATGGACTCCGCCGCATCGATCGGGATGGCGTAGGCCTGCGTGGCGGACTGGCCCGACTGGGACTGGAACTGGGTACCGGTGGAGGCCGCGGTGTTCATGCCGATCACCTGGCCATAGGAGTTGACCAGCGCGCCGCCCGAGTCGCCCGGCTGGATGTCCGCGTTGGTCTCGATCAGCCCGGTCAGCTGCTCGCTGTTGACGCCGGACCCCTCGTCGGATGCGGTGATGGACTGGTTCAGCGCGGTGACCGTGCCGCTGGCCACCGATGGGGTGCCGCCCTTGCCGCCCGCGTTGCCCAGCGCGGTCACGGCGTCGCCGGTCTGCACGCTGGACGAGTCGCCCAGGTTGGCCGTGGTGAGGCCGGACGCGTTCTGCAGCTGGATCACCGCGACGTCCCGGCTCGCGTCGTAGCCGACAACCTTGGCCGTGTAGGTGCGGCCGTTGCCCACGTCGGTGACCTTGATCGAGGTGGCGCCGCGGATCACGTGGTTGTTGGTCAGCACCTCGCCGTTCGAGGTCAGCACGATGCCGGTGCCCGCCGCCTTCCCGCCCTGATTGCCAAGCGTGGTCACGATGTCGACCAGCGCGGGATCCACCCGCTGTGCGATCTGGCTGGCGGACAACGGCGTCCTGGAGGCGGCGGTCATGGTACTCGCCGCCAACCCGTGCGAGCTGCCAATCAATCCGCCCGCGGCGGCGCCCGCGGCGAGCGCGACCGCGCCAGTGACGATCAGCCCGCGCTTGTGGCTCCGCCTCGGCGGGGGCGGGGGCTCGCTGGGATAGCCGGCCCAACCGTGGTACGGGTCGTAGGTCTGGCTCATGGGTGTGGCCCTCAACTCACTGCCGCGGAGCGGCTTCGTCCCTATCGTTACGTTGTGAGCATCGGTTCCAGACCTTGAGGGAACCCGAAGGTACCCCCTCGCCAAGCCGCAAGTTTCCTGAAGGACTGCTTAAGACGTTCAGGTTCACAGGTTGGCGCCCGTACCTTCCAGCTCCGGACTTCCCAGCTCCGGATTATCCGGTTCCGTACTTTCCAGCTCCGTACTTTCCAGCCCCGTACTTTCCAGCCCCGTACTTTCTGGCTCCGTACTTTCCGGTTCCGTACTTTCCGGCCCCGTACTTCCGGGCTGGGCGTCCTCCTGGTCCATATGCCCGAGCCACTCGCGGATCGCCAGCCCGATCAGGGCCGGCACCAGGTCGCGGGACCGGCGGACCAGCCACGCCGTGCCCTTGGTGGCCATCCAGGCGAACTCGGCCAGCCGGCCCGGCGGCGGGCTGGACGGCTCGGGGTCGGGGCCGGGGCCGACCGGGTACCCGGACGCGGCCAGCAGGGCGTGGAAGCGACAGGCGATGAGGCGGTGTCCGCGTTCGTTCGGGTGCAGCCGGTCGACGCTCCAGTAGTGGCGCTCGTAGGTGGCGGGGTCGCGGGCCGCGTCCAGGTGGACGGTGCGGTACTGCCGGGCCACCTCGTCCACCGCCGCGTTCACCGCGCGCATCCGGCGCGCCAGCGGCCTGGCCAGCGCGCCCGGCAGCCCGAACATCTGGCCCGGGTCCGGCAGCCGCATGGTCAGGACCTCGGCGCCCGACGCCCGGAGCGCAGCCACGGTCCGGGAGATCGCCGAACCCGTCCGTTCGGGATCAAAATCTCCCCGGAGCGTGTCGTTGATGCCGACCACCACGCTGGCCACATCCGGCCGAAGGGCCGCGGCGGCCGGAAGCTGGATCTGTTCCACGTCGGCGGCCAGCGCCCCCAGCGTGGCCAGGTTGTGCATCTCGGCCTGGGGCAGCGTGCCGCCCAGCAGCGCGGCCCAGCCACGCCAGCCCCCGCCGGGGGCCGGATCGCCCATGCCCACGGTGATCGAGTCGCCCAGCGCCGCGAACCTAGTCATGCCGGCCTCCGCCCGACCTCAACCTCGACCTCGACTTCGCTGAAAGCCCCGTGCGCGGCCAGGAAGCCGCGCACGCTCGCGCCCCAGTCGTACCGTTCGGCGCGGGCCCGGGCGGCGGCCCGGCGGTCCGCTTCCGGCCGGGCCAGCACGTCGCGCACGCCGGCCGCGAGGTCCTCGCCCGGCACGCCCGCCCCGGCCTCGCCCACCACCTCGGGCAGGGCCGACTCCGCGCTCACCACCACCGGGGTCCCGCAGGCCAGTGCCTCCAGTGCGGCCAGCCCGAAGGTCTCCGCGGGGCCGGGGGCGATGGCCACGTCGGCGCTGGCCAGCAGCGCGGCCAGGTCGGCGCGGCCGGGCAGGAAGCCGGTGAACGTGACCGGCAGGCCGCCTCGCACGGCCCGGCGTACCAGGCGCGACCGCAGCGGTCCCTCGCCCGCCACCACCAGCCGGACCGGCATGCCCCCGGCGCGCAGGGTGGCCAGCGTGGCCAGCGAGCGCTGCGGCTTCTTCTCGGCCGACAGCCGGCCGGCGTGTACCAGCAGGATCTGGCCCTCGCCGACATACTGGGTCCTGATGTTCCCGGCAGCCGGGCTGAACGTGGCCAGGTCCACGCCGAGCGGCACGCGGACCAGGTTGGCCGCGCCGATCCGCTCGAACTCGGCCGCCGCCCAGCTGGTGGTGCAGATGACCCGGTGGTAGGCCCGGGCGGTGCGCCGGTTGAGCCAGTCGGCCACGACCCGGGACGGCCCAAGCCCGGTCAGCCCGACCAGGGCCGTGACGCTCTCGTGCGAGACCATGACGGCGGGCACGCCGTGGTCCCGCGCCCACGCCCCGGTCCAGCGCAGCGTGGTCCGGTCCGACACCTCGAGCGCGTCCGGCCGCAGCGCGGCCAGCAGCCGGGCCAGCCGCTTCCTGCGCCACAGCACCCGGTACCCGCCGGTGAACGGCAGCCGAGGCGCGCGCAGCGTGATCACCCGGCCCTGCGCGGTCTGCTCGTCGCCGTCCCGCTCGCCGGGGATGACCAGCACCGGCTCGTGCCCCGCGGCCAGGTAACCCGCGCCCAGCTCGGCCAGCGTGGTGCGGAGCCCGCCGGAGTTCGGCGCGACGAAGTTGGCCAGCCGGACAATCCTCATGCCGAGACCTTGGCCCGCTTGGTCCGTCTGGTGCTTCTGGCCCCCGACCTGAGCACCGCGGCGTAGTGGCCGGTCAGCTCGTCGGTCAGCGCGGGCCAGGTGCGGCTCAGTACCTTGCGCCGCCCGGCCGCGCCGAACGCCGCGCGCGCCGCCGGGTCGGCGGCCAGCCGGATCACCGCGGCGGTGAACGCGTCCGGGTCGTTCGGCGGAACCAGGCAGCCGGTCACCCCGTCCGCCACCAGGTCCAGCGGCCCGCCGGCGGCGGGCGCGACGACCGGCAGCCCGCTAGCCGCGGCCTCCTGCAGCGTCTGGCCGAACGTCTCGTAAGGACCGCTGTGCACGAACACGTCGAGGCTGGCGTAGATGGCGGCCAGCTCCTCGCCCCGGTGCTCGCCCAGGAAGGTGGCGTCCGGCAGGTGCTGGCGCAGCGCGGCCTCGGCGGGCCCGGCGCCCACGATGACCAGCCGCACGCCGTCCAGCTTGGCGATCCCGGCCAGCAGGTCGACCCGCTTCTCGGCGGCCAGCCGGCCGACGTACCCGGCGATCAGCTCGCCGCCCGGCGCCAGCCTGGCCCGGATCTCCTCGCTGCGCTTGGCCGGGTCGAAGCGCCGCGTGTCCACGCCGCGGCCCCACAGCCAGATGTTCTCGATGCCACGGCCGTGCAGGCCGGTGGCGGTGACCGTGGACGGGGCCAGCGTGCGCGCGGCGCTGTTGTGGATGCCGCGCAGCCAGCGCCAGGCGAACGCCTCGCCGGCCCAGCCGAGCCGGTAAGCCCGGGCGTAGGACGGCAGGTCCGTCTGGTACACCGCGACCACGGGCAGGCCGAGCCGCCGGGCCACCGCGGTGCCGTATGCGCCGAGGCAGACCGGGCTGGCCAGGTGGACCACCTCGGCCCGGTGCTCGATCAGCGCGGCCCGGACCCGGCGGCTGGGCAGCCCGAGCCGGAAGCTCGGGTAGCCGGGCAGCGGGACCGCGGGCACGCGCACCACCGGGAAGGGGAACGTGGCCTCCTGCTCCGCCCCGCCAGGCGGCCGGGGGGCGATGACCATGGGGTGGTGGCCGTGGCTGGTGAGGAGTTCGGCGACACGGAGGACGGTGTGCGCCACGCCGTTGACGTCGGGTGGGAAGGACTCGGTGATAATCGCGACCCTCATGGTCACACTGTGCGACATCAACAGATCGCGACATCGCAGCCGCCGTGACGTTCAGGCGAAAGTTCCGTGACTTCTTGGTTCGCGGGTGGCCTCCGGGACAATTGTCCCATGGATGCCACCTGGACGGTACGGCTGGACGCGAGGCCCTCGGGCCGGTAACGCCTCCTCGACCACGGGCAGCAGCCGGGCCGGCTCGCCGCCGCGGCACAGCATGATCCGCCCGGCCAGGGTGTCGTCAGCCAGGAACGCCATGGCCGCGGCCCGGAAGCACGGCTCCTCGACGCCCCCGACGTTGTTGACCAGCACGCCGACCGGCCCCGCGGCGCCCGCCGCGGCGCGGATCCCGGCCGCACCTCCTGTTACCAGAGCGGACTCTCCCTTGAGGTCCATGGCGGCATTGTCTGTCCTGGTACTGACATTTCCGCGGAGCAGCCGCCGGCCCGCGGGCCTCAGCGGCCATGTGCTGGAGGGGCGGGCACCGCGGCCGGCCCCTCCAGCTGAGACGGCCCGTCTGTTAGCAGACGCCTATCCCGGAGATGAAGCATCTGCTGAGGTCCGGCTCAGGTGCGGTATCACCAGCCAGGCCGGTCAGCGAGACGTTCGTGTACGACACGAAGGCCAGCTGGACGGTCTGCGGTGGACTGCACGGCGGCTGGAAGGGGCCAGCCGCGGGTGGCCCGACTGAGATGCTTCCGGTGGTCTGCCCGTTGCGGACGGGGAAGGACTGGGTGTTGGTAAGCGGCGCGGTTACCGACTGTTTGTTCGAGGCCTTGGGGTGGTTGCCGCCGCCGTTGATGCAGACATAAGTCGCGGTTGCGGTGGCATTGAGGGTGATCGCCTCGGTCGTCACAGTGTTGCCAAGCCCGGCTTCCTTGAAGTTCGAGACGAGATAGGCTCCGCTGTTGGTGATGCTGGCGGTGCCCGCGCTGATGAAGTGCGGGGAGTCGGCGGCGGCCGGGCCGGCGGCAAGCACGAGTGCCGATAGCCCCACGGCCAGAGGTCCGACGATCAGGGATAGAAGTCGTCGCATTCGTTCCTCCTTTGCTTTCACCCGGATCGGGTGACAATTTCGCTTCCGGAGTAAGCCCCTTCTACCGCATCGCCTCCTCTCACCGGGCACGCGCGAGCACGTCGGATAGTGGGACGGTGAGCTGGGTGGTCATTCCCTAGCCGCCAGGCTTGTCGCCTTGAGGCATGGGCGCGGCGGCGGCCAACCACGCGCAAGACCGCCCTGTGCATGTTGGTCTCCTCCCGACGTACACGCTCGAAGTTCACGCGGGATTGCCGGCGCACCAGTGCCCGGATCGTCTCAATCCGGCGCGAAATTGATATGTAATCCAGCCAAGAGCAAGCCGCGGGCGGTGCCCTCAGTAGTGGCCTACTGATCTTTTGCGGCCCCGGTATTCTCAGTTACTGAGGTCCAAAGAACGGCGCCGAGCGCAGCGCGATCTGACACCCCGAGCTTGCCGTACGCGGAGTAGAGATGGCTCTCTACCGTCCGGACGGAGACAACCAGCCGGTCGGCGATGTCGGCATTGGACAGGCCATGGCACGCAAGCGCGGCGACCTCCTGTTCCCGCGGGGTCAGCGTAGCCAGGCCCCGGGTCTCGGGAAACGGCAGGATGAACCTGAGCGCATGGTGGGCCTCGCGCGGGGACAAGTCGGCGGCCCTAGCCCGTGCGATGACGGCGCGAGCGGTGTGACCCGACTCTGCCCACCGCCACGATGCCTCCGTGGCGACCTCGGCGGCCACGAGCCCCGCGCCGATAGCGGCAAAGGCGTCGGCCGCCGCCTCCAGCGACGCGGCGTTGCTCGTATCTGCCGCGCGGGCATGAACGCTGGCCGCGGCCGGCCACGGCCCGTCGAGGGATGCCGCCAGTGTCTCGAGCCGGCCGGCCACGTGCCTGGCGCCGAGCCGGAGGGCGTCATGCAGAGCGAACATCGCAGAGGCGGGCTGGCCCCGGCTCTCTTGATCACCGGCCGCCGTAATGAGCTGGCTGACGGCCCGAGACCGTTCGCCGGCCCCTGCCATGACCCAGGCCCGGGCCCGGGCGGCATCACCGTCGAAGACGGCGAGTCCGCTGTGGCGCCGCGTCACGGCCTCCTGGGCCAGTCGGCCTGCCTCCACCAGATGGCCGAGCAGCGCGTGGGCTTCGGCCGCGAGAGAAAGGCACCATACCAGGCAGCCAACCGGATCGTTGCCGCGCAGCACGGCGGCGGCCCCGGTGAGCTGGCGCAGGGCGCAGGCAGGCCGGCCCTGCAGCAACAGCGCCCGGCCCAGCTTGGTGCGCGCATGAGCGAGGTCACCAGCGCCAAGGATCGGAGCCGCGCCGGGCTCAAGCGGCCCGGCCAGGACCGTGGTGACCTCGTCGAGCCGTCCAGCCAGCAGCAGCGCGTTGGTCCGCGCTATCCAGACCCAGCCGGCTGCCTCAGGCAGTTCCCCGTGGAGACGATCCGCTGCGGCGCCGAACTCGTCACACAGCGCCAGCACCCGGTCTGCCCGGCCGCCGAACGCCATGCACGTCGCGACCGGGGATAGCGACCGAAGCCGCACCCGCACATCCATGTCAGGCGCGATCAGCGGGCCGCCGATGGCAAGTGCCTCGGTGAGACGCCCGGCGTAAGTAAGGAGCCTGGCCAGCTCGGCACGTGCCAGCAGCCGCCGTATCGGGTCGTCCACGGACGCCTCGATCTCTCCCAGCACCCGCCGCGCGGCCGCCAGGCCGCCCGGGCCGTGGAACATCACCCAGGCCCGCTCCCGGGCGAGGAGCTGATGCGCGGTCTCGTCAGGCTCGGTGCCGGCCAGCCCATCGAGTATGCTGCCCGCCGCGTCGAACTGCCCGAGTCGGCTGAGCGAGGCACCAAGCAGCAGCCCGGTCTCGAACGAGGGCACCAGCTCCCATGACGCGCCAGCCAGCCGCGCGGCGAGCGCGAAGTCGAACACCTCGCGGGCTGCGCGCGCGGCCCGCAGCAGCAACCCGGCGTCCACGGGGCTGGCCGACTCCACCCGCCAGGTAGCCAGCCGCAGCACATCGTCCCGCCGCTGGCCGCCGACCGCCTCCAGGGCATCGGCCAGCAGCCGCTGCAGACGCCTGCGCTGCAGCACCGGCATCCGGGCCCGCAGCACCTCTCCGAACAAGGGGTGCGCGAGGCGCACCTCGGCCCGCCGCCCTGACTCCTCGGCTACGATCGTTCCCCGCCGTTCCTCGTCAGCGAGGTCGACCCCCTGGACCAGTTTCTGCACCAGGTCGGCGCCCAGCGGCTCACCGACCGCCAGCAGCTCGGCCAGCAGCCGCTTGTCCCCCTCGTGGCGGCCCATGCGGTCGGCGACCAGCTCGGCCAGCCGGGGGCCGACCCTTCCATCTGGCGCCCATCTCCATACCCCGTCGAGCCGGGCGAGCGTCCCGGTGTCCACCGCGTCGGCCACCAGTTCCCGCAGGAACAGCACGTTTCCCGCCGTCTCGCACCAGAGCCGGTGCAGCGTGCCCGCCTCGATGTCCCCGCCCAGCGCCGCTGACGCGAGCGTCGCGAAGTCCTGCTGCCCGAGCGGCTCGAGTTCCAGCCGCGGCAGCGGGCCGTCCTTGTACAAGGACACCACATCCGATGGGGGCTGTTCCCCGGCCCGCATCGTCAACAGCACGGCGGCCGCGCCGGAGGTCGACAGGTGGTGAACCAGCGCTGCGGATAGCCCGTCCAGTAGGTGGACATCATCGACCACGACCAGCATCGGTCGGCCACCTGACCGCCTGCCCAGGATTTCGGTCAGCCGTGACAGCAGGCCCGCCCGGCCACGGAACCGGATTTCCTCATCGGCCAGGCCCAGCCCGGCCACGCCGCCAAGTGGCAGGTCGCTGGCGGCCGGAGTGGCCGTTGCCCACGCCACGTGCCAGCCGGGCAACGCCGCCGACACCTCACGGGCAAGGCGTGTCTTACCCACTCCTGCCGCCCCGCCGACAACGGCCCCGCCCCGCTCCGCTATCGCCTCGCTCAAGAAGGCGAGTTCCTCAGCGCGTCCTATGAGGGGCAACTCTTCGCCCCGCTCCATGAGCCTCACCCTGACCCCCCCTGCTCATGCTTAGGTCACCATCGAAATTGCCTGTACACGCGCTTGTCAAGGGATGTCGGCCTTCCTTGCGCAACCGGGGTGGCAACCTTTCCGGTCGCGACCGTGGGCGACAATGGTGTCCTGAGGAAGGAGCCGCCGATGAGCGCGCTTGCGGAGACGCAGTCCCAGGCTTCCCTGCGGGGTTTCCTGCACGGGCTGCCCGGGGTGGACCGGGTGGGGGCGGAAGCGCGGGCCGCCATGCTGACCAGCCGGTCGATCAAGACCACGGCCAAGCAGTGGGCGCTCGACACCGCCATCTCGATGATCGACCTGACCACCCTGGAGGGCCAGGACACGCCGGGCAAGGTCCGCGCGCTGTGCGCCAAGGCCAGGCGGCCCGACCCCGCCGACCCGACCGCGCCGATGGTGGCGGCCGTCTGCGTGTACCCGGACCTGGCCGGCGTCGCCGCCACCGAGCTCCGGGGCAGCGGCGTGCACGTGGCCAGCGTGGCCACCGCGTTCCCCAGCGGGCGCGCCAGCCTGGACGTCAAGCTGGCCGACGTGAAGTACGCGGTCGCGGCCGGCGCCGACGAGGTGGACATGGTGATCGACCGGGGCGCCTTCCTGTCCGGCCGCTACCTGGAGGTCTTCGACGAGATCACCGCGGTCAAGCAGGCCTGTGGTGTGGCCCATCTCAAGGTCATCCTGGAGACCGGCGAACTGGTCACGTATGACAACGTGCGGCGCGCGTCCTGGCTGGCCATGCTGGCCGGCGCCGACTTCATCAAGACCTCGACCGGCAAGGTCAGCCCGGCCGCCACGCTCCCGGTGACGCTGGTCATGCTGGAGGCCGTCCGCGACTTCCGGGCCGAACACGGCCGGCAGGTCGGCGTCAAGCCGGCCGGCGGCATCCGCACGGCCAAGGACGCGCTGCGCTACCTGGTCCTGGTCAACGAGACGGCGGGGGAGGACTGGCTGGACCCGCGGTGGTTCAGGCTCGGCGCCTCCAGCCTGCTGAACGACCTGCTGATGCAGCGGACCAAGCTGGCCACCGGCCGCTACTCCGGACCCGACTACTTCACCCTGGACTGAGGAGCCAGGACCCTCAGATGGATGAGTGGCCGCACAACTGGACCGAGCTGACCCGCGGCATCGGCTGCGCGATGTGCGAGAACGGCCGGCCTGATGCCAACCGCTACGGTGTGCGGATCCGCGCAGGCCGGTATACCGATGCCTACCTTCAGCGCGCCGATGTGCAGCCCGGATACACGGTAGTGATATGGCGCGGCCGTCATGTTAACGAGCCAACGGAGCTAGACGACACCGAGGCGTCGGGTTACTGGGCCGAGGTACTGGCTGTCGCCCGCGCGCTGATCAGCGTGTACAAGCCGCTCAAGATGAACTATGAGACCTTGGGCAATTCACTCCCTCACCTGCACACGCACCTGATCCCCCGGTTCCCCCACGATCCGAGGCCAGGCCAGCCTTTTCCGCTGACAGCACGGCAGCCAGACGCGAAGGTGCCGGAAACCCAGCTTTGGGCCGACGCCGAAGAACTCCGCAAGCTCCTGGACTACGCGCAGCGCTCTTCGAACCCGTGAAGGAGCTGACGCTCTTCAAGCCGGGTGGCCGCGAGCCTCCCAATTCGGACGAAAGCCGCATATCGCGCGGAGATGAATTCAGAGAATGTGACTCTCTACTGATTCTTCTAGGTAGAGAGTGACTTTCTACCTAAACGGGGAGTACCACCACGGGGTCTTCGCCATCGGCCGGAACCATGCCGACTGTCTGCGGCTGGCCGGGATCCTCTATGCGAGCTACTTCCCGCGTCGGCTGACGATCGGTTCTTCTACCGGTTCGGCGGGCCGCTGCTTACCGTACACCACATGAGAGCCAGGGCCGTGGTACCCGTTGTTGTCATGGAACCCCCCGGTGAGGGCCCCGGTAAGTATGAAAGCCGCGCATACGATATAGAACAGCCAGCGACCTTTCCGGCCCCAGCTCCAGTTCAGCTCCACCTTCACCCGCCTCCTTGTTGCTCTTTCGGAGCAACGTCCAGGCCC
>Ga0066388_100001320_pt1 | contig 13720 bp, 13 predicted proteins | sample PanSoiMetaGPlot6_FD_64539 | JGI IMG/M metagenome (GOLD analysis project Ga0066388, IMG submission 64539) | Tropical forest soil microbial communities from Panama analyzed to predict greenhouse gas emissions - Panama Soil - Plot 6 (Hybrid Assembly) | ecosystem: Environmental > Terrestrial >... | reverse complement strand
AGGTCTTCCCGCTTCAAATAGATGCGGGCCTTCCCTAATTTTTCGGAGAGCCGGCGGGCGAAATAAAGGGGAGTCGGCCGGCCGATGTACTCCTTGGCCAAGCGGATGAATTCATTTTTAAAGACCGGATCCCGCCGAGCCTCCTCATAAGCCTTCTCCAGCTCTCTCAGGGCGGGAATCAAGGTCTCCGCCACGTAGCGGCCGCCGAAGATTCCGAAATGACCTTTTCTGTCGGGAAGGGACATAATAATAATCGGTGTAGGGGCGCCCCTGTGTGGGCGCCCGACAAATGGTGGACAGAATGCGGGGAGGCCACATAGGGCCGCCCCTACAGCACGTGAACCGAAACGGATTTCGCCTTCGTGATGAACTCTTCCATCTTCTTCAAATCTTTTCGACCCGGTTTTCTCTCCACTCCGCTCGCCACGTCGACTCCGAATGGCTTGACGGTCGCCACGGCCCTTTGAATGTTTTCGGGAGTGAGCCCCCCTGCCAGGATCAATTTCTTTCCCACGTTTTTCGCCCGCCTGGCAAGCTCCCAATCGACCGACTCTCCCGTGCCCCCGTAGCGGCCCGAAACCCGAGCGTCCAACAAGATCCACTCGCACTCGTAGCGGGGGATCTCTTCCAAATCCTTCTCCTCGCCCAGTCGAATCGCCCGGAACCAAGGGTGGCCGATGGGATTCAAGAGCTCGGGCGTCTCGTCGCCGTGAAACTGGAGATAATCCAGCTCGAACTGGCAGGCGATATCGAGCACCGTCTCCAAATCTTCGTTCACGAAAACGCCGACCTTCGGGATGTTGGTGGGAATCTCTTGGAAAATGGATTCCACCTCGTCATACGGAAGAAATCGGGGAGACTCCGGATAAAAATTGAAGCCCAAGAGATCGGCCCCCATTTCAACGGCGGCCAAGGCATCGTCACGGTTGGTGAGGCCGCAGATTTTGACTAAAGGTGTATCGGACATGGTCCTACGTCCCGATCAATTCTTGAAATTTGGCCTTCATATCTTTGGCCTTCAGCAAGGTCTCTCCGATGAGAAAACCTTGCACCCCGGCGGCGCTCAAGCGTTCCAGGTCCTCCCGTCGGGAGAGGCCGCTCTCCGAGATGACCGGAAGCTCAGGCGGCAGGAGAGGACGAAGCCTTTCGGTGGTGGCCAGGTCGATTTTCAGGGTCTTCAAGTCCCGGTTGTTGACGCCCATCAAGAGCCGCCCCACCCGGATACGGGAGGCGATCCCCGCCTCCTTCTCGTCATGAACCTCGATCAGGCAGGCCATTTTCAATTCTTCGGCGAGGCCGCAAAGATCGGCCATCTGCTGGGGCTCCAAGATGGCCGCGATCGCCAGGATGCAATCGGCCCCATGCACCCGGGCCTCGTAGACCTGATAAGGGTCGATGATGAAATCTTTCCGCAAGAGGGGCCGGGAACAGGCCTTGCGGACCTCCGACAGATGGTTCAAGCTTCCCTTAAAAAAAGACGGATCGGTGAGCACGGAGATCGCGGCCGCGCCGCATTCTTCATAGACTTCGGCGATTTTCTTCGGATCGTATTGGGCCTTCAGCTCCCCCGCTGAGGGGGAGGCCTTTTTCATCTCGGCGATGATCCGCGTCTTCGGAAGCCCCGGTGAGGGCACTTGGAGATCGAAGGGCTTTAAGAAGTCGTGGGTCGGCTCGCAATCGGAAAGCTTGGCCTTGAGGTCGGCGTATCCCTCCCGAAACTTGGCGGAAGAAATCTCCTCTTTTTTCGCATCGACGATTTTTTCTAAGATGGTGTTTTTGTAGCCCATGGGGAAAAATTCAGGCGGGGTTCATTCGCCTGACGGCCTGCAATACTTGAAAGGCCCGGCCCGAATCGATGGCTTCGTTCGCCTTCGAGAATCCTTCCTTGAGATCGGAGGCCTTCCCCGCCACGTAGAGGACGGCCGCCGCGTTCAAGGCGGAGACGTCCCTTCGCGGGCTGTCTTCGCCCCGAAGAACCGCCTCGATGAAGCCGGCGTTGGCCTGCGCATCGCCGCCCTTCAAATCTTCTTTTTTGCAATATTCGATGCCCAATTCCTTGGGATCGAAGGTATATCGTTTCAGCGTTTTGTCTTTCAGCTCGCAGACCTCGGTGGAGGTGGTCAAGGTGATTTCGTCCAGCCCGTCCCCCCCCCATACAACCATGGCCCGTTCGCATCCCAGATCCCGCAGCGCACCGCCGAAAAGGTCGAGGAAAGAGGGATCCCAGACCCCGATCAATTGGCGCCGGACACGGGCAGGATTCACGAGAGGCCCCACCATGTTGAACAAAGTCCGAAGCCCCAGCTCCCGCCGGGGACCGGCCACGAACTTCATGGCGGGATGATAGAGGGGTGCGAAGAGAAAGCCGAAGCCCGTTTCTTTGATCCGCCGTTCGGTCAGCTCCGGTTTCACCTCGATTTGAATGCCTAAGGCCTCGACCACGTCGGCGCTGCCTGCCTGCGACGAGGCTGAGCGGTTGCCGTGTTTGGCCACCTTCGCCCCGGCCCCGGCCGCGATCAAGGCCGCCGCCGTGGAGACATTGAAGGAGGAGGAATAATCGCCGCCGGTACCGCAGGTATCGACCAGGTCGTCGAAAGGAGCGTTCAGACCCTTCGCCATCGCCCGGACGGCCAAAGCCGCCGCCTTCAGCTCTTCGGGTCTTTCCCCCTTCAGGCGCAACGCAGTCAGAAAAGATCCGATCTGGGCGTCGGTGGCGGCCCCCGTCATCATTTCTTGAAGGCACTCGGTGATCTCGTCGGCCGTAAGGTCCTGCTTCTCCATTAATTTCGGCAAAAGGGTGCGGATCATGATATTTCCAAAAAATTCCTCAAAAGCTGTTTGCCTTCCACCGTCAAAATGGACTCGGGATGGAATTGCACCCCTTCGACGGAAAATTCTCGGTGGCGCACACCCATGATCTCGCCTTCCGCGGTTCTCGCGCTCACCTCGAGACAGGCGGGCACCGAGGAGGGCTCGATGACCAGAGAATGATAGCGGGTGGCTTCGAAGGGGTTTGAGAGGGTACGGAAGATCGTCTTTCCGTCGTGCTCGATGGGTGACACCTTGCCGTGCATGACCCGCGGGGCGCGGACGATCCGGCCGCCGAAGGCCTGGCCGATGGATTGATGCCCCAGACAAACCCCCAGAATGGGGGTCTTTCCCGCGAACTCCCGGATCAAATCCAGGCAGATCCCCGCTTCGTTGGGCGTGCAAGGCCCCGGTGAAATGACGATCCGCTCCGGACTCAAAGAGGCGATTTCCTTCAAGGTGATCTTATCGTTTCGATGCACCTGGACCTCTTCCCCCAACTCGCTCAAATACTGCACGAGGTTGAACGTAAAGGAATCGTAGTTGTCGATCATCAGGAGCATAAAATCTACCGGCCGCCGGTCACCGTTTTGACGGCTTCCATCATCGCCCGGGCCTTATTCTGACATTCCATGTATTCTCTCTCGGGAACGGAATCGGCCACAATGCCCGCCCCCGCCTGGACGAAAATCTTCTCTTTATTGAGGCCGATGGAGCGGATCGCGATGGCCGTATCCGAGTTGCCGGCGAAGTCGATGTAGCCCGCGCAGCCGCCATAGGGCCCCCGCCGCACCGGCTCCATCTCCTCGATGATCTCCATCGCCCGAATCTTGGGCGCCCCCGAGAGGGTCCCCGCGGGAAAGGAGGCCTGGATCAGATCGAAGGCGTCCTGCCCTTTCTTCAAGGTTCCCTCAACATTGGAGACGATGTGCATAACGTGGGAATAACGCTCCACCGTCATGAGCTCCGTGACCTTGACCGTTCCCGGCTCGCAAACCCTTCCCAAATCGTTCCGGCCCAGATCCACTAGCATGATGTGCTCGGCCCGCTCCTTGGGATCGGTGAGCATTTCCTTTTCCATGGCCCGATCCTCGTCGGACGTCTTCCCCCGTCGCCGGGTGCCCGCAATGGGCCTTAAGGTCGCCTTTCGCCCCTCAAGCCGTACCATCACCTCCGGAGACGATCCCACCAGGGCGAACTCCCCCATCTTCAGATAGAAAAGATACGGAGAAGGATTGAGGGTCCGCAAGGCCCGGTAGAGGCTTAAGGGATCGGCCCGTCCCTCGGATTCCCAACGGGAGGAAAGAACGACCTGGAAGATGTCGCCGGCCCGGATATACTCCTTCGCTTTTAAGACCGCCTGGCAATATTCCTTTTCACCCAGGCGAGACTTCCAGGGTTTGAGGGTCTTCATCCGCTTGGTTTTGGATTTGAGCTTCGAGGCGGGCAATGGTTTTTGAAATCCCGCGCTCATGTGATCTAAATAGCGAATGCTCTTCTCATAGACCTTCTTTAAGGGCTCGCTCCCGTCCACATAAGCGTTCACCACCGCGAAGGCCACATGCCTCAAATTATCGAAGATGACCAAACGATCGTAGATCCCGAAGAAGGCATCGGGAAAACGGAGTCCCGGATGACCCCGGTCGGGAATCTTTTCGAAAAATCGGACCGTGTCGTAACCCAGATAGCCGACCGCTCCCCCGCAGAGGCGCGGCAGCTCCGGATCGGGCACGAGACGAAAACGTTTCATCTCTTCCCGCAAGGGAATGAGGGGATTGCCCGTGCCGCTTTCCGAGCGGCGGGATTTGCCGTCGCGGCGGCGGATCTCCCAACAATCTTGCACCGATTCTAAGAGAAAACGGGGAGCGGCTCCCAAAAAGCTGTATCGGTCCCAGAGTTCGCCGCCGTTCATGCTTTCGAGCAGAAAGATGTATTCCTCCCCCGCATCGAACTTCAAAAGTATGGAGACCGGCGTCTCCAGATCGGCCGGCAATTTGCGGGAAAGGGTGATCAAGTTCCCGCGCTTGGCCGCCGCGGCGAACTCTTTGAAAGACATGGTCATAGAAGGTTTACGCTAACAGATTTAAAAAGGCAGGAAAAGCGATTCTTCCCGAAGGGAGAGATCTTACGAGGATGGATTCAACTTTTGAATGAACTCGCAGCCGGGAAGGCTCTGGGCGGACTTTAAATCGTCGCAGTTGGTGTCTTGAATGGTCTTCGTGCATTGCTTCAGCTCTTGATCGGCGATCGCGGGCCTTTTGTCCGCGGGAAGAACGTCGTAATTTTTGAGGAAGGCCTCTTTCATTTCTGAGACACATTGCTTGGTCGGAATCTTCTCCTTGGAGCATTGATCCATTTTTTTGCAAAAGGCATCGGAAACTTTCGAAGAGACGTCTTTGAAAGAAACCTCTTTATCCTTCGGCTCCGCCCGGACATTGAGACTCAACAAAAGCAGAAGGATTGCGGCAAAAAAGGATCTCACTTATAAACTCCTTACTTAAGGTCAGGAAATTTAATGTCCTCCCCTTCAAAAGTCAAATCGTCCGCTCGTCGCTCGACTTCCAAGGTTGCCCACTCTTGGAACCTAACTCCCAAAGAGGCCGTCGCCCTCCAGCGACGGCTCGCCGGAAAGGTCATCCGTGAAGACCGTTTCGGTTCTATTAAGCTCGTCGCCGGGGCCGATCTGGCCTTCGTCGATGAGAAACGCTCCGCCGTGGCCGGAGTCATCCTTTTCGAATATCCGAGCCTGAAGGAGTTGGAGCGCGTCTTCGCCGTCGCGAAAGTCACTTTTCCATATGTGCCGGGACTCTTGAGCTTCCGGGAAGGCCCCATCCTGATGAAGGCCTTCGAAAAATTGAGCCGAAGGCCCGACCTTCTCTTCATCGACGGCCACGGCCTCTCCCACCCCCGCCGGATGGGGATCGCCAGCCACATGGGGCTCATCCTGGATATTCCCACGGTGGGCTGCGGAAAATCGCGCCTCTGCGGTGAGCATTCCACGCCCGCGAAAAAAAGGGGCTCCTGGGTTCCCTTGATTCATGAAGGGGAAGAGGTGGGCGTGGTCCTTCGGACGAGGGACGGGGTCCGCCCGATCTACATCTCCACCGGGCATCGGATCGGCCTTAAGAGCGCGATTCAAATCGTGATGCGCTGCTCAAGCGGCTTTCGCATCCCCACCCCCACCCGCGAAGCGGATCTTTACGTCGCTAAGCTTAAAAAAAATTTCTTAGGCGCAAAGCGCCGGTGAGGGGAGGCTCCATCGGCTTGGCCGATGGAGGGGCGACGTGAGCCCCTATAGAAGGGAACCCAGCTTAAGAAAACCGAAGGTCCGTGAGCTAATTTTCCAAATCAAAAACCGCCTTGGCCGCCCCCACAAGGCCCGCGTCGTTGCCCAAGGCGGCCTTGAGGAGCCGGATTTTTTTGGCGGTGGTGGGATAGGTGTGATGCGCGATGGCGCGTCGCAAGGAAGGAATAAAGGCCTTCCAGGCCCCCGAAAGGCCGCCGCCCAGAATGACCGTCTCGATATCCAAGGCGTTGACAATCGAGGCGACGCCGGCGCCCAAAGACCGCCCGAATTTTTCATAGACTTTTCTCGCGGTCTGATTCCCCCGGAGGGCCAGGCGATAGAGATCTTCCGGGCTCGCCTTCTTCCATCGCTCCCGTTCCCGAACTTCGCTTTTGAGATCTTCCCAAATCCCCACCGTCGAGGCGTACATCTCCAGACACCCACGGCCCCCGCAATTGCAAGGTCGCCCGTTTCGCTCGATGACCACATGGCCCATCTCTCCGGCAAAGCCCGAATCGCCCCGGAAAATTTTGCCGTCCATGACGATCCCGCCGCCGATTCCCGTTCCCAGGGTCAAGAGCACGAAATTGCGATGCCCCCGCCCAGCCCCGCGCCATCCCTCTCCTCGCGCGGCCTGGGTGGCATCGTTGTCGACGGCGACGGGGAAACGGAGATGGGATTTCAAGCGCTTGAGAATGGGAAAATTCCTCCACGCCGGAAAATGGGGGGAGCGATGAACGACCCCCTGGGGGTGGGATACGATCCCGGGAATCCCGAGGCCGATCCCAACGACTTGGAATCCGCCCCCCTGTGCCCATTTCTTTTCCAGAAGGGACGCCTCCAAAATTTTCTTTAAAATTTTTTCCTTAGATTCTTTGGCGCCGGAGGAAATCCGCGACCGGTGCAATATTTTTCCGTTCCCGTCGACAACGGCGCTCTTCAGATCGGTGCCTCCCAAATCGACGGCCAGGGCGACGGATTTTCTTGAATCTCTCTTCATCGCGTTAGAAAGCGGCGCGCTGATGACCCGTCGCCGCGACGAGAAAGACGATCAAGGCGATCACGCCGGCGACCAACAGGAAGGTGAATCCGCAGAGGAGGATCAAGGGAAGCAAGGCGGTGCCCAAGGCCTGCCCCGTGGTCGCCCCGTGGACTTTCTTCAGCCCGATCACGAAGAGGATCATGTGCCACACAAAGGTGATGAAGGTGCCCACCAGCGGGATGACTTGAAGGATCTGGGGCCCTTGGGAATAGGCGAAGGCGCGGAAGGTGGCCTCGAAACCCCGCCGATTGCCGCCCAACATCCAGAGGAAGAGATGGTAGACGCCCGAGTAGACAAAGAGATGAATGAAGGCGGCGACGGGAGACGAGATGACGATGGCCGCGGCGATGAAAAGGGTCGCGCCGAAGCCCAAGGCGATTTCCCGGGGCGGCTGATGCAGGAGCACCCCCACCAACATGCCGAAGCCTTGGAACAAAACCTGGTAGAGGGCGCTGAAGACGAAGCCGATGGCGATGCAGATCATCCCGAAGAGGAGGGGGCTCACATAATCGCCGCCGGAGGGCACCGCTTCAAAAAACTTGCCCGGATCGAAGAGGGATTGCTTTAAGCTTTCCCAAAATCCCCTGAAAAACCCCACCTGCTTCCGATTTTCCCAGTGAAATTCCATCATGGATAATTTCCTTCTTTAATGGCAGAAATCGAAAGGATTCTCAATCTTAATACCCATGGGCCTTTTTTTAATCTCACCAGAACGCATTGAAGCCAACCGGGCCGTCTTAGACGAGGGCGAATCCCGCCACCTGCTTAAGGTCTTGAGAAAAAGGCCGGGCGACGTGATCGAGCTCAGCGACGGCCGGGGACACTACTTCGAAGGACGCATCGTCCAAGGACGCGACACGGCCCAAGTCGAGATCCTGAAGGCGGTAGACTCCCCGACCTCCCCTCCCCCGCATTTGATCCTCTGCCAGGCCCTTCTCAAGAACCCGCGAATGGATTGGCTGGTGGAGAAGGCCGCCGAGCTTCAAGTGCAGGCCCTTTTTCCCTTTTCATCGGAGCGCTCGGTGGTCAAGGTGCCTCCCGGCCGCGACGGCGATAGAAAGATCGCCCGGTGGCAAAAAATCGCCGCCGCCGCCTTGAAGCAGTCGAGGCAGAGCCTTCTTCCCCAAATCGGTCCCATGTTCACCTGGAGCGGGCTTTTGCACCGCTTCGAGAAGACCCTGGCTTGGAAGCTGCTCCTCTTGGCGGAAAGGCCCGACCTGCCGTCTCTGAAGACCCTTCGTAAATCGGCCCTTCCACCTCAAGAATTTCCCCTCTGGATCGTCCTCGTCGGGCCGGAAGGGGGATTGACGACGAAGGAAATTTCCGCGGCGGAGCGCTCCGGTTTCACCGCTTGCTCCCTGGGCCCGGTGACCCTTCGGGCGGAGACGGCGGCCTTAAGCGCGGTGTCCGTTTTGAATTATTTAAAATTATGACCGAAAAACCCCTCGTCATCGCCCATCGAGGCGCCTCCAAAGAGGCCCCCGAGAATACCTTGCCCGCTTTCGAGAGAGCCAAACGAATCGGCTCCGACGGAGTGGAGCTCGACGTCCTCCCTACAAAAGATGGCACCTTGGTCGTCACCCACAACGAGCAGCTGGCGCCTTTGACGGGTGTCAAAGGCAAAGTCGCGCAATTTTCATTGAAAGAGCTAAAGGCCTTTGACTTCGGCTCCCACTTCTCGCCTCAATTCAAAGGCGAGAAGATCCCCACTTTGGAAGAAGTCTTCGATCTCTTCAAGAACGAGGGACTTATCAACGTGGAGATCAAGGGGATCAACGTTCGGGGCGACGGCCGCGAGGTGAGGCTTGCCGAGCTCATCCGTAAGTGGGATCTGGCCGAGCGGGTGATCGTGTCTTCGTTCAACGTCTTCGCTTTACGAAGAATGGCTCAAGTGGCTCCCGAGATCCGTCGAGGCTATCTCTTCTATGAAAAGCAGATCGGCCCCTCCCGCCGGGGAGGCTGGGCACCTTTTCTCAAGCCTTATTCCATGCATCCTTCGAAGGCCTTAATCCGCCCCCATACCATCTCTCGCTATCACAAAAAGGGCTATAAATGTTGGGTCTGGACGGTCAATGAGGAAGAGGAAATGAAACATTTGATCCATCAGCATGCCGATGCCATCATCACCGACCGCCCCGAAACGCTCATCCGTCTCGTAGGAAAAAGCGCTTCATAAACCAAACCGCCTTTTTGAGCCCCCCGCAACCTTCCCTCATTTTTTCCGAAAATATCTTTAGAAGAAGCCCTTCGTCTTATGACACCGCCTTCCTCAATCTTGACGCGGGAGATAACCGTTCGCGAATCCATCCTGACCTCAAGGTCTCCTGCCTCGCGCGAACCCACCCCCCTTCAATCCCAGGTGGATGGCTTGATCGGCGGCTTCAGCGATCAGGCGACCGATTGGCGCGTCTTGGTCTCCATGACGGCGGGGGGAATGGCGTATCGGATGGGAAGGATCGGCGTGATGGGATTGGGATCGGGAAATGTCATACGCATTGCCTCGGTCGGTGCGGGATTGACCGCCGAGGTGTCGGCGTTTGAATTGACGAATCGTGGGTTGACCCCGCTCTCCGTAGGGGCGCGGTCTCCGCGCCCGCAATTTGTTTCCAACGGAACGGGCGGGGAAACCCCGCCCCTACACCCCAATTTATGGCGATGGTCCGGCGACGGCGGCCTCGCCCAAGGCTTCCTTCACTCTTTCATTACCTTCGGGACTCTCAAAGGAGCCGCCCCTCTCGCACGCTCCGAGAACTTTCTGGTTCAACACCTTCTCCAAAATACGGCGATGGTTTTGGGTCACAACGGCTCCGCGGCGCTCGGCGTGACAACTCGCCCCGGCGGAAGTCTTGCCGAGCAATTTCTTAACGCGGAGGCGACGAACCTGCAGGTCGGCGCGGGAATGGCCTTGGCCTCTCGGATGGTTCCGGGAATTCATGCCCTGGAACGGGGCCTGACTCTTTCCTCAAGAACCTACGATCCGACCTTCCTTCGCTCGTCGGATGAAGGAGACCCACGGCCGCCCGATCGCACGATCGAACCCTCCTTCCGCCTTCTCCGTCCGGCCTATGCCCTCTCAGGCCTCCCGGGAGAACTCGGCGTGCCGCCTCGACCCCTCCCCGAGATAAAGCTTCCGTCACTCTCGGCGATGACGGTGGAGGAAGGACGGGGAGGAGGAGATTTAGGCGATCCCCTCCCCTCTCGGATCCAAAATCGCCGCGACACCGCCTCCCCTGAACGGCCCTTCGCCCAGGAAGAGCTGGGCCTGCTCGCCGAGTTGGAACGGGCCCGTTGGGAAGACCGCTGGGATCTTTTGGATCGGCTGAGGACTCTCTATGTAAGAAATATGACGAAAAAGGGTCTCGAAGGCCTTCAGTTTATAAGAGGACTTTATGGGGCGATCAATGAGTACATCCAAGAAAATCGACTCTTTCATCTCTTATTGCGACGGAACGAGGAGGGAAAATTCTACTTTGCTCCCTCGGAACTTCAGCCTCCCTTCGCCTTTCGAGGCTTAAAAGACTTTCCCTCTGATCCCGTCATCTACACGAATCGAAGCGCCGATAGTGGGCTCGGCCACCAGGCTTATTTTGCGATCGATCGTTTGGTCCTCGCCCAAGACGTCATCGATAAAGAAAAGGTGGACGAGATCGTAAGCAATTGGGGAACGCGTCCCCTCCCTCCCCTCTTCGTGGCTCTCGATTCCGAAAGGGGTTTTTACCATCTCCGTGACGGTTACCACCGGCTTATGGCCGCCTCACGATTGGGTCACAGCCATGTGCGGGGAATTGTAAAGGAAAGGATGCGCCTCTCCTCGCCCCCCATCCCCCTTTCCCAAATTCGACCCGTTTCCCCCGAGGAGTATGCGAGGATCGCGCGGGAGCGGCACTATGGAGCGGGCCAGTCCATTGGCTCCATCCTCCTGAACCCCAAAGGTGAGGACTAAATCCCAAACGAGATCGGTAAGTTATGCGTATGAAAGAAAAAAATCCCTTTTCTTTCCGGCCCCAATCGTTGATCCTTAAAGGGATGAATCCATTCTCCAAGGGGCCTATGTCTCTCAAAAATTGGGACAAACCTGAAGAAGAAGATGAAGATTTGACCGTGGTGGAAGAAAAGCCGAAGGCTCCGCCGCCCCACGAGCGCTTCGAGAGGGGCGAGGAAACCGTCGCTTTTGTAAGGAAGTCCGATGTTTATAAAGAGCGCTTCGTCCAAGAGGAACCCACACCCCTGACCGCTTCGAACGCCGCGTCCCTTCTTCCCCAGCGCTATCCCTTGAAGGCAGCCCTTCCCCGGGACCGCTTCGCCGCCTTTCTCTTAGATACGGTCCTTTTGGCCTACATCAATCTCTTGCTGGGCCGCTTCATCCACAATTTAGGCCAGGGGGCCTTCGAGGAATTGTCGGGAGGCTGGCAATGGGCTATCCGAGGCGTGGCCCTCTTCCTCGGGGCGATGATCTACTACGTCTTCTTCGAGGCCATCGCCGGCGCGACCCCGGGGAAATTCCTCTGCCGCCTTCGGGTGGTGGACTTGGAAGGAAAGGTCCCGGCCATCGCCAACGTTTTCTTAAGAAACCTCTGCCGCCTTTTCGATTACCCCATTCTCTTTTTGGTGGCTCTTCTCTCGATGGAGAGCTCGCCCTTCTATCAACGCCTGGGAGATCGGGCCGCCCACACGGTGGTGATCAAGAAGACCCGCCGCCGTCTGGCGCCTATCGACTTAAGAAGCGCCCCCTTATCCTCTACCTTCGTAAGGGGCTTAGGTTTCGGGATCGATCTCTTGCTCTACAGTACCTTTCTCTGGCTCTACCTCTCCGCCATGAATCCGGCGAAGGAAGGGACCTTCGCCTTCATGCAAAAGCTGTTTTTCTTGCTGGCCGGCTCCTACTTCATGATCTTCGAGTTTCTGACCTCCACCACGCCGGGAAAGCTTCTGCTCGGACGACGGGCCGTCTTGGAAAATGGGGAGCCCTTGGATGGAACCGCCGCCATCGTGCGAAATTTGGTCCGTCCTTTGGATTTGATCTTGGGTTATCCCCTGCTCGCCTTGACACGCCGCAAGCAGCGGCTCGGCGATCTGATGGCCGACACCCTGGTGATCAAAAAACCCCACAACAAAAACGGCGCCGTCTCTCTGGCCTGCCTCGCCATGGTGCTCTTCTGTCTGGCCTATTTGAGCTCTCGCAACCCCGATCGAAAATGGTTTCATCCTTATCTAAAACTTCCCGAACGGAGCACCCCGGCCCCCGTCGCGCCGGCCGCCAAAAGTCCTCTTCCTCCGAAAGCAGCCGAGGTCAAAACGCCGACGGCACCTGGGGCCCCAGCCCCGGTCGCCCCGGCCCCCGGAGCTCCCGCGTTCCCCGCCATCCCCGGCGCCGCCCCAACGGTCGCCCCTCCGGTCGCGGCCCGGACGGCCGCTCCTCCGCCGACGGCCAGTCCACCGCCCGCCAAGGGCCGGCCCAAGACGACCAGCCAAACCCTTCGAGTGACGGAGTTTTACTTCTCCTCCGGCCCGGAACCCGTCCAAATCCGCTCGGACAACGTCTTTCACCGGGGTGATTTCATTTTCGGCTTCTTCAAGGTGGCCGGATTCCAACGAAATGCCGCGGGCACCGTGAATCTCGTCGAGGACATTCAGATCGAGGGACCGAACGGGGTGCTTTTGAACAAGACGGGAGTCGTCAACTTCAAGCAGACCGTGCCCGTCGGGTCGCAAAACATCCTCTTCGCCAATCAAGTGACCCTTCCGAACGAGGCCCCTCCGGGGGTCTACAACTTGGTGATCGTTCTCCGAAACGCCCTCAATCAAGAGCAGCTGGTGGTTGAGAAGAATTTTAGTCTTCAATAGCTCTCACTTCTGATCTCCTCCTCACTGGGCAAATTTTTTTGTGTTCTCGAGCGCCATCGTAGGGGCGGCCCTGTGTGGCCGCCCGCAATTTTGTCCGATTACGGGCGGCCACACAGGGCCGCCCCTACAACATGATTTCCTTTGTGTCTAAGGTGCCCCAAGGGTGTGCGTTTCAAAGGTCTCTCCGATAGGAATCGTATGCATAAAAAAATTTGCACCCAGGGGGGAGAGATATAGGGTGAATTTCGATTTTTACCTTGAGGAATCCCTCCTTCTCTGGTAATTCTTCCCTAGATTCCGCTAGTTAATACATTTTTTCTTAAGAAAGGCCTTGAAACTTCATGTCCGGACACTCGAAATGGGCGACGATTAAACGTAAGAAAGGCGCCGCCGACGCCAAACGGGGGCAAATGTTCACCAAGCTCATCAAGGCGATCACCGTCGCCGCAAAAATGGGCGGTGGCGACATAAACGGCAACCCCCGCCTACGCAAGGCCGTCGACGACGCTAAGGCCCAAAGCATGCCCATGGACAACATCAACCGGGCCATCAAGAAAGGCACGGGCGAGCTCGAGGGGGTGAACTACGAAGAGATCATCTACGAAGCATACGGCCCCGCCGGAGTGGCCATGATGATCGAGGCCTTAACCGACAATAAGAACCGCACCGTGGCCGAGCTACGCAACGTGCTCTCAAAGGGCGGCGGCAACATGGGCGAGTCGGGCTCGGTCGGCTGGATG
>Ga0066388_100001319_pt1 | contig 13721 bp, 9 predicted proteins | sample PanSoiMetaGPlot6_FD_64539 | JGI IMG/M metagenome (GOLD analysis project Ga0066388, IMG submission 64539) | Tropical forest soil microbial communities from Panama analyzed to predict greenhouse gas emissions - Panama Soil - Plot 6 (Hybrid Assembly) | ecosystem: Environmental > Terrestrial > Soil... | reverse complement strand
GACGTCGAGGTAGGTACGGTCGACGAAGCTCACGGTCGCAGCTCCAGCGACAGGGCGAGCGGGTCGGGGTCGCCGACCGGCAGGACGGCGAAGGAGATGCGCACGACGTCCGGGGCCGCCGGGTCGGTGTCGACGGCCAGGTTCCGCAGCGCCGCCCGCGGCTCCTGCCCGAGCGCCTCGATGACGAACAGCCGGGCCAGGTTGCGGGTCGCCACATCGTTGCGCCGGCCCACCAGCTCGGCGAGCCGGCTGCCGTAGCCGGGATGCCCGAGCGCCGCCATGCTGCCGCGCGGGGTGAGCAGGCGGAGGATGAGCGCCTGGGCGAGGTTCGCCCGGCCGGAGACGGTGGCCAGCCCGGCCGGCCCGGTGGCCCGCAGCCCGACCACCCGCGGCGTGACGGCGAGGTCGAGGGTGCCCCACGAGTGCGCGAAGTCCAGCGGGGCCGCCGCCGCGGTGCCGACGTACCGGGTCAGCGCGACGTCAGTGCCGAGCGGGTCGGGCACCTCACCCTCCCACCAGGACAGTGCCGGCTGCGACGATGGAGGAGACTGGAGCGTCCACCGGGTCGTTGCAGGTCGCCACCGTGTCGCCGCTGCGGGCAAGGCCCTTGCCTTCGACCAGGACGGTGGCGCTGCCCATCTGCACGGTGCCCTTGTTGCTCGGCGGTTTCTGGAAGCTGGTGCCCGGCGCGGTGGGCAGGTGACCGGTGGTGTGGTCGGCGGTCGAGCCGACCACGGCGGCGGCCTTGCCCTCGATCGTCACCGAGGACGCCAGCCCCGAGGAGAGCCGTCCGGTGAACGGGTGCGGCAGCGGCGTCGGCACCAGCGAGGGCCCGGCCGGCACCATGACGACGTGCGTGTCGGTGCCGACGACCTGGTCGCCGTCCTTCGCCGCCGGCTGCCCCATTGCCTGCCCCCTTCTCAGTTCAGCTCGATGGTCTGGCCGGTGACCTTGACCTTCGAGGTGGCCGACAGCTCGATGGTGTCGGCCTCGAGCCTGAGCTTCTGCGAGGCCGTCACGGTGATGTCGCCGGACTGGTCGAGGGTGAGCTTCGCGTCGCCGACGATGACCTCCGCCTTCCCGTCCGAGGACGAGGACTGGCTGAGCCGCACCATCGCGTCGCCGACCGTGACGGTCACCTTCTGGTCGGCGACGGTCACCTCGACCGCCACGTCCCCGGCCAGCTTCACGGTGGCCGACCGCGTGCCGTCCTGCGGGGTACGCACCGTCAGCTCGAGCCGCTTGGTGTCCTCGGTCTGCGCGTGCGGCAGCCAGGCCACCAGCTCGCCCGGTGCGCTCGCGGGCGGTGCGACCTTCTCGTCGTACACCCGGCCGGCGACGACCGGCGCGTGCAGGTCCTCGCCGGCGAACACGACCAGCACCAGGTCGCCCTCGGCCGGCGGCGCGGCGAACCCGAGCACGCCGACCGCGACCGGCACCCGCGGCAGCACCAGCCCGCTCTCCCGCAGCTGCACGGTGCAGGACAGGTCCGGGGTGCCGTCGCCGGTGTGCACCGAGCTGACCACACCGAGCGCGGAGGACCAGCGCTGGCCGGCCTCGGCCCGGGCGATCCGCCGGATCGTGTCCACCATCTCGTGCATCGCTTGCACCGCCTCACAGTCCGCCGAGCAGCGCGCCGGCAATGCCGGCCAGGGTGGCGAGCGGGTCGAACGCCGGGCCGCCGGTCCACAGCCGAGCGGTGGTGTACGCGCCCGCCGGGCCGAGCCGGTGCCGCACCCGGTCCAGCCAGAACGGTCCGGTGCCGAGCGGGTCCGGCAGCTCGGCGATCTCGATCACGCTGCCCGGGCGGAGCGTCGGCTGCAGGAACGCGGTGAGCGTGCCGAGCCGCCGGCTGGCCTGGTAGAACCACCCGGTCGCCCCGCCCGCGCTGCCTGCCGCGCCGGAGGTCCGCAGCGCCGGCTCGAACCGCCAGCGGTGGGTGGCGTCCGGCCCGTCCGGACGGTTGCCGCCGAAGAAGTCCGACGTGGGCCGCAGTGCCTCCGGCGCGCTGGTCGACCCGGCGCCTGCCTCTCCGGCAACCGTGAACGCCTCGATCGGCGCGGCCCGGCTGGTCTGCTCCAGCGCCAGCACCTCCCGGCCATACTTGAGCGCGAGGTCGGCCTGGTTCGCGCCGACCGTCGTGGCGACCAGCGCGCCGTCGGCGTCCACCCGGGCCAGTGCGGCCGACCAGCCGGCTAGGCGGGCCACGTGGTCCAGCGCGGTACGGGCCGGGTCGGCTGCGTAGAACGCGAGGTCGACCCCGTCGTCGACGTCGCCGACATCGACGCCCGCGTCCCCGGCCAGCGACCGGATCACGGTGCCGGCCGAGACCCGCTCGTAGGTCGCCGCCGGGCGGAAGCGAGCCAGCGCCCCGGCCGCGTCGACGGCCGTGACCACAGTGGACGCCAGCTCGCGGCGAACGGCGCTGACGGTCCCGGTGAACACGGTCGCCGAGGACTCCCCGCTGTCCAGCTCGACCACGGCCGGGTCCTCCGGAGCGGCGTCCACTGAGGACTGCGCCGGCAGCCGCACCGTGGCCGTGCCGAGCAGCGGCGCCGCGGCGAGCAGTATCTCCAGGCCGACCACCTGGCTGTCCCAGCGCTGCGAGCCGAGCGTCACCGTGCACTGTGGCAGCAGGGGTGTGGTCATCTCGCCGGCCCTACCCGAGGATCCCGCGGATCTGGTCGAGCACGCCGCTGACCGCGCCGCCGACCCCGCCGAGCTCCCCGACCGCGTCGGTCAGCGGGCGCAGCGGGTCGCCCACGTCGCCGAGGTTCCCGAGCCCGGCCAGCCCGGCGGCCGCGCCCAGCGCGTCCATCGCGGAGTCCAGCGCGCCGGTCAGCGCACCGGCCTGGTCGGCGATGCCGGCGAGCGCGTCGCCGAGGCCGTCGAAGCCCAGGTCGCCGAGGCCGAGGTCGCCGAGGCCCGGCAGCCCGCCGAACGGGCTCACCTGCGCCGACGGCGGCAGCGGCGGGTTCTCGGCGATCACGACGGTGTACGCGTACTGCCCCGGCCTGCCGACCACCTGCTCGGCGGCGAAGGACTCCACCACGACATGCTGCACCTCCAGCGCGGTGAGGATGTCGGCGGTGAACGTCGTGTCGGTGCCGTCGCGGGCGAGCTTCTGCAGCGTGCCGAGGTCGTCCGCGGCGGTGTCGCCGACCAGCAGCCCGGCGACGGTGACCCGGTGCGACCGGCGGCCCAGCCGCTGGTGCGGGGTGCCGTCCAGGCCCGGGATGCGCAGCCGGACGAGGTCGCCGTCGGTCTCCTGGCGTACCCACTGCACTGCCGTCAGCGACACCTCGCCCAGCATCGGTGTCGCGCCGCCGGCGGCGTCGTCGGCCACCGCTCAGTCCGCCGGGTCCAGGCCGAGCTCGGCGACCGCGCGGTCCAGCCGCTCGGTCAGCGCGGCGACGACCGCGTCCAGGTCAGCCTCGGTGAGAGTTCGCTCCCCCGCGACCGCGGGGGCGGTCGCGGCCGGCCACGACGTGCCGCTGGGGCTCGCATATGGACGGTGTGGCGGGACGGCCGCTGCCAGCGGTGGCGTGGAGTCCGGACGGGTCCGGAGTGGACGGCCGGTCGCCCGGGTGACCGGCACGGGCGGCTCGAGGAGAGGCGGCACCGGCTGGCTCGACGGCACCGGGCCGGCCGGCGGCCAGCGCTCGACCGTAGCCGGACCAGCACCCGGTGGCGGGGGTGGCGCGCTGGCGCCCGGCGCAGTGGGCTCGAGCGCGGCGGGCTCGGGCGCAGTGGGCTCGGGCGCAGCGGGCTCGGGCGCGGCGGGCTCGGGCGCAGTGGACCGGGGCGCAGTGGTGGAGTCTGACGCGCCTGTAGCCGGTGCATCAGTGGCGGCCCCAGCAGCAGCCGTCTCGTGCGCGGCCTGCCCGACGGCGAGGAACGGCAGGTCCGATGTACCGCTGGCGCGCATTCCGACTATCCCCAGTGGACGCCGACCGCTCTGGGCGGGCGGCCGGTGCCGGGAGGGGCGTGACGGGGACGTTGGCGGCGCCGCGGTCGCGGGCGGCCCGGCAGGCATCGGGGTCGGCTCGTCGCCGGGCGCCGGCCGGACGGCGGCGCCCGCGGCTTCCGGCTGGGCGTCACCGTCGGGCGGGTCGGGGACCACGACGATGCGGGTGACCCCGTCGTCGGGCGCTCCAGCAGCAGAGCCGGCTGTGCCGGTTATGGCGTCCTGGCCGGCGGAGTCGGCAGGGTCGCCGGCGAGCAGCTCGACCTCGGCGGCGAGCCGGTCGTCCAGGTCGGCGGGCGACAGCCCGGTCCGGCGGCACACGACCGCGGCGACCCGGGCGAACTCGACCGGGTCGAGGTCGACCGGGCCGGCGAAGCCGTTGAGCCAGCGGGCCAGCGCCACCAGCACGCTCCACTCGGCCGCCGCAGCAGGCCCGGGGCCCGTTGGCCGCGCGCCGCTGAGCCGGTGCGCGACCAGCGCCGCGTCCAACAGCGCCGACGCCGAGGCGGCGTACCGCGCGAGCGTGAGCTTCTCCCGCCAGCGCAGCGGCGGGAGCGTCCACTGGGCGCCGTCGAGATCCACGACCAGTTCGCCGGTCACCAGGTCGATGTCGAACGGCCAGGACCGCCCGCCGGCGTGCACACGCAGCGACACGGCGTCGACGAATGGCTCTGCTGGGTCGGGCAAGCCGGCTCACTCCTCTTTGACCCGGGTCGCCGAGAACGTGTAGGTCGCCTCGCCGTGCGCCTCGGTGGACAGGCTGAAGGTCTTCTCGTCCAGTACGCAGCCCTGGAAGGTGACCTTCCGGCTCGCGTCCCCGTGCCGCAGCACCGCGCTGACCACGAACTGCTCGCCGGAGTCGAGCAGCCCGTCGAGGGTGGCGTTGTCCGAGGCCACTCGCAGCGATCCAGTGACGATCCTGAGTCCGAAGTAGACGGCGACGCGCTCGTCGGTGCCGATCGCGCCGACATCGTACCGGTTCTTGGCATGGCGGTACTCGATCGACTGCAACCCCTCGACGACCTCGTCGTTGACTCGGGCCTCGGACGCGAACGCCGTGAAGACCTGCGGCATTCCGGACACCCCCTAGTTGCGGACGAGGATCGTCGCGTTGATGTAGTCGATGGCGCGCACCGGCCGGATGGCTATGTCGACCCGCACGATGCCGTTGGCGAAGTCGGCCTGGGTCGAATGCACGTCCACAGTGAACGGAGGGCTGGTGCCGTCCGTCGAGGGGACCAGTGCCCCGTCCCTGGCCATCTGCAAGAGCAGCGCGCTCACCTGCTGCAGCAGCGCGTTGCGCGAGCCCTCGTCGTTGAGCAGTCCGATGTAGACCTGCGCCACCGCCTTGACGTCCCGGACCGCCTTGTTCGCGGTGCGCTGCACGTTGATCTGGCGCCCGGAGGTGAGCAGCCCCTTGACCGCGATGATGCCGAGCCCGCGGCGCTGCGCGACCGCGACCACGTTGCCCGTGACGAGCTGCTCCAGCTGGGCGTCGGAGACCCGGAGCGGGTCGACACCCAGGGCCGGCACGGTCTTGAACGTCGGCGAGGCGAAGTAGTCCAAGTGCGACAGCAGCCCGGCGAACGCTCCCTCCGAGCCGGCCGGCGTGCAGAGCACGAAGTAGTCGCTGCGGACGTCGTCGGCGTGGTCCAGCGCCGCCTTGACGCCCCCGGCCTGCTCGGCCGCGGTGACCGCGCCGATGCCGATCCGGCTCCGGGCGAGGTCGGCCATCTTCGTGCAGTGCGCCACGACCTGCTGGTGCACCGTGCGCACGCCGACGTCGTCGAGCTGGCCGGCGACGCTGGCGATGACGAGGTCCGGCTCCTCCGCGGTCTCCAACCGGTCCAGCGCGTCCTGGTAGTCGCCGGCGAGCGGGGAGGCTCCGCCGGTGAGCCGGGTCCGGGGCAGCGTTGCCGGCGCCGAGGTGGTGCGGCTGGGCACGAACAGGTCGGTGGCCCGCAGCAGCGCGGAGTCGCCGAGCACGGCCGGCAGGTAGCGCTCGTCGTCGGGATCCATGGTGAGGTCGGTGAACGTCTCGGCCGGCTGCCCGTCGGTGGTGACCGCGAGGTTGGCGACCGGGGTGACGTGGTCCAGCGTCGAGACCGCGTGGGTCACCTGCACGGCGACCGTGCCGGAGACGCCGGGGAGGGTGAGCAGCTCGACCACCGGGTCGCTGCTGTCGTCGTCGAGGGTCAGCGCCGGGCCCTCGTCGCGCCCACCCACCAACGGCGTGCCGAGGTCGGCGTCGGGGAGGTCGGTGGCGGCACCGACCTTGGCGAACGCGACCGCGGTGTCGTCGACCGCGGCGACCGCGGCGAGCGTGTCCAGGTTGCGGTGCGGCCGCGGGTCGGCTCCCTCGGTGAACACGGTGACGTCCACCGTGCGGGCCAGCGGCGTGGTGGCCAGCGCGACCGGCAGCGGCGCGGTGGCCGCCGCGGTGGACTCGGCTACGACGTCCGGGTCGTTGGCCAGCGCGGCGACGAGGTCGGCCACCCGGCTCGCGTCAGGAGTGGTCCGCGGCACGCCCCCGACTGGAGTGATCACGAGGTGCGCGCTCGCCGGGGTCGGGTTGGCCACGGCGACCCGGATGCCGGTGCCGTCCGGGCCCCGCCGCTTCGCCCGGACGACGAGCGCCGTCCCGCCGACGTTGTCGAGCAGCGCCAGCGACGCCTGGCCGTCGGTGGTCTGCACCGACAGCCGGTTGCCGGCCCGGCCGCGGCGCTTGGCGGTCGCTGTCGCCACGCCCGCGCCGCTGTGCTGGAGCGTCGCGAACGCCGCCCGGGCTGCGGCGTTGGCCAGGTCGGTCGAGCCGAGCACGGCCGGCAGCGCCGCCTCCATCCGCGGGTCGACCGCGACCAGCACCCGCGACCTCTCGTTGACCTGGTCGAACAGGTAGTTGGGGCTGGACACGTCCATCACCAGGTTCGAGATCGTCTCGACCACCTGGCCGTCCAGCGAGACCTCCAGGTTCACGTACTTGATCCCGGCGCCGGACAGCGTGCGCACCTGGACGACTCGGACGCCGACCCGGTTTCCCCAGGCGCCCTCGGCCCGCGCCTCGAGCTCGACCACCGACTCGCCCTCGTCGTCCTTCAGCACGATACTGGCCTTGCCGCCGACGCCCGGGGCCGTGCGTACCACCACCGCTCGGGCGACGCCGTTCGCGAACGCCGCCCGGAGCTCGGGCATGGTGAACCGGCTAGCCGGCCCGAACACATCGAGGAACTCCGCGAAGCTGCCGACCGCGGTCGGATCGAGCGGCCCCCGGTCGGTGACGCCGACGATGCCGACGATGCCGGTGGCGCCCGGCAGGACCGGAGCGGGCTCGAAGACCGTGCGGACCGTGACACCGGGGATGACGGACGTCGTGGGCATGCCGCCTCCTGTCGCCGTTGACCGCCCGCGGACCACGGCCGCTCACCGGCCCCCGCATCCCCGGACCGAGCCGCGCACCCGCGTGCGAGAGACTAAGGTACGCGCTCAGCGGCGGCCGCGGAGGGTGAATCGGCACTGACACGCCACCGGGTCGGCGCCAGTCCAAGACGTCCCCGGCCCGCCCTGGACCTCTGACAACGCCGGGCCGCTGAGCGCACCTCAAACGCCGTACAGGCTGACCTGCGCTGGCCGGGGAGCGCTTCCGCCCCGGACCGTCGGGTCAGGGGTCGCGCGGGCGCCGGTGCCGTCCGGGGTCCGCTCGCCGCCGTCCGAGGTCTTGTCGCCGTCATGCCCTGCGGTGGGCTCCGGGCCTTCTTCACCTCCGGGAGAGCGGCGGGGTGGCTTCGAGTCGAAAACGTCGAATAGCGCGCCGAGGGCACCGGCCTGGAGAACCCCGCGGGCGCTCCAGCGGTCGCGGGGGGTCGTGGCGGCATACTCCACGACACCGCCGGCTGCCCCGACTGCACCGGCCAGCGCGGCGCCACCGCGTGGCAGCCTCCGTGCCACGCGGGCCAGCGCGCCCCCTGCGGCGACTGCGGCGCCCGCTGCGCCGGCTGCGAGGAACCCGCCGACGCTCCACTGGTCTCTGGGAGTCGTGACGGCGTACTGGCCCATACCTATGACCGCACCGGCAAGGACGATGCAGCCGACGGTCCCGGCGCCTACGGTGACCGCTTCGCAGGCCATGACAGCGAGGAACCCGAGGACGGGCCCGAGAACCTGCGCGACGGCGGCCTTGTGCTGGCTGACCCAGTGGGCGGTGGCGTGATAGGCGGTCGCGATGCCCGAGCCGACGGTCTCGACGAGTTGGAGGCTGGCGGCGGCAACCGCCGCCACCGCGTTGCATATCTTGGCGACCCAGCCACAGCCCATTCCGGTCGGGTCGGTGTTGGTCAGCGGGTTGTCGCCGCCGAACACGTAGGGCGATATCGCCGGAAAGGAGATGTTCTGCGGCAGCGGGTCGACCGACGTGAACCGCCCATAGTTGGCGGCGTAGTCGCGGGCCCGCAGGTGGTAGTCCCCCGACAGCGGGTCGTTGTACTCGCCTTGGAAGTGCAGCCGGGGGCCGGGGGTGTTGCTGCCGCGCTGGGTGTCGCGCGCGAACGCGCCGAACGGGTCGGTCATCCGGGTCCGGTGCTGCACCGCGCCGGCCAGGCTGGTCAGGTCGGCGGTGTTGCCGAACGGGTCGGGCTGGTTGAGATAGCTGGTCCCGTCCGCGGTGAGCGTGAGCGGCATGCCGTCCGGATGGTAGGTGTAGGAGTGGGTGGCGCCGGCGCTGGTGTGCTCGTCGACCAGCATCGGCAGTCCGCCGCTGGGGTCCCACCGGTAGCTGGTGTGCACGGCTGGGTCGCCGTTGTCCGGCGTGGTGTCGGCGGCCACTCGGTTGCCCGCCGCGTCCTGTGTGTAGGTGGTCTTGCTGGTGCCGTCGTCGACAGTACTGAGCCTGTTCGCCAGGTCGTAGGTGGTGCGGGTGTCGCGTTGGGACGGTCCACCGGTGTGTACCTCGGTCTGGTTGCCGTCCGCGTCATAGCTGAAGGAGACTGGTCCGGCTGGGTCGCCGGTGATTTCGGTGAGCTCGTTGCCGGCGTAGTGGTAGCTCTCAGTGCGGCTGCCCCGGTCTGGTCCGGCCGCCGGCTGTGTCTTGGTCAGCCGGTTGCCGACCAGATCGTAGGTGTAGGTCAGCGCCTGCCCCGAGGCATGCCCGGCTGCGGAGCAGGTCGCGGCGCGGTAGCACATCGCGGTCAGCCGGTCGGCCGCGTCGTAGCCGAACGCCTCGGAGCGGCTGACCCCGGACCGGGTGGACTGCAGCCGAACGGGGTTACCGACCGGGTCGCGGGTGAGGGAGTACCGGGCAATGACGCGACCGCCGGGCGCCAGGTCGGCCAGGGTGACGAGCTGGTTGTTGGCGTCGTAGCCGCGTTTCTGCCGGCTGCCACCGGGCAGGGAGGTGCCGGTGATGTTGCCGTCGCGGTCGTACCGGTATTTCGCGGTGCCGGCGGCGGTGACCAGCTCGGTGGGTCGGTGGTCCCAGTCGTATTTCAGCTGCTGGGTGGCACCGTCGGGCAAGGTACGCTTCTTCAGGTTGTCGCCGATGTCGTAGGAATAGCTGAACGTGCCGTTGCCGCGGACGCCGGTGAGCCGGCCCGCGTCGTCGTAGTCGCGGTGTTGCTGCCCGGTCAGGTCGGCGAGGCTGACGAGCCGGTCGGCCGCGTCGTAGCCGTAGCTATAGGACGGTCCGGAGCCCAGGCTCCGGTTGGTGAGCCGGCCCAGAATGTCGTACTGCTGGGTGATTGTGCCCGCTGCCCGGGTGGCCGGGTCTGCGCTGCTGGTGGCCCGCGCGGTCAGCGTGGCGACCAGATCGCCGTCGGCGTCGTAGGCGTACTGGCGCGTCCGGCCCAGCTCGTCAGTGCTTGCCGTGAGCTGCCCGGCCGCGTCGTAGCTGTAGCCGGTGGAATATCCGCGTGGGTCGGTCCGGGTGGTGAGGTGGCCGGCTTTGTCGTAGCCGTTGATGGTCGCCTGGTCGGGGCCTGCGGCGTCCGGGCCGATGATGATGATGGTGAGGCGCCCGCCTGGGTCGTAGGTGTACCGGGTGGTGTGCTCGTTGCGGTCCGTCTGGCTGAGCAAATTGTTGACCGCGTCGTAGCCGGCTCTGCTGGTGTGCCCGAGCGGGTCAGTCACCGCGATCTGGTTCCCCGCCGCGTCGTACGAGTAATGGGTGGTGAAATTCCGCGGGTCCGCACCGCGGGCGTAGCCGCGCGGCGAGGTCCGGCCGGTGAGCCGCCCTGCCGGGGAGTAGGTGTAGGTGACCTTGCTGCCGGCCGCGCTCAGCGTCTCGTCGAGCCGGCCGGCCTGGTCGTAGTGCCTGCTGGACGTGTGCTCGAGCGGATCTTTGATCCAGCGGAGCCGGTTGTCGGGATCGTATCGCAACCTCGTGAGTGCGCCGATCGCGTTGAAGCTGGCGACCAGGTTTCCGGCCGCGTCGTACTGGGCGGACGTGGTATGACCGAGCGGATCGGTCACGGCGACGAGACGGTTCGCCGTGTCGTAGGAGTACTGGGTGACCGCAGGCGTCGGGCCGCCGGGATACGGGTGTGACGCCGAGGTTCTGTTGCCGTTGCCGTCGTAGGTGTAGGTGGTGGTGAAGTCGGCGGCGTTGGCGCCGGGAACGTTGCCCCGCGGTGAGGTCACGGTCTCGAGCCGGCCGGCCGCGTCGTAGGTGGAGGTGACTACGCCGCCGAGCCCGTCGGTGACCTTCTGGACCCGCCCGCCGGGCGTGTAGTCATACCGGGTCTTGCGGTGGTCCGGATCGTACGAGGTGACCAGCTGGTCGGCGTCGTTGTACTCGTTGACCGACTGGAACGTGTTGGCGTCGGTGAAGGCGTGCAGCCGCCCAGCGCTGTCATAGTCCCACTGCTGCACGTGCCCGAGCGGGTCGGTCGAGCGGCGCAGCCGGTCCTCGCCGTCGTAGACGTTGGTCGTGGTGAACTTCGCTCGGTCCGCATGCGGAAGGTTGCCGCGCGGGTCGATGACCGAGACCTGCCGCCCGGTGGTGTCGTAGCCGAAGGTGGTCGTGTGGCGGTCCGGATCGGTCTGCGCGATCTTGTTTCCGACCTGGTCGTAGGCCAGTGTCGTGGCGTGCTGGAGTGGGTCAGTGATCCGGTTCAGCAGGCCGGTGTCGGCGTCGTAGCCGAAGCTGGTCACGTTGTGCATCGCGTCCTCGACCGACACGGGCTGGTCGAACTCGTTGAACGTGTACGTGGTGGTGTGACCCAGGGCGTCCGTGACGGACATGACGTTGCTGCCGGGATCCTGGTGGGTCCGCTCGGTAGGGGGGCTGTCGCTGCCGTCGAACACCGTCGTGGTGGACGTGCCGTCGGCGTCGTGCTGCGAGTCGCGCTGGTTGCCCTGCGGGTCGCCCAGCACCTGGGTGTTGCCGTTGGCATCCGCGCGCCGGACGGTGGTGTCGTTGCCGATCTGGGTGTACTGCAGGACATTGTGGAGATACCCGTCGAAGACCACGACCCCGTCCGGGTCGGTCACCGTGGATTCCTGCTTTGCCGGGTCCCATGCGAACGTGGTCCGGTGGTCCAGGGCATCGGTCTGCTCGCTCACCCGCCCACCGGCCCCGTACGTGTTCGTCACCCGCACGTGCCCGAGCGGGTCGGTGACCTCGGCCAGCCGGCCGGCGTCGTAGTCGTACGTGGTCACCGCACCGTCCGGATCCTGCACGGTGTGCAACCGGTCGCCGGCGTAGGTGTAGAAGACGGTGCGCTGGTCGGGAAGCGTGACATAGCGCAGCCTCCCCTCGATGACGGCCAACCTCACCACCCGGCGACCGGCATCGGTCAATGTGGACGGTTGGCCGGCGGCGTCGTACCCGACGCTGACGCCCTTGCCGCGCTTGTCAGTGACCGACAGCAGCTTTCCAGCCGCGTCGAACTTCAACAGCGGCCGGTCCCCGTCCGGCGTCTGCACCAGCCAGCCGCCCTCGGGAACCGACAGCAGCGTCGACGATGTGCCGGGCGGCGACCGGTACGACCCGTCGGCCTGCCTGGCATACACCGCCTGCGAACCGTCGCCGGCCCGGAACACCATGCTGCCGTCAGTGGACCCCGGCTTCGGGAACACCCGTGCGTCGTAGCCGAAACTCCAGCCGATGCCCAGCAAGGACGCCGACTCGTCGTCGGAGTTGTACGACCGCTGGAGTCCCATGTTCACCGCGTACGAACTGGACAGCGACGCGTCCACATCCTGCAGGGTGAACGCTCCGGTCGCGGTGTTCACCCCGACGCCCCGGATCGCCGGCTGCGCGTCCAGCGGGCCGCTGCTGCCTGCGCCGAGCACGCCGCGTACCTGCTCGGCTGGCAAGGACGGCGGCACCGGCAACGCTCGTGGCGCCGCGGGCGAGGAAAAGTCCGAGACCCGGGCAGTGCCCCCTGGCCCGGTCAGGGTCACCGTGAACACGTAGTCGGTCTTGGTGTCCAGGCCCCAGCCGTCCCGATTGGACAGCGTCCAGCAGAACACCGCGTGTGTCCGGCACTGCCGCACCGACCCGGACTCGAACGTCGCCGCGTGCAGCACGGCCTTGTGGTCAGCCGCGGCGTACAGCGACAACCTGCCCTGCACCCAGCCGGTCGACTCCGCGTCGAAATACGCGACGAGCGACGTGTCTCCCACCGCCAGCCCGGGAAGCAACGACACGTTGGTCGCCAGCGGGCCTGGCGAGCCTGGCCCGGTGCCAACAGCGGGCGGCGAAGTAGCCGGCGGTTGCGGCTGCTGGCGGTCGGAAGGGTCGCTCGTGGCCTGCGCCAACCGCAGACGCGGCGGCTCCACCGGCACGCGCTGCCCCTTCGGCAGGCCCCGGTTCGGCATCGACCACCAGGGGATCTTCACCGCCACCGGACCCCGACCGGCCGCCGCTACCGGCTTCGGCGGCGGACCCGGTTTCTCGGGATGCCGCAGCACCGCCACCGCGCCAGCACCTACTAGCACCACCACAGCCAGCACCGTTACAGCCGAGCGCCACCGCTTCCGAGCCCGTAGGAACACCAACCGTACGAAACGAGACCCCCGCCGAGATCCCCCGCCATGCCGGAAAGCGTCCACCTATCGGCCCCCGTCCTGTCGAGAGCGACGCCGCCGGACAGCACTCGGATCCCGGAGCCGCGCTCGACCCGGGCAAGACCGTAACACCACGACGGTGCGACGACTGCTCGAAAAGGAAACCTTGGCCGACTCCTCACGCCGGTTTCGGACAGCGGGCGGGCGCTGGAGCGGGCCCGGCACGTGAACTCCGCGCGCTGCCGCGCCGGGCTACTGCATAGTGATGCCATGACAGACCGCGACGCCGGTGCACAGGTCGATCCTCGGCTCGATCCTTGGCGGCTGCTCGAGGTCGCGCTGGAGGAAGCGCTCGCCGGCCGGGCCGAGGGCGGCATCCCGATCGGCGCGGCTCTCGTCGGTGCCGACGGCCGGGTGCTGGGACGCGGCCACAACCGGCGGGTGCAGGACGGCGACCCGTCGATGCACGCCGAGACCGCCGCGTTCCGGTCCGCCGGCCGCCAGCCCAGCTACCGCGGCACCACGATGGTGACGACGCTGTCGCCGTGCTGGTACTGCAGCGGGCTGGTCAGGCAGTTCGGCATCGGGCGCCTGGTCGTCGGCGAGGACCGCACGCTCGCCGGCCAGCACGCCTGGCTCGCCCGGACCGGCGTCGAGGTCACCGTCCTCGACGACCCCCGCTGCCGGGAGCTGATGGCCGAGTTCACCGCCGCCGAGCCCGAGCTGTGGAACGAGGACATCGGCGAGCCGACAG
>Ga0066388_100001318_pt1 | contig 13722 bp, 11 predicted proteins | sample PanSoiMetaGPlot6_FD_64539 | JGI IMG/M metagenome (GOLD analysis project Ga0066388, IMG submission 64539) | Tropical forest soil microbial communities from Panama analyzed to predict greenhouse gas emissions - Panama Soil - Plot 6 (Hybrid Assembly) | ecosystem: Environmental > Terrestrial >... | reverse complement strand
GCCGACGCGGATCTCCGGACCCCAATAGGCCTTCGAGGTTCCCGGCACCGGCCCGGCTTCGAGATAGAATGCGTGCCCCGCTTCCGCCGCCAGTCGGCAGACGTATCTGTAGTCGGTGCCGGTTTGCTGCGGCACGCGCTCGAGCGGCACCGGCGGGACCTCGACGACGGCCGGGATCACCACCGCGATCACGCCGAACGCCGCGTACTTGGCGAGGATCTGCGTCACCCGTACCGACGGCGGCAGGGCCGGAAACGGCGTGCCGGTGAGCTCGATGCGGTCCATCAGCGCGGACAGATCCTTGCCCCAGATTGTCAGCCGTGCATTGCCGCTGTCGGTTGGCTCGGCTTCGATGTCGGTCACCACGCCGTCCACCAGCTGTTCGGTACGTCCGTCGATCACCACGATGAGCACGACCCGGATGAAGGGCGGTACAGCGGCGGCGGCGCTGCCGGCGCCGAGGAACAGCGCGCGCAGCGGCGACCCGATCGGAATCTCGAAATGCAGCTCGAAGCCCGATTGCGCACTGCCCGCGCCGGTGTCCACCTAGGTGACAGTGCCGCCGGTTGCGGGATCGATGTAGAGACCGAGGGCGACGCCGTGATAGCGGCTGTTGGGCGCGAACGGATCGGCCGGGATGGCGCCGGCGTCGATCAGCAGTTGTACGGGATCGGTGGTCATCGTGCGTCCTCAGGGCAGGTTGGCGACGCCGAGCGCGCCGAGCGTGGCGCCGGCGGCGCTCGCGCCGAGCGCCTAGCGTCCGCGCAGGTAGCTCAGGAAGATGGTGCCGCCCTTGCTGGGCGTAGCCGAGGTCGTCGGTGGTGAGCACGCGCAGCCCGAGGCTCACCTTGGCGCGAATGGGATTGAGCGCGACGTCGAACGCCTCCTCGGTGATCGAGAACTCGGCCACGCGCACCGGCACGATGCGGCTGCGACTCCAGATGAAGAGAACGAGCGGCGCCACGGGCGGCAGGATCTCGAGCGTGCCCGCGGCCGCCTGCGCGGCAATCGCAAGCAGCTCGCTGCTGGTCGGGTTGACCAGCGCCTCGAGCACCGCGAGTTGCGGCGCGATGCCGAAATTCACCGCAGTGGCGTTGCTGTCGGGAAACTCGAGCTGGTCGGTGGCGTCGATCTCGGCCTCGAGCTTGATGCTCTCGATCGCCGGGCCCTTGAGCCGGAACGGCTGCGAGCGCTCGCTGGCGCTGTCGCCGCCGGTGCCCTGCACCTGCAGCGAGCGCGACAGCGCGTCCGGATTGTACTGCAGCGAGATAATGCGCTTCACCTGTGACGTCGTCGCGTCGAGCACGACGAGGCCGCCTTTGAGGAGCTTGGGGCTACCGGGAAACGAGCTCATGGGCGCCTCCGCATTGCGCGATGTGGTCATTAATGGGAACGTGGCCGCGCCCCACTAACTTCCCAACTGCTTCTTCAACTTGGCAACCTCCAGACGGTAGGCATCCACCTTGCCGCGAGCTTCCGGATGCCCAGAGAGCCCTTTGATGATCGCTTCATAGTCTGCGATGGTTTTTCGCAGGTCCGCTTGCTCGCGTTTCACTGCTGCTGCGCGGTCCGGGTCGCGCTGTTTGGCTTTTTTCTCTTCTGCAATTCTCTTCTTGAGCGCTGTCAACTCCGGTCCCGGTGGTAGCGCCTTGGTAGTTCGATAGGGAAGGGTCAGCTTATCGCTAGATAGGTCGGACAGTTCCTCGTTGAGTATGTCGAAGAGCGCCGATTTCTGACCATCTTTGATCGGCGCGCGGTCGATCACTTCTGCCATGATGTTGTGAAACTCCTGGACGGATACCTCCGTGCATCCGAGCCGGCGTTGGTCTTGCGCCCAGTTTTTCCAGTACTGGTCGAAGGAACGGTGTTTCCCCCTGTCGAGGAGAATCGTTATCGCGTTGTCGCGGCAATAATCATCTAGGCTCTTCATGAACGATGACGGCGCGTCGTGAGCCGCCTGAAAGGATTTTCCCGAAAGCCCCTCGGCCTTCCGAATGACTGGCTGATCCTTGTAGCGGGCGACCTCGGCAGAAACCTGGCCAGGCTTGTCGCCAAATTTCAATTCTTTCTTGGCTGCTGCGCGGGTCTTTTCGTACTCGGATTTGGAGAGCGGCTTCTGTGGTGCCGGCTTCGTCGCCTTGCCTTTGCCTGTCATCGAATCGATGGCCCGGTCGACCTCGTCACTGAGCCGGCCCACTCGTTTGCATGGATTCCAACAGCGATCCCACAAGTTGGTACCGCGTTCGCGCTTGTAGGTGACGCGGCTGTTGGAAGTGGCTATTTCGGCATCGAAAGCTTTATCGTCGAGCGGCCGCACTTTGTTGGGGTCGGCGGCGTCCATTGGCAATTCGGCGACTTCGGCTGCGGTCCGCTTTGGTTCCGGCGTTTCCGATTTCGAGCGAGCGACCTCCTTCGCTGGCTTTGCGGGAGGCTCCTTTGCGCCTGGACCCGTTTGCTCGCGCGCTTTCTGCTTTTCCAGAGTCCTTTTTAGACTGGGGGCGCCTTCGCGAGGTCGGCCGATCGCCTCGCGTATCGCCGCCTCCTCGAACTCGGCCTGCGACATCACTTTTCCGCCTTTCGGCGGGGCGACTGCTGCCTCTTCGAATTTCGCTTCGCCGGCGGCTTTTCGGACCTTCGGTCTCGATACGCGTCCGCCACCTTCCTCAACAAGGCCGAGCGCCAGCGCCGCGATCGCTCCGCACGCCTCGGCGGCCTGGACGCCGCCCTTCAGGCACTCCCGCCCTTGCTCATACAGCGGGATTATTATCGTGGCTTCCTTGAGAGCCTCTTCGAAAATGTCAGACTTGCATTTGTCCGGCTTTTCGTTCTTGTCGAGGCACTTTTCATATTGCTGACACGTAGAGCTGAGGCACGTATACCCGATGTCGTACCATCCCCATTTCTTTCCTGCCGCAGAAACGGCCATGCTCGCCATATCGAGGATCTTGGCTCCGGTATCGAGGGCCATCTTGACTGGCGATATCAACGCGTTAAGGAATCCTTTTATCAAATTTCCGATGACAGCGATTCCCGCTGTATTCTCGGCGACTTCGCCCGCAAATTTGGCCCAGAACGGATCGGTAGCCAAAAAGTCATACCTGGAGATTCTGAAATAGGCGCCCTCATGGCCGATAACCTCGAAATGCAGAGCCGAGCTGCCGATTGATTTGATGCGTTTGTGCTGCCACGGCCAACCAACGGTAACGGTCTCATGCGAGATTGTATTCGGATTCCCAACCTCGAACGACTTGGTATCAGGACGGTTGTCGTCGATCCTAGCAATCATGTTCGCATCTGTTTCCAAGGTCGAATGACTAGGGACGGCGCCAGATCGTAAAATCTCTTTGATGTCGAGGACGAGTCTCTCGATCGCTTTCGCGTCCAGTTGCGAAATCAGCTTGTTGTAATTCTCAGAAAGATGATTGGCGAAACGTCTCCTCGCGGCGTCCGAGCCCGAAAAAATCGGATGGTCGGGTATGTCGTGGATGACAGTTGCAATCACTCCCTCGAGATAGGGCTTCCATACTGCGTGGAGCGCCTTATCTTCTTTGCGTTGAATCAGACTGGAGATCTTCTTGCTGTTCTCACGCTCCGCGAAGGCGACCTCCAGAACCTGGGCCACCGCCCACTCGCTGATTTTCCATTCAATGACGCGCTCACCGCGCGGCGGATTGTAGGTGGGGAAATTCTTCTGCTCCGATGTTTGATGACAGCTCACGCAGGGGACCGGCACGGGCCCAAAGTAAAGGGGATCATTGTCGTCTTCCGCGCTCGGAGTCATCGTCGGCGAGACCGATGTGAATCGACCCGGGTAAGGCGATTGCTGGGCTCCCTTCAGGACCACGGGTTCCTTCAGCAATTCCTCGTATCTCTTGTCTGGGCTTCGTTGCACAACCGGCGCACTTTGAGGAGAAGCAAAACGGTGAGACGACTGTTGAATGGTGTGCGTCAGCTCATGGGCAATCAATCGCCGTCCTTCCTGTGTCCTCGGCGCGAACCGTCCGGCATCAAACACAATGGAGTGACCGACCGTGTAGGCATGGGCGCCAACGTCGTGCGCGGATTGCTCAGCCGCCCTGTCGGTATGCACCCGGACACGCGAGAAGTCGTGCCCGAATCGCTGCTCCATGTCGTGCCGGAGCGCCGGCTCAAGCGGCCGGCCAGGAATGGCAAGGGCGTGATGGACGCTAGACGGCGCCGCACCCATCCGCCCGCTCGATTGCACTGACAAGCGCTGGATGCGCACCGGCGCGTTGGTGACGCTGGGCTCCACGGGCTTTGCCAACACCTGCTCAGCCACGCGATCGGCCTCGTGTTCATACGCGTCGCCCGGTTCATTGATCCGAAGTTTTGTTTGCAGCCCCACCATCTTTTTCTTGCGGCACTCCTCGCATTGCTCTGTGAGCGAGGAAGGGGCTCCGCCGCACGCGCACTTACGTTGCAGCGTCAGGCTTGTGCTGGCACTTGGCAGCGGATTGCTCGCGGTTTTTTGCAAGAGGGCAGCCGTGCTCATCGCGCAATTCCCTTCGCGATAGCGCGCCCCGTGGAGATTCCGAGCTGACGGGATTTGGTGTCCGACGCGAGCCGGACCTTGCCGGCGTTCAGGCTCGCCACGTGGCCAAACGAGGCTAGCCGGCTGCCGCCCCCGCGATCGGCCAGCAATCTGCCGAGCTCGCCTTGCAAGCCCGCGCCAATGCCGGCGGCGTCCGCATCGCCGAGTCCGCGCAGCACCAGCCGGTCGATGTGCAGCACCACGCGCGTCATACCCAGCCTCTCGTTTCGGCCTCGGCAAACGGTCGCTCGCGTTTGGCCGCTTCGCTGCGGGCGGCTTGCAGCAGATCGGTCATGCCGATCTTTCGCCTGCCGGCGGCGGCCAGGAATGCGGCACCCAGCGCAATGTTGCGGATGTTGCCGCCGGCCACGTTCAGTCGCGCGAGCTTGGCGGGATCGACGCCATCGAGGGGCGTTCCCGCGGGAAAGATGCCGCGCCAGATCAGCTCGCGTTGCTGCGTGTCAGGGAAGGGGAATTGCACGACGAAGCGCAGCCGGCGCTGAAAGGATGGATCGAGCGCCGACTTCAGGTTGGTGGTGAGGATCGCCAGCCCGCGATACCCCTCCATGCGTTGCAGCAGGTAGCTCACTTCGATATTGGCGTAGCGATCGCGGCTGTCCGTCACCTCGCTGCGTTTGCCGAACAGCGCATCTGCTTCGTCGAACAGCAGGATCGCCCCGCTGTCCTCGGCGGCGTCGAACACGCGCCGGAGATTCTTTTCGGTCTCGCCGATATACTTGCTCACCGTCGCCGAGAGATCGACGCGGTAGAGGTCGAGATGAAGCTCGTTGGCCAGCACCTCGGCGGCCATGGTCTTGCCGGTGCCGCTCTCGCCGGCAAACAGCGCAGCGATGCCGAGGCCACGCGAACCTTTCGCGGCGAAACCCCACTCGTCGTAGACCTCGAGTCGGTGCTTCACCTGCACGGCGATCTGCCGCAAGGTCGATTTCTGCGGCTCTGGCAGGACCAGGTCATCCCAGGTCGCGCACGGCTCGACCCGCTGGGCGAGGTCGTCGAGGCGGCCGCGCACCGATGCCCGGCAGGCCTGCCACAACGCGCGATCCGGCGCCGAAGTCGACGCGAGCGTTGCCTGCAGCGCCGCGCCCGTCCGTACGATCGCCTCGGCACTCATGCGAAATTGCGTGGCGACGCCATCGAGCGCGCCGTTCAGGCGCGACGCTGCCGCGCCGAGTGCGTCGCACCACAGGCGCTTCTGCTCGGCCGGATCGGGCTTGTCTACGGAGAAACGCAGGGCGGGGCGATCGAGTCGCAACGGCTCGCGCGCGGCGAGGAACACGAGGCCACCCAGCCGCGCCGCCAGGCGCGCGCCGACCGTGGGTCCTGCATCTTCGCTGCAGTCGAGCAGCAGCGCGCCGTCGAGCAGAGCTGCTTCGCGCTGCCACAGCGTTGATAGCGCATCGACCTCGTGCGGGCTCGCCGGGATGTCGGCCGCTTGCAGAATGTACAATTGCAAGCCCAGCCGTCTGGCCGCCACGCAAGCGATGTCCTTCTGGCCGGCGGCATCGTCGCCGATGAGATGCACCGTCGGGGCCGCGCCTTCGCTCTGCGTGAGCGCTTGCACGGCGGTTTCGACGATGCGTGCGTGGCTCGCCGCCATGGCTGTCGGCGCTGCATGGGCGCGCAGCAGCGGGCGCAGGCGCGGGTCGAGATAGTTCACGCCGGCGAGATAATGGAGCACCCGTTCGTCAACGCTCAGCCGGCCGGTGGCCAACGCCTGCTCGTCCTTGAGCTCGAGCAGCCGCCACAGGCGCAGCGGCCGCACCGGGGCGCATGCGCTCCAGTGCGGGTCGGTGAGTGCCGCCAGTGCGAGACCGAACGTTGCATGACAGCGGCCGGGAATGCCGTGCGCGGCCGCGCAGTGCGCGGCGAGCTCGGCGTCCATCTCGACGCCGGCGCATAGCAACAACAGGTCGCGCTCGAACGCGCTCAGCCCGAAGGCGCCGGCGAGTCTGTCGATGGCGCCGGGCAATGGCAGCGCAGCGCGGGCTTCGGCCACGCTCGCCTCTGCGGCAGTCGTGTCCGCGCCGGAGAGCTGCGCCTTCAGGCGGGCGAGCTCGGCGGCCAGGAACTGCTGGTTCGCCTCGGTCCAGTCGATGGTCGGCGTCCCGATCATTGAATGATGATCCGCTGATTGAGGAAGGTCGGCGGGGTCTTGGTGCGATCGATGATCGGGCTCTCGATGCCGTCGATGCGCAGCCGCACGAGATGGTCCCCCGTCGGCGCCTTGGCGATCACGAAGCCGAGTGTCGTGGCCGGTGCTGTGAATGGCTGAGGCGCGAATTCCTGCTGGTCGAGCACCAAGCCCACGGTTTGTCCTGCCTTCAGCGCCGGAAGGAAGTCGATCGAGAAGGTCGCCGTCCCAGCCCCGTCGCGGGTGATGGGGCTCGCCGGCAGTCCGGTGATCTGCGGCGCCAGCGTCATCGCCAGCTGGTTGGTCTCGCGAATGTCCGGGTCGCCGGGCGGTTGCACGCGGGCGCCGACGCGGTAGACGCCGACCGGGAAGTCGTCGGGGGGCGCCGGTGGAATCGAGAACAGCAGCAATGACTCGCCACTGCCGGACAGGGGGGGCCGCGTCCGCTCGATCTTGAAGCGGTCGTTGCTGAGTACGACCTCGCGGGTGGGGCCATCGAGATGATGGCCGCTCAGGCCGATCGTGGTGCCGACCAGTGCGACCGCTTGGCCTGCGTCCGGGACGACCGACTCGATCGTGGGCAGCGGTGGCAGCATGTCGGGGCGCACTTTCGCGTTGCGTGTCAGCACCGGCAGCGGTGTGCGCGTCAGGTCGGTGGCCTGGATCAGCACGACCGAGACCTGGTAGGCGGCGCTGGGCCGAAAGTGGGCCAGCGTTGCGGTCCAGAATTTCGACATCTCCTCGGAGTTGAGATACTCCGGCGTGATGCGCAGCTGCTCGACCTGATCCTGCAGCCCGGAATCGGCCAGCGCGCGCAGCGCCGTCGGCAAGGTGATGCCGACATCGGGCGAAGGCTGCAGCGCGGTGCGGATGGCATCGCGTGTGATCACCGGATTTTCGTGCAGCAGCTGGATTGCGTAGCCGAGCAAGATGTCGGCCTGCAGATCCGCTTCGCCATAGGCGGAGATCAGGTAGTGCAGGTTGAGCGCCAACGGCGGATTGCTCAGGCGCGTGCGCCCGGACGCGTCGCGCGATGGCAGCCCCTCGTTGCGCCAGCCGAGGTTGGGCGTGACCTGGCGCAGGAAAAGATTGAGTTGGGTAGCCTCGACGCCGTCATGTTTCACCACCTTGTCGGGCGGTAATGTGCTGACCGTCACTGTGCTGCCGACCACGCCGCTGACGTTGTGGTTGACCAGGCCGTCGTTGAGCAGGTCGCGCAGCACCGCAGTCACGCCGGCGATCGCCAAAGCGGTGCTCATGGCGCTCTCCGCCCGGCGAGATAATCCGCGAGCGACCTGGATGGATGGGCGCCCGATGGCTTGGGGCGTTTGACCGGTTGCGGCTCCTGTACGGCAGTGACTTCGATGCGGCCGATGTGGACGTGCACCTCGGTCGGTTCGCTGTCGGCCGCGCGCGCTGACGGAAAAGTCGGCTCGCCGGCCGGGTGCGGAGCCCTTGCCATCGAAGGCTGCGCGAGGCGTTGTTCAGCGAGAAGTGGCATCGGGCTGTTTGGGTGAACGGCCGATAGGACCGGTCGGCGTGCCGCGGCCTGCGCGCGGTCGATGTCGTCACTCCTCGATATCAGTGCTGAACTTTCGCGCAGTGGCAACGGATCGACTGTCGTCCGTCGGGCGGCGGATTGTGCTGCGCCATCGAGCGCCGAGTGCTCGGCGTTTCGGCTTTGGTCGATGACGGGAATGCGGTCGCCGTCTGGCGCAGGATTGCGCCGCGTCGGCGCCAAATCGCCACTTTGCCGGCGATCGTGGTTGGCAGCGCTGCTGTATTCCGGAAAGGTGGGGGCTTCCGGTTGGCTGGTCGCGATTGCGTCGAGCCCCTCTCCGAAACGTGCTCGCGCGACGGGTCGCACCTGCGAAGGGCCGCCGCCGATGGCCTGGCGCGCCAACCGCTGGAGCAGGCCGCTCATGCCATGGCCCTTTCGAGATAGGCCATGCGACGGGCATCGCTGAGCTCGAGGATCGCGCGTTCCGACCAGCCGTAGCTCCGGGCGAGGATGTGAATCTCGTCGAGCAGGCGTCGCGAGCGCGCGTCGATTTCTTCCCACAGGTGGGCGGCGATATCGAACGAGGCCGTCCAACTGTGTGCGCAGGCGGGGCAGGCGAGCTCGAGCGCGAAATCGAGGCAAGGATCGGCGGCTTCCAGGGCACGCGTCAGCGGTTCGGCGAGCCGCTCCATGGACCCCGCGTCGATGGGTTGATCCGGTTCGATCAGCAACTGCAGGAGCTTCTGCGCACCCGCATTCTCCTCGCTTTCGCCGGCGATACGCGCAAGGTCGCGCGTGGTGGGAAGGCGAAAGCGCAGTCCGTCGAGCTCCACGTCGGCCGCGTCGTCGCGGTCCAGCGCCAGCAGGCTGGACGCGCGCAGGGAGAACTCGAGCCGCTCGCCGCAGCATGGACAATCGACGCAGCATCCCAACGCGTCGCCGAACAGCGATTGCCGCAGGCGCAGCAGCGCCTCGTTGCGCCGGCCGAGCGGCTGCTCGGCAAGCAGGCTGGGATCGCGGTCGGGCGCAGCGACGGAATAGAGCAGCAGCGCCCGGTCGAGCGGGTGGCGGCCGCGGGCGCGTTCCCAGCAGGCAAGCAGCGCATCGGGGGCGAGCTCGGGCATGGAGCGTCACCTCGCTCAGGGCAGAGCGAACTCTTGCGGTTCTTGCACCGTCGTGTCGCGCTCCCAGCCTTCGTTCTCGAGCTTGATGTGCTGGATCGCCACCGCATTGGCATTTGCGTCGAGGTCGGGAAGCGCTTGGAATTCCGACACCCAGCAGCGGTAGATCTTGTAGGCCAGCACCAGCTGGCCCGCTTCGTTGTAGAATTCGAGAATGATGTCCTTGCGAAAGTTTTTCAGCGACACTTCGGCGCCGAGACCCGCACCGAATCTCCATACTCTATTGGCCCAATTTTCGAACTCGGGGTCGTGAGTGACGCCGCGCTCCAGGGTGATCGGGTCGTACTTGGTGGGTCCCGGCGATTTGCGTTTGGTCGAGGGGTCGCCCCCTTCGCGGTGCTCGATGACGTCGGTGGTGCGCTTGAAGGCCGACACTTTGCTGACGCCGGCGACATAACGACCGTCCCATTTGACCCTGAATTTGAAGTTCTTGTACGGATCGAAGCGCGACGTGTTGACGTTAAACTGAGCCATGGGCTTTGCTCCCTTGCACTGCTCAGGTCGGAATCTCGCCGGCGATCTGCTGGATCCTGATCACCACAAACTCGGCCGGTTTGAGCGGCGCAAAGCCGACCAGGATGTTGACGATGCCGAGATTGATCTCGGTCTGCGTGGTGGTCTCGTTGTCGCACTTGACGAAGTACGCATCTTTGGGCGTCTTGCCCTGGAATGCGCCTTGGCGGAACAGGTCCTGCATGAAGGCGCCGATGTTGAGCCGGATCTGCGCCCACAGCGGCTCGTCGTTGGGCTCGAACACCACCCATTGCGTGCCGCGATAGAGGCTTTCCTCGAGGTACAGCGCCATCCGGCGCACCGGCACGTACTTCCACTCCGAGCCGCGGTCGCTATCGCCCTCCAGCGTGCGGGCGCCCCAAACGACATTCCCGTAGGTGTGCAGCGTGCGCAGGCAATTGATGGCGTGTGGATTGAGCTGTCCATTTTCGGGGTCGCTCATGGCCAGCACCAGATCGCTCGCGCCGGCGAGGCTCGCGTCGATGCCGGCTGGTGCCTTCCACACGCCGCGCGTGCTGTCGGTGCGGGCGTAGATGCCGGCAACGAAGCCGCACGGCGGGAATTCGCGCAGCACGCCCTGCTGCAGCGTGTCGGGAGCGCGGACCCATGGGTAATAGAGCGCCGCGTATGAAGGATAGGGACCGATCAGGCTCGTGACGAAGCCGGGCATGTTGGCGACGGTCTCGTCCTGGGGACTGTCGGCGATCAGGAATGCGCGTCGGTCGTGGCACTTGCCCTGCAGGGTCTTGATCGTATCGGCGTGGACCAGGCCCGGCACGCATACCAGGTTGAACAGGTCGATGCGGTCGGCAACCGCGCCGGCGCCGAACAGCGCCCGCAGGGCGTCGCGGAATGTGGAGGTCGTGTCAGCGGGGCCAATCACGGTTCCGTCCTTGCCGCTGGCGAACGCGACCGGCGAGGTGGTGTTAGCGGGAGTGGTGGTGCTTCCAGTGGTGAGTTTGTCGATGAATGCCGAACGGCCGTTGATCACTGCCGGGGCGTGGCGCGGATCGGCAGAATCCATCGACAGGTTCTCGAAGGACTCGACCACAGCATTGGCGTTGGCTGGCTGGACGACATCGAGCCGGAAGCGCGTCGCATCGTCGCTGCGACGGGTCAGCATCACACCGTAGGCGCTGGCCCAGCCTCCCTTCGAACTCGCTTTGATGTGGAGGTCGCCGATGTCGCAAGAGGCCAAGGCCGCATCGTTCGCCGCGATTCGAATGACGTAGGCATCCGTGCCGCCATTGTCGTAGAAGTGCCGGACGCTGTACCCGAGGAGCGAACGACGATCGAGGCCGCCATAGTTGCGCTCAAATTCGGCGAAGCTGGACATCCGCAAGGCCCGGTCCTCGGGCCCGCGCGGCGCCCAGCCGATGAACAGCGCAATCGACGTCGCCACGCCCGTAATCGTGCGGACGCCGCTGGGAATTTCCTCGATGTACACTCCGGGTTGGAGAAGGGCGGCTGGCATGTTGGCTCCTGATCGATCAAGTCGTGGGTTGCTGCTGCATATGGTCAGAGCTCGGCGGCTGGCCCCCGGATCGCCTTGCGCAACGTGGCGGCCGACATTTCGCCGAGCTCGATGCGTCGGGGATGCAGCTCATAAAGCGCCGCGGTCCTGCCGTCGTTGGCGATCGCCAGCACCTTGAAGCAAGGCTGCCGCAGTAACAGCTGCTCGTATTCGTCGTGCTCCTCGCGGTCGTGCTTCGCTTCCCCTCCGATCAGGATGACGTCGGCCCCGGTTTGCTGTGCTGTAGCAAGGAAGTCGCCGTCGTTGACCCGGCCGACGACCGTCATGTCGGGCTCCGACGCCACGATCCGTCCGAGGATGTCGAACATCAGTGTCGGCATTCCCGCAAAGAGGATGCGAATCCGCTTCAATGGATTCCCTTTCCTGCCGGGAATTATGACGATTGCCGCGGGCGCACGAATGAGCCCTCTGGTCCTCAGAAGGCTCAGGAGAAGATGCAGACCGTGCGGCCTGGCAGCTTTGAAGGATTTGCAGCGACGAGCCGGCCCACCGCAGGACGCGGAGCCATGCAGCGCGATTTCCGGCCGCCCGCGCGTCAAACGGACCATACGGTCCGGCCCGATCGATCTAGATCGCCGCTGCGCCGGCAATTGTTGTGTCGTTGTTCCGTGGCGCGCGACGGCGCTGAAAGCATCGTCGGTGCGGTTTCAGCGCGGCGAGGGGAGCTTTAGTCCGAATGCTTGCTTGCGCGTGCCAGCACCTGCGTGCGACGCCGCACATGAAGCTTGTCCAGAATATGATGCACGTGATTCTTGACCGTAGCGAAGCTGATATTGAGCGTCCGCCCGATTTCTTTATTCGATAATCCCTTCTCGATGAGGCTCAGAATTTCCAACTCACGCCGGGTGAGGCCGCGTGCGCTGTCGCCCTCGGCATGGCGCGGATTTGCCGCGTTGCCACCTTCGAGGCTCAGCGACGCCACCTGCTGCAACAGGCGCGCGGCAAGTCGCGGCGAGCAATGCAATTCGCCCCGCACGGCGTTATGAACTTCCGTCACCAAGTCGTTGATACTTCCGTCGCGATGGACATAGCCGGAAATCCCGGCCATTGCGCCGCTGATGATCTCGCAATCAACATCGGAGACCGCAAAGGCGACGATCTTTGCGTTCGGCCATCGAGCATGCAGCTCGCGCGCGAGCTGCAGCCCATCACGCATCGTAATGTCGAAAATGATCGCATCGGGGACCTGCTGATCGAGCAAGTCGAATGTCGAGGGGGACGGCCCGGAAGCGCCGAGCACCTGCAGCGATCCCTCATGCGTCAGATTCCACGCCAGCCCTTCGCGGTAGAGACGGACGTCGCTGATGATGAACACGGTCGATTTGGTGTGCTTGAGCCTTGATCCGCGCAGCGCGTCCAACTCGGACCAGACGACTCCACTCGCGCCCTGCGTTTCCATGACCCAGCCTCATGGAATTCATGATCTTGGACGGATCCGATCTATTGCAGATGTGTGCGATGCTTTCGCGACGGTGCCGTTCGCGCGTCGCGTGGCGCGTCTTGGGAAGTACAATCCTACTAGGAATTCGCAGGAACCGCCAAGCAGGCGCAGCAACGGGTCGTTACCAGGGTAGGGCGCGTCGACAAGTGCTTTTTCTGCGGATGGCTCGACACGCCTGCTGGACCGCCCGGTCGTTCTCACGGAAGCACCTTGATAGTTTGAATGCTTGCCGGGCTTGGCGCCCACGCGGCAACCGAATGCCTGGCTGCCCGCAACCTGCCACGAGTGACTGCGCACGATGGTGAAGCAATTCACACAGGTTTCTAAAACTCCCGATTTACCTCGTCATGTCGATGCCGGGATGGAAGCGAGACGAGCACGCTGATGGTTTCATGCAGTGAAGTTTGTTGTTGACTACAAAAGCAAATCATAGTATAAACGCGACATGCGAGCGGCTTTGCCAGGGATCACAGGCCAGCCGCCGCGAGACGGACGGCCCGGAACGGGCGTCGGCTGTTTGACATGGTGAAACAGGGCTCGGCCCTTCGGGCCGAGCCGAACCGGGCGGGGGATCGCAGCGATCCGCGCCGCCCGCCGGCGCTTTGAGCGCAGCCGCGACTGCTTTATATCGGGCGGATCGAGCGTCTCTCGGGCGAGGCGGGGTGGTACCCCGTACCGCCCGGCGGACGGTCGAGCCGGCGGGGCGAAGGACACTAAGGACAATAATAAAGAATGCCTGAAACGGTGATGCCCGGCCTCGAGCGGCGGCTCAAGGCGCAGCTCCTGGGCGATGTCGAGTTCGACGCCTTCACGCGCGGGCGCTACGCCACCGACGCCTCGCACTACCA
>Ga0066388_100001317_pt1 | contig 13724 bp, 8 predicted proteins | sample PanSoiMetaGPlot6_FD_64539 | JGI IMG/M metagenome (GOLD analysis project Ga0066388, IMG submission 64539) | Tropical forest soil microbial communities from Panama analyzed to predict greenhouse gas emissions - Panama Soil - Plot 6 (Hybrid Assembly) | ecosystem: Environmental > Terrestrial > Soil... | reverse complement strand
CCGCCAACGAGTGCAGCCGGCACAGCTGCCCCTACAGGCTGGTGCTCGTTGGTGGCCGCCCTCGGGGTTGTTGTTGCAATAGTCGCGGTGCTGATACTCCCGCGAAATGCGAGCCTTTTTGGCGGGATGCTTGTGATCACGCCGCTGACGTCGCTTTTCAAAATCATTTGCCTTGGGCTTGCTTTTTTCACGGTGTGTCTGGTGCGGTCAGAAAAATGGTTGCGTCATCCGGGCGAATATCTGGCGATTATTCTTTTGGCAACCGTTGGCCTGATGCTGCTTGTCGGTAGTGAAGAGTTGCTCATGATTTTCATCGGGCTGGAGCTGCTGGGCCTCTCCCTTTACGTGATGGCAGCATTCGACAGGACCGATGTCTGGTCCGCAGAAGCAGGCCTGAAATATTTTCTGTTCGGCAGCACCGCGAGCGCCTTCACGCTTTTTGGAATCAGTCTGATTTATGGCATGTCGGGGAGCACCGGCCTCGCTGCGATCTCGGAAAAATTGGCGGCCGCGCCGGTGAAACCTTTGCTTGCGGCAGGCATCATTATGACGCTCATCGGGTTCGCGTTCAAAATTGCTGCCGCGCCGTTTCACTTGTGGGCCCCTGACACATATCAGGGAGCCCCTATTCCGAGCGCAGCGTTTATTGCTTCGGGTTCAAAGGTGGCCTCCTTCGTTGTTCTTGGAAAAATCGTGCTCGTTGGCTTTGGTCCAGTGCATGGGAGTTCGGCATGGCACGCGATGACTGCGGGCTGGTCGCCCGTCCTCGCCGTGCTGGCGGCTTTGTCGATCCTAATTGGCAATCTCGTCGCGCTGGCACAGACCAATGTTCGGCGGCTTCTTGCCTATTCCGCTGTCGCGCATGCTGGCTATGCGCTGCTTGGAATTATCGCCGGAGGCCGGGACGGATTTTCGGCGACGCTTTTCTACGCAGCTATTTATGCGATCACGCTCGTCGGCGCGTTCGGAATCGTCGCTGCCGTACGCAACGAAACTGGTGGCGACGATCTGAAGAATTTTTCCGGACTGGCCGAGCGTGCGCCGTTGCTCGCCGGTTGCATGGCTATCTTCATGCTCTCCCTGGCCGGCATCCCTCCGTTAGCGGGCTTTTTCGGAAAGTTTTATCTGTTCAGCGTTGCGCTGCGCGCTGGTGGAAATTATGGCCTGCTCTGGTTGGTTGCTTTGGCACTCTTTGGCAGCTTTGTCTCCCTGTATTATTATCTGATCGTACTGAAAGCGATCTTCGTCGATGAGCCTTCGCTTGCGACATCTTCTTCATCACCCAATCAACCGTCGCTCGATTTGCTGCAACGAATCACGGTTGCTGTGCTCGCAGCAGCAATTCTCCTTCTCGGCCTGATGCCAGACATCCTGGCGGCTCGGATTCTTGCTGCCATGCCGTAAGAAATTTCGACTAAAAAGTGTGATTAACACTTGACTATCGCGGTATAAGTTTTGCATCAAATCAAGGAGCACAGACTGGAAGAGTTGATGACGTGAAGATGGGCAGCATCAGCCAATTCATTGATCGGCATTTCCGTCACTTCAACGCGGCAGCTTTGAAAGACGCAGCCGATGCGTACATCGCGCATCTGGATCATGGCGGAAAAATGATGATTACCCTCGCTGGGGCAATGAGCACCGCGGAGCTCGGTGTTTGTCTCGCGGAAATGATTCGGCAGAACAAAGTGGATGCCATTACCTGCACCGGAGCGAACCTCGAGGAGGACCTTTTCAACCTCGTTGCGCGCAGCCATTACGAACGGATTCCTCATTATCGAGAATTGACCGGGAAACAGGAGGAAGAACTTTTACGGCGCCATCTGAATCGAGTGACCGACACGTGCATCCCGGAAGAGGAAGCGATGCGACGGATCGAGCACACCGTGCTGGAGGAATGGATGAGCGCCGCGAAAAAGAAGGAGCGAAGATTTCCTCACGAATTTTTCTATAAAATCCTGCGGGAATGCCGGCTTAAGAAATTCTATGAGATCGACCCCGTCGACAGTTGGATGATCGCTGCCATGCTCAAGGATCTTCCAATCTTTGTGCCTGGCTGGGAAGATTCGACATTGGGAAATATTTATGCCGCACGCTGCATAACCGGCGCGATTAGCGACGTCCAGACCGTTCGCTCAGGCATTGAATATATGATTGCATTGGCCGAGTGGTATCGCCGGACATCGCAGGATTCGTCCGTTGGATTCTTCCAGATCGGCGGTGGCATCGCTGGGGACTTCCCGATCTGTGTTGTGCCCATGCTGAATCAAGACGTGGTAACGACGCCTGTGCCCGAGTGGGGTTACTTTTGCCAGATCAGTGATTCCACGACCAGTTTCGGATCGTACTCCGGCGCAGTGCCTAACGAGAAGATCACGTGGGGCAAACTGAATATCGATACACCGAAGTTCATCATCGAATCCGACGCCACAATCGTTGCGCCATTGATTTTCGCCAAGGTTCTGGGCTGGTAATCACTATTCGGTCTGGCAACTGGTGGTCCCTTCGCAACGGCTAACGAATCGCCAAGCGAGCACAAGTCTCTGGCACTATTACCGCTGGAGAGGATAAGGCGCCGCGAAGGTTTCAAGACTGAGAAAAACGGTGTGGAACGTAATCGGTATCCAGACAATTCCGAGCACTCCCATTAATGCGAATACATCGTTTGCATGCGATCGATGGCGGAAGACCGATTTTGATTCGATGATAGGCGATGCTTTACGTGGTCGCCACACCGATTGGCAACTTGGGCGATATCACGTTGCGCGCTCTGGAAATCCTGAAATCAGTCGATCTGATCGCTGCCGAAGACACACGACGTTCCGGAATGTTGCTCAAGCATTTTGGAATCAAGAAGCCTTTCATTAGCTATCATGAACACAATGAAGCGATGCGCGCGACGGAACTCATCGAACGGCTGGCAAGTAGCGAAAACATTGCGCTGGTCACGGATGCCGGGACCCCAGGACTCTCTGACCCTGGATTACGCCTTGTTCGTGAATGCATCAAACGGGAACTCTCGTTTACGATAATCCCAGGGCCATCATCGATCCTGACCGCTCTGGTCGGGTCCGGTTTTTCTACTGAAAAATTTTCTTTCCGCGGATTTCTGCCGATTAAAGCAGGACAACGCCAGCGCGAGTTGCGAACTGCCGTTGAATCCCGGGAAACAGTAATCTTTTTCGAGTCGCCTTATCGGTTAACCAAGACACTTGCCGCCTGCATCGATGTCATGCAGGATCGGCAACTTTGCGTCGCGCGAGAGCTGACAAAAAAATTCGAAGAATTCCGGCGCGGCACGGCTGGTGAGCTCCTTCAGCATTACGACGCCCACCCGCCGAAGGGCGAAATTGTCCTCGTGATTTCGGCGGCGCAATAGTCGGGGTTGGGCTTCTGTGGGATAGAGCGCTAAGATCGCCAAACGCACGTCAAAGGGCAAAGCGGCAACGCTGCTCGCGCGAATAAATGAGTCGCGATCGTCGTCAAACTGCGCACCCAAATCAGCTTTCAGTTTTTGGAACAATGCGACCCGAATTAGGTTTTTCTGAAACAACCGCAGATCCTTGCGGTCTTGTTGCGTTCCCCGTCTCGTTTACGCTTCCCGAGACGGGCACCCTACCCACTCCAAAAGCTTTCACGAACAAAGGAGCCGCGCGGAGCGATTATGATGTAATGACCCGCTCGCTTTGGTTGCTCAGGCCTTTGCTCGCGGGACTCACGGTTACGCTGCTGCAGCTTGCGATGGCGATAGGCCTGCTCGCGCCAGAAGGCTCGTTTTCCGAGCGCTACGCCGCGCTGGTCCAGCACGATAGTTATTGGTTTATGAACATCGTGGATCGCGGATATCAGACCATCGTCCCGCCCATCGATCACAAGATGATGGAAGTATCAAACGTCGCATTTTTTCCCGCTTATCCCGCGATTGCGGCTGCGTTTCGCTATGGTCTTAACATTAGCACCAGCACAGCCTTGTTGATCACTGCTCAGCTCGCTGCCTGGGGGTTCTGGAGTTATCTCTTTCTTTTCTGCAGACGCTGGAATATTTCGACCGCACTCCAAATTTGCGGCGCCTTATTAATCGTCGCTCATCCCGCATCGTTCTTTCTGATCACCGCCTATTCGGAGTCGGTGTTTTTGATGGCGCTGCTTGGTTTTATTTATTGGAGCACTGCGGAAGGACGATCCGCGAAATTCTTGGCGGCTTTGCACGGGATCGTCATGTCGGCGACACGGATTGTCGGAATTGTATGTGCGGCATTCCCGCTCGTGCGCTCGTTTTTCCAAACTGGATGGCGCCGTTTACTTGAGCCAAGGCCGTGGTTTCGCCAGGAAAAGCCGGCGATCTTCATGACGCTGGTAGCAAGCTGCGGCGGCGTAGGCTTCTTCACGTATTCTCAACTGCGCTGGGGCCAATGGGATGTTTATATGCTTACGCAGGCAGCCGGCTGGGGAATCGTTCCCGATTATTTGGCGGTGTTCAAGCCCTCTAGTTATCGCTGGTTTGTTCCGGCGTTGAACGATCCGACGGAGGTGAGTCAAATGTCGATGACGTTGGGCGCCCTGCTTTTTGTAGCTATTGCTCTCTGCGAGCTGTCGCTTCGCAGGTGGGCCGGTTTACCACTACGTGCCGGCATCTATTTTTGCGCCTTTGTGATCTATTATCTTTCCGTCAGCGGAGTGGCCTGTGTGGATATGGAAAGCATGCTCCGCTATGAATTTTGCGTGCACGCGCTGATCGTGCTGGCGCTTTTAAATTTTTTGAGTCAATTTTGCACGCCGCCGGTGCTTGTTAGGGCTTTCGGCATCGCGGCAGTGGCGCTACTCAGCGCAACTGGGCTATGCGTACAGGGCTGGTACGTCTGGAATTTTACCCGGGGCAATTGGGTTGCCTAGAAGAAGATGAAAACAAGAGTCGTCATTATCGGTGCCGGCCCGGCGGGTTTAACGGCCGGCTATCTTCTGTCGAAGGAGGAAGTCGATGTCGTTGTCCTGGAAGCCGATGCCGTTTACGTCGGCGGAATTTCCCGTACCGTTACTTACAACGGTTTTCACTTCGATATTGGTGGCCATCGCTTCTTTTCAAAGTCGAAGGCAGTCGAAGATCTATGGACCGAGATCTTGCCTAACGACATGCTTGTGCGCCCGCGTTCTTCGCGGATTTTTTATGACGGCAAGTTTTTCTCTTATCCGTTGAAACCGTTCGAAGCGTTGCTCAGGCTGGGAATCTTCAGCTCCGCGCTCTGTGTTCTTTCGTGGATGAAAGCGCGCCTGTTTCCTGTTCGCAATCCGCGCAATTTCGAAGAGTGGGTAAGCAATCAGTTTGGCAAACGCCTCTTCAACACGTTCTTCAAGAGTTACACGGAAAAAGTTTGGGGGATGACCTGCAAAGAGATCTCCGCCGATTGGGCGGCACAGCGGATTAAAGGACTTTCACTGGGCAGTGCCATCAAGAACGCCCTGATTCCGCAGCGCTATAATGGAGATCGAACGAAGGTAATTAAAACGCTGATCAATTCATTTCGCTATCCGCGGAGAGGTCCCGGGATGATGTGGGAGGCGTGCGCCGAAAAGATGAAAGCGCTGGGCGGCCATCTTGAGATGGGCTGCAGGGTAACGCGCTGTTCCTACGATGAAGGATCCGCCAGCTGGACGATTGCATACAAAGATCGACAAGGAGATCTACAAACAATCGAAGCAGAACACATCATTTCGTCCGCGCCGATGCGGGAGCTCATCTGCGGCTTGTCACCGAGCGTAAACGAGCGGACCAAGCGCGCTGCAGAGAGCCTCAAGTATCGCGATTTCCTGACCGTGATGTTGATTTTGAAAGACCGAGAAATGTTTGATGACAACTGGATCTACATTCATGATCCAAGCGTCAAAGTAGGCCGTGTACAAAATTTCCGCTCATGGTCGCCGGAGATGGTGCCCGAAGCTGATAAAGTTTGCTATGGCCTCGAATATTTCTGTTTCGAACACGACGGACTCTGGGATTCGAGCGATAAGGATTTAATTGAACTGGCGAAGAGCGAGCTGGTTCAGATCGGATTGGCGAGGCAAGGAGACTTCGTCGACGGCTGCGTGGTCCGCCAAAAGAAGGCGTATCCCGTCTACGACGATGATTACGCGCGTCATGTCAGCACCATTCGCGAGGAACTGGATAGCCGTTATCCAAACCTGCATCTCGTCGGCCGCAACGGCATGCATAAATACAACAACCAGGATCACGCCATGATGACCGCGATGTTGTGCGCGGAAAACATTTTGGCGGACACCAAGCTTTACGATCTCTGGCAGGTTAACAGTGACGCCGAATATCACGAAGCGGGACCGGCGGCAGCGGAAGAAACAACCGGTGCGGGGTTACGGCTTGTTCCTACCCGCGTCGTTGCCGCTCCCGAACTTGCCCCGGAAGGATAAATTCGCCGCGCTACTGTTTTCTTGGCATCCGAGCGAAGTCGGCTGCCAAGCGTGGTCGGGCTGCTGACTTGATCCAATGTATCCGTGAACGTCCATCATACGTCGGGATTGCTGCGTCGCGGACGAGTTGAATATCAGGTTGCCGAGCCAGGAATCATTGATTCTCCGAAGCAGACCGCGAATCGCGTCGCTCATTCGGCAAAATCTTCAACGGGTGGACACGAACAGAACAAATTCCTGTCGCCATAAACGTTGTCGATCCGTGCGACGGCTGGCCAGAATTTATGTTCGCGCGTCCACGGCGCCGGGAAAGCCGCTTGTTCTCGCGAGTAAGGGCGATCCCAGGTATCCAATGCGATTTGTCGCGCTGTGTGCGGGGCGTTTTTTAGCGTATTATTTTCCCGATCCATCTTTCCCTTTGCGATAGCTTCCATCTCTGCGTGGATAGAGATCATGGCGTCGCAAAAACGGTCGAGCTCGTGTTTGGGTTCGCTCTCAGTGGGCTCGATCATCATTGTTCCAGCGACCGGCCAGGAAATCGTTGGCGCGTGAAATCCGTAGTCCATTAACCGTTTTGCTACGTCTTCCACTTCAATGCCCGCGTTTTTCCACTGGCGCAGATCGATAATGCACTCGTGCGCGACGAGTCCGCGCTTGCCTTTGAAAAGCACGGGAAAATACGGATCGAGTCTCTTGGCGATGTAATTAGCGTTTAAGATCGCGACTTCGCTTGCACGTTTCAATCCCTTCGCGCCCATCATGCGGATGTACATCCATGTAATCGTCAGAATGCTGGCGCTGCCATAAGGCGCGGCAGAAATGTTGCCGCCTTTGCCTCCTCCAAGACGGTGATGAGGTTCGCTCCCAGTCGACGGGCGTCTCCCGGGCTCTCCTTCGCCAAACAGGATTCGGCCGGTCTCAGGGTCGAGAATGAATTCTCGCGGAAGATACGGCGCGAGGTGCCTGGCCACACCAATCGGACCGACACCGGGACCGCCGCCGCCGTGCGGGATGCAAAACGTTTTGTGTAAATTTAAGTGACAAACGTCAGCGCCATAGTCTCCGGGCCGGCAAAGGCCGACCTGAGCGTTCATGTTTGCGCCGTCCAGGTAAACCTGGCCACCGTGCGCGTGCACGATGTCGCAAATTTCGCGAATCGTAGGCTCAAAGACGCCATGCGTGGAGGGATAGGTCACCATCAGCGCGGCGAGGTCGCGCGCGTGTTCATCTGCCTTTGCGCGCAGATCGGCAAGATCGATATCTCCATCTTTCAGGCAGGCGACGGATACAACCCTAAACCCGGCCATGGTCGCGCTCGCGGGGTTGGTACCATGGGCCGAAGTCGGTATCAGACAGATATCGCGATGGGATTCACCGCGCGACGCGTGATACTCGCGAATCGCCAGCAGACCGGCGTATTCGCCCTGCGATCCAGCATTCGGCTGCAACGAAATCGCATCGAATCCAGTAATTTCGGCAAGCCAGTTTTCGAGTTCCTCGCACATCTCTGCATAACCAACGGTTTGTTCCGTAGGCGCGAACGGATGCAGCTTGGAAATTTCGGGCCAGGAAATCGGAAACATTTCCGCGGTCGCATTCAATTTCATCGTGCACGAACCAAGCGGGATCATGGAAGTCGTCAGCGAAAGATCTCGTGATTCGAGCTTCTTGAGATAACGCAGCATCTCGGTCTCGGTGTCGTGCGTGTTGAAGACAGGGTGAGTGAGAAATTCAGAAGTGCGGATTGCGGATTGGGGAATGCGGATTGGCGGCTCGCCGAGGTTATCGGCAGCAAAATCCCGAAAGTGTGTGCCGCGGAAGATGGACATCAGCGATTCAACGTCACGCTCGGTGGTTGTTTCGTCGAACGACACGCCGACCGCGTTAGGGCCAAGCGCACGCAAGTTGCAGTCCGTTTTTTGCGCGTGCTCTAAAATGAGTTCGCTTGACTCAACTTCGATGCGAAGGGTGTCGAAGAAATTTTCGTGTGTGATAGTCAAACCGAGCATGCGCAGACCATCTGCGAGTTGACTCGTTAGGCGATGAACGTGCTCTCCGATCGCCCTCAAGCCGCGGGGGCCATGATAAACGGCATACATCGAAGCAATGACAGCCAGAAGGACCTGCGCGGTGCAGATGTTGCTCGTCGCTTTATCACGGCGGATGTGTTGCTCGCGCGTTTGTAAGGCGAGTCGATACGCGGGTTGCCCTTCTGCATCGTGTGAAACGCCCACCAGCCGGCCGGGCATGTGACGTTTGAATTGGTCGCGCGTCGCAAAGTATGCCGCGTGTGGCCCACCGAATCCGAGAGGAACACCGAAGCGTTGCGTGTTACCGACTGCAACATCAGCGCCAAATTCCCCGGGCGGTTTCAGCAGTGTCAGCGCCAGGATGTCGGCTGCGACCACGACCAGTGCGCCGGCGTCATGTGCCTGCTTAATGAAATCTCCGTAGTCGTAAATTGCCCCTTCAGTGGCCGGATATTGAACTAGCGCGCCGAAAACGGTGTCGTCGAATTTGAAACGCGAATAATCCCCTATCGTAATTGTAATCCCGAGCGGTTTCGCCCGTGTTTGCACAACGGCGATCGTTTGAGGGTGACAATTGTCGGCGACAAAAAACGTTTTGCGATTCGGAACCACCGCATGACAAAGCGCCATTGCTTCGGCAGCAGCAGTAGCTTCATCGAGCAGCGAGGCGTTGGCGATCTCGAGCGCGGTCAGATCGGTGATCATGGTTTGAAAGTTGAGGAGAGCCTCGAGCCGGCCTTGTGCAAGCTCGGCCTGATAAGGTGTGTAAGCGGTGTACCAACCCGGGTTCTCGAGAATATTTCGCTGAATGACCGGCGGCGTAATGCAATCGGAATAGCCACAGCCGATGAACGAGCGGGCGATCTTGTTTTTTCTGGAAATTGCCCGGAGCTCAGCCAGCGCTTCCGTCTCCGATTTCGCTTCCGGCAACTTCAAGTCTCGATCCAGCCGGATGTTTCGTGGAACAGCGGCTTCGACCAGGGAATCGAGATCTTCAAAGCCGACCTCGCGCAGCATGACGCGCACTTCGTCTCCGTTCGGGGCAATGTGACGGCGCGCGAAGGAATTCGGGTCGACTTTTTCTTCGTGAATTTGCATTGAAGGAGACTACGGAGCGCGGGACGCGCTTCAAGTTCATCGGCGCACCTGGCGGTCGCGCCCTACCAAGCTATTTAGCGTCGTGGATTTCCACCCCGCGGCTTTTCAATAAGGCGCGCAGCTGAGCGAAATGTTGATGGCTGCGGGTTTCGACAGTGCAAAGAACGTTCACGGCAGAAACATCCGGGCTGGCGAAAGCGCGATCGTGCACGATCTGCTTAACACTTGCTCCTGTTGACGCAATTTGCGCTGCCAGCTCGGCCAGTCCCCCGGGTCGATCGCTAATCACAGCGGTGAATCGACCAAGTCGTCCATCCGCGACCAGGCCCCGCTCGATTACACGACTGAGAACATTTGGATCGATGTTGCCGCCGCAAAGCAAAAGGACAACTCGCCTCCCAGCGAGCTCTTTTAACTTTCCAGACATGCACCCAGCCAGTGGCGTGGCAGCCGCTCCTTCAACAACGCTTTTTTCCAATTCAACCAGACGGAGGATTGCCAGAGCGATTTCTTCTTCGGTTACGGTGACAGTCACATCGACGAGTGGCTTCGCAATCTGGAACGCATTCGCACCGACCTGCGGAATCGCGAGCCCATCTGCCAGCGTCGGATGCGTCCTGATTCTTGTCGGTTTCCCTTCTTTAAGCGCAGCTGAAAAACTGGCCACGTTCTCGGCCTCGACAGCGATAATTTTCGTGTTGGGTTGGAGGTTTTTTACTGCCAACGCAACTCCGGCAAGTAAACCGGCTCCGCCCACGGGGACAATTATGGCGTCGAGATCGGGAATTTGCTCAACGATCTCCAATCCCATCGTTCCCTGGCCCGCAATGATCGCGGGATCATCGTAGCCATCGATATATGCCAGCCCCTTTTCCTTCGCGATTCTGTGCGCATGCGCTCTTGCTTCGCCGAAATCCTCTCCGTGCAAAACGACAGTCGCACCGAGTTGCTGACATGTGCTCACTTTTATGAGAGGCGCGAATTTTGGCATTACCACCACTGCAGGCACGCCGAGTAACCCGCCCTGATACGCGAGTGCTTGAGCATGGTTGCCGGCAGAAGCGGCAATGACTCCGCGCTTCTGCTGGTCATGCGACAGTTGTGCGAGCGCATTGCGCGCGCCGCGCTCCTTAAAGCTTCCCGTGCGCTGCAAGTTGTCGAGCTTGCAGAAAATTTTCATGCCGGTGATTTCGCTCAGCGGAATGGAGGGCGGACAAGGTGAATAATAAACCGCGTCCGCAATGCGTTTGCGTGCTGTCTCGATGTCCTGAAACGTAACCAAGCCGTTAACTTTCCAGCGCTGCCTGCGCCGCCGCCAAACGCGCAATCGGAATCCGGAACGGGCTGCAACTGACGTAATCCAAGCCCAGTCGGTGGCAGAACTTGACGCTCGCGGGTTCGCCGCCGTGTTCGCCGCAAATTCCCAGTTTGATTTTTGGCCGGGTCTTGCGCCCGAGGTCGCGCGTCATTTCCATCAAGCGGCCCACGCCTTTCTGGTCGATCGACGCGAACGGATTTGACTCGACGATATCGAGCTCAGCGTAAGCGGGAAGGAAACTTCCGGAATCGTCCCGGCTCATTCCGAGCGTCGTTTGGGTGAGATCGTTTGTGCCGAAACTGAAAAACTCAGCGTCGCGCGCAATCTGATCGGCCACTAATGCAGCGCGCGGGATTTCGATCATCGTCCCGACAAGATAATTGAATTTTGCTTCTCTTTCCTTCGCCACCTCGTCAGCAACCCGCCGAACAATGTCGATTTGGAGCTTAAGCTCGCGCGGGAACCCAACGAGCGGAATCATGATTTCGGGGCGGACCTTAATGCCTTTGGCCTGCACTTCGGCAGCGGCTTCAAAGATCGCGCGAGCCTGCATTTGGGAAATCTCCGGGTAAACGATGCCGAGGCGGCAGCCTCGATGACCGAGCATCGGATTAAATTCGTGCAGCTCGTGCACGCGGCGAGCGATCTGTTCCACAGCCACGCCCAGCTTGTTCGCAAGCTCGTTTTGCTGGGTATGATCGTTGGGCAAGAATTCGTGGAGCGGTGGATCGAGAAACCGAATCGTGGCGGGCAGACCTTTTAGCGCCGTGAAGATGCCAATGAAATCGTTGCGCTGATAAGGAAGCAGTTTCGACAGGGCACGTGCCCGCTCTTCCTTCGTTCCAGCGAGAATCATCTCTCGCATTGCGTCGATCCGATCGCCTTCGAAGAACATATGCTCGGTGCGACAGAGCCCAATGCCCTCGGCGCCGAATGCGACTGCGTTCGCCACTTGTTCGGGCGTATCCGCGTTTGTGCGCACGCCGAGAACGCGGAATTCATCCGTCCATTTCATCAGTTTTGAGTACTCCCGGTAGGTGAGGCTCTTTTTCGGGTCTAGAGAGCGATCGATCAGTACCTGGACGATTTCCGACGGCGCAGTTGCGACTTGGCCAGCAAACACTTCGCCGGCAGTTCCATCAATGGAGATATAATCGCCCCGATTCAAAGTCGTGCCATTCGCGCTCAGGGTGCGTTTCTGGTAATCGATTTGAATCCCTGTGGCGCCGCAGACACACACTTTCCCCATTTGCCGCGCGACCAGGGCCGCATGCGAAGAGACCCCGCCGCGTGACGTCAAGATGCCTTCCGCTGCAATCATGCCGCGCAGGTCCTCTGGCGATGTCTCAATGCGCGCCAGCACAACTTTTTCACCTTTCTCCGAGCGCATGACGGCTTCCTCCGCACTAAAAACGACGCGACCACTTGCCGCGCCCGGCCCCGCGGCCAAACCGGTGCCAATCTTTTTGGCTTCTTTCGCTGATTGGCGGTCGAAAATCGGGGCCAGGAGATGAGCAAGCGAATCCGCGGGAATACGCCGTACGGCATCCTTCTTTGTGATCAATCGTTCATCAACCATATCGACCGCGATACGGACGGCGGCGTGACCGGTGCGCTTGCCGTTGCGAGTTTGCAGAATGTAGAGACGATTCTCCTCGACTGTGAACTCCAGGTCCTGCATGTCCTTGAAATGGCGCTCGAGAATCGCACGGACTTTCATTAGCTCCCTGTGTGCTGCCGGCATTTCCCTCGCCAGATCGGCAATGGGATGGGGGGTGCGGACTCCTGCCACGACGTCTTCGCCCTGGGCATTGATCAAATACTCGCCATAAAAGACTTTTTCACCGGTCGCAGGATCGCGCGTAAACGCGACCCCGGTCGCGCTCGTTTCGCCCATGTTTCCGAATACCATCGTTTGCACATTCACGGCGGTTCCCCAGTCGTGCGGGATGCCGTATTTTCGACGGTAAACGATTGCCCGATCGTTCATCCAGGACCCAAAAACCGCACCAATCGCGCCCCAAAGCTGCGCTTGCGGATCCTGCGGAAACGATTTCCCCGTGCGTTCTTTGATTAGCGCTTTGAACCGCTGCACAAGCTCCTTCAAGTCATCGACCGTCAACCTGACATCCGGGAAATCGTGTTTGCCGTAGCGTTCATCCTTTAAACGCTCGATGACCGTCTCAAATGGTTCGTGGTCCTCGCCCGCCCGTTTCTGAACTCCCATGACTACGTCGCCGTACATTTGCAGGAATCGACGGTATGAATCCCAGGCAAAACGCGCATTGTTTGTCTTTTTCGCGACACTCTCGACAACCTCGTCATTCATCCCGAGGTTCAGAATGGTATCCATCATTCCGGGCATGGAATCCCTGGCGCCTGATCGGACGGACACGAGTAAAGGCCGCTCTTTGTCACCAAATTTTCTTCCGACCGAGTTTTCGATTTTTGCCAGGGCAGCCGCAACTTCCGCCTCCAATTCTCGCGGGTAAGTCCGGTTATGAGCGTAAAAGTGAGTGCATACTTCGGTCGTGATAGTGAACCCCGGTGGTACAGGCAGGCCGATGCGCGTCATTTCGTGGAGATTCGCGCCTTTGCCGCCCAGCAGTGATTTCATCCCGCCTGATCCATCCGCGTGGCCGTCGCCGAAGTAATAAACGTAACGTGTCTTTTTCGCTTTTTTCACACGGGTGCGCCGACTCGCCGGCGATTTCGGTCTCTTTGGTGTGCGTCGAGATGATTTTCGAACAGCAGATTTACGTTTTCTGGCCATAGTTAAAGATGCGAAAAAATTCGACAAGGGACGAACGGGCCAAAGTAGTTTCGGGTGTCGCCCTGTCAACGATCCTGAAAACTCG
>Ga0066388_100001316_pt1 | contig 13729 bp, 12 predicted proteins | sample PanSoiMetaGPlot6_FD_64539 | JGI IMG/M metagenome (GOLD analysis project Ga0066388, IMG submission 64539) | Tropical forest soil microbial communities from Panama analyzed to predict greenhouse gas emissions - Panama Soil - Plot 6 (Hybrid Assembly) | ecosystem: Environmental > Terrestrial >... | reverse complement strand
TGACAGGTTACGAGGCGCCGCCTATCCTGTAACTGCTGTATTGGCTTTAGAGAGTTACAGAACAGGATGCCGGAGGGCACGATGATCGCGAGATGCTGGGACGGTCTCACGAAGGCCGAGCAGGCCGACGTCTACGCGGACTACGTCCGGCGCACCGGGGTGGCCGACCTCGCCGCCACCCATGGCAACCGCGGGGTCTATCTCCTGCGGCGGCGGGAAGGCGACGACGCGCGTTTCCGCGTCCTGTCCCTGTGGGACTCGATGGAGGGGATCCGTCGCTTCGCGGGCGCCGATCCGGAGCGGGCCCGCTACTACCCGGAGGACGCCCGGTTCCTCAAGGCGCTCCCGCCCGGCGTCGAGCACTTCGACGTGGTGGCGGAGGCCGGCCCCATCGTTGCCGCGGGCGACGCGGCGGTCCTCGCCCGCGAGCTGGAGACCCTGGTCCGCGGCGAGAACTGGCATGGCCCGACGCTCGAGGACCTGCTGGGCGGCGTGACCGCCTCGGCGGCCGCCGCCCACCCGATCCCGGGCGCCCACACCGTCTGGGAGATCGTGCTCCACGTGACCGGATGGGCGGACGTGTTCCGTCGCCGGCTGGAGGGAACCGCCATGGAAGAGCCCCCCGCCGGGGACTTCCCCGCGACGCCCCCGCCGTCGGAGCCGGCCTGGGCCGCGGCGAGAGAGGCGCTCTTCGCCGCCCACGCGGCCCTCACGGCGCGGGTGGCGCGCCTCTCGGCGGCCGAGCTCGACGCCCCCGTGCCGGGGCGGCCCTTCGACGCGCGATTCCAGGTCCGCTCCGCGATCCGCCACACCGTGTACCACAGCGGCCAGATCGGGCTGCTCGGCAAGGCGCTGCGCTGAGGCGCGTCCCCGGACCGCTCGAAAGCGCTTGACAGCCGGCGGCCCGCCGCTTATATTACCGTTTAGTTATGGAACTGACCGGTTATGGCCGCGCCACCCCCGCCCGCCTCGACGCGACGTTCGCCGCGCTCGCCGATCCCACCCGGCGGGCCATCCTCGCCCGGCTGGCCTCGGGAGAGGCCTCGGTGAGCGAGCTGGCCGAGCCCTTCGCGATGAGCCAGCCGGCGATCTCCAAGCACCTCAAGGTGCTGGAGCGCGCCGGCCTGATCTCGCGCGGTCGCGACGCCCAGAGGCGGCCGCGCCGGCTCGAGGCGGCGCCGCTCGCGGAGGCCAGCCGTTGGCTGGAAGGCTATCGCCGGTTCTGGGAGGCCCGCTTCCGCCACCTCGACGTCCTGCTCGACGAGCTGAAGGCCGGGCCGGGCCGCCGGGGACGCCCCAAGCGAGAGAGGAGCTCACGATGACCAAGATCGAGACGCTGCAGATCACGACGCCGACGGACCGCGAGATCGTCATGACCCGGGTGTTCGACGCGCCGCGCCGCCTGGTGTTCGAGGCCTTCACGAAGCCCGAGCTCCTGAAGCGGTGGCTGCTCGGCCCCGACGGGTGGTCGCTGGTCGTCTGCGACATCGACCTGCGGGTCGGCGGCAAGTACCGCTACGTCTGGCAGCACGAGCGGAAGGGGTCGATGGGCATGGGCGGCGTCTACCGCGAGATCGTGGCGCCCGAGCGCATCGTCTCCACGGAGCTGTTCGACGATGCCTGGTACCCGGGAGAGGCCGTGGGCACCGTGACCTTCGCCGAGCGGGACGGGAAGACCACGATGTCGCAGTCGATGCTCTACGCGTCGCGGGAAGCCCGCGACGGCGTCCTCAAGTCGGGCATGGAGAGCGGCGTCGCCGTGAGCTACGACCGGCTCGACAAGGTGCTCGCGACGATGCGCTAGGTCGACAGGCCCAGGTCGCCTTCCTGGAGGCGCCGCTCGAGCCGCGGCGCCTCGTTCGGCCGCCACATCGCCGCCCGGTGGGAGACGCGGTAGCGCAGGGGGCCGCCGTCGGCCCCCTCGCTGCGCTCGAGCGGCCGCGGGATGCACACGAACTCGCACTCCACCGCGTCGCCGGCCACGCGCACCGCCGCGTAGCCGTGGCCCCCCATGTCGAGGAACGCGAGGTGGGGGGCGAGGTCCGGGTTCGCCGCGCGAAGGGCCGCCGCCAGGTCGCCGGTGCGCTGGTACTCGAGGCACGTGCGCACGCCGTGGCGCAGGAGCAGGTTGACGGCGGGCTGCGGCTTCCCGTCCCGGTCGGCCACGTAGAGCGGGCGCAGCGGATGGTCCCTGGGGAAGCGGTGCTCGTAGGCCTCGACGATCCCGGGCGCCGAGACGGAGCCCGTGATGAACGCGACGCCGACCGGCTCGAACTTCGCGGGGGGGAGCGCCTTCGCGGACAGTCCGGCCCAGAAGCTGTGACGGTCGCCCGACACCGTGACGAATCCCGTGATCCCGGCTTCCCTCACCGCGTCGTAGATCTCGCCCCGCTCGGAGAAGGCGGTGGCCCAGTCTCCCCCGCCCCCGAAGCAGGCGTATCCGGCGCCCGGCCAGGGCTTCGACAAGCCGGCGGGCAGGTTCTGCGGGTCGGCCCGCCAGTCGAGCGTGCCGAGCGAGTTGCCCCAGACCTTCCATGTCGCCTTCGAGGTGCGGAGCCTCTCCAGGAACCACGCCTTCTGCTCCACGCCCAGGAGGGTCTGCGGCGGCTCGTCCTTGCGGAAGTTCGGCACCGTGGCCTCGCCGAAGACGATCGTCGGCGGCGGCCCGCCCGGGCAGGCCCTCCCGGCGTCGAGGATCCGGAGGGCCTCCTCGGCGAACAGCTCCGGGAAGTCGGGGCCGGAGAGCGGCGCGGCGGCGGCCCGGCCCGTCGGCTCCTCCGAGCGGTGGGTGTAGTGCTCGGTGACGATGAGGTCCAGGTGGCGGCCGAAGCGCAGGCTGCGGTGGGGCCGCAGGCTCTCGATGGCCGCCAGGTTGTTCGGCTCCTGGCCGACGCCGTGCTCGTCGAAGGCCGTGATCGGCGCGTCTTTCACGACCGGCGCGTCGAAGCGCTCGAGCGCCGCGCCTCCCACCTTGCGGACGCGCGCCGGCTGGTACTCGAACCACGCCTGGCTCGCGGCCACCCGGCGCGTCTGCGCGGTCCGCACCTCCGAGCCGAAGCGCTGGAACGACTGCCAGCCGAGCCAGGAGAACTCGTGGTTGTCCCACATCGCCACGAAGGGCCAGCGCGCCCGCGCGTCCTGGAGGTCGGGATCGTGGAGGTAGGCCCGGTAGAGCGCGCGGTAGTCGCGCAGCGACGCCGCCACGTGGAAGCGCTCGAGGATCCGCTCGCCGTCCGGGTAGCGCACGGCGTCACGCAGCCGCCGGTCGTAGCGGTGGCCGCCCGGCGAGTCCTCGGGATAGTCGACGACCTCGTAGACGAAGTCGCCGAGGTGCAGGACGAAGGCGAGCTGCTCGGCGGGGGCCGCGCGCTCGTCCTCGTGGATCATGCGCCGGTAAGCGTTCTGCGCGCCCTCCTGCACGTTCTGGCAGCTCACGAACGTGAACCGCACCGGGCGGGGATCGTCCTCGGCGGGCGCCGTCCGCGTGCGTCCGATCCGGCTTCCCTGCCCGTCCTCGCCCACGAAGCGGTACCAGTAGGTCTGGGCCGGACGCAGCCCGCCGACGAGCACCCGGCAGGTGTGGTCGGCCTCGGCGAGGGCGCGCGGGCGGGCTACCGCGACGACTCGCTGGAAGGCGGCGTCCTCCGCCACCTCCACCGTCAGGGGCACGGCCGGCGCGGTGCCTCCCGCGGACGCGCGGGTCCACAGGAGAACGCTGTCGGGATGCGGGTCGCCGGACGCCACGCCCTCCGCGAAGAGGTCACGCCGCTCCACGAAGCGCAGGCGAGAGCGGGCGGGCCGCGCGTCGCCCCACGCCAGCGTGGCTCCCATGGCCGCCGCGCCGGCGATGAACTCCCGGCGGGTCGTCCCAGTCATGCGCGCAGCCTCATCCGCGATCCCGTCGCGCGACGAACGGAAGTAATATCACGACTAGGAGCCACGTGAGCCTGCTCGCATTGATCGGGGTCGGCCTCGCCCTCGGCATCCGCCATGCGGCCGACAGCGACCACGTGGTCGCGGTCACCGCCATCGCCGCGCGCCACCAGCGCGTCGGGCCCGCCGCGCTCATCGGAGCCTTCTGGGGCCTCGGGCACACCCTCACGATCTGCGCGGTGGGCGCGGTCATCATCCTCCTCAACGTCGCCCTGCCCCCGCGCGTCGGCCTCGCGCTGGAGTTCGCGGTGGGGATCGCCCTGACGGCGGTCGGCGTGCTGAACCTGGCCGGCCGGGGCGGGTTCGTCTCGGCGGCCGGACGCGACGGCCGGGCGCAGGGCCTGCGCGCCTTCGTGGTCGGTCTCGTCCACGGACTCGCCGGCAGCGCGGCGGTCGCCCTCCTCGTGCTGGCCACGATCCCGGATCCGTGGGCCGGCTGCCTCTACCTGGTCGTGTTCGGGCTCGGCACGATCGTGGGCATGATGCTCGTGACCATCGGCTTCGCCTCACCGGTGGCGCTGCTGGCCCGGCGCTTCCATTGGTCGGGCACCGGGCTCCGGTTGGCGACGGGCGCGCTGTCCGTGGCCCTCGGGCTCTACGTGATGTTCCAGATCGGCCTCGTGGACGGGCTGTTCCGGGCGGTCCCCCACTGGGAGCCGCGCTGACGCCGGCTACCGGGCCAGCAGGAAGGCGACGACGAGGCAGGCCGTCACCACGAGGGAGAAGGCCGCCGGAATCGGGATGATGAACGTCCAGGACAGGACCGCCCCGGCGACGGACGCCAGGACGAAAGCCGCGATCGCCGGCCGGAGCCGCGCCGGCTCGGTCCTCGCGAGGCCGGCGAGCTGCCAGAGTAGGACGGCCTGCAGCACCATGCTCACGCTCAGCGAATAGCCGAACCCCAGGTAGAAATCCAGGTACGAGCGGCTCACGCCCATCACCTCGAACCGGACGTCCCGCATCGCCTTGAGCACGGCGGTCTCGCCCATCGGCGACCAGAGCTTCCTTCCCCCCAGCGTGTGGCCGGCGGCGAACAGCAGCGAAACGACCGAGGCGATCCGGAGCCAGAGCGTCGTCGTCATGGCGTCTGCCCTCCTTCGAGGTCCATACCGGTACGACGCGCCGGGTGGGGAGAATCGACAGGGCTGCTCAAGAAAGTGAGACCGCCCGGCGTCGGAGGTAGGCCCACTCGATCCGGTTGGTCGTCAGGGCCAGGGCCTTCTCGTAGGCCTCCCGCGCCTCCCCCCGTCGGCCGAGGCGCCGCAGAAGGTCCGCTCGAGCCGCGTGGAACAGGCGGTATCCGTCGAGGGTTCCCGTGGCGCCCAGCCGGTCGACGAGGGCGAGGCCTTCCTCGAGCCCCCGCCCCATCGCCACGGCGACCGCGTGGTTCAGCGCGACCACGGGAGTGGGCGTCTCCCGGACGAGCTGCCCGTAGAGCGCGGCGATCTCCGGCCAGTCGGTCTCCGCCGCCGTCCTCGCCTGGGCGTGCGTCGCCGCGATCGCCGCCTGGAGCTGATAGGGACCCGGTCGGCCGAACACGAGGGCCGCGTCGAGGCAGACGACGCCTTCCGCGATCTGGCGATGGTCCCACAGGCGGCGTTCCTGGTCCTCCAGGGGAACGAGCTCTCCCTGGCCGTTGACGCGCGCCTCCCGGCGCGAGTCGTGGAGGAGCATGAGGGCGAGGAGGCCCAGGACTTCGGGCTCGCTTGGGAGCAGCTCCCGGAGCATCCGGCCGAGCCGGATGGCCTCGGCCGCGAGGTCCTTCCGCACGAGGCTCTCCCCCGCCGTCGCCGAGTAGCCTTCGTTGAAGAGGAGGTAGATCACGGCCAGCACCGACCTCAGGCGCTCCGGCAGCCGGCGCCGGGCCGGCACCTCGTAGGGGATCCGCGCCTCGCGGATCCTCCGCTTGGCCCGCACCAGCCGCTGCGCCAGCGTGGCCTCGGGGACGAGGAAGGCGCGCGCGATCTCGGGCGTCGTGAGGCCGCCGAGGCAGCGCAGGGTGAGGGCGAGCTGGGCCTCCGCGGCGAGGGCGGGGTGGCAGCACGTGAAGATGAGGCGCAGGCGATCGTCCGGGCAGGGCTCGAGAGAGGGCGCCGGCTCGTCTTCGCCGCTTCCGGCCTGTCGAGCGACCTCGTGGGCGAGCGCCTGTCTCTTGTTCTTCCGCGTGCGGGCCCGGCGCGCGAAGTCGACGAGCTTCCGCTGGGCCGCCGCGGTGACCCAGGCACCGGGGTTGTTCGGAACGCCCTTCGCGTCCCAGTGCGCGACCGCCGCCGCGAACGCTTCCTGCAACGCGTCCTCGGCCAGGTCGAAGGAGCCCGAGACGCGGATGAGGGCGGCCATGATCCGGCCCCCCTCCTCGTGAAAGACCGTTTCGACCGCGGCGCGAAGGTCGCTCAGGGGGTGGGGGGCGGCGCCGGCAGGTCGGCCACCGGCCGGATCTCGATGCACCCGCTCTCGCCCTTGCAGGAGGTCGGGATGCGCCGGGCCCACTCCACCGCCTCCTCGAGGTCGCGGCATTCGAGGATGTAGTAGCCGGCGAGCTGCTCCTTGGTCTCCGCGAACGGGCCGTCGGTGACCATGACCTTCCCGCCCTGCGGCCGGACGGTCGTCGCGGTATGCGTGGGCTTGAGGCCCTCCACCGCGAGGAGCACGCCCTTCTGCCTCGCCTCGTCGATGAGGGCCCCGTGCGTGCGGATCAGGTAGTCGACCTCCTCGGGCGAGGGGCCCTCCGGGGTCTCGCGGGAGTACATGAGGAACATGTAGCGCATGGCGTCGCGCCTCTATTCGCCTTCGATGTGGAAGACCTCGCCGAGCTCGCGCGATACGGGGCTGGCGTCGGGGTTCGACGGCATCAGCTCCCGCATGTGCCGCCACCACCGCTGGCACACGTCGGTGCGGGCGACCGCCGCCCAGCGCTCCTCGCTCTCGATCTCCGCGTAGGCGAAGAGGTCGCCGGTCGTCGCATCCAGGTAGATCGAGTAGCTGAGGACGCCGTGGTCGAAGAGCGTCTTCTCGAGCTCCGGCCAGATCGGGTCGTGGCGCCGCGCGTACTCCTCGTAGCGACCGGGGTGCACCGACATGCGGAAGGCCTTGCGGATCACCGCGGCCCCGAGACGGGAGCCGACGTCCGGCTAGACGATCCCCGCGCCGAGCCGGACGCTGGCCGGGCGCTCCCGGGCCGCCCGCGCACGGTAGCCGCTGGCGCGGAAGACGGCCACGGGTTCGATGGCCCCCCCGGCGCGGTGGCGCGCCATGGCGAGGATGGGCTCCACATCGGTGCGGAAGGCCTCCTTCAGGGTCTCGAGGGCGGACAGCGCGTCGTTGCCCTCCTGGTGCTCGGCGAGGCGCCCCCGGTCGACGAGGTGCGCCTGCACGTAGGCGCGCACCAGCTCGGCGGAGCTTACCATGAGCGACTCCACCGGATCCGTGACGTTGTGCGACTGGTCCAGCATGTAGGCGGGCACGAAGCCGGGCACCCGCGCCAGCTCGGCGTCGACGAGCTCGTTGAAGATCAGGAAGAGCTGGAAGGGCTTGATGGAGCCGGAATCGAGGTCGTCGTCGCCGTACTTGCTGTCGTTGAAGTGGAAGCCGCCCAGCTTCCCGAGCTGGATGAGCCGGGCCACGATCATCTCGATGTTCACGTTGGGGGCGTGGTGCCCCAGGTCCACCAGCGAGAAGGCCCGCTCGCCCAGCTCCCGCACGCAGTAGTAGCTGGTGCCCCAGTCGGCGATCACCGTCGAGTAGAAGGCGGGCTCGTACAGCTTGTGCTCGACGTAGAGCCGCCAGCCGGACGGCAGGGCCCGATAGATCTCGCGCATGCTGTCGAGGTATCGCTCGAGCGCCTTCCGCATGTGGATCTGGCCGGGGAAGTTCCCGCCGTCGCCCACCCACACCGTGTGCGAGCGCGCGCCCAGCTCCGTCCCCAGCTCGAGGCACTCCAGGTTGTGCTCGACGGCCTGCCGCCGCACGCCGGGGTCCGTGTGGCTGAGGCTGCCGAACTTGTAGGAGAGCTTCTGGTCGGGCTGGTCCTCGAACGTGTTGGAGTTCATCGAGTCGAAGAAGAGCCCGCGCTCCTCGGCGAACGACCGCAGCTCGGCCGGGCTCTCCGGCCGGTCCCACGGGATGTGGAGGGAGATGCCGGGGGTCGTGCGCGTCAGCCTGAGGATCGCCGCGCAGTCCTCGATCTTCTCGAACACGTTGCGTGGCTCGCCGGGATTCGGGAAGCGGGCGAAGCGCGTGCCCCCGGTGCCCACGCCCCAGGAGGGGACGGCGGCCCGGAACGCCTCGGCCAGGCCCGTCAGCTTCTGGATGTCGGCGCCCCGCCGCGCCAGGCGGCGGCCGAGGTGGTCGTAGTCCTCCTCGAGCCAGGGGAGCCGCTTGGCGTTCTCGGATGCGATGTGCTCGACGTCGAGGTCGAAGGCCATCAGGGGCGATGTGGACTGTCCGCCGAGGCCGGGGCGCGGGTCAAGGCTCCGCCCCTCGCGGGCCCGGCGTTCGCCATCCTGAAACGTCGGCGATGCGAGACCGCCCCCATCCAATGCGCAGAATGACGGGGCTTACGGCGCCGAACGTGGGTCCAGGCGGGCCCGCCGTCCGCGCTCGACGTTTCTCGACCGTGTTATGCTCTGCATAACGACGGGACGACGTCCCGATGCCCAGGCCCACCCGCGAGCCGTACATCGTCCGATCGGTGGTGCACGCCGCCGACATCCTCGGAGCCTTCCGCTCGGCGGGCGAGGTCCTGCGCCTGCGCGACGTCGTGGCGCGCACCGGGCACGGCAAGGGGATGTGCTTCCGCCTGCTGCACACGCTCCATCACTGCGGCCTGCTCGAGAAGGTCGACGCCAGCGGCTTCCGGCTGGTGTCCGAGATCCGCCGCCGCAAGCGATTCCGCCTCGGCTACGCCGCCCAGGGCCAGGACGCCTCGTTCCCCCGCGAGGTCCACGAGGGCCTGCAGCGGGCCGCCTCCGCCGAGGAGGTGGAGCTCATCGTCGTCAACAACCGCTACCAGCCGAAGGTGGCGCTGCGGAACGCGGAGCAGCTCGTCCGCGAAGCGGTCGACCTCGTCATCGAGTTCCAGACCGACGAAGCGGTGGCGCCCGCCATCGCGTCGAAGTACCTGGAGGCGGGGATCCCGCTCATCGCCATCGACATCCCCCATCCCGGGGCGACCTACTTCGGCGCGAACAACTACCAGGCGGGGTTCCTGGCCGGCCGCCACCTCGGCCACTGGGCCCGGAGCCGCTGGAACGGCCAGGTCGACGAGGTGCTGCTGATCGAGCTCGCGCGCGCGGGGAGCGTCGTCCAGGCCCGCATGAGCGGCGTGCAGGCGGGTCTCAAGGAGACCCTGCGCGAGACCGTCGAGGCCTGCCCGGTGATCTCCCTCGACGGCGACGGCCAGTTCAAGACCTCCCTCGACAAGGTCCGCCGGCACCTGCGCGAGTCGAAGGCCCGCCGCGTGCTGGTGGGGGCCGCCAACGACTCGAGCGCCCTCGGCGCCGCCCGCGCGTTCCAGGAGGCGGGCCGCTCCGACGGCTGCGCGATCGTGGGGCAGAACGCGGAGCCCGATGCGCGCGCCGAGCTGCGCGAGCCCCGTACCCCGCTCGTCGCCTCGGTCGGCTTCTTCCCGGAGAAGTACGGCGACGGCCTCCTCCGGCTGGCCCTCGACATCCTCTCCCACAAGCAGGTGCCGCCGGCGGTGTTCATCCGCCACCACCTGATCACCGCCGAGAACGTCGACCACTTCTACCCCAACGACGCCCTCCTGGCGCACCTCCGAGCCGCGGGCACCGGCGGGGGCACCGTCGCGGCCGACCGCGCTCCGTTACGCGGCGCGTAACACCCGGGGTCATATATGATGCGTCCCCTCCGGTCCCCCGAAAGCGATTTCTCGACCACAAGCACCACGCGAATCGACGCTTAGCCGAAGCCTCGCCCCGGGCGCCCACCGTTCCGCGCTGAGGAATGAAACCCACCAAGTCGTCACATGCTTGACGGTCGTGTGATCGCACGCGCAGAGTCCTGACCAACGCGCAAGAGTCGGCCAGGGTGGGATCTCTTTAAGGTAGGAGCGTCCACGATGAAGAACGGTACAGTGTTCAGGGTCGCGCTCGCGCTCGCGCTGCTCGGCCTGGCGGTGGGTGCCTCGGCCCAGACGGCCACCGGCCAGATCACGGGGACGGTCAAGGACACCACCGGGGCGGTCGTGCCCGGGGCCACCGTCACCGTCCACAGTGACCTCACGGGCCTGACCCGTCCGGCCACGTCCAACGCCGGCGGGGACTACTCGTTCCCGCTCCTGCCCGTCGGCACGTACTCGGTGAGCGCGGAGCTCTCGGGCTTCCGGCCCGCGAAGCAGACCGCCATCAAGCTGAACGCGGGCGACGTCGTGCGCATCGACTTCGCCCTCGCGCCCGGCGGGCTCACCGAGGCCGTCGAGGTGGAAGCCGCCTCCGTGGCGATCAACACCGAGTCGGCGGCGGTGGGCCAGGTGGTGACCACGAAGCAGATCACGGACCTGCCCTTGAACGGGCGGAACTTCCTCTCGCTCCTCTACCTGAACGCGGGGGCCGTCCAGACGACCGGCGAGCAGGGCAGCATGCGGCAGGGCGTCGGCGACGCGATCAGCCTGCAGGGCGCGCGGCCGACGTCGAACAACTTCATGATCGACGGGACGGCCAACATCGACACCGCGATCGGGACGCCCGCCGTGATCCTGTCCGTCGACGCCCTGGAGCAGTTCACCCAGCAGAACAAGACGTACTCCGCCGAGTACGGCTTCAGCGCGAACCAGATCAACCTCGTCAGCAAGTCCGGGAGCAACGAGTTCCACGGCGCGGGCTTCATCTTCGGGCGCAACGAATCCTGGGACGCCAAGAACTTCTTCGACTCTCCCACCGCGCCCAAGCCCCAGCTCGACCAGAAGCAGTTCGGGGGGACCGTCAGCGGCCCGATCATCAAGAACAAGACGTTCCTCCTCGCCAACTACGAGGGCGCCCGGATCACCCGCGGGTCGACCGGGTTCTACACCGTGCCCACCGCCGACATGCTGGCGGGCCATTTCCCGACCACGGTCATCGACCCGTTCACCGGCCGGCCCTTCCCGAACAACACGATCCCGCGCGACCGCTGGTCGCGGGTGGCCCAGCTCGCCGTCGACAAGGGCTGGTTCCCGGCGCCGAACTCCACGGCCCCCCAGGGCAACTACCAGGCCGTCCAGACCTTCCCCCAGACGCAGAACCAGTGGAGCGTCCGCCTCGACCAGGACCTCGGCCACTTCGGACGGGCCTACGCCCGCTACACCAAGACCTCCTATAACAACGAGAGCTTCGGGACGATCTCGACGGGAGGCACCGACGGCTGGCCCGGGGGGAACCGGGTGTTCGTGCAGGACAACACGAGCTGGCAGGTCTCCCACACCTGGCCATTGAAGAGCAACATCGTGAACGTCCTACGGGTCGGCCGGCTCGAGGCGCGGGCCGACCAGCGCGGCACGCCGTGCCCCCAGGCCTGGATCGATTCCCTTCAGCTGACGGGGATCTTCCAGAACATCCCGGACGACCAGCGCGAGTGCCCGTGGCTCAGCTTCGGAGGCGGCATCGCTGCCGTGGGGGGTCCCGTCAACGCCTTCACCGCGAGCAACCAGCCCATGTGGGACGTCAGCGACACCGCGACCTGGGTGCGCGGGAACCACACGCTCACCGCCGGGGCGAACTACCGGCGGTGGTGGCTGCAGCGCGACCTGGCCACCGGCTTCACCGGCAACTTCACCTACGGCGTCGGCTTCACCGGCAACTACGTCGCGGACATGCTGCTCGGCACGTTCTCGGCCGCGGCGGCGTTCCAGCCCGCGGCGTTCGCGGTCCCCGGCAAGGCCGGGAACCCGCGCGAGATGAACTTCATGTACCTCGCGCCGTACGTCCAGGACGACTGGAAGGTCAACAACAAGCTCACCGTGAACCTCGGCCTCCGCTACGACTACCGCAACGTGCCGTACGAGACCAACAACCGGATGGGCTGGCGGAACCTGGACTACGCGCCGGGCGGCCTGCTCGTGGCCGACGAGACCCTGCAGAGCGGCGGGATCGTCGATGGCAAGTACTACCAGGAGGCGGGCCGGCGGAGCCCGGAGAACCCCGACCGGTACAAGGTGTTCGCGCCACGGCTGAGCTTCGCCTACCGCCCGACGACGTCCGGCAAGACGGTCTTCCGGGCGGGGTACGGCCTCTTCTACGACTCGGCCGAAGGGCGCGAGATCGACGGCTCCGCCGACATCTATCCGTACGTGACCCGGAGCAACTTCACGCAGTCGCTCGGCCAGCCCGTCCTCGTGACGACGAACCAGGTCTTCCCGAGCTTCGCGAACCCCGACCCGGCGAGCCCCCTGGCCAACACGTTCCTCGCGGTGAGCATGTCGCCCGAGCCGAGGAACCCGTACGTGCAGCAGTGGTCGGGCGGCATCGAGCAGCAGCTCACGCACACGACGACCGCGGAGCTGAACTACGTCGGCAGCCACGGGAGCAACCTGCTGATGCGGATCAACATCGCGCAGGCGCTGCCCTACACGGCGGCGAACCCGACGGTGGCCGGCCGCAAGCCGTTCCCCAACTTCAACGTCTACATCGACAGCGTCTGGAACGGGTGGTCCGACTACAACGCGCTCAACGCGACCGTCACCCACCGGGGCCGCGGGCTCCTCGCCACGTTCGCCTACACGTGGGCCAAGAGCACCGACAGCAAGTCGGCCGCCGCCGGCATCGGCGCGTCGGCCTTCAACGGCTGGCAGGGGTTCTTGAACAATCACGACCCGGACCGCGACCACGGCCTCTCCGACTTCGACGTGGACCACCGGGCGGTGGCGAGCTTCGTGTGGAACCTGCCCTTCGGCAAGGGCCAGAAGTATTCGAACAACGCCAGCGGCCTCAAGCAGACCCTCGTCGGCGGCTGGCAGCTCAACGGAATCTACCTCTGGCAGCGGGGATTCCCCATCACGGTCCAGGCCGCCGACCTCGGCGGCGTGCTCGACAGCTTCGGCACCAACCGGGCCAACATCGTGGGCGACATCCACTCCGGCGGCGGCTCCACCACCCAGTGGTTCAACACCGCCGCGTTCGCGCAGCCGATTCTCGGCCAGTTCGGCGACTCGGGTCGCAACATCCTGCGCGGGCCCGGCATCAACAACCTCGACCTGGGGCTGTTCAAGAACTTCACGCTGCCCAAGAACTCGACGCTGCAGCTCCGCGTCGAGGCCTTCAACGCGCTCAACCACCCGCAGTTCAACAACGTGTCGACGAACCTCTCGAGTGCCAACTTCGGAGTCGTGACCTCTGCCCGTGACGGCCGTATCGTGCAGCTCGGAGCCAAGCTGATCTGGTGAAGCAACCCGGGACGGTCCGCCTGGCCTCGCGGGCCGGGCGGGCCTTCCCGGCGTCGGTCGCTTTCCGGTGTACAACCTCCCCATGAAGAGGCTCATGGTCTTCGTGGGGTTGCTGCTGGCCGGGTCGCCGGGGCTGGCCCAGCCCCCCGCGCCGGGGACCCTCGAACGTTACGCCGACGAGGGCCAGAAGGCGCTCGCCGAGCGCCGCTGGGCCGACGCGGCGCGGGCCTACGAGAAGCTGAGGGAGCTGAGCCCGGAGACGGCGGAGGTTCACGCCCAGCTCGGAATGATCTACTTCCAGGAGCGCGAGTTCGCCCGGGCGGTGCCCGCCCTGCGGCAGGCCCTGAAGCTGAAGCCCGGCCTGCCCAACGCGGACGTCCTGCTCGCCATGAGCCTTTCCGAGCTCGGCCAGTACAAGGA
>Ga0066388_100001315_pt1 | contig 13739 bp, 5 predicted proteins | sample PanSoiMetaGPlot6_FD_64539 | JGI IMG/M metagenome (GOLD analysis project Ga0066388, IMG submission 64539) | Tropical forest soil microbial communities from Panama analyzed to predict greenhouse gas emissions - Panama Soil - Plot 6 (Hybrid Assembly) | ecosystem: Environmental > Terrestrial > Soil... | reverse complement strand
GCGCGAGGCCTTCCGCTTCGAAGAGGGCGGTGTGCCCCGCGTAGAGGAGGAATCCGTCGTCCGGCGGGCTCGCCTCCTCGAGCGGGACCCAGAGGCCGTCGGTCGAAGCGGATCCGAGCGCCGCGGGAGATCCGTCGCGGAATTCGAAGGCGCCCTCCGCGGCCGAAGGAGACGCGGCGATCCAGAGGAGCACGATGCCGGGCGCGCCGATCCAGGCCGGGGCTCTCATCGCGCACCTCGGCCGACGATCGAGAGCGCCAGCGAGGATGCGCGCGCGACGGCGCCCTCTTCGGGCAGGGTTTCGGCGCGGACGACGTAGACCCCCGCCGCGAGCGCCTCTCCCGCATCGTCGCATCCGTCCCAGAGAAAGGCCCCTCCCCCCAGCACGCGCTGACCGTCCACGAGGACACGCCTCAGCCGGCCGAGGAGATCGAAGACGCGAACGCGGATCCGGCTTCCGTACGACGCCTCGCCCAGTCGAAGCACCGCCGGGATGACGGGAGATCCCGCCGCGCGTCGAACCGAGCGCGAGACCGCGACCAGGAGCGCGCCGCGCGCCGGCGCGTCCGTGGGAGCGGGTGCCCGGAGCGAGTTGGGAGCGGCGGGGGTGCCGAACGCAGGGGAGACGCTCTCCCCCCAGCTGCCGGGGCTCGCGCTCGGGAACGCAGCGTCCAGCCGCTCGAGCGATCCTCCGCGCGCGCAGCACTCCGACCGGTAGGGGACGGCGTCGGAGAGGACTCCTTCCGAATCGAGGAGCCGCACGCGGTCCGCGAGTCCCGCGTCTCCGTCGGAGTCGTTGAGCGTGGGCCATCCTCCGCGGCACCCGAGCACGAGGCTCTCCGGAACGGCGTACCAGGAGCGGAGCATCTCGGGACGTTCGGCGACCACGAAGAGCTGCCCGGCGCGCGCGGGCCGCGGAGCGCCGCCGTCGTCGACCGCGAACGCGCGGCCCGTCTCGTCGGAGAGGGAGTACGCGCCGAGGTCGGTCAGGTCCACTCGGGCGAGGACCTCGATCCATTCGCCGGCTCCGCGGTCGTGGAAGGCGATCTCGTGCACAAGGAGCGCCCCGCCGCCGGACATCGCCCGAACGCGCGCGGTATCGGCGATTCCCCCCTCGGCGGGGCCGGGCGCCTGATCGGCCAGCGCGACCGTGAGCTCGAAGGGGCCCCGCTCGGGGGCCAGGAAGGAGCACTCCACGGCGGCGCTCCCCCCCGGGTCGATCGAAACTCCGCGGGCGATGCCGGCGAGGATTGGAGGGGACCCGGGCCGGAGGGACCGCACGGCCGCCTCGAGCCGCCACCGTTCCGCGGCGACCGGCCGTCGCCCGCGATTCTCCACGGACGCGTGCACGCGCAGGAGCTCCCCCGGCCAGGGGACTTCCGGGTCGACGGAGACTCCGGGCGCGATCGCGAGGCGGACGTCGGGATGGTTTGGGAGCCCCGGCGTCGGGGTGCTCTCCGCCGCCCAGTCGCGCGCGTTGACGCCGGTGTCGACCCCGTCCTCGACGCGCGCGAGGCTCGCGCCGGAGGGAGCGTCGGGCGCGGGCTCCCCCCGGAAGAGCGCGCTCGCGACGAGGGGTCCATAGCCGAGGAGATCGAGGGTCGCGCCCGCCCGCGAGAGGCGCACCGCGTCGGGCCCGTTCTGGAGCGCCCCGAGAAGAGATCCTCCTCCGATCACGAAGGCGGATCGAGGCGCGACCGAGTCCGTCGCGGCTCCGCGATACACGACCGCCCACGAGCCGGTGGCGCCATCCCCGGCCTCGAGGACGACGCCGGCGAGCGATGCCGGGGCGTCCCCGGGATTCCAGAGCTCGACGAATTCCTTTCCTTCGTCGGGGCCATCCGGATCGTAGAGGACTTCGTTCAGGAGCAGATCCGCCGCCGCGCCGCGGGGAACGGCCGCGAGCAGGGCAAGCGCGGCGAATCGGACGATACAGGCGAATGCGTTCGAGCGAGCCATGGTTCCTCCCGGGTTCTTGGGAGGAGGCTGGGGAGAGAAAGCGCGAGGCTCGGGGGCCGGGGCTGAAAAGCCGGGGTTACAGCAGGTGGAACCTCTTGCGCAGGATCCACTCCGCCGCGGCGCCGAGGATCAGCACGACGAAGAGCGGCACGTTGTGGAAGAGGTCGAGCTCCACGACGCGGGCCCGCGCGACATCGGGGGAGCGGAGCTTGTCGAGCACCGGCCCGGGGCGCGTGAGCGGTGCCGAGACTCCTCCCGAGCGCGAGGCGAGACGGTCCAGAACGGAGGGCTCGGAGCGGAGCGACTCGAACTCCACCCCCTGCTCCCCCACCGCGACGCGCACGCTGTCGGTTCCCAGAAGCCGTCCTCCGCGCTCCACACGACCGTTCAAGGTGTAGATCCCTTCGGGAAGGAGGATCGATCCGGAGAAGTCTCCCTGCGCCGATCGCGTGAGCGACGCTTCTCCGGCGGCGCCTCGGCCGCTCCCGCGCGCGCGGACGAACGCGCGCGCTCCCCCCGAGGCGGAGGGATCGAGGAGCGCGACCCGGACCGGGATCGCCCGTTCCGCGGGGGTCAGATCGGGCGCCTCGATCCGCACGGGGCGCTCGTCCGCGCTCTGCGAGAGCCAGGTGTTGAGCCCGCCGAAAAACGAGGGCTCGATCCCGGCTCCCCCGAGGCCGGCCGCGGTGATTCCCCATCGGTAGACGCCGGTCGCGTTCAAGACCGCGACCCTGCCGGTGCCCGCGCGTCCCGCGAGGAGGAGGGGTGTTTCCTCGGTGCCGTAGCGCGCCAGCACGAGCGGAGCCAGCGCTCCCCCTTTCACCTCGAAGATGACCGGCGACTGCACGGGAGGGAGCCCGCGCCACGTCGACGTCGCGGAAGCCGCGTCCCCTCCGAGCAGGGAGACCTCGTGGCTTCGGCCGGCCGGCGAGAGCTCGAGCGACGTGCTCGGACCGGACGCGCGGCTGAAGTCCTTCCAGGCGAGGCCGAGCGCGCGCGTGAGGTCCGACTCCCCGGGCGGCCGGAGCAGCGGATCGGTCCACAGGAGGAGCCCGCCCCCACGCTGCGCGAAGCGCAGGAGCTCCGCGGCGCGCTCCGGCCCGATCGTGTGGGCGTCGTAACGCACGACGGCCACCTCGGCGTCGCGGAGCGCCTCGGTGAACGAGCGCGCTCCTCCGGGAACGGTCGGCCCCGCGGGGCCCGAAGGAAGGAAGCGCTGGATCGCCCACGAGGTGTCCTCCTCCACCCCGCGCTGCAAGGAGCGGAGGTCCCAGTCCCACGCACCCGCGAGGACCGGCACGATCCGCTTGGCCGGGCGGGCGGTCACCGGAACGAGACGGCGCTTGTTCTGCGTGATCGGATCCCCGGGGAGGCTGTCGAGGCGCACGGAGAGAAAGTGCTTCCCGCGCTCGGCAAGGGTGAACGGAATCGCGACCCGGACCATGCTGCCGGGGCGGTCGAGCGCGAAGGAGGCGCGGCCCAGCTCGCGCCCCGATTCGCTCAGGCGCGCCACGCCGCGCGCCGGCGAGCGGGCTCCGTGACGGATCGTGACGGCGAGGGTCGAGGATCGCCCGACGAGGACCTCTCCCGGGGCGTCGATCCCCGCGATCCCGGTGGTCGGAGGCTCGTCGGCGGAGCCCGCGACCAGGGCGAACGCGGGCACGGCCGCCTGCAGCGCGCGCTCCGGATCCTCCCCCCGATTCACCGAGCCGTCGCTCACGACGAGGATCGCGGCGAGGGAGTCGGGGTCGACCCGGTCGAGCGCCTCGCGGAGAACGTCCCCGAGCGCGGTCTCTCCCGCGCCCCGGGCCCGCTCGGCCGCTTTCCAGGAATCGGGCTTCCCGATCGGACCGAGCGAGGCGTCGAACGGAGCGAGCCGCACGTCGTACCGGCCGCCGATCTGCGATGCGATGGCGGCTGCGGCGCTGTCGGCCACCACCCGCCGGGTCCGTCCGGTGGAGTCCCCGTCGCGCACCTCCATGCTGCCGGAGTGATCGACAAGGATGAGGACGCGGTTCCGGTCGCGGGACGCGCTCGAGTAGCGCGCGACCGGACCGAGCGAGGCGAAGAGGAGCGCGAACAGGGTGACGGCGCGAACCGCCGCCAAGAGGCCCCGACGTACCGGGGTGAGCCCCGGATACCGGGTGAGGTAGAGCGCGAGCCCGAGCGCGATCGCGCCGAGCACGAGAATGAGCGCGGGCCAGCTCGAGCCCGACGAGAATGCGAACTTCATGGCTGCGTGACGGTGTGCTCCCGATGCGGTGGGGCGAATCCGGGGGTTCGAGAAGGCCTTGCGGAGACGTTACGCAGGCGGCTTCGGCCGGTCAAGCGGGAAGTGCCGCGGTCGACCTCAGCTCGTGGGCGTGGTCGCGGCGGAGGGGCCTCCCTTGGCGTACGCCTCGCGGCGCTCGCGCGTGTCCAGCTCGAGCTTCCGGAGCAGCACGTAGAGCTGGACCGGATTCAGCTCGCGCCCTCCACGCTCGGGGCGGCGCAGCTCCTTCTGGATGCGCATGAGGCCGTAGTCGGGGTGCTGCTTCGCGATCTCCCGCACCAGGTCCTCGTCGGAGAGCTCGGTCTCGCTCCGATGCGTCAGGCTCGCTCCGGAGGCGGGCGTCTCTCCCGCGGACGGCGCGGGCGCCGGGCCCGCCGGCACGATCGGGCCGAAGGACGCGACCGCGAGATCGGCGTCGCTGTAGCACTGGAGGATGTTCTCGAATTCCAGGAGATCGAAGACCTCCTTCACGTCGGGCAGCATGCCCGCGAGCTTGAGGTCGCCTCCGTGCTCACGGATCTCGCGGATCTCGCTGATGAAGATTCCCCACCCGGCGCTCGAGATGTACTCGACGCGCGTGAGATCGACGACCACGTGGTAGCGCTTCTCTCTCAGGAGCGCCTGCAGGCGGCGCTCGAGATCGGGGCTCGTGGTGGTGTCCACATAGCCGGAGACGCGCAGGATCGAAACCCCCCGGTTCTGGGGCGCCTCTTCGACGTAGACGTCGATACCCTTCATGCTTCCCCTCCTTGGTCTTCGGGAGCGCGGCCGGCCCGGGCATTCCCCGAAAGCGCCTGGGCGAGCCTTGCCATACGTCTATCGGTGCCGTTCTGGGCGAACTCAAGCCTTTTTTCCCTGGTGTTGAGGCCGTGTTTCCTTAGGGTTGCGTAGACTCCCGCGGAGCTCAAATGGGGCCCGCAGCGCCCCGCCCCCTGGAGCAGCTCGAAGATCCGCTTGGCCCCGAGCAGAGGCTCGGCGCGGACGATCTCCATGATCGCGGCTTCCTCTTCGACGCTGGCGCGGGCGATCCCGGCGCGGGGCCGGCTGCTCTTCAGCCCCTCCTCCCCGACCTCCGCCACCCGCCTGCGGTAGCGGTAGTAGGTGGACGGCGCGACGTGGAGCATCTCGCACGCTTCCGCCACCGGGACCCCTTCTTCCTCGACGAGCCGGAAGAGCTCACGCCGCTTCGCCTCGAGGCGCTCCTCGGGCTCGACCTTCTCCTTGATGGCGACCAGCGTGATGTCGTCGTTCTGGAGCGCGCCCGAGGTGAAGTCGTGGATTTCGCGGTCCAGCGATTGCGCGAACTCTTCGGCGGTGAGATGCCCGTACCGCTTGATGGCCGCGAGGAGCCTCCCCTCTCCGAACTGCTCGCGGGACGGGTTCATCGCTTCGGTGATGCCGTCCGTGTAGATCACGATCATGTCGTCCTGGCGCAGTGTGAGCCGCTCCACGCTGATCGTCTTCTTGAAGAGCTCGGCGTCGGGGGCGTCGATCCCGACGGGAATCCCCTTGGGCTTGAGGAAGTAGGTCGAGTCCGATCCGCCGCGGTAGAGGATCATCGGATTGTGCCCCGCGCTCGCATAGGTCACGATCCGGTTCACCGAATCGAGGACGACGTAGAACATCGTGACGAACATCCCCTTCTTCATGTCCTCCGTCACGAAGGAGTTCATGCGCGCCATCACGTCGGAGGCGGATCGGTTGCCCCGCGCCTCCATGCGGAGCGCGGTCCGGATCATCGTCATGACCAGCGATCCGGGAACGCCTTTGCCCGAGACGTCCGCGACCACGACGCCCACCGTGCGCTCGTCCACTTGCAGGAAGTCGTAGTAGTCCCCGCCCACTTCCTTGGCGGCGCGGTAGAGCGCGCCGATCTCGTAGCCCTCGAGGTCGGGGACCTTGCGCGGGAGGAGACTCTGCTGGATCTCCTGGGCGACCTGCATCTCCTTCTGCAGCCGCTCCTGCTCGACGAGGTTGCCCTGGGCGGCGCGGAACTTCGCGGTGATCTCGTTGAACGCCCGGGCGATCTCGTCGATCTCCTCGTTTCCGGACCCTCCGACCTCCGCGACCATCGCTCCCTCGCCGATCGCGCGGACGTTGTCCGAGAGCACCTGGATGGGACGCACGAAGATCCCGATCAGGACGAACGCGAGCAGGCATCCGAGCACGAGGATGACGAGCGCGACCCCGGCGAGCTCCGCCTGAGCCGAGCCGATCCTCCCTTCCAGTGAGCGCTCGTTGATTCCGATCTGAACCCACCCGAGCACGCGCGACGCGGCCCCGGCCGAGGCGGCCCGCACCGGCTCGATCACGGTGCGCACCCCGGCGCCCACGGTGACCGGACCGCCCGCGCGGCCCTTCCCCGCGCTTCCCGGACGGGGCACCGCGCGCTCCGTCGTGAAGAGCTCCTCGAAGCGGTTCGAGGCCCAGACGCGGCCGTTCGCGTCGAGCACGCGTGCGGACACGTATTCAGGATTCGCCTTGAGGGCGGCCCGGATCGACTGGTTCAGGAGGGTCTGCTCGATCGACATCGGCTCGGGGCGCGTGAGGAGGTCGAGAGCCGGCGAGACGAGTCCGCGCGCCACGCTCCTCGCGTGTCCCATCGTCTCCTCGCGCAGCGACGAGACCTGGCGGGCGTGGATCGCGCCGAACCCGAGCGCCACGAGGAACGTGAGCGCGCCGCACGCCTGGAGCGTGTACGTGAAGCGAAGCGAGCGGCGCGGCGGCTCCTTGCCGCGCCGGCGCCTGCGCTTCCCGAGCCGCTTCGACATGGAGAGCACGTTCCCGGAGGGGCCGCCGCGGTACCGCACCTCGTCCATGAGCTGGTTCATCAGGAAGACGCCGAGGCCGCCGCGCTTCCGCGTCTCGACGTACATCTTGAGATCGGGGCTCTTGACGTTGCGGAGGTCGAAGCTCTTTCCGCTGTCGTGGATCTCGATCGAGAACTCGCGCTGGTTCCCGGTGACGATGATCTCGATGAATCCGGTCGAGTCCTTGTAGCCGTGCTTCACGACGTTGGTACAGGCTTCGTCGACGGCGAGCTTCGTGTTCGCGAGGACCTTTCCCGGAATCTGGATCTTCTCCCCGACGTCCTGGATGAAGTCGCGGATCTCCGCGAGATGCCGCTCCTCCGCGGGAACGCGGAGCGTGAAGCGGCGGGTCGGACCGGCCTTGCGGGTCACCGCCGCGTCTCCGATTTCATGCGCTCGCGCGCCTCGAGCACGTTCCGGCGGGCGCTCTCGTTGAGCGGATCGAGGACCAGGATCTGCTCCCAGTTCCGGAGCGCCTCCCGGTAGTCCCCGGCGGTGAACGCCTCCATGCCCTTGATGTAGAGCTCCTTGATGCGGGCGTCGAGCTCCGGCTTCGGCGTCGAGAGGCGGCGCTCGATCCGGTCGCGCCAGTCGCGCGCCTCGCTGCTCGTGGGATCGAGCACCAGCGCCTTCTGGACGGCGGCCTTCGCGTCGGCATAGCGCCCTTCCGCGTAGGCGCGCGAGACCTCGTTGAGCGCGGCGAGCGCCTGGAGCTTCCGACCGAGCGTCTGCGCCTCGGCGGCGCTCTTGCCGAGCGAGGCCTGGAGCGACGACCAGCGGGCCGCGGCGCGCGCGTCCTCCGGCTTGAGGCGGAGCGCCAACGCGACCTCGCGCGAGGCGTCGAGCAGGTTCCCCTGCCGCTCGAGCGTCTCGGCCTTCGCGAGCGCCTCGTCGGCCGCTCGGTCCCGCGCCGCCGCCACGTCGCGCGTCAGCGCGGCCGCGGAATCGGCGGGAAGCCCGGTGATTCCGCGGGCGAGCCCGGCCGCCTCCTCGACGTCTCCCCTCGCGAGCGCGCTCCGCGCCATGGCCGCGAGCGCGCGGGCCACCCGCGCCTCGCCCTCGGACTGCACGGCGCGGTCCGCGCGGCCGGCCAGCTCCTCGCGCGCGTGGTCGGCCCGGGAGGCGTAGGAAGGCTGCGAAGGATCGGAGCGCTGGAGCACCTGCCAGAGCACGAGCGCTCCCTCCCAGTCTCCGCTCTGCTCGGCGGCTTCCGCCTTCGCGCGGTCGCGCGCGATCTCTCCGGCGCGCGCGACCCGGATCGAGTCTTCGGCGGCGCGGCGGAGCTCGGCCGTGCGGCGCGCCTCGTAGCGGCTGATCGGCTCTCCCCAGTTGAGCCGGACCGCGAACTGCTGGGTCGCCTCGACGCCGCCGCTCTGGTACGCGTAGTCGAACCCGTAGCGGCGGAACCGGAATCCCAGGCCGAACACGGGGCCCCCGTTCGAGAAGCCCGCGCGCACCGCCCCGAGGCCGGAGCGGGCGCACTCGACGCCGAGCTTCGGCTGCACGCCTTCGCTCCCGCGGGTCGCCAGGTCCGCGACCACGCGCGCCGACGTGAGCGCGTTGAGGCGCCACTCGGGGCTTCCGACGCCGACCCGGATCGTGCGGTCGAGGGCGGGCGTCTCCCCTCCCAAGTTGAGCGAGCCGGCGGCCACGTTCTGCGCCGAGAGCCCGATCTGCCCGCCGCGGAGCGCGGCGGGGCGCACCAGGATTCCGGCGTCGAGCGCCGGCGCGGACGCGGAGAGGTCCCCCAGCGACTGTCCGAGGATCTTGAACGTGAGCCCGGCCCACACCGGCCCCCGGATCCTCCGCGCGAACGAAGCGGCGGCCGAGGTCTCCCGGTAGTCGATCGTGCCGAGCGGACGGTTGCCGGCGTCGTACGCGTCGATCCCTCCCGAGCCGAGCCGCGCGAAACCGAGCCCGACCCCGCCCAAGCCTGGGATCGGGTAGGAGACCGCGGCGAGGTCCCACGACGTCGAGAACGCGAGCAGCCCATGGTGCACGAGAAGGGAGCGCTCGTCCTGCACCGCGAGCCCGGCGGGATTGAGATAGATCGCGAGGGGGTCGAGCGCGGTTCCGGTGAAACCGCTGGCCGCCCCGACGGTCGGCCAGCCGGCGGGCGTGGAGAGGAGATCGGACGTTCCCGCGTTCTCCGCCGCGCGCGCCTTCGCGGCGAGCAGGGCGGCGAGCAGGAGCGATCCCGCGCAAATCGCGCGCACGAGCCGGTTCGAACGATAGGATCGCCTCATCGCACCACCCCCACCTTGATCCGCTCGCTCACACCGGGTCCGTCGATCCGCGCGACGTACACGCCGGGACGGACGAGCGCGCCGCTGCCGTTCCTTCCATCCCAGGGGACTTCGTTCAGCCCGGTCGAGCCTCCCGCGCCCCCGGCGGGAAGCGTCAGCTCGCGCACCGGGTCGCCGAGCAGCGTGTAGATGGAGATCCGCACCGCGGCGTCTTCCGGCAGCGTGTACGAGAGGAGCACCGGCTCGTTCCCCGCACGGAAGGGATTCGGGTATCCATGGGCCTTGACGAAGAGGGTGAGATCGCGCGACGTGAGCGGTGCGAACGGAAGGCCGCCTCCGCCCGTGACCGGGACGCGGGCGCCCGTGAACGCATCGACGATCACGAGATCGCTCGCCTGTGCGACGCGGAGCGCGATGCGCGAGACGGAAGCCCCGGGGCGGATCGCGACCTCGACATCGAGCGACTCCGGCGCCGACCCGAGGTCGACCGGCGTCCCGAGCGCGAGCGTCACCGGATTCGGGGCTCCCGGCGCGGGGGCGGCCTGCGCGAGGAGCGCACCGCTTCTCGCGCGCAGCGCGAGCGTGGCGAGGACGTCCCCGGGGATCGTGCCCGCCTGCCCGTCCACGAGCACCGTGATCGAGACCGCCTGGAGCGAATCGCGCGCCGAGGAGCCGGCCTGGAGGAGCGGCGTGAACTCGAGCCCCCACGCGCGCACTCCCTGCGTGCCGGGCGCGACCTGCACCGGCGTGCCCACGTCGATCCCCCGCACCTGGATTCCGGAGAGCGGCTCGAGCACCGTCCACTCACTGTCGGGGGAGACCACGAGCGCACTCTCCGGAAGCGCCCATTCGCTTCCCTCGAGCTCCACCGAGACCCGGTAGCCCTGGCTCGCCATGGACGCCGGTACCGAGCCGCCTGGGAACGAGAAGGCCGCGTCGGTCCCGGGGGCGAGCGCGATCGCCGGACCCGCGCCGAAGACCGTCATGACGTCGACGCCGTCGGTCACGGTGAGCCGCGACCGCGAGGGATCGGCGATAAAGGTCGAACCTCCGGCGTTTCCGATCCGCAGCGTGAGGTCGACCGGCTCTCCCGGTCTCACGTCGGCGGGGGAGGTGGATCCCGCCACGTACCGGAGCGAGGCGGGAGGCTCGGCGTCGAGCGTCCCGGCTGCCAGGCTCTGCGCGCGCGGGACCCCGTCCTCAAGCCCGATCACCTCCAGCGTCGCCGATGCGATCCCCGGAGCTCCGGCGGAGCCGAGCGCGCCGCCGCCGAAGGAGAGCGCGATCGTCTGCCCCGCGCCGACCGTCGGCGCCGCCGACGTCAAGCTCAGGGTCGCGCTCACCGGCGCCCCGAGCGAGAGCGCGGTCGCGCTCCCGAGGGCGAACGGGACGTCGCCGCTGTTCCGGAGGGCGAGCGAGAGCGGCCGCGACTGCCCCGCGCTCACGGTGTCGGGATCCAGCGAGCCCGCGACCACGGCCAGGATCGCGGGGTCGAGCACGTCGAGAGTGTCCGGAGCGAAGGAGACCGTGTCGGCGAACGCCTGCCCCGATTCCGTTCCGCCGAGGAAGAGCCGCGCGCGCCAGCGTCCCTTCGTCGCGCCGGCCGGGACGGCGAGGGAATCGAACGCGAGCGACGCTTGATCCGAGCCGAGCACGACGGTGTTGGCGGAGAGCATCGTCGCGAGCGTCTCGGCGCCCCGGTCGAGCACCAGGCGGGTGGAGGCGCGCTCGAGCGTGACCGCGGTCGATCCGCTGTTCTGCACGCGCACGCCGGACGCCGCCGTTCGCGCCCGGAGGAGCCGGGCGGGCGTGCCGCTTCCGGCGACCGCGGAGACCTGGGCGCCGGACGCGACTTGGAACGAGAGCGGAACCGCGTTCGAGTCCACGACCGCGTTCCCGCCGAAGTCGACCGAAGCGTGCAGCCGCACGAAGACGGCCGTGCCGGGCGCGAGCCCGCTGGCCGGGACCCGGACCGGGATCGTGAACCGCGTCGCGCCCCCCGCGGGAAGCGCCGCCGGGAGCGCCGGCGAGGGAGATCCGTTCAGGGTGAACGCTCCCTGCGAGAAGGAGAGCGGAAGCCCCGTCACCGTTCCCGCCGTCCCGGAGCGGTTGTCCACGTCGAAGACCAGGGCGAGCGAGGCGAAGCCGAGCGGCGCGGGATCGGGGGAGGCGCCCACCGCGGAGACCGCGATGCCCGCGACGGTGATCTGCGCGCCCCCGAGGCTCAGGAAGAAGTCGAAGGGATCGCCGCTCGCGTCCGTTCCGATCGTCCGGAGCGACGGGGCGTAGACGCCGGGCGGAAGCGCGGCCGGCACCGTTGCGGCCGCGAAGGCGAGCGTCACCGTCGCACCCCCCGCGGCGGTGACGGTCGAGGGGAGCGTCGCGGCGTAGGTCGTGGCTCCCGCACCGAACGAGAAGGTGGTCCCCGCGGTGATCCGGATCGTCCCTGTCCCGGTGTTCCGCACGTCGAGACGGAAGGCCGCGCTCGATCCGGGAAGCCCCAGGGTGGGAGCGAGCGACCCCGCCGCGTAGGCGAGCGAGGGCGGCGGCAGATAGGTGAACGCGTGCGATCCTGTCGCGGTGCCGGTCCGGGTGGAGTCCACGAGGGCATCCACCCCGGGGCTCGAGGGAGCGACGAGCAGGAGCGAGGCGCGCCCGTCCGCGCCCGTCGCGAGGTCGAGGCCCGGGCGGAACGGATCGGCGTCCGACGCGAGGAGCGTGGCGGTCCCGGCGCGCACCGCGATCAGCGTGCCGGAGGGCACGACGTTCCCGTACCGGTCGCGGACCGGGCCGAGAACCACCGCCGTGCTGCTCCGCCCGTCTGCGGTCAGCGTGTCGCGCGCCGCGGAGGTCGCGATCGTCCCTGTGGGAAGCGAGGGAGCGACGACCGCGGTCCCCCCGTTTCCGCTCGGACCGCCCGCGCGGTCCGCGTCGATCGAGATCGACTCGGCCACCGTGTCCGTCCCCACGCTCACGAACCCGCCCGAGGCGAACGCTCCGGCCGCGGGGCTCCACGCGACCGATCCGGAAGCGCGCAGGGAGACGGAATCGGTCTCGCCGAGCGCCACGTTCCCGAACGCGTCGAGCGCCGTGACCCGCACGCTCTCCGGAACGCCCGCGGTCCACGCGAGCGTCCGTGGCGTCACCCGGAGCGAGGCGGTCGGCCCGGGCGAGGTCGCGGCGACGATCCCCGTGGGTCCGAGGGTCGCGCCGCGCGCGAGGATCGAATCCGAAGCCGGAGCGGACGAAGGCGCGCGGTACCGGACCGCGAGGTTCCCCGAAGCGTCCGTGACCCCGCTCTGCGATCCCGGCCCTCCGGAGGTCCCGCCCAGCGACTCGAGCGAGCCGGCCACGGAAGCGCCGCCGAGGTAGAGCGTGAGCCCGTATCCCGCGATCGGATTTCCCTGCCCATCGCGCACCGTCGCGGTCACCGTCGCGGCCTGGGTCGGCGTCGCCGCGAGCGGGACGGGGGCGAGCGCAAGCGTGGCGGCCCCCGCGGCGTTCACCGCGACCGGGCCGTAGCTCGCCGATCGCGATCCGGCGTCCGTCACGGAGACCGTGAGCGGCGAGGCCAGGGTGGGCGTGACCGCGAAGGAGGCGGCCCCGGAGACGAGCGCCACCGAATCCGGGTGCGCCGCCGCTCCCGAGGTCACCGCGACGTACAGCACGCGCCCGTTCTCGCCGGGGAGCGGATTTCCGTACGCATCGTACGCGGAGGCGGTGAGGGTCGCGGCCGCACCGGACGTGAGCGGGCCCGCGGGGCCGACGAGCGCGTAGTGGTCGAGCGGCCCAGGCTGGAAGACGAGTGTGGGTGCCGCGACGAGCGCCGTTCCGCGCGCGACCGCGTGGATCGTGCCGGAGCCCGCGATCGTCGAGGACGCGCGGAAGTCCAGGCGTCCTCCTGCGTCCGTCGCGCTCCCGAGCGCCGCGACCGAGGCCGAGACCCCCTGGGCGGAGACGGAGATCGAGTCCGCCGGCACGGCCGGAAGCGGATGATCGAGCCGGTCGCGCAGCGTGACCGTGACGGTGCTCCCAGGCGGTCCCACCGAAACGGGGGAGACCGCCGTGACCGTGGAGCGGGTCGCGCTCACCGCTCCCGGAACGAGCCGGATGTCCAGGCTTCCGGCCGACGCGGCGTTCCGCACCGAGGCCGCGGTCACGTGCGCCGTGCCGAGCACGCCGCCGCCGAAAAGGGTGAAGGCGAGCGCCCCGCTTGAGGCGCCGACCTGGATGCCGGGCTGGGCGGCGTCCTGGTCCGCCGTCGCGATCGAGCCCGCGCTGGTCGCGACCGTGTACTCCTCGCCGTCTTCGACCGTGTTCCCGTTCGCGTCGTGGAGCCCGGCCGCGCCGATGGAAAGCGTCGCCAGGCTGTCCGCGGCGAGGGAATCCGTCGCCGAAGCGAGCGCCACGACTCCCGACGGCGCGCCCGCGAGGAGCCGCACCCCCGCGCTT